>Ga0137452_1000260_pt1 | contig 15635 bp, 13 predicted proteins | sample EasRivERMGT513_2_FD_102312 | JGI IMG/M metagenome (GOLD analysis project Ga0137452, IMG submission 102312) | Soil microbial communities from meander-bound floodplain in the East River, Colorado, USA - East River MetaG ERMGT513_2 | ecosystem: Environmental > Terrestrial > Soil > Floodplain ...
TACAGAGCGGCCGCTCGACCTTCTACTGTCCGTCCTGTCAGCGCTGAGTGGGCGTGCTGCCGTAACCGCAAACCGTTGTTTCTCGGGCAACTTTGCAGCTGACTTGCGTCTTCGGGGCTCCTAGACTAGATTGTATGGGTATACATAATTATGGACCCATATATATGGCACCTAAGAAAACGACTGTTGAAATCTCGGATTCGCTATTGCGAGACGCCCGCAAGCTCGCCGCGCGTGAAGGCATTACGCTGCGGATGTTGATTGAACGCGGACTGCGATATGTGATTGTCGAGGCAAAACAGAGCAAGCCATTCAAGCTGCGCGACGCGAGCTTCGGGGGGCGAGGGCTGCAGGCAGAGTTCCGAGATGCTTCGTGGGAGCAGTTGCGGGATAGGATCTATGAGGGGCGCGGCGGGTGATTGCGGTCGACAGCAACATCTTGGTCTATGCACATCGCAAAGATTCGCAGTTCTGCGGCGTGGCCTCCAAGCGGCTCACGGACCTTGCCGAAGGAACGGCAACCTGGGCTATTCCCTGGCCGTGCGTGCATGAATTTCTAGCAATTGTAACTCATCCACGGATTTATGCTCCTCCGACGCCACTCGCCCGGGCACTCGAACAGATCGAGGCTTGGCTCGAGGCACCGACACTGACGCTTCTCGGTGAGTCAGCAGGGTACTGGACTACACTGCGCGCGCTGCTGACAGAAGGCCACATCGTCGGTGGGCGCGTTCATGACGCGAGGGTCGCGGCGTTGTGCTTGGAGCACGGCGTACGCGAACTGTGGTCGGCGGATCGGGACTTCAGCCGGTTTGCGGGGCTGAAAGTGGTAAACCCGCTCCTTGGACGCTGATTGGCTGAAACGGCTCCGCCCCTAGATTCGCGTCTTCTCGAGCCACTGCGCGATGACGGCGGCGATCTCCTTGTTGTTCTTCTCCAGCATCATGACGTGGCTGTTGCCGCGGACGTTGGAATCGGTGAGTCGGATCGCGGTCGGCTTCACGCCGGCCTGCTCGAGATAACGCACCGTGCAGTGATCGTACGGCGCGTGATACGACGCCTCGGCAGTCAGCACGAGGATCGGCATCTTCTGCAGGTTCGGGAGCTGACGCGCTGGCGCCTTCTGCGTCCAGCAGACGACTTTGTCGGGCGCATCGGCCTTCTCGTCTCTTACGAACGCAAGTTCCGAGGCCGACTTCACCGCCGGCATGTAATTCAGCGGGACCGACGTGATGCCATAGCTGAGCGAAACCGGGCCTTCCTTGAACCATGTCGGCGCGCCGACAAACTCGACGCCGTGCACGGGTGGACCATTTGGTTCGATCGCGAGGATCGCCTTGATCAGATCGGGGCGTGCGTCGGCGACCGGCCACGCAAACGCGCCGGCTTGCGAATGCACCAGCAGGATACCCGGACCGATGCGCTCAACCAGCGCAATCAACGCGTCGCGATTGAGGAACTGCTGTTTCTCGAAACTCTCGATCGCGGGCAGCTGACTCGCCGCGACTTGCTGCGCGGCCGGATCATCAATCTCGCCCGTTCCCGGCCACTGCGTGTGAAGCGCTGCCTGCGGCCACAGCTTCGCTTTCTCCTGTGCCACAAAACGCGCGCGCGAATTGGTGCTCTCGACGTTGCGCGAAGGACCGTAGGTCGCGGTCAAATAGCCCGAGCGCCCGCGTCCCGGTTGATCGACGACATAGACCGCGTAGCCTTGACGCACGAAATACTGCGCCCAGCCTTCGCGGCCATCGGGCGTGCCGGTGAAATTCACACCCGACATCGTGCCGCCGTGAACCATCACGATCGGATAAGGATGCGTCTGGCGCGCAGGGATACGGACCTCGACATACATCTGATCCGTGACGAAGGCCTTGCCGTTGACTGTCGTCGTCTTGGCGTTGACATAGAAATAGCTCTCGCGCGCGAGCGCGAGCGGCGGATCGGAAGGCGATGCGTTTGGCGCAGCGCCGCCAGCGATGACAGCCACCAATGCCGCCGCGAACAAGTGAGAGCGTTTCCGGTTCATCGCGTTCCTCCCGCGAGATCATCATAGGTGCCCATCGGCCGTGCTTCTATTGCCGTGCGCGCCCCGGCTGGCGCATATTGCAGCGCAACATGGAGGTTCGGCCGTGCCTTATCAGAACATCCTGGTCAAAACCGAGGGGCGGGTTGGCATCGTTACGCTCAACCGGCCGCAAGCGTTGAACGCGCTGAACACCAAGCTGATGGATGAGCTCTCGGAGGCGATTGGCACGTTCGAGGCCGATAGCGAGATCCGCTGCGTGATCATCACGGGCTCGGAAAAGGCCTTTGCCGCCGGCGCCGATATCACCGAGATGGCAGGTTTGGGCTTTGTCGAGGCCTACACCCAGGACTTCATCACGCGGAACTGGGAAGGCGTCGCGCGGGCACGGAAGCCCATCATCGCTGCGGTCGCGGGGTTTGCTCTCGGCGGTGGCTGCGAGCTCGCCATGATGTGCGACATCATTATCGCAGCGGACAACGCGAAGTTCGGCCAGCCGGAGATCAATCTCGGCGTCGGCCCCGGCGCCGGCGGGACCCAGCGCCTCACCCGCGCCATCGGCAAAGCCAAAGCGATGGACCTCTGTCTGACCGGGCGGATGATGGATGCGACCGAAGCCGAACGCTCAGGTCTGGTCGCCCGCGTCGTACCGCTGGCGGACCTGATGGCGGAGGCCATGAAATGCGCCCAGAAAATCGCGTCCGCCTCGCTTGCGTCGACCCTGATGATCAAGGAGAGCGTGAACGCTGCTTATGAGACGACATTGTCTCAGGGCATCCATCTCGAACGCCGGCTGTTCCACGCCATGTTCGCGACCGAGGACCAGAAGGAGGGAATGACGGCCTTCGTAGAGAAGCGAAAACCCTCATTCAAAGACCGCTAGACGCGTCGGCGTGCGCGGCGCATTGACCGGGGAGACCGCAGAGGTTATAGGCGCGAGCCCTACAGCAGAGAGCAGGAAAAACCTCCCATGCCGAGCCATCGTTCCGCAGAGAAGCGCGTCCGCAACACGGCCAAGCGCACCGCCATCAACAAGGCGCGCCGCAGCCAGATCCGGAGCGCGATCCGCGAGGTCGAGGAGGCCTTGGCGGCGGGAGACAAGAAGGCCGCGACAGCAGCCCTGAAGGCCGCTGAACCCCAGATCATGCGCGGGGTTTCCAAGGGCGTCGTCCATAAGAACACCGGCAGCCGGAAGGTTTCCAGGCTTTCTGCCCGGCTGAAGGCCCTGAAGGGCTAGGTTCCGCTTGCGACGTTTTGTCTTACGAATAAAGACCCGGCATTATCATTGTCCGTACCCGGAGCTTAATATTACTCAGTCGACGGACAGTGTCACAGAAATGTCTCACCGCGGCGGCCTAACCCCCTGAATCGTTTACTTTCCATTGATCCGCATACCCCGACCGTTTCCGTCCGTGTACGTCAACACCCTCATTTTACGGGCTTTTTCGGGGTTGTCGGCGAGGCAGCACAAGGGGGAAAACAGTTAATTTCCCGCTTGCACCGGCCAAAAAGCCGAGTATAGAGTGCCCATCATTGGACGGGGGCGGGCAATGACCGAACGGGCTGTAAGAAGAAAAATCATAGAAAAAACAACGGCTTTTGTTGCTCTGCCAGGCACCACTGCCAGTAGACACTAAGTAAAACACCAATATTCGCGAGTTCCATTCCGAGGAGTGCTTCGGCACTCGCAGGTTGTATTTTGTCTATTGTCCAGGGGGCCTTCATGAGTGATTCGCATCCGTCAAGGACGGCCTCGCCGTCGGACGGCTACGCCGGCGACCTCAGCCCCCAGGAGAGCTGGGAACGTCTCTCCAAGGAACCTGAAGGACAACTGGTGGATGTGCGCACTGAAGCCGAATGGAACTTCGTCGGTGTGCCCGATCTCAACAGCTTGGAGCGCCGTGTGGTGTTTTGCGAGTGGCAGCGATTCCCGGCCGGCTCCAATCCCGACTTCGTCGCAGAGGTTATCGAGTCGCTGAAACGGACGAGCTACCGCAAGGGAGCACCGTTGCTGATGCTCTGCAGATCCGGTGCTCGCTCACGCGCCGCCGCGATCGCGCTCACTCAGGCGGGCTATGGCCCCTGCTTCAACATCAAGGACGGTTTTGAAGGGTCCCTCGATCCCGAACGTCACCGCGGCCTCGCCGCGGGATGGAAGGCCGAGGGGCTGCCTTGGACTCAGAGCTAAACATCACACTCGGGGAGGACTTCCGGACATGCGCAAACGAAGCACCTGAACAACCGACGATCGATCAGCGTGACATTGGAATGGGGGCAGAGCCTCCACACTTGGGGCGCCGGCAGAACTTGCCGGAATGTGGGGATCGAAGGAAATGGGATATCCGCTAAAGCAATTGCCGGAATTGGCATGGTCCGAAATCTGGACGAACGTGCGCGATCGGCTTCGCGTCGAATTCGGACAAGGGATTTTCGATACGTGGATTGCACCGTTGTCGCTCTCAAGCGTGACTGAGGGCCATGTTCAGCTGACGGCACCGCGCCGTCTGATTCGTGACTACGTCACGTCTCATCATGCCGCGCGCATGGAACGTGCGTTTGCAGCGGCGAGCAGTGAGTTCGCAACGCTTGAGATCGTGGTCGTCGAGCCGCGTGCCGAGCCCAAACCCGTTTTAGCCTCGCCACTATCGCGGCCGGCGGCCCAGACGGTTTCCACCAATGCGCCGGCCAAGGGCGTCGGCGCGTCGCTGCAGGGTTTGTGGGATCGCCAGCTCGACCCCTTACAGAGCTTCGCTGGTTTCGTAACGGGACCGTCCAATGAATTCGCGTTCAAGGCGGCTCAGCGTTTCGCAGAGAACGGCGATTCCGAGATGGGCCTGTTGTTCATCCATGGCGGTTTTGGCTATGGCAAGACACATCTTCTGAACGCGATCGCGCTCGAGGCGCGCGTCACACGTGAAGCGCGCGTCCTGTTCCTGCGTGCGGAGGATTTCATGCGGCGGTTCCTCGCCGCGCTGAGAAACCAGGAAACACTGGCCTTCAAAGAGGAACTGCGCGGCGCCGATATTCTCCTGATCGATGACCTGCAGCACATCTGTGGGCGCACGGCGACCATCAGCGAGTTCCTGCACACGGTGAACGCGTTCACCGATTTGCGGCGCAAAGTCGTGATCGCCGCTGACCGGCCGCCCGCCACGCTGGAAAGCCTCTCCGAGGATATCCGTTCACGCCTCCAGGGTGCTGTGGTGATCGCACTGGAAAAACCGGACACCGCGACCCGTTTTGCGATTCTGAAGGCCAAAAGCACCGACATGGAGAAGAAGCGGCCGCGTTCCGCTCTTCCCGACGCCGTGCTCGAGCGCGTGGCCCAGGAGCTGGACGGATCGCCACGTGAATTGCTGGGCGTGCTGATGAAGCTCGCGACTTATGCGGATCTGACCGGCAAGCCCGTGACGAACGAGGTTGCGGGCGAGGCCATCGGCAGCCGCTCGGCCCATGGCGATCGGCGGGTGACCATCGAAGAGATCCAGAAGAAGACGGCCGAGTTCTACAAGCTCGACATCCGCGAGCTGCACTCCACACGGCGCGCGCGCCGTGTGGCGAGGCCACGCCAGGTGGCGATGTTCCTGGCCCGCGAGCTCACCAGCCGATCGCTACCCGATATCGGAAGGCGCTTCGGTGGTCGCGACCACACGACCGTTCTCCACGCCTGTCGCAGGATCGAAGAGCTGTGCAAAAGCGATCCGGTGTTCCAGCAGGAGGTCGAATTCCTGCGGAAGGTCTTGGGGCGCCAGCAGCACCGGATATGAGAGCTTTCTGTAACGCGCCCTAAAGCGCGAGCCGGGGCGGGCAATGCACGCATTGCCCGCGTTCCCGCGTCATAATCGCGCTGGAACCCGAGTCGCTTGTCGGACCAATTCTGGCTATTCTCGGGCTGAGGATTCGCGATGGCCCCTTAAGGCCCGAATTTGACCTCAAAGGCCTCCGGATTGGGGGCATTTTAAGGGCATTTCTGGAACCGGTATGAGATGAAGATCAATGTTGAACGCGGCGCCTTCCTGAAGGCGCTGGGACATGTCCAGAGCGTTGTCGAGCGGCGCAACACGATTCCGATTTTGTCGAACGTGCTGATCGAAGCGGCCAAGGGCCGGCTGAAGCTCACTGCGACCGACCTGGACATCGAGATCATCGAATCCATCCCCGCCGACGTGCTGCGAAACGGGGCGGCGACCGCGCCCGCGCACATGCTCTACGACATCGTGCGCAAGATGCCCGAAGGATCGCAGGTCCAGGCCGAACTCGTGGCGGGCGATTCCGGCCGCCTGCTGGTGTCTGCGGGTGCGATCCGGTTCGAGCTCGCGTGCCTGCCCAAAGAAGATTTTCCCCAGATGTCGGCCGGCAACCTGCCGCATCGGTTCAACCTGGACGCGGCCGATCTGATCAAGCTGATCGAGAAGACGCGGTTCGCGATCTCGACCGAAGAAACGCGCTTCTACTTGAACGGCATCTACATGCACGCGCTCAAGGACGGCAAAGCAAGCCGCCTGCGCGCGGTCGCCACCGACGGTCACCGCCTGGCCCGCCACGAGCTCGAGCTTCCGGAAGGTGCGAAGGACATCCCCGGCGTCATCATTCCGCGCAAGACGGTCGCCGAATTGCGCCGTCTGCTCGAAGATGCTGAAGGCTCGATTGAGATCGGGCTCTCGGACACCAAGGTGCAATTCCGCTTCAACAGCATCGAGCTGACGTCGAAACTGATCGACGGCTCCTTCCCCGATTATCAGCGCGTGATCCCGTCCGGAAATGACAAGGTGCTCACGCTCGATGCGAAGGAGTTTTCCTTGGCCGTCGACCGCGTCTCCACCATTTCTGCGGACAAGACGCGTGCAGTGAAGCTCAACCTCGACAGCGATCGGCTTACGCTCTCCGTGGTCAATCCAGAGTCGGGTACGGCCACGGAAGATTTGGGCGCGAACTATCGGGCGAGCCCTATTGAGATCGGGTTCAACGCTCGCTATCTCCTTGACATCACCAGCCAGATCGCAGGCAAGGATGTGCGCTTCCTGCTTGCTGATGCGGGATCGCCCACCCTGATTGAAGATGCCGAGGACGGGCGCACGCTCTATGTCCTCATGCCGATGCGGGTTTGATTAGTTTGAGACAAACGGCCCTGTCCATGGATGACGCGCATGCGCGTCCCCGAGCGACTCCTGCGCTGTCGCTGATCGAGATAGCGCTGGTGAATTTCCGCTCTTACGCGGCCGCCAAGCTCAAGCTCGGCGCCACGCCCGTTGTGCTCGCAGGACCCAACGGGACAGGCAAGACCAATTGCCTGGAAGCGATCTCGCTGCTCTCGCCGGGGCGCGGTTTGCGCGGCGCAAAGCTCGTCTCCCTCCAACGCAAGGTGCCACTCGCAACGCCGCGTGAGGGTCCGCTGGCGCAAAGCCCGTGGACGATTGCTGCATCTATCGCGCGTCCCGACGGCGAGTGGGAGATCGGAACCGGTCTGGCGAGCACCGCGAACGAGACCCAGCGCCGCGCGCTCTATCTCAACGGCGCACCGGCCCAAGGAGCCGACCTGGCCGAGCTGCTGCCGGTATTGTGGCTGACGCCTGCGATGGACCGGCTCTTCCTCGAAGGCGCATCCGAGCGCCGGCGCTTTCTCGATCGCCTGGTGTTCGTGCTCGATGCGGGACATGCGCGGCGGGCGGCGCGCTATGAGCGCGCGATGCACGAGCGCCTGCGCTTGCTGCGCGACGGCGTGCGCGATCCGGTGTGGCTGGATGGTCTCGAGGCCACGATGGCCGAGGAAGGAGTCGCGGTCACGGCGGCGCGGTTGGAGACGATCGAGAAGCTGAACAGCGAGCTCTCGGCGCGCGGCGCCGAAGGCGCGTTCCCGTGTGCGCATCTTGCCTTGACCGGGGAAGCCGGAGACGTCGCGGTCGATCCGTCCGCACTGCAGGCCGCCCTCGCCGCTTCGCGTGCGCGCGACGCCGATGCGGGGCGCACGAATGTCGGACCCCATCACGCCGATCTTGATGTGCGTCACACACAGAAGCGAGCGGATGCGCGCGACTGCTCGACCGGCGAACAGAAGGCGCTGTTGATCTCGATCGTGCTGGCGAACGCCTGGCTGCAGAAGAAACGGCGCGATGGCATTGCGCCCGTATTGCTGCTCGATGAGGTCGCCGCTCATCTCGATGCTTCGCGCCGCACGGCGTTGTTTGAGGAAATCCTCGCGCTCGAATCGCAAGCGTGGCTTTCGGGGACGGATAAGGCTTTGTTTGCGCCGTTGTTGCCGCACGCGCAATGCTACGCGGTGGCTGGCGGCGGCTTCGTGAGGCAGGACTAGCCATGTCAGAGCCCGCAGTTCCGCCGCCTGACAACGGCGAAGTCTATGATGCTCAATCGATCAAGGTCCTCAAGGGCCTCGATGCGGTGCGCAAGCGGCCGGGCATGTATATCGGCGACACCGATGACGGCTCGGGCCTGCATCACATGGTCTACGAGGTCATCGACAACGCCATCGACGAAGCGTTGGCTGGTTTCTGCGATCGGATCGATGTCGAGCTGAACGCCGATGGTTCGTGCACCGTGCGCGACAACGGCCGCGGCGTGCCGGTCGACATTCACAAGGAGGAAGGCGTTTCGGCGGCCGAGGTCATCATGACCCAGCTGCACTCGGGCGGGAAGTTCGAGCAGAACGCCTACAAGGTCTCCGGCGGTTTGCACGGCGTGGGCGTGTCCGTCGTGAACGCGCTGTCCGAACTGCTCGTGATGCGCATTTGGCGCGACGGCAAGGAGCACGTCATCCGCTTCCGCTATGGCGAACCGGAAGCGCCGCTCGCGGTCGTGGGCGATGCGAAAGGAAAGCGCGGGACCGAGGTTACATTCCTGCCGAGCACCAGAACCTTCACCAAGACCGAGTTCGACTTCGCCACGCTCGAGCATCGTTTGCGCGAGCTCGCGTTCCTGAATTCCGGCGTCACGATCGTGCTGATGGACAAGCGCGGCGTCGAGAAGAAGGAGCAGGTGCTGAAATATGACGGCGGTCTCGAGGCATTCGTGCGCTATCTGGACCGCGCGAAATCGGCGCTCATTCCCAATCCGATCATGCTGTCGTCCGAACGCGACGGCATCCGCGTCGATGTCGCCATGTCGTGGAACGACGGCTATCACGAGAACATGCTGTGCTTCACCAATAATATCGGCCAACGCGACGGCGGCACGCACCTCGCGGGCTTCAGGGCGGCGCTGACGCGCGTGGTGACGAAATATGCCGATGAGACAGGTCTCGGCAAAAAGGACCGCGTGCCGCTGACGGGCGACGACTGCCGCGAAGGTTTGACCTGCGTGCTGTCCGTCAAGGTGCCAGATCCGAAGTTCTCCTCGCAGACCAAGGACAAGCTCGTGTCCTCCGAAGTGCGACCCGCGGTCGAAGGCGTCGTGCTCGAGCAGCTCGGCCGCTGGTTCGGAGAGCATCCACCCGAGGCGCGCCATGTCGTCGGCAAGGTGATCGAAGCCGCAACCGCGCGCGAAGCCGCACGCAAGGCGCGCGAGCTCTCCCGGCGCAAGGGTGCGCTCGACGGCATGTCGCTGCCGGGCAAGCTCGCCGATTGTCAGGAACGCGATCCGGCAAAATGCGAGCTCTTCATCGTCGAAGGCGATTCCGCCGGCGGCTCCGCCAAGCAGGCGCGCAACCGCGCCAACCAGGCGGTGCTGCCGTTGCGCGGCAAGATCCTCAATGTCGAGCGCGCGCGCTTCGACAAGATGCTGTCCTCGCAGGAGATCGTCACGCTGATCACGGCGCTGGGCACCGGCATCGGGACCGAGGATTTCAATCCGGACAAGCTGCGCTATCACAAGATCATCATCATGACCGACGCCGATGTCGACGGCGCGCATATCCGCACGCTGCTGCTGACGTTCTTCTACCGGCAGATGAGGGAGCTGATCGATCGCGGGCACCTCTTCATCGCACAGCCGCCGCTCTACAAAGCGACGCGCGGCAAGTCCGAGCGCTATCTCAAGGACGAACGCGAGCTCGAAATACATCTGATCGAGGAAGGCACCAAGGACGCGGTGCTGACGCTGCACACCGGCGAACATATCGCGGGCGCCGATCTCCTGCATCTGATCGCCCGCGCGCAAGCCGTGCGCGCGGCCCTCGACGGCTTCCCGCGGCACTATCCGCGCTTCGTGCTCGAGCAGGCGGCGATCGCGGGCGCGCTCAATCCGGAGATCCTGAGCGACACGGTCAAGGCGCATGAGGCCGCGGCCTATATCGCGCGGCGACTCGATCAATTGTCGGACGAGACCGAGCGCGGTTGGGGTGGCGAGCCGATGGCCGATGGCGGGCTCAAATTCCGCCGCGAGGTCCGCGGCGTGACCGAGACGATTGCGATCGACGGCGCACTGATGGCGAGTGCGGATGCGCGCAAGCTCGACCGCATGGCGGGCGAGCTCCAGACGACGTACTTGCGGGCTGGAACGCTCAAGCGAAAAGACGCGACCGTCGAGGTCCGCGCACCGAGCCAGCTGTTGGATGCGATCTTCGCATGGGGCCGCCACGGGTTGGCGCTGCAGCGCTATAAAGGCCTGGGTGAGATGAACCCCTCGCAGTTGTGGGAGACGACGCTGGATGAAAATGCGCGCACGCTGCTCGCCGTCAAGGTCGAGCACGCCGACGACGCGGACGATCTGTTCGCCAAGCTGATGGGCGAACTCGTCGAGCCCCGGCGCGAATTCATCCAGGACAACGCGCTCAACGTCTCGAATTTGGACGTCTAAGCCGACCTGTCAGGATCGCTGCTGCCGTCATCGCGGGACAGATGAAGATTGAGCGGAGACTTGCACCAGGCAATATCGGAAACTCGCAACTCGCTAGCTTGCGGAATGTCACGATACGTCATTCCGGCCAGCAACGCGTCGATCCGAGCTCCATCCTCGGAGAGTGGCAAAAGGACGATTCGATAGAGAATATCCTTGCCCTCATGTGAGGCAACCCCGCCGTAGCTGACCGGTTTAGCAGTAGCAAGGACGCGGTGAACGTGCCGCTGGGCCAATATGAGCAGTGTCTCCGCCAGTCGCTGAGAGATGCGGTTTGGGTCAAGACCGTTTTCGGAAAAAGAGGCGTGAGGCCGTGCCGTGCCAGCGTCAATCTTCATGACCGAGCAGTTGGACCAGTCCTCACCGAATTCCTTTGGGTCGATCTCTGCCTGGCTTGGAATGCGGTGTTGGGCCCGCCGCTGCCAAACGGCATGGATGCGCACTATAGCCCGACGCTCTTCAGAGTGATCGCTCATGGTCTGTTTGCTGCTCGCAGAGTGCAGATAAAGCCTGGCATGCAAGGTCTTAAGTTCGAATGACTCGCACGCTGCCACCGCAGCGATGCAAGCAACTTATCGGAAAATTTTAATCTAGCCGTGTTGCACGCGGTGCGTAGATCGCGGGCGCTTGGCGGTAACCTGCTCGCAGTCTTGGAGCGGTCAAGACTGAGCCGGTTCCCATTTAACGCTTCTGGTCAGAAGCGGAAGGTGCGTGCCAGCCGAACGGAAACCTGGGTGGTTTGGAATTCGAAATCGGTCCCCGGAATGAGAGCCGATTGCCCTATGGCGACGAAGAGCTCGCTGCCCGGCCGGTCTTCCGAGCGATAGCGGCCGAGAAAGCCAAAGCTCTGGCTGATGTTGTCGTACTGCGCCTGAATGGCGAACTGCATGTCGGGAGTGAAATTGATCAGCCCATCGATCGTGGCAATGTGGATATCGACCTCTCCGCCCGGCACGCGGATGAACTGGCCGTCGTAACTGACATTCAGCTCAAGATATTCGCTCGGCCTGAAGCGCAAGTCCGGGCTGACCCTCACCATGTTGCCGTTGTAGTAGTCGCAGCAGATCACATCCATGTGGAACGACAGCGGCAGGCTGCGCGAGATCTGCGTGTGCGTGTTCCAGTTGTACCAGCTGTACGAGCCCGCGGGGATGATCACGCCATGCGGCAAGACGAAGTCCTTCACCAACCGGTCGAAATTGTTGCGGATGGTGTAGTAGAACGAGTGATCGGCGACGGTCGTCAGCTGCACCTGCAGCGCCTGATCCCGCGTATCGATCCGTCCACTGAGATTTGTCGTGATGATGTGGCTGGTCTCGAAGGCCACCGTGCGCAGGAACGTGTCCGAACCGCGATTGCGCCAAAGGTATCTTACGGTCCCGTCGTACAGCCGGATGCCGGGCCGGTTCACGAAGCCGAGCGCGGGCGTGAAATTCTCGCCGACCGTCTTGAAGTAGAATTCCGAGCTCCAGGGCTCGTTGGGGAAGTTGAGCCCGACGCCGTAAGAATCGTCGTCACCCGCAATGTTGAAGAAGCTGCGCTCGTAATAGGCATCGGCCTGGAAAACGTAGCCGCCGAACGCGGTGTCGTCGCGATATTGGAAATCGCCGCCGACAACGGAATTGCGCGAGTTGCCGGTCGGATCCCCATTGGTGAAGATGAAGCCGCCGCGGGACGCGGAAAAAACAGGGACTGTGAGACGCGCCACCGAGAGGGCCTGGCCCGGCCTGTCCGCCGTCCTGTCGGTCAGTACGCTCAAGGCCCCGATGCCGACGCCGCCATATTCGCCGGAGAGCTTGCCGCCGCCAATCAGGCTGACGGGGCGTCCGCTTACGAGACCGAGATTGCGCGAGAAAAACGGCTGGGCGTTGGTGTTGAAGCGGTCGAAATTGGTGCGCCGGAAAGAGCGGCCGCCGAATTCGAACGCGCCCGCATCCTGAAGGAAGAATGCGCGAGTCTCCGGATAGAACAGCGAGAACCGCGTCGTATTCACCTCGCGGATGTCCAACGGCGTGTCGGAGAAATCGGGATTGACGGTCACCGTGCCGGTTAAGCCCGGCGTGATCTTGTAGAAGGCGTTGCCGCCGGCGGTTCCGCTCAATCCCGCGCCGTCGTCTTCTTTGCTCCAATCGTGCTTGGCGCGAAGTACGATGTAGGGCACGACGTCGAGGCCCACGCCTTGCGTCACGTCCTGGATCCCCGTGAGCGTTCCCGCCTCGGACACGTCCTGCGTGGGCAACGCCGGATTGAACGACGACCAGCGCACGATCTCAGTCTTGCGGCGGATGTTCCGGGTGAAATCGAAACCCCAATTGGTCTGACCCGGTACGTAGGAGATGCTGCTGAAGGGAATCGCGATCTCTGCCACCCAGCCATCCGGGACGCTGCGCGCGCGAGCTTCCCAGATCGCGTTCCACTCGGGCAGCTCCTGCAGATTGTTGAGGCGCAGCCCGTCCCAGCGCCCGCCCGACGGACCTATTCTGAAGACGTAGGCGTTCCGTAAGGTCAGTCCGGGATCGAGCGTGAACTCGATGTGATCGCCCTGAACGACTTCGCCGTCGCGCGACATCGAGCGGACGATCACCCGATCGGGCTCGCTGTCATAGGCGTAGACGCTCAGATAGAAATTGCTGTCGTCATACATGACGCGGAGCACGGTGCGCTCCGTCGGCGGCGCGCCCGGGTCGGGCTCGCGCTGCTTGAAATCGGTGATGACGGTGGCCTTGGCCCAGGAAAGGTCGGAAAGGTCGGCGTCAATGGTGGGCGCTTCGCTCGGGCTGATGCGCGCAACGCGCGACATGGGGCGGGCGGTGATCTCCTCCTCGAGAAGGTCCGCCGCTACGTCATCAAGGAGTTGCTCCGCTGCGTCCGCTGCTGCCTCCGCCGCAAACGCGCTTCCGCAGGTCGCCCAAACGCACCCTGCGAGCGCAATTGCCTGCAAACCGGCAACAATCGAACTTCGCCGCACGTGTGCGGTCTCCCCCCGGAAAGCGCAGCCGCCGCCATCATACTGGACGGTCTATATCGAGCAGAGTGGAGCGCGAAGCGGATTGCGGTGCAAGGATTTCGATCCGAGACGCCTTGGAACAGCCCGATCAGGCGCGTCTCGCCGTCAAAACAGCGTAGATCGCCGTCACGGGCGTCCCGTACTCCAGGCGCAGGAAGGCTTCGTCAAGGCGCGCGACGGTGAGCCGTGCTTCGGCTGCAGCATCGCAGACGTGGTCGGGATGATGCTGATAGCGGCCTGTGTCGGTGAGAGCGAACGGATAGCGGGCGCCGCGCTCCATCGACATGGCGAACATGCCGCCTTCATTAAGTCGTTTCGCCGCCGCCCCGACGATTCGATGAAGGTCGCCGAAATAGATGAGGCAGTCGCAGCAGGCGATGATGTCGAAGCGCTCGTCTGCGTGTTCGAGCCAATCGGTGATCTCCGCGACCTCGAGCCGGTCATAGAGGCCACGCGCCTTCGCGAGCGCCAGCATCTCCGGGGATAAGTCGATGCCGGTGAGATGTCCGGCGAAGGGCTTCAGTCTGAGGCCCGCGAGCCCCGATCCGCAGCCGAGGTCGAGAATCCTGAGACCGCGCGCTTCCCCGATCACGCCCTTGATCGCGTCGTGCATGCGCTCGGGGCCCTGATAACCCAAATCGTCCCGCATCAGCGTGTCGTAGTGGTCGGCGAAGTCCCTGTAGATGCACTGGATCGTGCGATCGGAGACGCGCGGCGGCGGTGCGTCGTCCCTGAGCGCTATGAGCAGGTGCTCGATTTCAGCGTCGTCGGGATTCTGCTCGAAATATTTCTGATAGGCATCGCGTCCCTCGCTCCTCTTGCCGACGTTGAGGGCGGCATCGCCGAGGTCGTACCACGCGTCCCAATGATCGGGCTTCATCTCGACGACGCGCTTCAAGCAGCGATAGGTCGTCTGGGTCTTTCCATGCTCCTTTAGGCGCTGCGCGAGTTGGTAGAGCTCGGCCGCATCGAAGCTGCGACCTTTGACTCCGCTTGCATCGGCAACCAGGAGCCCCAGCTTCAAGGCACCCGCGATCCAGCGCTCGACGTCGCCGGCGTTTCCTTCCGGCAGAATGGGTGCAATGAGCCGGTCGATCTCGCTGGGCTCCCTGCTCCCGTCGCACAATTCGACGGTCAGTGCCGCGGTCGGATTGAGCTGGTGCAGCTGATCGGACGCGGGATCGTAGGCCACGTATCCGCCCTCGACGGGCGAGATGAGAATCGCGGGATTGAGAACCGGATTCGGCATGAGCGCGGAGGGATCAATATGGAGGCGGCCGCACATCCTGTGAGGGAATACGCGGCCGCCTCTAACGAACAAAACGAATCAAAGAGCCGCGGCGTCTTACCCGCCGTGGCCGTCCTTCTTCTTCTTCTTTTTCTTCTTGCCGTCATCGTCCTTGCCTTCACCTTCCGCGGCGACGGCCTGAGACACGACCACCGGGACCGCGGCAACTGCGGAGCCGATGAGCAGCGTCTTCAGGAACCCGCGACGGTCCTGGCTGACGTGGGCAAGGATGTCTTCAAGTGTTTTGGCCATCAAAGGTCTCCCTCTTGGAGGCCAACTATGCTCACTTTTCCGTGAGGACCCTCGTTACTAATTCGTCATCGCTCGTTCATTACGAGCGCGTAAGACGAACGCAATAGTCCAGCAACAGCGTCGCGTCGAAGCGACACTGAGTGCAGTCAAGACCAGGAAGAATTACTTCAGCCGCATCAGTTCGGCGGTGGCGCCCATCCGTTCGAAGGACGCGAAGGGGCACTTCTCGGCGGCGCGTTCGAATTGCGTTATCGCCGAGGCCTTGTCGTTGCGCGCGA
>Ga0137452_1000261_pt1 | contig 15604 bp, 10 predicted proteins | sample EasRivERMGT513_2_FD_102312 | JGI IMG/M metagenome (GOLD analysis project Ga0137452, IMG submission 102312) | Soil microbial communities from meander-bound floodplain in the East River, Colorado, USA - East River MetaG ERMGT513_2 | ecosystem: Environmental > Terrestrial > Soil > Floodplain ...
CCTCAACTTGACAATGCCTCTCCTGACGGTCACGCTGCGTACTTCTGATTTGGGTGGTCTTATGCAAGCAGATCCAACAATTCCACTTGCCGAGTACGGTGAGCTTTCGGAGCTGTTTCGGTTCTACCTCGGTCTAGTTCTCGAGACCGTGACATTCACACTTGGCGTCGCTGGCGGCATCGTGACGTATGTGTTGAAAGAGAGGAAGTCGAAGGAGGAGGTCTTCGGATTGGTCATTCCGGCAATTCTTTGCCTGGGAATGGGAATCGGCTTCCTTCGCGCCTTGGGATACATTTCGGAGCTCCGCAATCGTCTGGGTGTTGTGGCCACCGCTCTCGGGATTGGTTTGGCGCCACACGTCAGCACGCTGTCAGGTTCGGTTTGGTTTTTCGGACTGGTGCTCACTTCAGTGGGAATTGGTCTGCTCATCCTGATTATTCCCCTCTATAGGCGCCCTCTGAAAACGGCGTGAGCCAGCGCGTTCGACACGCACGGGACACACGTGCGACCGCCACGTGGATCATTCCGAAGTAGAGTTCATCTGCCGGCGTCCCGCTGCCGTGCAGCGTTCGCCTGCGCGATGACGAAGGCGCGAACTGCCTCCGCTTTGTTCGCGTCGAGGACCGGCGCGAACGACGCCATGCCATCCGCCTTCATCGCGCCGTCGAGGACGACGGCGGCCCACCGCTCCTTCGATCGGAGCGCTACGCTGTAGCGCAGGTCCGGAAGAATGCCGTAGTTCGCCGTGTCCGGTCCGTGACATCTGCCGCAGTAGGTCCGGTACTCGGCCTCGCCGCGCGCGACCGTGGCCGCCGCGGCGGTCGCTGGCGGCGGCTCGAGCGTTCGCGTCGGTCGCGGAGGAGCCGCAGGGAGCTGGGCTGCCCCCCCGAGCGCATAGACGAGAAGGCGGGACCTATTCGGCAGAGAGTTCCCTTTCGCGTTCGTCTGCGAACCAGACATCGCCCACGACCCGCCGGTGCCGACCATGATCGCGACATATTGGAGGTTGCCCACCCTGTACGAGATCGGCGGCGCGATCACCCCGGTCTGTGTCTCAGTCGACCAGAGTCGCATTCCGCTCCTGGCGTCGAGCGCCGCGAACTCTCCCATGCCGGTTCCCTGGAACACGAGACCGCCCGCCGTGGACAACACGCCGCCATTGGCGGCGCCTTCGCGCTCGGCGCGCCAGACCTCGCGCTGTCGGACGGGATCCCACGCGATGAGCGGACCGCCGACGCTGGCCAGGGTCGCCTGCAGCGCCGCCGCGCCTGCGGCCGGATCCGTCGCCGCCGCAGCCCGGCGGATGCCAAGGTTCGTGGTCAATGGCGAAGGCGTGAATGCGGCCTCATGCGCGAACGCGTAGTTCTGCTTGTGGATCGGAATGTAGACGAGACCGGTCTGGGGGCTGAACGACATCGGGTGCCACGTGTGGGCGCCGTTGGGGTTCTGCAGCGATGCGAACGGCTTTCCGGTCTTGTAGAACCGCGCCTCCGGCGTCTCCACCGGCCGGCCGGTCTTCATATCGACGTGCGTGGCCCAGCTGATGTCGGTGAACTTTTCAGCCGAAATCAGTGCGCCCGTCTTCGCGTCGAGCACGTAGAAGAAGCCGTTCTTCGGCGCCTGCATGACCACGCGGCGCGCCTGGCCGTTCAGCCGCACGTCAGCCACGATAATGTGCTGGGTGGCCGTGTGATCCCAGCTCTCGCCCGGTGACGTCTGATAGTGCCACACGTAGGAGCCGTCATCGGGGTCGAGCGCCACGATCGAGGCGAGAAACAGGTTGTCTCCCTTCCCCTCGCTGCGAATCAGCTGATTCCACGGCGAACCGTTCCCGACGCCGACAAACAGCAGGTCGAGCTCGGGATCGTAGGCCATGGAATCCCACACGGTGCCGCCGCCGCCAAGCTTCCACCACTGACCGCTCCAGGTCGTCGCGGCCGTTTTCAGAATGGGGTTCTCGAAACCGTCGGCGGGATTCCCGGGCACCGTGTAGAAACGCCACGCGAGCTGTCCGGTATCCGCGTCGTACGCCGACACGTATCCCCGGACGCCGAACTCGGCGCCCCCATTTCCGATGATCACCTTGCCCTTCACCACGCGCGGGGCGCCGGTGATTGTGTACGGCTTGGTGCGGTCGATGGTGTTCACGTCCCACAGCTCGCGACCCGTGGCGGCATCGAGTGCGATCAGCCGGCCGTCGAAGGAGCCGACAAAGACCTTTCCCTCCCACACCGCCACGCCGCGATTGACCACATCACAGCAGGCATTGACCGCCCATTCGCCCGGCACCTCCGGGTCGTAAGCCCACAACAGCTTGCCGGTGGCCGCGTCATATGCCTTCACTTTGCTCCACGCGGTAGACACGTACAAGACGTCGTCGACGACGATCGGCGTCGCCTCCTGACCGCGACGGGAGTCGAGATCCGCGAACCACGACAGACCGAGCTTTCCGACAGTGGCAGTGTTGATCTGATCGAGCGGGCTGAACCGTTGCTCACCATACGTCCGCCCGTGCGACATCCACTCGCCGGGCTCGGCGTCGGCCGCGATGAGCCGAGCGGTGTTCACTGCGGCAGGACCTCTCGAAACCGCGCCCTCGGCGGGGGGCGCACCGGAAGAGCAGCCGGCCGATGCAAGGGCAGTCAGCAGCAGTCCGAATAGAGACGCGCGCTTGGTCATCGGAGTCCTCCGGTCGTGCCGCTTGTTGCGACGGGAGCCGATTATCCTCCAATCCTTCACGTTCTTGTCCTCGCGCGTTTCTTATAGAGTGTGCTCATGAAACGAACAGCCCTCGTCATCGCCGTGTTCTGCGCGGTGTTCCAGGCCGCAGACACCGCCGCGCACACGGCAACTTGCCAGACTGGGTAATGCGCTGGTGCTCCTCACCACGCCTTTCCACTCGCGCACCGCGCCCCTGATTCGCACCCAAACCTGGCGACGCTGGGCGGGATATCAGGTCGCATCCGCGTACGATCCGCATCCCGATCGCGAGTACGCCTCGATCCGGAATGCCGCAGTGCTCATCGACGTCTCGCCGCTCTACAAGTACCGGATTACCGGCAAGGACGCAGCGCGGCTGCTCGATCGCATGGTGACGCGCGACGTGATGAAGTGCGCCGTGGGCCAAGTGCTGTATACGCCATGGTGTGACGCGCACGGCAAGGTCATCGACGACGGCACGATCTCGCGCCTCGACGAGGGGACGTACCGGCTCACGAGTGCCGAGCCTAACGCGCGCTGGCTGCATCTCAATTCGCATGGTCTCGACGTCAACGTCGAAGACATTTCGTATCAGACCGGCGCGCTCGCGCTCCAGGGCCCCCTCTCACCCACAATCCTCCAGCAATTGTCGCCGGCGGATCTTGGGTCACTGAAATACTTCCGGCTCGTTCACACGACGATTCGCGACACGCCCATCACGATCTCGCGTACTGGCTACACTGGAGATCTGGGCTACGAGCTCTGGATCGATGCGTCCAACGCTGTGGCGGTGTGGGATGCGCTCATGGACGTCGGCAGAAACTACGGCCTCGTTCCCGCGGGCATCTGGGCGCTCGATATCGCGCGCATCGAGGCGGGCCTGATCATGCTCGACGTGGACTACTTCTCGGCGCACCACGCGATGATCCCCGATCAGCTGTCCACGCCTTACGAGATCAACCTCGGCTGGACCGTCTCGGATACGAAGGGTCCGTTCAATGGGATATCGGCCCTTCACGACGAAAAACGGCGCGGGGCCTCCTGGAGCTTTGTGGGCCTCGAGATTGACTGGGTTTCGTACGAAAAGCTGCACCAGGAGCGCGGCCTGGCGCCGCACGTCTCCAACATCGCCTGGCGGGCGAGCCATCCTCTATATAGAGGTGGCAAGCAGGTGGGATATGCGACCAGCGGCACCTGGTCGCCGCTCCTCAAGAAGTATCTCGCCCTTGGCCACGTGAGCGCCGACAGTGGCACGCCGGGGACGCAAGTGGAGATCGAGTTCACCGTCGAGCATCGTCGCAAACGTGCCCGCTGCGCCGTCCGCAGGCTGCCGTTTTTCGACCCGCCACGGAAAAAAGCGTGACGTCGGGCACGAGTCGATACGACGCGATCGTGATCGGCGGCGGACACAACGGCCTCGTCGCCGCGGCGTACCTCGCGCGCGCCGGCAAAAAGGTCGTCGTGCTCGAGCGGCGTCCGCTTGTCGGCGGCGCTGCCGTCACCGAAGAGGTCGTCCCCGGGTTCAAGTTCTCGGTCTTCTCCTACGTCGTCAGTCTCCTGCGACCTGAGATCATCCGCGAGCTCGACCTGCCCTCGCACGGCCTCCAGATCCTGCCGCTCGAGAGCACCGTCACGCCAATGGACAACGGCGACTATTTCGCGGGCTGGGGCGACGCGGACGAGTCGCGCGCGGAGCTGCGACGTCACTCGCCGCGCGACGTGGAAGCGATGGCGCAATTCGGCCGGCTCATGGTTCACATGGGCATGGCGGTGAAGCCGATCCTCAGCATGGTGCCGCCGGATCCATCGTCGCTCGCGCCGAGTGACTTGAAGGGGCTACTCGCGCTCGCCAAACACTTCCGGTCGCTCGGCTCGGAAAAGTTCCATGCACTGTACAAACTCATGACGATGAGCAGTGCGGATTATCTCGACGAATGGTTCGAGTTCGACACCCTCAAGGCGACGAAGGGTGCCAGCGGCATCATCGGCACTTTCCTGGGACCGCGATCGCCCGGCACCGCATATGTGCTCCTGCATCACTACATGGGCGAAATCGACGGCGCGTTCCGGGCGTGGGGATTTCAGAAGGGCGGCACGGGCGCAATCTCGAACGCGATCGCCTCGGCGGCGCGTGCGTTTGGCGCCGAGATTCGAACGGATGCGCCGGTGTCGAAGGTACTGACGTCCGGAAGCCACGTGTCGGGTGTCGTGCTCGGCAACGGCGACGAACTGCGCGCGCCGCTCGTGATTTCGGGACTCGATCCGCGCCTCACCTTCACGCAGCTGCTCGACCCGAAGACGTTGCCCAGCGACCTCGTGGACGGCGTCCGCAAGTACAAGTTTCGCGGCTCGAGCGGCAAGGTCAATCTGGCACTCAGGACGCTGCCTGAGTTCACGTGCTTCAGGAACGACCGCGACCTCGCGTTACGCGCAGCGCGTGGTGCATTCTCGATCTCGCCGACCGTCGAGTATCTCGAGCATGCGTACGACGACGCGAAGTACGGACAGTTCTCGCGTCAGCCGTACATGGACATCGTGATTCCGTCCATGATCGATCCCGGCATGGCGCCGCCGGGGCAGCACGTGATGAGCATCTTCGTGCAGTACGCGCCCTTCGACGTGACAGGCGGCTGGGACGACGCGAAGCGCGACGAATTCGGCAACACCGTGATCAAGACGCTGTCGTGCTATGCGCCAAATCTCGAGTCGATCATCGTCGGCAAGCAGGTCATCACACCGGCGGACATCGAGCGGATCACAGGGCTGAGCGAAGGAAACATCTTCCAGGGAGAGCTCGCGCTGCACCAGCTGTTCTTCCTGCGTCCGGTGCCGAAGTGGGCCAAGTATCGCACGCCGGTCCGCGGATTCTGGCAGTGCGGCTCGGGAACGCATCCCGGCGGCGGCATCATGGGCGCGAGCGGCCGCATCGCCGCGATGGAAATCCTGAAGGCGGGAACCAGCGCGTGAGATACGACGCGATCGTCATCGGTGCGGGGCCGAACGGCCTGACCGCGGCCGCGGTGCTGGCCAAGCGTGGACGCACCGTACTCGTGCTCGAGCGCGCACCCAAGATCGGTGGCCATACTCGTCCAATTGAATTCGCGCCGGGATTTCGCGCGCCTCTGAACGCTGACGCCGGCTGGGTCCCACCGGACGTGGCAAAAGTGATCGGCGAACGATCGGCACACGACAGAACGACGGCGGTTCGCCCGTACGAAGCGCCAGGACGAGACACACAGCGCTGGACGCAGCTCGTCACGCGGCTCCACAAGTTTGCGGGCGTGCTTGGCGCGCTGTATCAGTTGGAGCCGCCGGACATCGACACAACGTCCCCAACGGAACTCCTGCGCTTACTTGGCGTCGCTCTCAGGACGAAAGCGCTCGGCCGCGCGGATATGGTCGAGTTTCTCCGCGTGATGCCGATGTCCATCCAGGATCTCGTGGACGACACGTTTGAGCGCGAGGAACCCAAGGTCGAGATGGCGGCAGCGGCGATTCGCGACCTGCGACAGGGACCACGCTCCGCTGGCACGACCTTCAATCTGATTCACAACATGATCGGCGCGCCCGAAGGATTCGTCACGCGCGCCACTTGGAAACATGAAGGCCCGGACGCGCTCGCGACAGCCGCCGAGAAGGCGGCGCGAGCCGCGGGCGCGGACATCCGTCTCGACACCGGCGTCGCCCGAATCAGCGTGCGCGACAACGCGGTGACAGGCGTTGTGCTCGAAAACGGTGACGAATTCACCTCCGCAACCGTACTTTCCACCGCTGATCCGAAGCGCACGCTTCTTGGTCTCCTCGATCCCGTGTGGCTCGATCCCGAGTTCATGCATGCGGTCAAGAACATCAAGCTTCGCGGATCCACTGCGTACGTGATGTACGGCGTGGACACGGAGGTTGAACCCCATGGGTTCCCCCGGTCAGTCACCGCATCCACGGTTGCGCTCGAAAAAGCCGCTGACGCGGCAAAGTACGGAGAAGTATCTCCTGAACCGCACGTCGAGTTCTTCTCGCCTTCCGCGCGCTGGCCGCATCTGGCGCCAGCAGGAAAGCATGTCGTCGTCGCGCGGCTGCAATATGTCCCGTACTCGCTCAGGCGCGGAGCGTGGAATGCGGCGCAAGCGGCCGAAATCGGTGACAAGGCGACGTGCGCGATCAATCGCGCCGTTCCGGGATTTGAGTCCAGCATCGTTCATCGTGCGGTGCTGACGCCGCGCGACATCGAAGAAACATTTGGAGTCACCGAAGGCGCGCTCACTCAGGGCGAGATGATGCTGGATCAGATTCTCTTCATGCGGCCGGTACCCGGCTGGGCGCATTACGAGATGCCGGTGCGGGGCTTGTTTCTCGCGGGCTCGGGCGCCCATCCAGGCCCCGGAGTGCTCGGCGGTGCCGGTCTCCTTGCCGCGAAGGCTGCGTTGAAAAAGCTATAGAGTGTGCTCATGAAACGAACAGCCCTCGTCCTTGTCGTGTCCTGCGCGGCGTTCCAGGCCACACACGCCGCCGCGCGCGCGCAGGCGCTGCAAGCGCCCGCTGTAGCAGGTGCCGCGGTCGACATCCCTGGCGTGGTCAAGGGCGGCACCCCGATCGAACGCATCCTGACGGGATACGACGGTCTTGACGATCCAATCGGACTCACGGACGGAACACTGGTCTTTTCTGAGCCTGGGGCGCGGCGGCTGCACCGGATGAACACGCGGACGAACGAGGTGTCGGTCCTCGTCGCGGACTCGAACGAATCGCACGGCGTGACCGAGGACGCGAAAGGCCGTCTCATTTCCGCGCAAGCGTGGGACGGATCGACGAGAATCGGCGTCATCTATCCGCCGGAGAGCCGGGCGGTGCTGGCCGACACCTACGAGGGGAGGCCGTTCAGCCGGCCCAACGATCTGATCGTTGCCAGGAACGGCGGCGTGTACTTCAACGATCCAGGGCTCACGGTGCAGCAGGCCGAGGAACTCGCGAAGCGGCTGGGAAAACCGCTCGAACCACGGCTGCCGCCGGCCGTCTACTACATTCCGCCTGGCGGGCGCGCGATCCGGATCGAAGACAGGATGATTCGCCCGAACGGCATCCAGTTGAGCCGTGATGAGAAGACGCTGTACTCCAGCGATTCGAACGGCTCCGACATCATCGCCTGGGATATCCAGCCAGACGGCCTCGTGCGCAACCGGCGGGCCTTCGGCTCGCTGACCGGCCGCAGCACACGTGACAACGGGCTCGGAGGGATTAAAACCTTTGCTGACGGCATGACGATCGACAACGACGGCCGACTCTACGTCGCGACCGGCGGCGGCATCGAGGTGCTGAGCGAACAGGGGCGGCACCTCGGCACCATTCCGATCAGATGCCCGCCGGCCGACTGCCAGAACCTCGCGTTCGGGGGGCCGGGAAAGAGCACGCTGTATGTCGCCGGCGCCGGCTCCTTGTACAAGGTTGAGATGATCGCTCGAGGATTTACCGGACGCCCCAAATAACCGCCTTACACGAAGGGGACCACGCGGACCGTGAGCGGGACCGTTTTAGCGAAGAAGAGGCATCACTGCTGGTCATCTGGCAGGTGTGTCTCGCCGCGCGGGCGTTCGGCAAATTGAGTCACCCATTTACTTGCCCGCGTCGAACAACACGACTTCGTCAACATAAAGCTCAACCGGTTGCCGGCCCGTCGGCTGCACGAAGAAGAAGATGGCATCCACCACGTTGCCAGCGGCGAAGGGAGAGTCAGTTCCGTCGTTGCGCCGCGAATCACGGCTGAAATCCACGTATCGCGTCGTCCATTCACCCTGCTTGAGGTTGGTCACGTTCACGTGCCGGTTGTCCTGCGCGGTGAGATCAAAGATCTGCACCGTCATCGTGGTGGCGCCAGACAGGTGGTAACGGAAACGGAGCTTGGTACGCGCGCCCACGGGACGCACCGGATCAATGACGAGGCTCACCAGCTTGCCCTGGCCATCCTTGCGTGGCACGGCACGCGCCGCACGCCAGAACGCATTCGTTGGAGGTTCTTCCGCCAGTTCGAATTCGCCGGGCCAATACGGCTCCTTGGGCCCGGTGTCGAATGCAGCGAGAAAGATCACGCGATTCGGAAAAGCCTCCGGCTCGGGCGGCAACGTCGGATCGTTAGCGAAGAAAATCACGTCGTCGATGAGCAGGCGGTATTTCGCGGCGTCCGCAGGGTGGCCGGCAAAGACTTTGAAATCGTCCATGCGCTCGCCCTCGACGAACCGCTCTGCGCTGCCGTCGTTGCGCTGCGCGTCGCGGGTAAAGTTCAGCGTCAGCTCTGACCAGCGGCGCTCCGCCAGTCCAGCCACGCGAATGTTCCAGTTGTCTTCGCGAGTAAGGCTGAAGTGCTGGAACGTCGCCTCCGTTCCGCCCTCGAGGCGGTAGCGAAGGAAAAGCTGGTTCACCCTGCCCATGCGTGGTCCGGGAACGGGATTGATGCCCGTCATCACGGCGCTGAGGTTCTGGAAGGGTCCCGGTGCCGCAGCGAGGGCTGTGGTGTTCCCGGCGTAACGCGGCAGGTCATTGGTCTCCGCGCGACCGAACCAGCCGTAATCGGGCGTAAGTCCTTCGAAATCGCACGCGGCCAGGATGCGATGGGGAAAGCTGCTGGGTCGCTGCGTATCGGCGCGCGCCTCGCCGCGCTGGGCAACGGCCGTTCGAACGCCAACCGCCATCAGCAACACAGTCAGGCCGGCAAGACTGGCGAAGAGACGCGTCATGGACGGGAGGATACTCGCAACGCCCACTTCCTTCGGGCGAAATCCGGATGTTGAGTCGACGATCCCGAGGCCTGTGGTATCAGTATGATACCATTCGTCACAGGAGGCCCGCGATGGCAAACGTGTTGGTTCGGGACCTCGACGAGGACGTGCTGAAGCACCTCAAGGCCGCCGCGAAGGCCAACGGACGGTCGCTCCAGGCCGAAATCCACGACGTCCTCCGGCGGGCGAGCACGCGCAACCTTGCCGAAACCCGTCGGCTCTCCGCGCAGTGGCTCAAGCGACTGCGGCGTTCTGCCCAGTCGGACAGTGCCGCACTCATACGAGAGGACCGGGACGCTCGTTGAGCGTGTTCGTCGTCGACGCGAGCGTCGTCATCAAATGGTTCGTCCCGGAGGTGCGCGGAGACGCCGCGCGACGATGGCTCGCCTCGCCGCATGAGTACATCGCGCCGGATCTGCTGTTTCCTGAGGCTGGTAATGCGATCTGGAAGAAGGTTCGACGCGGCGAGTTGACGGCGGACGAGGGTCAGCGCCTAGCTGTTGATCTGTCGGGTGTCGCCGTCGAGAGCATCTCGATGCGCAACCTGATGCAGGACGCACATGCTCTGGCACTCAGCACGGGCCTAACGGTGTACGACGCGATGTATGTGACGCTCGCGGTGAGGCTCAAGACGCAGGTCATTACTGCTGACGACCGGTTGACTCGAGCGCTCGCCGCGCGCCCCATGATGGCCGGACACGTGCGCTCCGTCGAGGACTTCGCCGAGTGATCATCTGAAGACGCCCGCCACCTCCACCATCCCTCCGCTGCGCTCGTTCGGTTTGGTGTCGGCACCGTGGTCAGGCGCGGCTCCGGCTGCTCTATTAGCAAACCATACCGTCGTTCAGGCCATTGGCGACTTCCGCGCTCGTGCGCGTTCATTATGTGGAACCTGCAGCCGCGGCCTGACGCGGTCGGCGCCGCGACAACGCCCAACGTACGCCGTGGTCGGTTGACTTGACAGTGCCCGCACGATGCCGGGGCCTATCGGACCACGGTTGTCACGGTGCGCGTCTCCCGTGCTCCGCGTCGATCCCTCAGGAAAGCAGTCGCCCTCAGCGAATGGGGCCGCCTCCCGACGCAAGGAAAGACCGGCTGCAGCGCAAACACCCGGTTGGTACCGGCGCGTTGCACCTCTCTTTCCCGCGGATGCTAAAGGCGAGACGCGTCCACGCAATACGGGCGTCACAATCGTGAGCGAGCCAGGGACGCACAAACGATCGTCCGCTGCCCGTGCGAGTCTACTGCGGTCGAGCCTCTACCTTGCACATTCGCCAAGGCCTTAGTCGGTAGCGCGTCGGCCGTTGAGATCCGGATCGAAGATCCAGCTGACATCGGCTCAGATCATCCTCGGTTTCAACTGGACCCCTGCATAGAAGAGGTAGACCCCGTCCTCTGCCGGATCTGACTATGCGCGCTCGCGACCGGAGCGCGACAGCTGTCGTTCATGTCCGTCGTTCACACGTCGCAGTCGCGACGCGCCTTTTGGCGGTTCAGCATCGACACGAGCGCTGCGGCCGCCGTAGGCGCGCGCGACCGAGGCAGGCTTCTTGCCCCTCATACAAACACCGTGATCGCCCCGCGATCACAGCACAACGGGAGGTCTCCATGAAAACGATGACTAGGATATTGATCGGCCTCGCGGTCTCCGCGCTGCTGCCCTCTGTAGCTATGGCCCAAAAGGTCACCTACGACTACGACCGCGACACGGACTTCACGCGCCTGAGAACATATGCGTTCAAGGACAGCCCGACCAAGGAGACCACGGCTGGAGAGACGACCACATACGACAACCCGTTGGTGCACGAGCGCATCAAGGCAGCCGTTACCTGGCAGCTCGAAAGCCGGGGCCTGAGGAGAGTTGAGGAACACCCGGATGTTTATGTAGTCACTCGCCAAAGCTTCGAGACGCAAAAGGACTATACGGTGTACAGCCCGTACGGCTGGGGATGGGGCGGCTATGGTTACGGCTGGGGATGGGGCGGCTACGGCCCGGGCTGGGGCGGCTTCGGGTACACCGACATCCAGGTCCGGGACATCATCGTCGGAACGCTGACGATCGATCTCGAGGATGCTGCCACCGGTGAACTGCTTTGGCGTGGTGTCGGCGTGAAAAGGGTGCATACGCACTCGTCGCCGCAGCGCCGCGACAAGAGGGTTCTCCGCGGGGTCGAGAAGATCTTCAAGAACTTCCCGACGAGCGGAGCGGTGGCCACGTCCGGCCACAACGTGCCGAGACCTCAATGACGGGATGTCGTGAGTGGCGGGGTCATCCCTGGCCACGCTCCCGATATCGCGCGCGGTGTAACACGCCGCTCGACAGCAGGCGGGTCCTTTCGGACCCGCCGTTGGATGTTCCACACGTGGTCCGCCGCACGTGTTTCGCCGCTCGGTCTTGTCGCGAGGCTGCGGGTTAGCTCGCCGCTCGGCATGCCGGATGTTGGCAGCCGCAGCGGAGCTCGGTATGCTGGTCCGACTCCTTGCAGTACTCGCTGCAGTACTTTCCGTAAGTACCGTGCTTGGGCACCATGCACTGGCAGCTGGGATGTGCGCATTTGTTTGCGTCGGCCATGTCCGAGTTACCTCAGGTAAATAGGAATCCCAAGCTCGGGGACTGCGATTCGACGTTCTCGTATCTCGAGTTCGTCACTTTCCCTGGCGGGTCGGTGCACACATTGGCGCCATCGGGATTCCAGCCTGGCTGATGCGATCCGTCGCGGTCGTCACTTCCCCGCCAAACGTCGTCGGCGGCGCCGGTCCGGCGTCATGGATTGGGACGTCCTGTGGCGGAAGATCTGCCCGCCCCGTCTCCGCGTCCGCGTTTTCTTGCCTGGGATTCTTCAGATCATCTGAATGTCCTGCCATAACACTGCCTCTTGGATCCGTACATCCGTCATGCCCGCCCATGCTTACGCAGCCTCGACTCGAGAGCGGCTCGTCGTGCAGAGACCTTGAGACTAAGCAGAGTCAGACTCGGCGCCTATGCAAATTCGGCATTTGTTTGGCGTTGCAAGTGTTCTAGGTCCAGCCGCGCTGCCCGGCTTCTACGTTCAGCCGGAGAAAATGCCGCCTCTACTGGGAGGGCGATCGGGCCGGAGCACCGCGTCACCGTGACAACGATGCTCCGCGTCCGATTACTGCCGCGCCATCGCAATGCGCAGCGCGTCTTCCGGAGTGACCAGGTGGTCTAAATTCTCGGCCGCATCTGCAATCGCGATCTGCACCCCCTTGACACGACCGTTGAACTCGTTCCCCCGCGGTCCGTAGTCCGGCGAGACCGGCGCTGCGGTGTCCACGCCAACGTCGCAACCGTCGTCGGCGGAGAAGATCATCGCGGCCGTGGCCGCGACCTTCCCCGCGCCGACCTTCTTTCCGTCGACGTAGAGTGTCGCCGTACCGCCCTTCCCGAGGCCGCCGCCGGCGTAGGCGAACTCCATGCGCACCTGGTGGTCGCCGGCAGGAATCTTCCCCTCCGACTCGACATAGAAATAGTCGATGCCCAGCAGGTTGTAGCAGTACTTGAGCTTCCCGGCCTTCGCGTACAGGCTCCAGCCGCCGATGTTGCCACCCTGGGCGACGATCACGCCCTCAGCACCCGACGCTGGCACTTCGATCGCGGCGGTCACGGAGTGAGACTTGTTCTTGACGTTCACGACAGAGTTCTCCGACAAGCGGCCCATGCCGCCAAAGAGAATCTGCGTCTTGCCCTTGATCAGGACGGGGCGGCCCGCGGTGTCCGCATTCATCCGTTCTCCGAGACGATCATCGAGCGGCAACACGTTGTAGCGCGTCGCTTCGATCAGCCACAGCCGCTGCAAGTAGTGCAGCTTGTCCGGCATCTGCTTCGCCAGGTTGTTCGCCTGACTCCAGTCTTTGTTGGTGTCGTAGAGCTCCCACACGTCATCGTCGAACGGCAGCGTTTTCTCGCCGATGAGGAGCCAGGGCGTCTTGTGGCGCGTCACCGCGGTCCAGCCCTTGTGGTAGATGCCTCTGTTGCCGAACATCTCGAAGTACTGCGTCTCGCGGCGCTCGGCCGCCTTGGCGTCGTTGAAGGAATACAACATGCTGACGCCCTCGATCGGCTTCTGCTGGACCCCGTCCACCGAGAGCGGCTCGGGGAGTCCCGCAGCCTCCAGGATCGTCGGAGCGAGGTCGATCACGTGGTGGAATTGTGTACGGTGCTCGCCCTTCCCTGTGATCCCCTTCGGCCAGTGCACGATCGTGCCATTGCGCGTCCCGCCCCAGTGCGACGCGACCTGCTTGGTCCACTGGTACGGCGTGTTCATGGCGTGCGCCCAGCCGACCGCGTAGTGGGGGTAGGATTCCGGCCCGCCTAGCTTATCGATCCGCGCCGCCAGGAATTCCGGCGTCTCGAGGGCGGACGCGCCGTTGAAGTTGATCATCTCGTTGAAGGTGCCGTTCAGCGTACCCTCGGCCGACGCCCCGTTATCGCCGACGATGTAGTAGACGAGCGTATCGTCGAAGATTTTCAGCTCCCGCAGCGTGTCCAGCAGTCGGCCCGCATGGTGGTCGACGAACTCCATGTACCCCGCATAGACCTCCGCCTCACGGCGAAGCACCGGTTTGAGAGCCTCCGGCATCGCGTCCCACGCCGGGATCTGCTCGTGGCGCGCGGTCAGCTGGCAATCGGGCGGAATGACCCCCAGCTTCTTCTGTCGTGCGAAGGTTTCCTCGCGCAGCTTGTCCCAGCCCTGGTCGAATTTGCCCTTGTACTTGTCCGCCCATTCCTTCGCGACGTGATGCGGGGCATGGGTGGCTCCTGGGGCAAAGTAGACGAAGAACGGCTTGTCGGGCGTGAGCGCCTTCTGCTGGCCGATCCAGCCGATCGCCTTGTCGGTCATGTCCTCCACCAGGTGATAGCCCTCTTCGGGCGTCTTCTTGACTTCGATCGGGGTGGTCCCCTCGTACAGTGACGGGTACCACTGATGGGCCTCGCCGCCGATGAAGCCGTAGAAGTACTCGAAGCCGCCGCCGGCGCTGGGCCAGGCATTGAACGGGCCGGCCGGGCTGGTCTCCCACACCGGCACCTCGTGGCATTTGCCGAAGTGCGCCGTGGCGTAGCCGTTCAGCTTCAGGGTCTTGGCGAGAGGAGCGCAGGTGTTCGGGAGGACCGAGTTGTAGCCTGGCGAGCCGCTGGCCATCTCCGTGATGCAACCCATCCCGACCGTGTGATGGTTGCGTCCGGTCAAGAGCGCCTGGCGAGTCGGCGAACAGAGGGCCGTGGTGTGAAAGCGAAGGTATTTGAGCCCGCCCGCCGCCAACCGTTCCGCATTCGGCGTCTGACAGGGGCCACCGAACGCGCTCGACGACCCAAAGCCCGCGTCGTCAATGAGGATGATCAAAACGTTAGGTGCGCCCTTCGGCGGCCGCAATTGCTCGATCGGTGGAAACTTCGTCTCCGGGTCCTTCGCGTCATACGTGACCAGACCCGTGCGCGGTCGGTCGGCGATGGGGAGATCTGTGCGGTGAAGATCGTCTCGCGCTGTCATGTGTTTATCCCTTTCTCGGTCGAGCTTGGTGGGCTGACGATGGTGAGTACTGCGATCAGGGCCCTGTAAACGGAATGGTGAGAGTTGCGTGGCAGCGCCATCGCCTCGTCTGCGTACCGCCCCCGGCGAAGGAGGTCGGCTTGGCTAACAGATGCAAATGGGCGCTGGTTTGCGGCGGCATCGGCAGCGTAGGCACTGGTGCGCGCCGGTCGCAACGGACGGGCCGTCGCCGCGTCGGGAGTCGACCGTGAAATTGCACGGAAATCGGAAGGAATCATCGGCTCGTGGTCGGCGTGACGAGAGCAGCCGATCGACGCTCACAACGTGTTGTAAGCGCCCCGACGATACACGGTGAGATTGGGTCGGCCAGCAGGATCCTCCTGACCGTGCGGGACTGCGTGCATCGAGAACAGCGGTGTGACCAAAAGCGGCCCGCTCGAAACGCCGCGGTCCGTCATCGTTGCGAAGCGACACCGCGAATCGTTGTGGCGGATGACAGCGACTCCAAGGTCATTCGACCGATTCAGGATCGTGTTCGGCGCGAGTTCTATGGGCACCAAGTCGTGTGACTTTGGTAAAATGCGAGCCCTCGCGGTGCAACAGCATGGAGCGCCGAGATTTTTCCGC
>Ga0137452_1000262_pt1 | contig 15574 bp, 17 predicted proteins | sample EasRivERMGT513_2_FD_102312 | JGI IMG/M metagenome (GOLD analysis project Ga0137452, IMG submission 102312) | Soil microbial communities from meander-bound floodplain in the East River, Colorado, USA - East River MetaG ERMGT513_2 | ecosystem: Environmental > Terrestrial > Soil > Floodplain ...
CATGGCGGCGAAAGCTGCCGCTACGGGCGCAACCGTCCTCCTCTCCAACCATTCGGAGTTCGATCAGGCGTTCAACAAGAACAGGATGCTTGGCGGTCGCGGTGACGGTCCGCATCCGTACGACCTCGGGGCCGAATGGGTCCAGCGCTATTTTCAGGTTATGCAAGGTTGCGCGAGGGCAGCGCAGCTCGGACTGGAACAGACGCTGGCAGATGCGCGCAAGCGGTAGACGACAAACGACATGAACAAGCTGGCCCTCGTCTGCGCCATCGCCGGCCTCGTTGTTGCGCAGCCGGGTTCGGCGCTCGCGCAGTCGACATCGGATCGATTCGAATTGGGCGTCCAGGTGTCGTCGGTGATCTCGAGCCAGTTCGACGCCACCGACGTCGGGCTCGGCGGTCGGTTTGCGTGGCATCCAGTTGAACCGCTCGGAATCGAATCGGAGATCAACCTCTATCCGGAAGATTTTCCGGACCAGCGCGCGTTCAGTCGTGGTCGCGTCGAGGGTCTGTTCGGTGTCACGGTGGGGCCTCGGTTCGGCCGTCTCAGGCCCTTCGCAAGGCTGCGGTCAGGGTTCCTGAGTATTCGCGAAGCGCCGCGGCCATTCCCCTGCATTCTGATCTTCCCGCCACCGCTGTCATGCGCGCTCGCTTCGGGGCGCACGCTCCTGGCATTCGACATTGGAGGTGGCGTCGACGTGTTCGCGACGCAAAGGACATTCGTTCGCGTTGACGCCGGTGATCGCGTCCTGAAGTACCCGGGGCCGGTCTTCGCCAGGAACTCTACGAGGCGAGACGACGCATTCTTCAGCCACGACTTCCGGTTCGCAGCCGGTGCCGGTCTGCGGTTTTAGCCACTCACGCGGGCCGGGCACGTCACCTTTGAGGTTTTGTGACGGAAACACGAGGAGAAAGACGATGAGAGTCAGAGGAGTTGTCGCCTGCATTTGTCTGATCGCGCTGCCATCCGTTGCGACAGGTCAAGGGTCACCGAAGGTCCATGAGCTGAAGGCATCGCCCGCCACTGTTCATCGCGGCTTCTTCGACGCGTCCCTCAAGCCGGTTCTGACGATCGACTCTGGCGATATCGTCCGTCTCGAGACCGCAACCGGCAATCCGCGATATTTCGAGAAGCTCGGCGTACCAAAAGACAAGATTCCGGCCGAGCTCTATGCCGTCTATGAAGGCGTTGAAGGTACGGGGCGAGGTGACCACACTCTCAATGGCCCCATAGCCATCCGCGGCGCGGAGCCTGGTGACACGCTCGAGATCCGGATTCGCGCAGTTGACGTGCGACTTCCGATCGCAGGGCAGGGGTTCGTGCCGAATCGTGGTCTCCTGCCTGACGAGTTCCCCTACGCGAAGGACCGCGTTCTGTGGATTGACATGACCCGCAAGACCGTTGAGTACGCACCGGGCGTGGAGGTACCGGTCAAACCGTTTTGGGGCGTGATTGGCGTTGCGCCGCCGCCAGGGATGGGACGAGTACCCAGCGGACCACCCAACGTATTCGGTGGGAATCTCGACAACCGGGATCTCGGTGCGGGGAGCACGTTGTATCTTCCTGTGCATGTCTCCGGCGCATTGCTTTCGATCGGGGATGGACATGCCGTGCAGGGGTACGGCGAGGTATGTCTGTCGGCGGTTGAGGCGTCGCTCAAGGGAGAAGTTCAGGTGGTGCTGCACAAGGGGCGCGCCATGCGTTGGCCCCGCGCCGAAACGGCGACACACTACATCACGATGGGGCTGAACGCGGATCTCGACGAGGCCGCGAAGATCGCCACACGCGAGATGCTCGACTTTCTTGTCGAGAATAAGGGGCTGTCGCGAGACGACGCGTACATGCTGGCGAGCGCGGCGATGGATCTGGTCGTGACTCAGGCGGTGGACGGGACCAAGGGTATTCACGCCTTGATGCCGAAGGGAATCTTCCGAAAATAGGTGTGATCACGAAGACGCAGGCCGACCTGAAGGTCGGCCTCTACGTCCGGCTTTGTAGAGGCGGACCTTCAGGTCCGCCTAGCTCTCTACGTCCGGCTTTGTAGTGGCGGACCTTCAGGTCCGCCTAGCAGGGAGGTCCGAAATGACAGAACTGAAGTCGTACTCAGTCGGTCTGCTGTCGGCGCTCGGTCTCATCGCGCTGGCCGGTGCGAGCGTCGTTGGACAGTCGAAGGGGGATTCCGTCGACGCCCACGTTGCCGCCGCCAGGGCCGCCGCGGGGCGGGAGCACACCGCGGTGTTCGACACTTTGTGCGCTGCACCTGCGCCGACTCCGGTGCCTCAGCAGGCGCAGCAGCCCGCGGCACAACCCCAAGGTCCACCCGCGCGCTCCCAATGGCATGTTGAACCAAGGAAGGTCTTCGACAATCTCTACTATCTCGGACAGTCTGAATACTCGGCCTGGGCCGTGACGACCTCTGACGGCATCATTGTCGTTGACGCGCTCTTCGACTACTCGGTCGAGGACGAAATCGTGAATGGCTTGACCACGCTCGGGCTCGATCCAAAAAACATCAAATACGTCCTCGTCAGCCATGCCCACAGCGACCACGCCGGCGGCGCGCGGCTCCTTCAGGATCGTTTTGGCGCCCGCGTCATCATGTCCGCCGCCGACTGGGACTTGATCGGCCGTAATACGCAGTCGTGGCCAAAGCCAAAACGTGACATGGTGGCGACCGACGGGCAGCGGCTCACTCTTGGTGACACGACATTAACCATGTATCTCACGCCGGGTCACACGCCGGGCACGATCTCAACGCTGATTCCGGTGAAGGACCAGGGCAGGATGCACCTTGCCGCCGAGTGGGGCGGGACGGGGTTCAACTTCACGATCACGCCGGACAAGCCGCGACGTTTCTGGTTTGAGACCTACGCCAACTCCGCAGACCATTTTCGCGATGCCGTGACACGATCCAACGCCGACGTGCTCATCGCCAATCATCCAAACCAGGATGGGGCCAAGATGAAGTTGGCTGCGCTCGAGAAGCGCAGGCCCGGCGACCCCAATCCCTATGTCATTGGCAACGACAGCGTCAAACGCTACCTGACGATGGTGGGCGAATGCGCGAAGGCGGGACTCCTTCGTCTCCAGTAGCCCTATCGCGCTCAGCGGCAAGTCGCATGTGTCAAACAGCCGTGGAGTTCGCCTCTCCGATTACGCTCGTCACGCCCGAAGAAATCTTCGGGAAAGAAACGGCGTGAGGATCATTAAGTAGCACGGGAGAATTCGCGCTGAGCGAGAAGCGTCGGCGTCTCTTCTTCTTTGCGATGTTCGATGGCTGCCACCGCGCCGGACCGCGCATTTCTTCACCGACGACCGTAACCGGACGTACCCGGCGGGCTACAGATTGCGCAGCTCGGTCGCCGCGCATGGTCGCCGCTGAAAAACAACGCCAGATGTCGAGCGAATTCTGATCAGGAGGTGAACCATACATCGTGCACGGAGCCGTGCCGCGCCATGCTACGATTCGCCCGCCACATCCCTGTGGTCCACTCTCTGCCACACAACTATGAGACATTGCCTGATTGCCGTCGTCTGCTGCGGACTGTTCCTGCTTCCCCGCGCGGCTGAAGCCAAAACGACCGTCCTGTTCGAGCCCTCGTCGGCCGACGTCGGGCCGTTTCCAACCAACGTGCTGACGAAAGCCGACCCGAAACAGAAGACAGGTCTCCGGGTGAATCTCGACGAGGCTCCTTCCTGCCTCGGCTCCGATTTCATCTCGTGCCCGTTCGTGAAGGAACTGCTCAACCAGCTCGATGGGTTCAGCGTCAAGCCGCAGATTCGGGTCTGTTTTTCGGGACCGATCGACATCGCGACGGTGCAGAGGAGCGTCCGGATCGTCCCGAGTGATGGGGATGGACGGCCAGTGGGCATCAATCAGGTCTTCTACGACCCATTTTTCTACGATGCCGCGCACGGACGGTCAATCTTCTGCGTGCACGCCAAGCCCGAACACGTGCTGGAGCAGTGCACCAGGTATCTGCTCATCGTCACCAACCGGCTTCAGGATGCGTCGGGTAGCCCGGTCGCTCGGGATGAGGCATTCAAGACCTGCCTCAAGGGGCAAGTCTCTGGTTACTGTGCGGAGCTCATTCGCGCCATCAGGAGGTCGGAGGTTCAAGAGACCAACGTCGTCGGCGCGTCTCTGTTCACGACGATGAGCGCCACGGATTGGATGGAGAAGGCGCGCCGATTCCTGTATGCGAGTCCCGTTCTCCCCACAACCGTTCCGGCCGGTCCGAAGACCGTCTTCAACCTCTCCGATCTGCAGTCGTTCGAGTGGCTGCCGCAGACCAACATCACCGAACCTCCCAGCTCGTCACTCCCCCTTCCGTTGCAGGCGTTCGACGGCGTGAAGAAAGTGGCATTTGGCCTCTATTTATCGCCGAACTTTCTGCGGACGTCAGGGCCGGAGGCCGGCTCGATTGAGGTGACACCCACGGCGCGCCCGATTCAGCAACCTGTCCCGGTGGACGATCCGTCCCTCGCAATCTTCCCTCCGGGCTATATACCGATCTCCTACCACGTGTTCCTTCCGCAGGTGACGCCTGGTGCCAAGATTCCCGTGGTCATCTACGGACACGGCTCCGGCGACAGCCAGTTCGGCGCGCCGACGGCTATTGCTTCGACGCTCGCGAAGGCGGGCTTTGCCACGCTCGCGATGGAAGAGGTGGGCCATGGGTTCGGCCCAGGCAGTCTGGCGTCGCTGACGGATTCGACGGGCCAGTACTTCGTCAGCACGCCGGGACGAGGCATCCCGCTGGCACCCGACGGCTCGATTCAGCCAGGCGATGGCTGTTTCCTGCCCGGTCCGATCGCCGTCCGCGATTGTTTGCGTCAGACCGCCGTTGACGTGATGGCGCTGGTGCAGAACATCAACGCGAACGGCCTGGGAGTGAACCTGGATCCGTCTCGGATCTACTACGTTGGACAGTCCCTTGGGTCGTTCATCGGGTCGCTCGTGCACGCTGTTGAACCGCGCGTGAAGGCCGCTGTGCTCAACGTCGGCGGCGACAGCGTGTTGGACACCGCCAGACTCAGTTTCGGTGACTTCCTGGCCGACTTCTATCTGTTCTCCTACAATCCCGTGCTGGCCGCAGTGGTGGGCGAGGCGCCGTTCCTTGATCCTGCATTCGACTATTCGTTCCCCTATCGCGACCAGCTCACCGAAAGCCCGGGCCCGGGCGTCGGCGACATTCAGCGCGTCTTCGAGGTGGCGGACTGGTTGAACATTCCCGGCGCGCCTCTGGCGTTCGCTCCCCATTTCCGGGTGCAGCCATTGCCGGGAGTGCCGGCGAAGCGCACGCTTTTTCAATTCGGCTTCGGAGATCTCGAGGTGCCGAACCCGACCCAGTCCGCGCTCGTTCGTGCCGCAGTAGGACGGAATCACGATCCGGACGCGCCGCTCCCCGTTTCGTACTGGCGCTTCGATCTTGCCGTCGCCGCGAACCCGCACCTCGCGCATATCTTCATGGAAGGCGCGTCGACCTCGATTCTGCCGCATCGAATTCTGGCCAACCCGTCGCTGCTCGATCCGGCGAACGGCGACGAGCTTGTCATTGCGCTGGGCATGCAGCGTCAGGTGGCGGACTTCTTCGCCTCACGCCCGATTACCGTGACGCCGCCGTTCTTCGAGATTCCGACTTTGTCCACGCTGCCGGAAATCCGAAACTTCACGTGGCCATTCGAGTTCGCGCCGGCGCCGTAGGGCTGAAGTGAGGAGGGCGGGTCCTTTCGGACCCATCTTTCCTTGTACACTCCTTCGACCGGCGCGTTCCTGAATCCGGGAGGGATGACGTGTACATGAAACTCCGGCTGCTTGCTGTCGGTGCCGCGCTTTTTATCGTCGCGGCGCCGCTCTGGTCACAAACGCCCGCTGTTCCTTCTCGTCAAGCCGTGATCGACGAGCTCGTCGTCGCCAACCGCATTCTGGCGAACGAAGGCGTGCTCGACGGCTATGGGCACGTGAGCGTCCGCAATCCGGCGAACCCGAATCGCTATTTCCTTGCACGCGCCGGAGCGCCGGCTCTTGTGACCGCTGCCGACGTCGTCGAGTACGACCTGGACAGCAACGCGGTGACGGGCGTATCCGCCATGGGATACCAGGAGCGCTTCATTCACGGGGAGATCTACAAAGCGCGTCCGGACGTCATGGCGGCAATACATTGCCACTGTCTCGAGGTCATCCCCTTCGCGGATACATCCGTGCCGCTGCGTCCCATGTATCACATGGGGTATTTCATCGGCGAGGGCGTGCCCGTCTTCGAGATCCGAAAAATCGCGGGCATGACCGACATGCTGATCTCGACGCCGCAACTCGGGCGTGCGCTCGCGCAGACACTCGGGAACAGGTCGGCTGCCTTGATGCGCGGCCACGGCGCGGCCGTTGTGGCCGAGTCACTGCGCCTCGTCGTGGGCAAAGCCTACTATCTCAATATGAACGCGCGCTTGCAGTGGCAGGCGATGCAGCTGGGCGGCGGCAACGTGACGTATCTGGATCCGGAAGAAGCGAAAAAGGCCGCGCAGACCTACGAGCGTTCCTGGGACGCCTGGAAATCGAGACTGCCAAAGAACTAGCAGTGAAACCGTCCGCGGCTCTGACCACATGTTTCCTGCTCGTCGCCTGTGCATTACTCACGGCCACGGTGGCCGCCCAGCGTGGCCCCACACCGGATCCTCTGGTGAAGGAAAACGCCACGGTAAAACTGACCGAACACGCCTACGTGATTCCGGACAACAGCGTGCCGATGGTCCCGAACGTCGGCATCGTAATTGGTTCCCGCGCAACGTTGGTGATAGACCCCGGGATGGGGAGGCGTAACGGAGAGAGGGTGCTTCGCGAAGTCGCCAAGGCAAGCCGGAACACCGACCTCTATATTGCAACCACCCATTTCCACGTCGAGCACACCACGGGCGCTCTGGCATTTCCCGCAACCGCGAAATACGTGAACTCCAAGGTGCAGGAGGCCGACTTCGCTGAAGGAGGCGCGCAGCATGCGCAGATCTTTGCGAGCCGATCGCCGCTGGTGGCCGAACTGTTGAGCGGCGCCGCCGCTGGACGCAAAGCCGACATCACTTTCGACCGGGACTACGTCCTCGATCTGGGTGGCGTTCGAGTGCGCTTCCTCGTCGTGGGCCCGACACACACGCGCGGCGACACGGCGTTCTTCGTGGAAGGCGATGGCGTCCTGTTCTCCGGAGACGTCGTGATGAACCAGTCGTTTCTCGCAGCCGGCCCGGTGTCGAGCGTCAAAGCATGGCTGTCCGCGTTCGATGTGTTCGACCAGATGCGACCGCGGACGATCGTCCCGGCGCACGGCCCAGTCGGTGACGGGTCGATCCTCGCCGTGAACCGTGCGATCATGCAGGGCGTGCAGACACGCGCGCGCCAGTTGAAAGCGCAGGGGCGCTCCGCTGACGTCGCCGCGATGACGGTGCAGACCGAACTCCAGGCCCAGTACCCGGGCTGGCCGCGCGCGAACGGTCTGCTTGCGGCGGCGCGCGCCGCCTACGCCGAAGCACCTTAGGGGACAAGCAGCCGGGATAGGCGACCGACCCATTCCCGTCGGAGGAGAATCTGATGAAGCGTCACGTCTTGTTCGCGATCGTCGCCATGCTCACCGTCGTTCCGCTCGCCGCGCAGGCGCCAGATGGATGGATGCTGCGTGCCGACCAAAGCACCAGTGCAGCCGACCCCGACGCGCCGGGCCCGATCAAATTGATGAAGACAGCGACGGGGTTCCATGCGACGAACCCGCAGGCGGCGGTGTTCTGGCACCCCGCGAACACCGCGGCCGGTAACTACTCGCTGAAGGGCACCTTTACGCTCGTGAAGCCGAGCGGCCACACGAATTTCTACGGTCTCGTGTTCGGCGGCAGCGAGCTTGGCGGCCCTCGTCAGACGTATCTCTATTTCATGGTCGCGCAGGACGGCACGTGGCTGCTCAGGCGCAGGGTTGGCAACGAGACGACGCAGGATGTGGTGGTGAAAACGGCGCACGCCGCGGTGAAAAAACCGGACGCGAGCGGGACGTCGACCAACGCGCTCGAACTGCGCGTGCTCGCCGACAAGATCGAGTATCTCGTCAACAACACCGTCGTGCACACCACCCCGAAGAGCGGAATGACCGCGAGGACCGACGGCGTGTACGGCGTGCGCGTGAATCACCAGCTCGAGGTGCGCGTCGACGGCCTCACCATGTCGAAACTCTAGAAGTGGTTTCGTAACAGGAGGTCAGGAGGATCTGTTTGCAAGGCGGGCTATCGCGGCCCGCCTTTTTTCTTTCCCTTCCCCCTTCCCCCTTCCCTCTATCCCCTATCCCCTTCAGGTTCTTCGAGTAGACTCCGTGCATTACACACCCCAGGGCCTCGAAACGGCTTATTGAACGGCGGGAGGACGCCATGAGATCAATGAAAAGGTATCTGCTAGTCGTCGCCCTTGTCGGAACATGTGTTCTGCTGTGGAGAGCCCACACGGATCAGGATGTCGTGGGCGCCCAGGCGCGTAAGCCGATCATGATGACGCGGATCTACACCGGTGCGGATGGCCTGAGCCACGCCGAAGAAATCGAGATGAAGGCAAACAACGGCGTGACCGAGATGATGAAGGCGACCGGCGCCCAATTCAGCCGGAGACCGCCGGGCCCCGCGAGCGACTGGCATGTGGGTCCGAGGCGCCAGTACGTCATTACCCTCAGCGGCCGTGCGGAGCTCGAGGTGGCAGGCGGGAAGAAGGTCGCCGTGGGCCCCGGCCACATCAACCTGATCGAAGACACGACCGGCAAAGGCCACATCACGCACAACCTCGGTCCTGAAGACCGCATCGTGGTGACGATCCCGCTCGCGGACCAGACAGTCGGTGCCGGTCGTTAGGGAGCTCGTGACGCCGGAGTCAGTCGGTGAAGAAGCGTGTGATCGGCGCAGCCTGCCTCGGCGTGTTCTTTCTGGCAGGGGCGTGCTCGTCCGGCGAACCAACCGTGGGTCCAAGCGCTACCAGCCAGCCGCCGGCGGCCCGCGGCGCGCCGATTCGCGTCCTCATGATCACCGCGACGGCCGGCTTTCGCCATGATTCGATCCCCGCGGCGCGCCAGGTCATGGCGAGCCTCTCGGCTTCGACCGGTGAGTTCACGGTCATGGCCACCGAGGACCTGTCGACGATTTCGTCGAGCCTCACGGCGTATGACGTGATCGTGTTTGCCCTCACCAGCGGCGAGCTGGAATTCACGAACGCTCAGAGGGCTGCGATTACCGAGTTTGTCGCCGGCGGGCGCGGCTTTGTCGGCATCCACAGCGCCAGCGACACGTTGTACGGCTGGCCGGACTACGGTCGTCTCGTCGGCGCGTATTTCAAGGAGCATCCCTGGACGCAACAGGGCACCGTCGTGGTCGAAAACCAGGCGCATCCGGCGACGCAAGGGCTCGGCGAGCGCTTCGCGTTGCTCGAGGAGTTCTACACGTTTCAGGAAAATCCGCGGGGACGCGTGCAGGTGTTGCTGAGACTCGATCCGGCATCGGTGGGGTCCGCCGGCGATTATCCGCTCGCATGGGTACAATCGGTCGGCGCCGGGCGGGCGTACTATAACGCCCTCGGACACTTCTCCGAGACGTGGACCGACCAGCGGTTTCAGCGGCAACTCATTGGCGCAATCCGCTGGACGGCAAGCCGCATCTGAAGCTCGCGACGGCGTCAAGACGATGCGTCGCATCGCGGACCCAGAGGGTCCGCGCCGCGGCGGTTGTTGCGGAGGAGAAGAACGTCATGCGCAAGTTGATCGTGCTGCTCGTCACACTGAGCGCCTCCATCGGTGTCGCCAGTGTCGCGCGTGGGGGAGGGCAGGACGCGGGAACAGCGAATGCGCTTCGCGGGGCCATCGACATTCACGTCCATTCCGAGCCGGACAGCCGCCCGCGATCCGTCGATGCCGTCGAAGCCGCGAGGCAGGCCAAGGCGAACGGCATGCGCGCCATCGTCATCAAGAACCACTACGAGTTCACGTCGGGGCTCGCCTACATCGTCCGTAAGCAGGTGCCGGGGATCGACGTGTTCGGCGGCGTCGACTTGAACCTCACGGTCGGCGGCATCAACGCGGCCGCCGTCGAGTACATGGCAGCGACAACAGGCGGATTCGGCAAAATGGTCTGGATGCCGACGTTCGATGCCGAAAACCAGGTGCGTTTCTCGAAAGAGACCCGCCCGTTTGTCAGTGTGTCGAAGGGCGGAGCGCTCCTTCCGGCGGTCACGGATGTGATTGCGTCGATCGCGAAGCACAATCTCGTGCTCGCGACCGGACATTCATCCGCGGAGGAAGGGCTCATGCTGTTGCGCGAAGGACGCCGGCAGGGCGTGCGACAGATGGTTGTGACGCACGCGATGAACGAGCCGATCGTGATGAGCGTGCCGCAGATGCAGGAGGCGGCCAAGCTCGGCGCCTTCGTCGAATTCGTCGGCGGAAACGTCGGCGATCAGGGCGGCCCGGCTCGGATGGACCGGTTCGCGGACGCCATCAAGAAGATCGGTCCCGAGTTCTGCATCCTGTCGTCCGACCTCGGTCAGAGGGGCAACCCTCTGCCGGCGCCCGGCTTCGGTGCCTTCCTCGCCGCGATGCGGGCGAGAGGCCTTTCCGAGCAGGACGTCGATCGCATGTCCCGGCGCAACCCCGCGACGTTGCTGGGACTGCAGTAGCATCGCGAAAGGTAAGCGCGGCGCGTCGCGTGGTGCCCACGTGCTACGATCCGCCCTTATCTCCTGCCATCGATCGGAGGATTCAATGAACGTGCCGCGCTCTCGTTTAGTCGCCGCTGCCGCCGTGGCTTCTCTCGTGATAGCGCTGGCGTCGGTCGCGGCGCTGGCGCAAGGCAGCGGTCCTTGGACGGTCAAGGGCATGATTCCGTACGACCGCGCTGAGATTGCGATGGCGGCCGTAAACGGAAAGATCTACGTGATCTCGGGCCAGTCGCGCGGTGTCGACGCCAACGCGTTCAACCAGGAATACGACCCGGCCACCGGCAACTGGCGCGAGCTCGCGCTGATGCCGGCGATCGCCTCGCACGCCGGCGGCGTGGCACTGAACGGCAAGGTCTATGTCGTGGGCGCCTTCCTCGCCAACGTGCACGTCGGCGCCGTCGATCGCGTATTCGAGTACGACCCGGCCACCGATATGTGGAAGGCGATGGCGCCTCTTTTCGCGCCGCGCGGCGCCGTTGGCGTCGTCGTGCTTGACGGAAAGATCCACGCGATCGGCGGACGTGACCCGCAGCTCCGCACGGTGTCCACGCACGAGGTCTACGATCCGGCCACCAACAAATGGACGATTGCCGCCGCGCTGCCCATACCGCGCGATCACCTAGGCATCGCCGTCCTCGGCGGAAAGATTCATGTCTTCGGCGGAAGGCTGGGGCCGACCCCAGAGCGGAGCGGACGTCACGACGTCTACGATCCGGCAACGGATACGTGGACGACGGCCGCACCGCTGCTGACGCCGCGCAGCGCGGGCGTCTCGTTCGTGCAGGGCGGGCGCATCGTCTACGCGGGCGGCGAGTGCAAGGATCCGCAGACAGGCACCACCTTCAACGAGGCCGAGGTTTACGATCCGGCGACAAACAAGTGGACGGCCCTTCCAGCGCTGCCGGTCGGACGTCATGCGGGCGCCGCCGTCGTCGTCGGCGATCAGGCCTACGTCATCGGCGGCAACAACGGCTGCGGCGGAAATCGTGCGGCGAGGGAGATCCTGACGTTTCGGCTGCCTGCATCGTAGAGGCGGACCTCGCAACGTCGTAGAGGCGGACCTTTAGGTCCGGCCAAGGAGCCAACGACCGCGCATGAATTGCTTTACGCACGATAGGGCGACCGCAATTGGCCTCTGCGTCGTATGCCAGAAGGCGATCTGCCGCGACTGCGTGGGCCGCGATGCGCCACGTTTGATCTGCAAATCATGCGCGGCAGGGAACGCGACGCTGGGATTTGAATACACGTCGTCCGCGAGCCTCGCGGGCTGGCCTCTCATTCACATCTGCGCTGGCATCGACGCGGTGACGATGCGCCCGAAGGTTGCCAGAGGCGTCATTGCGATCGGGAATATCGCGGTCGGCGGCTTGGCTGTCGGCGGTTTGGCGTGCGGACTGCTCACAATCGGTGGTCTGTCGGTCGGGATCCTGGCCGCGTTCGGGGGTGCGGCGCTGGGGCTTGGACTCTCGATGGGCGGGTTCGCAGTGGGGTCCGTCGCGGTAGGTGGCGCGGCGATTGGGTTTCTGTACGCGATCGGCGGAGTGGCGCTGGGGCCTGCGGTGATCAACGGACAGCATTGCGACGCCGCGGCTCGCGAGTTCGTGCTCCGCTGGCTCAGCGAAGCAGCCCTCCCGCCGACGTGCCAGTGATCACGGGAGATTCGACCTGGATGCTGTCCGACGCTGCGCGACATGAACTCGGCCTCGACACGCTTCTGCGGATCGGCGGGCCGCAGGCTGCGGCGCCGATCACCGCGATGAACGACATCGCTCCCGATCTCGTCCGATTTGCGATCGACTTCGCCTATGGTGAGGTCCTCTCGCGTCCCGGACTCGATCTCAAGATGCGCCAGCTATGCACCGTCGCTGCCCTCAGCGCGATGGGCACTGCGATGCCGCAGTTGAGGTGGCATATCGACGGCGCATTGAACGTCGGATGGGCGCCGTCGGACATTCTCGATGCCGTGATGCTGAGCGCGGTCAACACCGGATCCGCGGTGATCGGCCGCAGCCTGAGCACGGCTCGTGAGGTGTTCGAGGCACGCGGTGCCGGCGCGGCGGACCTCGCCGCGCTCGATGATGCGAGTGCCAGGTGGTGCGAAATTCCTCCGGTATTCGAGAGTCTCGAGCTTGACCAGAGGACAAAGGCCTTGATTTCGATTGCGGCGCTCACCGCCGTGGCCAATGCACCGGCGCGGCTCAAGGCGCACATACGGGCCGCGCTCGACGCTGGTGCGTCGCGCGACCAGGTCATCGAAGTGATCGAGCAGATGGCTGTCTACGCAGGATTCCCGGCGGCCCTGAACGGGATTGCCGCCGCGCGCGACTCGTTCGAGGGACAGTAAGTATCGAGGAGATCCGACTGATGGGAACCGATGAGAACAAGGTCATTGTCCGCCGCTTCATCGACGAGGTCTTCGTGAAGGGAAACGTCGACGCGGTCGACAAGCTGGTCGCGCACGACTTCGTGCCGCACAGCTGGCCGTCGGTGGCACCGGGGACCGAGAGCCTGAAGCAGGCAGTCAAACGGGTGTCCGCCGGACTCTCCGGTGTCAGCATGAAGATCGAGGACATGATTTCGCAGGACGACAAGGTGGCCGTTCGCCTCACCGCGCATGCCACGCACCAGGGCGATTTCATGGGCCTTCCCGCGACGGGGAAGTCGTACACGATCTCCGAAACACACATCTTCCACATACGCGACGGAAAAGTCGCAGAGCACTGGCGTGACGCCGACATGCTGGGCCTGATGCAGCAACTCGGCGCGCTTCCTGAACCATCAAGAAAATGAAGCTGTCCGCAACCGCCGTCATCGGCGCGATCGCAGTGATCGCAACGATGTCGGTGTTTGCCGTGGTTCGGTGGCATGCAGCGCGGACGGCCATCGATGCGGGGTTCTGGTACGACGACGGCTCGTTTGCGCTTTCAGCGGATGACACCGTGAAAATCGGCGGACCGCTCACTGCGCAGGAGATGGCGACGATCAGGCAGTTATCGAGGGCGGAGGTCGAACGCGCGCTTGCCGATCTTCGAATCAACGTCACCGAAAACCGTAACGCGTTCTGGCGGGTTTCTGTCGTCGGCACGACCCGAATTAATCCGACGCTCAAGTACCCGTTCGCGGCGGCCGGCGAATCGCACGTCTTCGGCCCGCTGGGAAGCTGGGGCTCAGTCGGGTTCCTCATACTCGCGCACAATGCGATCGAGTACGCACCGCTATCGGCATCACGCCAGGACATCGTCGCCGGGATCGGACGCGGCGTCGGGCGTGCGGCGGTTCATGAATTTGCTCACCATGTTCTTGGCGTCGACAACGTCACGAATATCGATAACCGCACCGACGACACCAGCTACGAATATGGCAACGCCGACCGGCCATCGCAGTACTACGGGGAGCTGCGCTGGACCACGGCGTGGCCCGTCTTGCAGGAGAAGTTCGGAAGGTAAGATAACGCTCGCAACTGGAGGCCTGGTGGCCTGACTATTCCGAATTACTACCGGGCCGCTCCGTTGTCGCGGCCCGCAGATCGCGCTCGGAGGCCTGTTATGACTAGCACTCAATCAGTCCGGACGGTCCACTAGATGGTCTCCCTGATGTCACTCTGGCTCCCTATCGTTGCGTCCGCGGCGGGTGTGTTCCTCGTCAGCTTCATCACCCACATGGTGTTGCCTTATCACCGCAGCGACGTGTTGAAGCTTTCCGCCGACAAGGAAGATCAGATTCTCGACGCGCTGCGGCGCATCAGCGTGCCGCCCGGCGACTACGCCGCGCCGCACGCCGGGTCCGCCGCGGGCATGAACGATCCCGCGTTCATCGCCAAGGCGACGAAAGGCCCGCTGGCGTTCATGACGATCGCACCCGGCGCGTCACCGTCGATGGGGCCGTCCCTCGCCCGCTGGTTTGTGTACTGCGTCGTCGTCGGCGTCTTCGTGGCGTACGTCGCCGGACTGGTGCTTGGACCGGGTGCTGATTTCATGGGCGTGTTGCGCGTCGTCAGCACGGTTGCGTTCATGGCGTACGCGCTGGCACTGCCGCAGCATTCCATCTGGTACCGGCGGAGCTGGGCAACGACGATGAAATCGGTGTTCGACGGGCTGATTTACGGCCTGGTCACGGGCGCGGCCTTCGCATGGCTGTGGCCCAAATGAGCTAACATTCGACCATTCGAATTTCGAGTCTTTGACCACGATGGTCACGATGATCTCGAAGGACACGAACATCGAATTGTTTATTGTTTTCGTGACCGTCGTTTTCTTCGTGAACTTCGTGGTTAGTTCACAAAACGTCTGACAGGAGAGATGAATGTCGAGGACCATCCGTCGAGCCGCCTCTCTCACACTCGTGCTGGTCGCCGCAACGTTCGCGCTGCCGTCATCGGCCGACGCTCGCGTGAAAAAGATCGTCGTCGAAAAGAAGGTGTCGCCCGCCTTCGACGGCGCGTCGTTTGGTCCAGCCGGCCCGTATGAAACGCTCGCAGGCCGTGCCTTCGGTGAGCTCGATCCCAAGGATCCGCGCAACGCGCTCATCACCGACATCACGCTGGCACCGAAAAACGCCGCCGGCATGGTCGAGTACGTGGCGAGCTTTTACGTCGTGAAGCCGATCGACATGTCGAAGGCGAGCCGTCTGATGTGGCAGGACGCGCCGAATCGCGGCGGACGCATAACCATCGGCGTTCCCGAGCGCAACTTCGGCGACATCGGGCTGAGTAGCGGCTGGCAGGGGGACAACTCCGGTCGCACGGTGCCCGGTCCGGACAATGACTGGGTTGTCGTGCCGATCGCGAAGAACGCGGACGGCTCGCCGGTCAGCGGTCTGGTCATCGGCCGCATCGTCAACTTGGGCGGCGTC
>Ga0137452_1000265_pt1 | contig 15444 bp, 13 predicted proteins | sample EasRivERMGT513_2_FD_102312 | JGI IMG/M metagenome (GOLD analysis project Ga0137452, IMG submission 102312) | Soil microbial communities from meander-bound floodplain in the East River, Colorado, USA - East River MetaG ERMGT513_2 | ecosystem: Environmental > Terrestrial > Soil > Floodplain ...
CACTGGATCAACTCGCTCAAGTCCGACTGCAACTTCTGCCATCAGCTTGGCAATCAGCTCACGCGCAGCGTCGATCACATCTTCAAGGCAAAGCCGGAGCTGAAGGCGCACGAAGAAGCGTGGGAGTGGCGGCTCGGAACCGGCGTGCGCGGCACAGCGATGTACTCGGTGCTGACGAATCAGGGGAAGGTGCGGCCGCTGCGGACGTTTGCCGACTGGACCCGGCGCGTCGCGACGGGCGAAGTCCCGCCCCCGCCGCCGCGACCGAGCGGGCAGGAGCGCAACGTCGTGCTGACGCTGTGGGACTGGGGCACGGATCACTCGTTCATGCACGACGAGGTCGCGACCGACAAACGTCATCCGACGGTAAACGCATACGGACCGATTTACGCGGTGTCGGCCGGTCACGGGACGCTCGTGATCCTCAACCCGCTGACGAACCGGACCGAGGAAATCGAGATTCCGACGCGCGCGCCGCGCGCCGACGTGCCCTCGCGATTTCCGAAACCCACTCGTTCATCGCTCTGGTGGGGTGACACCCATCTGTGGGGGAATCCGCCCTACAACCCCGCCGATCCGCACAACCCGATGCTCGACAGCAAGGGGCGCGTGTGGATCACATCGAAGATTCGTCCGAATCAGGATCCGTCGTGGTGCAGCGATCCTTCGAACAAGTACGCGGCGTGGTTCCCGCTGCGCAACAGCGGACGGCAGGCGTCCGTCTACGATCCGAAGACGAAGCAGTTCACGCTCATCGATACCTGCTTTTCGACGCACCACCTGCAGTTCGACAACGACGCCAGTGAGACCGTCTACTTCAATGAGCTGACCGGTCCGATCTTTGGCTGGATCGACACGAAGATCTTCGACGAGACGAAAGACGAACAAAAAGCGGTCGGCTGGTGCGGTCAGGTGGTCGATACGAACGGCGACGGCAGGATCACGCGTCCATGGAACCGTGTCGCCGGTCGCGGTCAGTCGATCCTCTATCAGGGCGATACCGCGGCCGGCGGTGCCAATACGGACGGGCGCGGCGGCGGTGGACTGGATCCGTCGCTCGATACCGAGGTCGACTTCAACCTCTATTCGGCCGTGCCCAGTCCAGTCGACAACTCGATCTGGGGCGTGGCCGAACGCTTCCCGGGCTATCTGGTGCGTGTCGATCGGGGCGGCAATCCGCCCGAGAGCTGCCGTGCCGAAGTGTTCCGCGTGCCCGAGCCAGGATTCGATCCGCGCGGCGTCGATGTCGATACCAACGGCGTGATCTGGACGGCGCTCGCGGCGAGCAGCCATCTCGCCAGTTTCGATCGGCGCAAATGCAAAGGCACCGTCGGCCGCACGATCGACGGCAGCGAGTGCCGCGAAGGCTGGACGCTATATCAGACGAACGGCCCGAGGCTGAAAGGCACCGACATTCCCGCCGACTTCCACTATTTCAACTGGGTCGATCAGCACGGCATCCTCGGCCTCGGCGCGAACAGGCCGTTGGCAACGGGATCGAATTCGGATTCTCTGCTCGTGCTCGATCCGCAAACGCGCGAATGGATCACGATGCGCGTGCCCTATCCGCTCGGGTTCTACTCACGCGGCATGGATGGCCGCATCGACGATCCGAACGCCGGCTGGAAGGGACGCGCCCTCTACGCAAACTACGGAACGCACTTCGTGTGGCATATCGAAGGTGGAAAAGGCACCAGGGGAAAGCTGGTCAAATTCCAGCTTCGTCCCGATCCGCTCGCGCGATGAGCGATTCAACCTGCTCGATGGAGACAAGCACATGACACGTGCACTTGCTGCGACACTCGCCGGCCTGCTCGCCCTCGTCTGCTCGCCCTTGGCACAGACCGGCGGCGGTCGTCTGCAGATTTCCTGGATCGATGTCGAGGGAGGCGCCTCCACGCTCTTCGCTGCGCCCAACGGACAATCGCTCCTGTTCGATACCGGCTTCCCGGGCAACGACGACCGCGACGCGAAGCGCATCGTCGCCGCAGCCAAAGCGATGGGCCTGACGCGGATCGACCACGTGGTCATCAGCCATTGGCATGGCGATCACGTCGGCGGGCTTCCGGCGCTGGCCAAGCTGCTTCCGCTCGGCACGTTCTACGATCACGGGGACGGCGTCGAGGAGTCCGACCGTCCGTTGTACGAGGGCTACAAGGCCATCGCTGGGACGCACCGACGCATCGTCAAGCCTGGCGACACGATCCCGCTCGGCGACGTGCGCGTGCGCGTGCGCGTGCTCGTCGCCGAGGGACCCGTCATCGCCGACGCCGTCAACGGCGGCACGGCCAACCCGTTGTGCACCAACGCCGCGCGGCAAGAGCCGGCCGCACCGGAGAACATCCGGATGGTCGGGCTGGCGATCAACTACGGGCCATTCAAGATGGCGACCCTGGGGGACGCGGACTGGTCGCGCGAGATGGAGCTGGCGTGCCCGGTGAACAAGCTCGGGCGCATCAATCTGTACACGACCAACCGACACGGGAGTCTCGACAACTCGGGCGCGCCCGCGCTGCTGGGGGCCATTCAGCCCCAGGTCATCGTCGTGAACAACGGACCGCGCAAGGGTCTGGGACAGAAGGTCGCGGTCAAGTACGTCACGAGGCAAGGCGAGACGCCCGCCCCCTACGAGCTGAACTCGTATCTCCGGCTCGCGAAGCTGCCCGGCATCGAGGGCATCTGGCAAGGGCACCGGTCACTGCTCGACGCGGACCCCGGGCACAACACCGCGCCCGACATGATCGCCAACCTGGAGGAGGGAGCTGCCGACCAGGGGCATACGATCACCGCGGCCGTGTCGGGCGACGGCACCTTCACAGTGACGAACTCGCGAAATGGATTCGCCAGAACGTACCGGGCGCGGTGATCTTCTTCGTCAGCGCAAATGAAGCACGCCACGCGCATCGTTCTGCTGCTGGTCACGGGAGTGACGATCGCCGTGGCTGCACAGGAATCGAAGTCGAAGCCACCCTCCGCTGCCGACTGGACGGCCCTCGCGAAGCTGCCAGACCTGACCGGCGTCTGGGAGGCGCCGACGGTGGGCCGCGGTGGACGAGGGCCTGCCGCCGGACCGCCGCCCGTGCCGCAGCTCACACCAGCCTATGCAGCAAAGAAGCGCGAGCTCGACGCGCGCAACCTCGATGACACGGAAGCGGCCAACTGTCTGCCAACGGGAATGCCGGCAATCATGGGGCATCCCTATCCGTACGAGTTCCTCTTGACGCCGGGCAAGGTCACGATCGTCAGCGAAGCCTACATGCAGGTGCGCCACATCTATACCGATGGCCGACCGCTGTCGGCGGATCCCGATCCGACGTTCAACGGCACGTCAATCGGACGTTGGGACCGCGACACTCTCGTCGTCGAGACGATCGGTTTCTCGCCCCTCACGACAATTGCGAGGAGTACGCCGCACAGCGACAAGATGCGTATCGTCGAGCGGTTCCGCCTCACCGGGCCGGACACGATGTCGATCGAAACCACCGTGACCGATCCGGAGGCGCTGACGACGCCGTGGACGACGACGAGGACGCTGGCGCGGCATCGGGAGTGGACGATTCGGGAGTACATCTGCGAAGAAAACAATCGCAACTTCCTCGACGCTCAGGGGAAAGCCGGTGTGAAACTCGCCCTGCCGGCGAAGGAGGAGTAAGCGATGAGTCGGATCGCACGGGCAACCGGTCGCGCGCTGTTAGTGACCGCGATGGTCTGCGGAGCGGCTACTCTCGCATGGTCCCATCATGCCGCCGCGCCCGTCTTCGACATGAATGCGGAAAAGACCGTGAGGGGCGTCGTCAAGCAGGTGGACTGGACGAACCCGCATATCTGGATCTGGCTTGACGTGCAGAATGCGTCAGCTCAGGTGGAGACGTGGGGATTCGAAGGGATGAGTCCAAACTTTCTCGCGCGCCGCGGCTGGACGCGGACGTCGCTACTGCCCGGCATGCGGATCACCGTGACGTTCCGGCCGCTCCGGGACGGGAAAGCCGGCGGCATGTTCATGACGGGGAAGCTCGAGGACGGCAAAGTCCTGACGAGCGCCGGCGCTGAGTAGCGGCTTCGGCTGCCACGAACATTCGCGACAGCGCAATGACACTCGAAATGTCACTCGTTGCGGATGTTCTCCGAGTGCCTCTCGTCGGAAACCTACGCTTGTGAACTCCTTCACCACACTTCGCTGAAGCCCACGGCGTTTATCGCGAGCCTTCGCAACAGCCGTCCGCTTATCGTCGTTTCGACCCGGCGGGACGATCGGATTTTCGCTGGGCCCCGCGCTGGCTCTCGGTTAGCTTGTCCCATCCGCCCGGCGGCAGGTAATGGAACCGAATCAGATAGACGTTTTCCCCTCGGCCGTGCTTGGCGGTCTGAAGGAGGGCTTCCACGTTTGCGAAGCCTGACTCGCGCGCCAGGTCCTGCGTGATGGAAACCAACTCCATAGACTCGATCGAATCGATCACGATGTGCCCGTCGTCCATACGGTAGCGACCACCCACTTTGACGTGGGGCCGCATCCAGACGCGGACGCTGCATGTGATCCGGCCGCGGCGAATGCCTTCGCGAAGGTGCTTGGTGAACACCATACGCAGGAGCTTACGCGATGATCTGATGGGCGAAGGAGGTCAAAGACCGTCGCCTGATCCTCGAATGTCGCAAGGGACGGACGACCAGCAAGCGATTAGGGAATCACTGCGGCGTCACTCGATACCTATCGTCATTCGGCTGGGTGTAGGGACACACGAACCGCTCGCGGCGGAGTCGGGCGCCTCGCTCGTACGTACGCGCGTAACCTTCCGCGCGCCGTCCGACTCCTTACACGAAGTCGTTGTACGATGCTCACATGCGGTGGACGCGGGCATCGGCTCGATGGATGCGGTTCGCACTGACCTTTGCGCTCGCGATGGGACTGGCCGTCATGAGCGCCGCGGCGCAGGGGTTCACCATCCTGACAAACGGACGGAACCTCCAGATACCGATCAACCACGGACTCCCCGACAAGCCGCTCGGCTTCACGTTCTGCCGCCTGCGGTATGAGAACATCCGCAGGGCGAGAAAGTCCGGCTGGGGCGACGACTATCCGCAAGCGGACTACAACTTCATGGTGCGTCTCGCCGAGCTGACCACAACGAAGATCAGCCGGTGGAACAATGGCTACCCCGGCTTTGCGAACGTCACGGCCATGGATCCCGATCTCTTCCTGTGTCCGTACTTGCGCATGCAGAATGCGGCCAACTACGACTTCACACCTGAAGAGACCGCCCGCATGCACGACTACCTGCTGAAGGGCGGCTTTCTCTGGATCGACGACAACTGGGATCCGGACTTCGAGTACATCCGTCCGAATCTCATGCGAATCCTGCCCGGCGCAAAGATCATTGACCTGCCGGTCGACCACCCGATGTTCTCGATTCTTTACCGCGTCAACCCACTCCCGCAGATCCCGTCGCTCGGCTCGTGGCAGCGTACGCGTCAGGATTCTGAGATCGGGCCTTCAACCGTCCACTACTACGGTGTGTTCGACGACCACGACAGGCTGCTTGTGCTCGTCAGCTTGAACTCGGACGTTTCAGACAGCTGGGAGCGGGAAGGCGATAACCTGGACTACTTCCACACCTATGGGGCGAAGGGCTATGCGCTGGGTGTGAACGTGGCCGTCTGGGTGATGACCCACTAATACTAAGGTCGTCTAGCCGACGGTGCCACGCAGTCCGAGCGGGATTCCCAGTTCCTTAGCGCCTTAGTCGGAAGTCCCTTTGGCGTCTCCCATTACCTACCCGAACAACATCGAACGGCTGAGGCCGTGCAGAGCATACCTGCAGGACTATTCCAGTGCCCGGCGCCTGGGATCGTCGGCCGCTCGTGTCGTTGATGGGCCGAGGGATACCGCTGACCGCTGGGGGCAAAGATGGCAGACTTCGATCGCCGCGAGACCGCGGGGTTGTCGGGTCTGACTGGCCTCGCTGCCCTGTCCGCGGCCGAGTCACGCCGGCGTGCTGCACCGAAAGGGACAGTGCGGCCGGCTATGACTCCAATTCAGCTAGGAGACGAAGCCATGCCGACGAGCGAAGTGATCCGAGGAGATGAAAGTGATCGCAGGGAGGTACGAACGATCTTCACCAACACAGGGCACGGGGCCTTGAACGCCCTCCTGATCGTCAGCGGCGGCGCCACAGTGGCGTTTCTCACGTTCCTCGGCAACGCCGTTCAACAAGTGGACCTCGTGTCACGGATCGGCGAAGCCGCGACAAAGAACTTTGCGACTGCACTCGGGTATTTCTTCTCGAGCGTGCTGTACTCGGTCCTGGCTTGGGGCACAACGTACGCGAGCCACGCAGGCCACCATTACAGCGCGTCCTTCAAGAAAGGATCGAAGAAGTCTCGTGCGTACTACTGGGTGGGACTGCTGTTCATGTGGGCAACTGTGGTTGTCTGCGTGCTCTGCTTTTCGTATCTGTTTCGCGGAGGTTACTCGGCAATCGCTGGCTTTAGACTCGTTGCAGACGAACTCACTCGGTCGGGAGTGAAGGCGGTCCCCCGTTAGCTCGATTGCGAACTGGCGGAAGGTCGAGTCAATATCCGCATGCAGGAACGGGCAAGCCACGTCGAGGCAGGCCGTCTGCCGCCGTGCGAGCGGTCCGCCGGTGACGTGGAGAACAGCCTAGTCAGAGGTCCTCGTGGTTGTGCCTGGCCTGTGAGTATCTGCCGAGCGCCGGTGACCGACGGCGCCGATGCAGTCGATTGCTCGCCCTGCCGACTCGTGGACAGCTGATCAGACGTACGCCGCTTAACGGCGACGCTGCGCTCGTGATGCTGGCGGTCGGATTACTTTTTGCCGCTATCGCAACGCGCTGAACTTCCATCTGGAATACGACCACTTGCTGCATGGCTGGCAAAGGACGCACGACTCGCAACTGGGCGGCGGGGATGTACCGGCAACACCGACTGCACCCTCGTTCACGACCAACGGATTCTCCGAAATCTCGTTCGATCAGCACCCGGGATGGGCGCTGCGCGCCGGTGCGAAATACCGGATGACCAGGCAGTGGTCGGTTGAGCCTGATTGCATCCATTGGAACGTCAGCGCCTCGCCGGTGAACTATGAGACTTCGACGTTTACGGTCAACGGCGACACGGTCCGGCAACAGCTCGGCGCGTATGAGCCGTTGAACACGACCAACGAATTCGTCGTAAAGATTGGGCTTCGTTTCTAGAGCGCCCGTTCGTGCAGAAGGGGCCGGTGGAGGAAGAAGGGACCTTCGCGGCCGCCCGCGTGGTCCCACTGCCGACGATAGCGTTGAAAGCGCTACTTCGAAGCGATGGTGGGGTTCACCCAGCCGTTCTTCATCACGCCATGAGACGGACGGAAGCTGAGATAGTCCACGTGATCGGGAATATCGAACCAGCCATGAATCACGCCCGGCGGAACGATCAGCACATCACCGACCTTCAACTCGACTTTGCGTGAGCCAACCGCCACGCCGCCGCCGCAGCCCGGACCGTTCGGTCCGCCGTCGGGGTTGTTCGCGCTGCGCCGGCCGTTCACAACCTTGCCGTCAATGAACGCCGTGCCGCCGCCGGAGACGATGTAATAGCCCTCGGTCTGATTGTCGTGCGTGATGGCGCCCTGAAGTGCGTCCGCCGGCGGATTGGCCATTTGTTCTCCACACGGGGTCGTTGGGGCCGCAGCCTGGGCATTGCCACGAGCGGCGGCCGCCGGCGCATTGCCTCGACCGCGGGCGGCCTGAGCCTCCCCGACCGTCATCACGCGCTGCTTCGAGCGATGAATGATGCCCAGCTCCATGCTCCAGCCGTCGCCAATATCGACAACCCTGGCATTCTCGTCACGAGTCTGCGCCGATTGTTCCGTGGCGCTGATCTTGTCGATTTCGGCTTTGGTGATGACGGTGGCAGTCGTGGGGTTTCCCGGCCTGGGCTGTGCCATGACCGCAACAGGAATCAGAATCGCCGCCGTAAGCAAGACTTTCAGCGCAGTCTTCTTCATCGCGTTCCTCCTGAACTCGCGTCCTCAGACGCTGTGAGCATCTTCACATTGTTCGTATCCTGAGGGACACGGCGTTTATCGCAGGTCAACACCATAGCACCGACGCCCGAGGCTATCGTGATTTTCGAGAATTCTGACTAATCGCGTCGGTGTTAGAGCCGGCCGTTCAGGATCGTCGAGTTCACGCGCCTCGAGCCTCCCAGGAAGTTCGGTCAGCAGACGGGCAGCGCCTGCGCGTTCAGCCGCCATAATTTCGCGGCCTGGGCGCGCGGCGCCGCTTGCGGCTCCGCGTGAACGGAACCAAGCTCAAAGTTAGGCCACTTTAAAGAGCAGCTTCTTGGCCTTGATCTTGACCCTCAGAATTCTGGTCGACGAGGCGAGGTAGAGGTAGCCGTCTGCGCCGAGCTCGCAATTGGATGTGCCCTGGTCGGAACTGATAAAGCCGATCCGCTCGCCTCCCGGCGTGAACACAGTGACCCCTTCGCGGGTTGCCGCCCACATGTTACCGGCTGAATCGATTTTCAGGCTGTCGCCGCCCATCACGACATTGCGGGCCACGAACTGGCGACGGTTTGAGGCGTTCCCCTGCTTGTCGAGGTCCCACATCACCCAGCCTGTGGGGGCGTCGGAGGAATAGAGCTTTGTCCCGTCCGGAGAGACGCCGATCCCGTTCGGCGTAGTCATGGTGTCGAGCAGGTGCAGGCTGTTGTCGGGTGCAAGGCGGAATATCCCCATGTAGTCGAGGTCACGGTCGGGGCCAGCGTTGCGGTTGACCAGGCCGTAGGGAGGATCGGTGAAGTAGATTGAGCCGTCTGGGCCGAGCGCGAGGTCGTTGGGCGTGTTCAACCGCTTTCCCATGTACTTGTCGACCAGCACGGTCTTCTTCTTGGTGGCGAGGTCGATGTGGTAGATGGCGCGTCCGCCGGATCCGGCGACGATGAGACCGCCGCGTCCCAGGGCCAGGCCGTTGGTACCGGGCTCGCGAATGCCGGGGTTCCAGGCCACTCCGCCGACGTCATAGCCCGAAGGCTCCAGCCAGACCGAACGGCCCTCTGTAGGCGACCATTTGACGATCTGGTTGATCTGGGTATCGGAGACCAGCAGGTAGCCGTTGTTGCCGCCAACCCAAACCGGCCCTTCGGCATGCAGGAAGCCGTCGGCGACCTTTTCCACCTTGGCGTCGGCGTCCATGAGGACGTCGAGGCGGGGATCAAGCCGGTTGACCTTGCCAGCCTCCGGGTAGGGCGCCTTCAGGTCCGTGGGAGGAAGCCCCTTCAGTGGGCCGGTCATCGGCGCGGGCGGCGGAGGCGCTGTCGCGGGCGCGGCCGGAGCGCCGACGACCTGGGCCAGGGCGGCGGAGGGGACGGCAGCAACTAGGGCCCCGAGCAAGGTGCGGCGAGAAATCTGGTTCGGCATGGGCGTGTCCTCCTCCTTGTTTGCTATCGGTGCCCAGCCTAGGATGAGATTGCGAAGGAGTCAATGCCATTCGTAGTTGAAATTCGGTGACGGCTCCCTGGTTTACGCGGCCGACTTCTTCCCCTTCTCGACATACTGGTGCAGGGCCTGCTGCAACAGCGGAAGTGCCTCATAGTTCTTGATCCGGCGAAGCTGCGGTTCGACGGTCGATCAAGGACCATGGTCGATGCTGAAGCGTTTGACCTGACGGCCCGGCGTTGTGCCATTCAAGGCGTTGCTCGACGTCGCTCGTGACACCTACGTAATGGCGCGAAGGATCAGTCTCGCTGCGAAGCACATAGACAAAGCGTCTTCCGATCCTGCGCATGCATCTGGACGACGCACGTGTCGGACCGCGAGGGAGCGTGAAGGAATGCTGCAAAAAAATGTTGCGGTCTTACGGCGCAAGCAGTTTTTGAGGCAATGGAGGGGTTCAAATCGTGCGGGAAACAAAAAGGGTCCGCCTTCGCTCGCTTCGCGAGCTACGGCGAGACAGACTTCGCGCGAACGGCTCGCTTGCCTAGACGAAGCTCGCCGCAGGCGAGCGAAGTCTGGCTGGGAGGCAGGGATTCGCTGTCGTGGTTTTCAGAAACTCCAATGAATTCAGGCTCTTTTCGATCAAGTCTCGCATCCCCCATAATTTAGCGTTTGCCGATTTCTTCTGATCCTTTCGTCTGTTCGCGTGTGTTTGCGGATTCTTCCAGCGCAATGACACTCGCAATGGCACTCACCGCGAATCGCTCCGGAGTTCTTCGCGTCAGAAAACCTCCGCGAAAGCCCTCCCCCAAGATTACCCACAACACCTGTCGGGCAAGCTAAACACTACGCCCGTCAGTCAGGACCGCTCCCAGTCTGTTCACCGGCCAGAGAAGAAACGCTCAGGGTTCCCAGGGCATGCTCGCGAAACCCTGAGCGTCGCCGCATCGGTCAGCTCCTCTACTAATCCTTGCGACCTCGTGGGAACTGCCTCGTGTAAGTACGGCTCTCGACATTTCCTGGGTCTGTGAGGATGACTCGAAGCTCCGCCCCCTCGTCGTCGATCACAAAGTCCGCGTTGACCGTAGCGTTCAAGGGAGACACGTAGAAAATCATGGAGCCCGTGCAGTCCGGATTCACCACATACGTACCCACAAAGGTCAGCCTGAGGACGTTGCCATTTGCACTTGCCGTGGCGGTTCCATGGGTACCACCTCCCCCGTCGAAGGTCTGCCTGCCGACCTCAGCGAACGGCCCGGCAAAAGGCGCCGGGACAGCGAGAAGAGTTCCTGTGCTGGTAAATCCAAAGCTGCCCTGCAGGCTTGCGTTTGAACATTCTTTATTCTCACCGGCGTGAGCCTTGGGCACGATGCCCAGAACGAACGCGGTCGCGAAAACAATGGCGAAAGCCCTCATCCTCATACGTTCCTCCGTTCAGTTATGGGGCTCCCGTGCCCCTCCTTGTCCACACGTGCGCAAGGCGGAGGAGAAACCGCTCATTCACGTTGTTGGCTGAGGCGGAAGACGATAGGCTTCGAGAGCTCAATCAGATAGACGATGGGTGTCCAGGCATCACGAGACGATCGCGAGGATCTGACGACCCTGCTCGGGCGATGGCGGACCGGCACGCCCGACGATCGCGAGCGACTCTTCGAGGCCGTCCAAGGAGAACTGCGTCGTACCGCTGGCGCCTACATGAGGCGCGAGCGGGGCGATCACACCCTGCAACCAACCGCACTGGTTCATGAGGCCTATCTGCGGCTGATCAGGGACCAGGACGTGCGCTGGGAGGATCGCGTCCATTTCTTCGGCATCGCGGCCCGCCTGATGCGGCAGATCCTCGTTGACCATGCGCGGAAACACGCCGCCGGAAAACGAAAAATGGTTCCCGCCGGTGTGCCGGCGTCACAGATCGTGGATCCGTCCAGCGGTCAGGATCTCGACGTGCTCGACCTGCACGAGGCACTCAAGGAGATGGCCGGACTCGATCCGAGACAGGCCGAGATCGTCGAGCTGCGCTACTTCGGGGGCCTGACGGAGAACGAAGTCGCGAGTGTCAAGAAGCTCTCGGCGGTCACGATCCGCCGTGAAATTGCGGCCGCCAAGTTCTGGCTCGGACGCCGCATGAAGAGCCAGCCATGAACGCGGCCGAGTGGGAACGCGCCAAGTCCCTGCTCGCGGACGCCGCAGACCTCCCGGCCGCCGACCGCGAGCGGTTCGTCGTCGAACGCTGTCCGGACGCCGAGTTGCGCCGCGAGGTGCTCGAGTTACTGGCCTCGCCAGCACCGCTCAGCGACATCATCATCGCCGCCGGCACGCTGCACCCTGGAGCCCGGCTTGGTCCGTATGTCATCGAGCGGATGCTCGGCCGCGGCGGCATGGGCGAGGTCTACGAAGCGCGTGACACCCGCCTCGATCGGTCCGTGGCGATCAAGGTGCTGCCTGCCCAGCTCGCTGACGACCGGCACTTCCGTGAGCGGTTCGACGGCGAGGCGCGGACGATCTGCCAGCTGGATCATCCGCACATCTGCACCCTCTATGACGTGGGCGAACAGGACGGCACCTCGTATCTCGTCATGCAGTACCTGGAGGGCGAGACACTCGCGGATCGGCTGAAGAAGGAGGCCTTGCCGATCGACGAGTCGCTTCACTACACCGTCCAGATCGCTGACGCACTGGAGGCAGCGCATTCCAAAGGCATTACCCATCGCGATATCAAGCCAGCCAATATTTTTGTGACCGAACGTGGTCACGCCGTGGTGCTCGACTTCGGCCTCGCCAGGCAGAGCCGGCCAGCGGACACCGAAGGGATGACAGAGCCGGGCTCGACGCTGGGGACGGTCGCGTATATGTCACCCGAGCAGGCGCGCGGCCAGACAGTGGATGCGCGCAGTGACATATGGTCGCTTGGCGTGGTGCTGTACGAAATGGTGACGGGGTCGCGGCCGTTTGACGGCCCGACGCCCCCGCTTGTCTTCGATGCGCTCCTGAACAAGGCGCCCCAGCCGGTTCGGGAGCGGAATCCGAGGGTGCCTGTCGCGCTGGAACAGATCATCGGCAGGACTCTCGAAAAGGATCGCAAGTTTCGATACCGCTCGGCCGCGGAGCTGCGCAACGATCTGGAGCGGTTGCAAACGGGCCTCGACCCAGCCGCCGCACGCAGACAGCGCAAGCCTCTGTTGCATTATGGAATCGCTGCCGCGGCCGTCCTCATTCTGGCCGCTGGCGCGTTCTTCTTCTGGCAACAGCGCATGGACGCCACACCGCTCTCAGACAAAGACGTGCTGGTGCTCGCCGACTTCACCAATACCACCGGTGATCCGGTCTTCGACGGGACGCTGCGCCAGGGACTCGCCATCCAGCTCGAGCAATCGCCCTTTCTGAAAATCATGGACGACGCGCAGGTGCAACAAGACCTGCGGCTGATGAGCATGCCCCCCGGGGGGCGCATCACCAACCAGATCGCGCATGAGATCTGCGTGCGGGACGGAGCCGCGGCGACGATCGACGGCTCAATCGCCAACCTGGGTAAGAGCTACGTCATCACGCTGCAGGCGATCACGTGTGACGGTGGCGCGACGCTCGCTCGGGAACAGATTCAAGCGCAAGACAAGGAGCACGTGTTGAACGCGGTGGGAACCGCGGCGACGGCCATGCGCGCCACGCTCGGCGAGTCCCTCAGCTCAATCCAGAAATTGAATCGTCCGCTCGAGCAGGCGACCACGCCTTCGCTGGAGGCTCTGCAAACCTACACCGCCGGGTGGGCCGAGGGTGTTCAGGGTCACTTTCTCGCCTCCATTCCTTTGTTAGAGCGCGCGATCGCGCTCGATCCGAAGTTCGCCACCGCGTACCTCTTACTTGCCATGTCTGTGCAGAACGCTGGAGACCTTGGCCGCAGCCAGGAATACATTAAGAAGGCGTTCGCGTTGACCGACCACGTCTCCGAGTATGAGCGAAATACCATTTCGGCCGTCTACTACGATCTCAATGGAGAGCTGGATAAAGCGGTTGACGCCTATCGATTCGCGAGTCGGAACTATCCCCGCGATTGGATATTCCATAACAACTTGAGCGAAAACCTGATCCTCATGGGGCAATTCGAAGAGGGGCTCAAGGAAGGCCAGGAAGCCGTTCGGCGACAGCCAAATGTTGAAATGCCCTACCGGCGCCTATTGGACGCCTACATGGGCATGGATCGGCTTCACGATGCCAAGGAGTTGGCGCCAAAAGTGCGAGCGCTGGGAATCGACGGAGCGAGGATTCACCAGCGCTTCCTCGAAATGGCCTACATCGAGGGCGATGACGATGCCGCCGCCCGGGAAATTCAGTGGTATGCGGGCAAGCCGGTGGAGTACCTCAGTTTTGGTTTGCAGGCGGCCTATCGGAACGTTCAGGGCCAGCGTCGCGAGTCGAGCAAACTGTACGGGCGAGCCGCGCAGACAGCGCGGCGGCAGGGGCTGGAGAATGCCGCGGCCGAATTCGAGGACGCCGATGCACGATCGGACGCGTTATCGGGGAATTGCCGGAGAGCGCAAAGCCTTGGACGCCCTGCGCTGGCGTTGGCGCTGTGCGGCGATTTGGCCCGGGCGGAGAAGCTCGCTGCGGAGACGTCGAAGGTTTCTCCAAACGTGACCATCTGGAATGTGGTGCAACTCCCCGAGATTCGCGCCGCTATCGAGCTCCATCAGGATCACCCCGCCAAAGCGGTGGAACTGCTGGCATCGGCTTCGCCATACGAGCGCGCCTATCCCGAGGCTGTGTACCTGCGCGGCCTGGCTTACCTGCGTCTGAAGAAGGGCGCGGAGTCAGTCGCCGAGTTCCAGAAGATCGTGGATCACAAGGGCGCCAGTTGGGGCAGTACCTGGCTTCACCCCAACTGGGGACAGTACTATTCGCTTTCCTACCTGGGTCTGGCGCGCGGCTTTGCGCTCGCGGGCGACGCGGCGAAGGCCAGGAAAGCTTTCCAGGACTTCTTCGCCATATGGAAGGACGCGGATCCCGACATCCCGATCCTGATCAGCGCCAAACAGGATTACGCCAAGCTGCGATCAGCGAACTGAAGGATCCCTTCGATGATGGGCGTACGAGGGTTGCGATCGGTGCTGCCTTGTCGCGCAGTATTTGGCCAACCGGCGTGGGGATGGAAGGTCCCGGTCGAACGTCGAACATCGACCACCACTCGATGGTTTGTGGCCGTCTTCTGATCGAAATGGCGCTCGAAAATGTCACTCGGCCTGTATTGGGCCATGGCCGGTCGAATTTGTTCAGCAAGACAACCCGAGAATCCGGATTGGGCTGAGAGGGGGCCCTCTCATCAAATTGACGAAAATACTAAGGGAATTCCGCGAACTCTGTATGGCTGGGTGTCAGGGACGGAATTCGCAACTGGCTCGTCACTGCTGCGTGAGACTCGCTGGCCTGAATCCGCGAGTTCCTTCAGCAATCCTCGCAAGGCCGCCGGCTGTCGCCGATCCGGGAAGTCTCTCGTGACGGTTCGAATCGACGCGGTCGAGTTTCACGACGGCGAGCTCGGAGTGTGCCTCGCGGTTTGTGGGCGGCTCCACGTGCCGGTTTGCGGCGAGCGTCGATGGGACCTGGCACGCGGCGGTCGCCCAGGTCGCTGGCCGCCCGTTGCTCTCGGTGTGGGCGCCGGCTCGAGCCAACGAGGCGCAAGGCCTCGACAGCGGGCTTGGGCGTTGGTGCATGAATCGGAGCCAGCCCGCAACGATCCCAACCCAGAGGCCCCTCATCGCCCGACGGCGTACGACGCAGGCCTGCCGCGCTGAGTCATCTGGTTGAGGATGTTGCATGCCAGGACGGCCTCAGTCCCCTGCCCTGCCGGACTGCGCGCTCGAAGGCCATTCCCGATGATCGACTTGTACCGGAAGAATACGTTCTCCACGCGTGCCTGCCGATGGTAGCCAGACGCCTTTTTCCACCGACGCCGTCCGATCGCCCTCACCTTCATGATCGTGCGATCGCGAGCAGTCGACCGCGGGCGGCGCCGAAACACC
>Ga0137452_1000267_pt1 | contig 15419 bp, 10 predicted proteins | sample EasRivERMGT513_2_FD_102312 | JGI IMG/M metagenome (GOLD analysis project Ga0137452, IMG submission 102312) | Soil microbial communities from meander-bound floodplain in the East River, Colorado, USA - East River MetaG ERMGT513_2 | ecosystem: Environmental > Terrestrial > Soil > Floodplain ...
CGAATGGCTCATTCGCCGCGAAAGATTGCAGGTGGACGATGGCCTGATCCTTCGGCGCCGGGTTGTCGTTCGCGATCGCGAACTTGATCGCCTCATCCAGCTTGGCGGTGTCGAACCCGGCCTGTTGCGGCGTGCGATGCTGCCAGTCGAACCGATCCGGAAAATACGGTGAACCCGACGTCTGGGCTGCGGCACTCGAGGCAAAGAGAAGGACCCACACGAGACAACCCATCATTCGTCGTGTCATACGCGTCTCCTGAATCCGCAGAGGAACATTGAACGTGTTCGCCGGGCAGCAAAATTCTACTCCCAACCCGCCGTCGCGCGACCCCACCGCGACCGCGCTTTGGCGCGGCAGGCCTGACTGATTGTTACTGCGGTGGATTCGGGATCTGCCACTGGGCCAGCGACTCGATCGCCGTACGACAGAAGGGGCCGGGCCTGAAGCCCAGCCCCTTCTCCTGTTCGCGAAGAATGCTCAGAACGCGAGTCGGAAACCCAACTGCGCCGCGCGCGCAGCGTAGGCGGTGTCCGCGTTGTACACCGGTTGTCCGTACTTGACGTTGTCGACCGCCGTCGTAAACGAACCGTAGTTCGCGTGGTCGAGCAGGTTGAACACCTCGATGATGCCGTCGAGCGACCTGCGGCCGCCCAGCTTGATCCGCTGCTGGAATCGGACGTCCATCCGGTGAAGCGGCGAACCGACGAAGCTGTTACGCGGGATGATCGTGCCGTCGTTGTTCCTGCGCGTGCCACCGCCCGTGCCCGTATCGCGCGCCTCGCACGAACCACACGTCACAGCTGTGCGCATGCCCGAGCCGTAGAAATACAAGCCGCTCAACTGGAAGCCCTTCCCGACATCCCAGATCCCGTTGATCACTGACCGATAGCGCTGATCGGTGGCCGCATGGGTGTACTCGCCCGCGACGTCGGGCTTCAGTGGGAAAGTGATCTTCTGGCACTGCGCGTTACCATCGGGTCCCTTAACGGTCTGGCAGGGAGGCCCGGTCGAATCCCAAATGCCTCCCACCGTGAAGTTGGCTGACGCCTGCCACCGATGGCTGAACCGCTTCGACACCGATGTCTCCAGCGCACGGTAGTTCGACCAGCCCTGCATGTATTCGCCGTTCACGTACCCCCACTCCGGATAGACGCGCGACGCGATGATGCTGAACGGGATGTTGTCGCCCGTCTTCGGGTCGAAGGTCAGGTTCTGGTTGCCGGTCACTTCCTCGCGGCGCTGGCCCGTGTAGACGAAGTTCGCTTCGACGGCGATTTCGCTTCCGATCTGGCGCTGGATGCCGGCCATTGCCTGGTGGCTGTACGTGTCGTTGTGAACTGTCGTCGGGATCTCCGAGGTGATCTCCCGACGAATGCACGTGGGCGTCAACGCCGTCGTGCAAAGCTGTGCCCGGGCCTGTTCGGCGGTCGGAAAGGTCCCACCAAAGGGGTTCATGGCGAAGTCGGCGCGGCCGTCGTAGTTGACCTCAGGGATGATCGTCTGGATGTTGAGGTTCGACTGATGGGCAGCGTCGTTTTCAAGCTGCGTGTAGTACTTGCCGTATCCGCCGCGCACCACCGTCTTCTCGTTGAGGCTGTAGGCAAACCCGACGCGCGGCGCAACCCAATCAAGCTGGTGCGGACGGTCGCCTGACATCCATGGCAAGAGCTTCTTTTTCTCGCCCATCACCCCGATATCCCCATCCCACCGGATTCCGAGATTCAGGGTCAATCGCGACGTGATCTTCCAGTCGTCTTGGTACCAGGTCGCAAACGCGTGCCGGTTATTCAGGAGCCGGAAGTTCCCGACCGACTGCCGGTATCGGCTCGATCGGACACTGAGGCCGTTGTAATTCCACGTCGACCAGTCGAACAGGCTCGGGAACATCCCCGCGAGCTCCGCCTGTGTCGGCGTCGCGCCACTGGTGGCCGTCAAGCCTCCGTTGCAGAAGCTGCACCAGTGGAAATGGAAGTTGTGCTCGAGGAACTCGCCGCCCATCCGCACGTCGTGGCGTCCACCGGCATTGAACGACGCGGTGAAGTCGTCGCGAATCTGCATGGTCCGTTGTCCAATGAGCTGCGGGAGGTTCGTCGCGGTGCCGATGGTATAGCCGCGGACCGACACCCGCGGTGATCCGCCGAGCGTTGCGCTTCCGCCGGCGCCCGTCACCGCGCCTTTCGGAAGCGTGTGGCTGCTGACGATGGGATAACCGCCAGGATAGTTCGGGATCACGCCGCCCTTGTAGGACGCGAGCCCTTCGATGTCCCAGTCGTACAGGTAGAACCCACCCTTGATCTCATTGACTTTGTTGTTCGAGAGCACCTGCGTGAACTGGTCCCAGTACTGAGAAGAGGTGCGCCACCACTGGGACGCGCCGGACGGATGGGTCGTGGCGCCGCCGGCGCCTCTGAGCGGAACGAACTGATTGTAACCGTTGACTCGTGCAGACATCCGGGTCTGCGGTGTGAACTGAAAGTCCCCCTTCACACCCGCCGTACTCTGGTTACGTACCCCGTGAAGGTCGACGTTCCAAATCGGATACGGGCCATTGTAGACAGCCGTCATCGGCTCGCGTTCGTACTCATAGTTCCCGAAGATGTGGATTCTGTCGCGCTTGATCGGCCCCCCATACGTCCCGCTGTACTGCTGATTCGAGAATGGAATCACACGGCCCTCGACGTGATCCTTCGCGGCGAGGCTCGAGTCCCGGAAGTACCCCGAGAATGTACCGGACGGCTGGTTGGTCCCGGACTTCGTGACCGCGTTCACGACCACGCCCATCGAGCGCCCCTGCGTGGCATCAAAGCGGTTCGATACGAATTCGAATTCCGCCACCGAATCGCGGCTGAAACGCGGCTGTCCGAAGCCGGAGCCCGCCACACTGTTGGTGACCTGCTGGCCGTCCATATTGATCTGGAACGCCACCTGCGAGCGCGGGACCGGCGTCTCGCCACCCGTGTTGGACCGGCTTCCCGGCGCGAGGAGCGTCAGGTCGAGCCAGTTCCTGCCGTTCAGCGGCAACTCCTGCATCTGCCGCTGATCGATGTTCGCAGCCGCCGTCGACGACGTGGTGTTGATGAGCGGCGCTTCGCCCGTCACGGTCACTGTTTCCTGGAGGTTTGAAGGCGCCATCCGCAAATCCACGGTCGTCTGCTGTCCGACCTGCATCTGCAGACCAGTCCGGGCTACGGTGGCGAATCCCGTCAACTCGGCGGTGATCCGGTACAAGCCGATGCGCAGCGGCAGGCGGAATGTGCCTGCCGTGTCGGTCACAGCGACAAACGTATTGCCCGATTCGTCGTTAATCGCTGTCACGGTGACGCCCGGGAGCACGCCGCCCGTCGAGTCGGTGATCGTCCCGGTCACGGTTGCTTCCTGGGCGTATACAGACAGAGGAAGCGCGAGGAGGATCGCAGCTACGAGTACCCAGAGGATCTGTCGATTCATGACGCATGTCCCTCCTTGGGATCGTTTTGTTCCGCCGGAAAAAACTCGCCGCGGTAATCGAGCTAAGAGGCCGCTGAACCTAATCGACGTGGTTGATGGTGCCTGTATAGTGCCGACGCGCGACACTGTCAACGCCTCTTCATAGTTCCTCCACAATCGCGCGGCATTCTCCATACAGGCGGACCTGAAGGTCCGCCTCTACGTAACAACAAGGACCCTGAAGGTCCGCCTCGACGTGAGGACAAGGAGAAGGAGGATGTCATGCACAACGAATTCGGAATGAGGCGGTGGGCCCTGGTGCTCGTCGCCGTACTTGCCGCCGTCGCCATCGGCACCGTGACGTACCAGGCGGGCGTCAGTCACGGATTGGCGCTTCAGCCGCCCGTCGCGGTTGCACCCCCGGCGGCCGGGGTACCGCCTGTGGCCCCTGGACCGTACCCGTATTACCCGTACGGCCCCTACCATCCATGGAGGTTCGGGTTCTTCGGTCCCCTGCTGTTCGTGTTCTTCTGGATCTTTCTGTTCCGCGGGATCTTTTTCTGGGGCGGCGGCGGATGGCGGCGCCGCTGGGATCGCGATTCGAGCTATTGGCCCGAGCGGTTCGACGACTGGCATCGTCGCGCCCACGATCGGATGCGCGACGCGCCTTCGCCACCCCCGAGCGCGTCCTGACCGTCATTTGGAGAGATCCGTAGAGGCGGACCCTTAGGTCCGCCTGACCGGTCCGCCTTCGCGAGGTGGCACTCAATCTGCTCGCGAGGATGCACATGTCCTTGAAAATCCGCCGGGTCCTCAGCCTTTCGTGCATGTTCACGCTCCAGTTCGTTGTCAGCGCCGCCGCGCAGACGGGCGTGAACGTCACGTGGGCGAATGTGGTCAACGCTGCCGTGGTCGGTACCGTGCTGCAAAAAACCACGGGCTGTGATGGTTGCCAGGATGCTGGGGCGACTTCACAGGAACAGATGAGCGCGGACGGGTACGTCGAGTTCACTGTCGGCGAGCTCAACACGCTTTGGATGGCCGGGCTCAGCCACGGCAGCGATGACACAACCTATAGCGACATCGATTTCGGGTTTCGCTTCAATGGCGCCGGCTACGCCGATATCCTCGAGGATGGCGTGTACGCAGGCGGCGACACGACGTACGCGGCCGGCGATGTGTTTCGAGTGGCCGTCGTTGACGGGCGCGTGCAATACAGCAAGAACGGTCAATACCTGAGAGAGAGTGCGCGCCCGCCGCAATTTCCGTTGCTGCTCGACACCTCGCTTCTGAGCTCCGGCGCAACCGTGCGCGATGCGCGGCTCGGGGTGAGTCCGCCACCCTCTGCCGGCGGCGGCTTCATGGAGAAAGCGGGTTCTCCTGCATTGAGAGCGCGGTTCACCTCGTCGCAGATCGCGTCATTTCTTCCGGCCAAAGGCGCGAAGGGAAAGTTCACGTTTCCCGCTCCGTACAACACTGAAGCGGTTCGACTCACCAACCGGAGCGACTGCGCCGGCGGCAGGGATTGTCTCTGGTATGTCGGTTACTCCTACTGGCGGAACATCAACAATCACATCGCCAGTAACGACATGTACATCTTCGTTGCGACCGACACGAATCGCGGAGGCGTGGGACCGACGCTGATTCGGTACAACAAGATCACCGATGAAGTACAGAATCTCGGCGCATTGTTCGCATCGAACAGCCCCTACCATTGGAGCACGGGAGAAGGTTGGTACTTCAGTGGCACGCAGGCGACCAAGCTCTATACCGACATGGTGGGCGGGAGCCAGCTCCGACGCTACGACATTCTCACGCGGCAGTTCGATTCGACGCCCGCGTTGGACCTCGGCGCGTGTCCGCGTCCGACGGTCTGTCCGTCAAACGCCGCGTTTCTCATCCAGCCGCACTCCAGCGACGACGACCTGGTGCACTCGGCAACGGTGCAGAACACCGACTGGCAGCGGATCGGCTGCGTGGTCTACGGGCCCGCGGGATTTCGGTACTACCCGACGCCGGAGGGATATTCGTTCGATGAGTGTCACATCGACAAATCCGGACGCTGGCTGATGCTGCTCCAGGGCCGGCCCGACGGAGGGCGGATCAATCGTGTCGTCGATATCGAGACCGGCGGGGAAACGATCATCAACGACCCGGCTGGCGCGCTCGGACATCTCGATATGGGGTTCGGGTATGCCGTCGGCGCCGATAACTACAATCCGCTGCCGAACGCGACGATTCTGCTCAAGTTTCCCGTCTCGAGCACAGAGCGACCGATCGGGCCGGTGCTCCACTACAACAAACGGTGGGACGTGGTCGCCGCCAACCACATCGCGCACGGCAATGCGATCTCCGGCGCGCCCCCCGAGTCCCAGTACGCGTGCGGCAGCAACGCCAGCCGAGTCGCGGAGATGGCCGACGAGATCGTGTGCTTCTCGCTGAACGCGGGGCGGAACGTCGATGGCTCTCTGGACGTGCTGGTCGTCGGGCAGGTGATGACGAACCTTGATGCTCGTGGCGGAGGTTCCGGTGACTACGAGAAGAGACCGAAGGGAAATCTCGATGTGACCGGCCGCTATTTCGTCTGGACGACGAATCTGGGCGGTGGTCGGCTGGATGCCTTCATCGTCAAGATCCCTGCTGCGCGTCTGAGCCCTCCATAATCCATCCATAATTCCCTGGCACGATTCGCTATCAGGCGGACCTGAAGGTCCGCCTCTACGTTGTCAAGGTATGAAAACCGTTCTCGTTGTTGACGACGAGCCGTCGATTGCCGCGATCGCGGGTGATTACCTGCGCCACGCCGGGTTTGACGTGGTCACAGCAGCCAACGGCGTCGACGCGCTTACCGTGGCACGTACACGGCGACCTGACCTGATCGTGCTCGACATCGGTCTGCCGCGGATGAATGGCCTCGACGTCGCCAGGGCACTGCGGCGCGAAGGAGACGTTCCGATCATCATGCTGACGGCGCGGATCGAGGAGTCCGATCGACTCACCGGGCTCGAGCTTGGCGCTGACGACTACATGACGAAGCCGTTCAGCCCGCGGGAGCTGGTGGCGCGCGTCAGGTCGGTTCTGCGGCGTGTCGACGCCGCGGGCGCGGGCGGTGACGTGTTGAGGCGCGCCGATTTGACGATTGACCTCGCGCGAATGCAGGTGACACGTGGGAGCGCTGCAATTGACCTGACGACGACCGAGGTCCAGCTCCTGGCCGCCCTCGCGCGGCAGCCCGGTCGCATCTTCACGCGCGCGCAACTGCTCGACGCCGTGCGCGGGACGGATGTCGAATCGTTCGAGCGCGCCATTGACACCCACGTGAAGAACATCCGGCGGAAAATCGAGCCCGAACCGCGCAACCCGCGGTACGTACTCACGGTCTACGGCATGGGCTACAAGTTCGCCGAATGAGAAGACGAGGCTGGTACGGCGGCCGATCGCAGCCCCCCTGGTGGCCCGCCAACGAACCGTGGCCCCCGCAGGGCGGGCCGCATGCGTGGAGACGCGGTCGCGCGCGCTTTGCGCGTCGGGCCGGCGGTCTCTTTGGCGCAGTCCTGATTCTGAGCGTGATCGGCGCGACAACTGTTCTTTCGTGGTTGACCGCTGGCCGCGACGCTTACGGCCAGCCGTTGCGGCTGCCCACAGTCCCGACACGCATTCTCATCGTCGTGGTCGTCCTAGGCCTCGTGCGAATCGGCATGCGTCGCTTCGGCACGCCGCTCGGCGACATCGTCGAGGCATCGAATCGGGTGGCGGCCGGCGATTTTGCGGCGCGCCTCTCGGAACACGGACCTCCATACGTGCGGGACGTCGCGCGGGCATTCAACAGCATGGCGACGAGGCTCGCGGCGCAGGATGCGCAGCGCCGGCACGTGATGGCCGACATCGCCCACGAACTGAGAAATCCACTGGCGGTCCTGCAGGGACGGCTTGAAGGGATGCTGGACGGTGTGTATCCGCGCGACGAAGCGCAGATTTCAGCGGTGCTCGAGGAGACGCGCCTGCTCGCGCGCCTCGTCGACGATCTGCGGACGCTGTCGCACGCGGAGAGCGGGACGCTGACGCTGCAAAAGGAATCGACGGACCTGGCGATACTCCTCGACGAAGCCGTCCGATCGGTCTCGATGGACTCGACGGCGGGACAGGTGTCGATCCGGCTCGCCGTGGCCCCGGATCTGCCTCTGATCGACGTCGACCCACTCCGAATTCGCGAAGTGACGACGAATCTTCTCTCCAACGCGCTGCGTCACACACCGCCAGGCGGTGCGGTGTCGGTCGAAGCGGTCAGGCGGGCTGAGTCGATTGTGGTGACTGTCAGCGACAACGGCGCGGGCATAGCCGCGGAGGAGTTGCCGAAGATCTTCGATCGCTTCTACAAGGGAACCGGTTCTCGCGGCTCAGGGCTTGGGCTGACGATCGCGCGCAACCTGGTTGTGGCGCATGGAGGTGAGATCCGCGCCGAGAGCCGGGCGGGGCAGGGGACGACGATTACCTTTACGCTGCCTGTTTCGTAGGCGGACCTGAAGGTCCGCCTCTACGGGAACGTAGAGGCGACGGGAACGTAGAGGCGGGTCTTGAGACCCGCCTTGGGCCGGTGTTTCGCGCCGAAACTCTATGGCGAAACCGGCGCCGCGGACGCCGCCGGCCCGAGCAGCTTCCGACCATCCGGCAGACTGATCTTGTCCGTGTTGGCCATGGGGCTGCCGTTTCGCGCAAGCCAACCGTCAACCGTGACGACCGTGCCGACCGGGATATCCTCCGGCTTCCACCCGCGGCGATACAGCTGGTTGGCAGCCGCCGTTTCGAAAGCCCAGTTCACCACTTTGCCATTCGCGTCCTTGACGTCGACGTAGATCCATCCGTGGGGATTCGACCATCGGACCATCGTCACCGTACCGGTCAGGGTAATCGGCTTGTTGATGTCGAATTCGGCTGAAAATGAGTGGTGCGCGGCGGCGGGCGCGGCCATCGCGCACCACAGTATCGTTGCGAGCCACACGCGTCTCGTCATTTCTGACTCCCGTCCCTGACGTCCTTCAGGTGCTGTAGATCCTGATTGTCCTCGAGACACGCGACCTCGAGCAGGCCGCCCTCCTGGCGCTTGACCGGCATCGCGATCGTCCAAGGACGCGTGTAGACGACCGGGTCATTGACGGTCGCCTCGTACCTGAGAGTGTCAGCATCGATGGGCGTGAACCGCTCGGTGACGGTCTCGGCATGACTGACGACGTCGCCGACCTCGTTCAACCAGGTCTTGCCGTTCAGATTCGTGGTTTCGATGACCAGCGTATCGCCCTCCCAGCGGCCGAGCGAATCACCATGCCAGAGACGAATGGTGTCGGGAAGGTGTCGGCGCCCGTCCAGCGGCACGATGCGCCACGACATGCGCTCGAGCAGCAGTACCACGTACGTCGGCGTTTGCAGGATGTGAAACGGAGACGGGACATAGAGCGAACGGGGAACACCGCCGGCGAAGCAATGCGCCGTCGGGTCGTCGTATCCCCGCTCGGGTCGCGTGCGGTCCTGTTTTTCCGCTCTTGCCCAGGGTTGGTACGGCAATCCTCCATTCGGAGGGTCGATCAGGACGCCGCGGCCTCCCGGTGTGAACGGCTCGTCGTGCGGCTCGAATCCCCAGTTGGCGCCTCCGGCATCTGCCTGGAAGAATCCCGACAGATCAGGCTTCCCGTCGGGCATGCGGCGCAGAGAGCCTGCCCGGTTCCCAGGTGCGGTCGCAGGAACCTGCCGCGGAACCGCGGGCGTTGCGCCGCCCGATCCCTTCTGGTACCAGGTACGCGGGTCGGGCTTGAAATCGCCGTTCGCCTCCTCCATTTCCGCGCGGCACTGATACTCGAGCACGCGCGTCATCCCCGTCTGTCTGTGCAGGGGCATGCTGATTTTCCACGGCCGCGTGAACACCTTGGGATCTTCGATGGCGGCTTCATAGCGGATCGTGTCCGCATCCAGCATGGTGTAGCGCTCGACGACGCGCAGCGCCTCGCTGTGGAAGTTCCCGGCCATATCGAACCATGTGCGGTCGTTGTGGTTCGTGACGTCGACGGTCAGTGTGTCGCCCTCCCAGCGGCCTCGCGAATCTCCCATCCAGAACGCGAGTGGCGTCGCTGGACCACTCCCGTTCGTGTAAATGAGCCTGAAGACCTGTTGCCATTCGAACGTCATCGCGACGTGGTCGCGCGTCTGGAAAATCTGAAAGGGAAATTCCATGTACATGATGCGCGGCACGCCCGGCAGATAACACTGCGAGAGCGGATCGGCCGTGGCGCGCTGTTCAAAATTCTCGCGCTTCTTCGCCGCGGCCCAGGGCTGATATGGAATGACGTCGCCTTCGACCACGCTGCTGCCGGCCGGCATCCGGTACGAAGCGGCATGATTCTCGAGACCGTAAGCTGCGCGGCTGCCAACCTGCCAGATGCCCTGAAGGTCGGGCCTCCCGTCTGGCGTGCGTGGGACAGTTCGTACGTTGGCTGCGACCCGGGCAACGGCCGCTGCGGACTGCGCGGAGGCGAGATGTGCCGGTGTCGTTCCGACGGTCACAAGGGCCAGCAGGATCCCGGCGGCACGCGCGCGAAACAAAAGGACCAACGAGGCAGATCTCAGCACAGCCTTGTCGTGGAGATCAAGGCAGCTTGACGTACTTCTTCACACCCTTCGGACCGACTTCAGCGCCGTAGATGTTGCCGGCCACATCGGCCGCGACCCCCTCTGCCGCGCTCGTGCCTGTGGCCTTATCGATCGGATCGGGGATGAACGATGTGATGGATCCGTCACGTGCGCTGCCTATGCGGACGCCGCGCTTCCATCCATCGTGATTGCGCGACACCGACTCCGACTCGGAGTCGGCCACGTAGATGGTGTCATTCTTGTCGATGTAGATGCCACTGGGTCGGCTGAACTGCCGCCAGACGGCGAGCTGTCTGCCGTCCTGATCGAAAATCACGATCCGGTTGTTGCCGCGATCGCCGACAAACAGGCGGCCTCGTGAGTCCATCGCCAGCGCGTGGGGGCCATCCAGCTGGCCGTCGCCGGAGCCTTTCGTCCCCCACGTCCTTATCAGCTTCCCGTCCTTCGAAAACTTCAGAACGCGGGAGTTGGTGCCGCCGTGCCCTTCGGAGACGAAGATGTCACCGTTCGGCGCAACAAGCACGTCGTTCGGCTGGTAGAAGTATCCGGGAGACGGGGCTCCGCCCGCAGTTCCGAGCGTCATGAGCAGCTTCCCCTCGGGGCTGAACTTGAATACCTGGCTGCCCTTCGTTGCGCCGGCCGGCGGACCCGCAAGCGTGTTGGCAACCGTGCCCGCGGGACGCGGTGCGTTGTCCTGCCCGTCAGTCACCCAAACGTTGCCGTCGCGATCGACGTAAATCCCGTGCGGAAAGATCAGCATGCCGGCGCCGAAACTGGTGACCAGCCTGCCGGACGCATCGAATTTCAGCACCGACGGCAGTGTCGAACCGGCGCAAGTGTTGGCACCGCAGCGTTCAGCGACCCAGATGCTCCGGCCGTCCTTGTCGATTTCGACCGCGCTCGTAGAGCCCCATTTGCGTTCTGCTGGCAGCCGAAAATAGTCCGAGACGGTTCGGTAGCCGTTCGGAAGGTCGTTCGTAGGCGGGAGCTCTCCCTGCGCGAGCAGCGCAGCGCCGAGAAGCAGAATCGAAACCATGCGCGCCAATGTCAGAACTTTCGTGACCAATCGGTCGGCCATCGTTCCACTACCACCTTCTTCTCCGTGTAGAAATCAATCGCGTCGCGACCTTGTGCGTGCAGGTCGCCAAAGAAACTCTCTTTCCATCCTGAGAACGGGAAGTACGCCATCGGCGCCGCGACGCCGACGTTGATGCCCACATTGCCCACTTCGGCCTCGTAGCGGAAGCGCCGCGCCGCGAGGCCGTCACGCGTGAACAGGCACGCCATGTTGCCATAGGCCGATCGATTCACATACTCGATGGCCTCGTCGATGGTCTGCACGCGCATGACACTGAGCACCGGGCCGAAGACCTCGGCGCGCGCAATCTCCGCATCCGGGCGGATGTCTTCCAGCACCGTGGGCGCGACGAAGTTCCCTGGTCCGGCTGGCAGGAGGGACGCCGCGCCGCCGACGCGCGTCTTCGCGCCATCACGCGCCGCCCCCGCAAGCAGGCCGTGGATGCGCTGTCTACTCTCCGGGGTGATCACCGGCCCCATCTCGACGCCTTCGTCCAGGCCATTGCCGACGCGCCGCGCTGCCGCCGCGTCGGAGATCATCCCGGGAAACACGCGCGCCGCGTCACCGACCACGATGGCCACCGACGTTGCGAGGCAGCGCTGGCCGGCGCAGCCGAACGCCGAGTCCGCCACGATCTTCGTCGTCATCTCCATATCCGCGTCGGGGAGGACCACGGTCGGATTCTTCGCACCGCCCTGGCACTGCACGCGTTTGCCGGCGGCCGCGGCGCGGCTGTACACATGGCGCGCCACTGGCGACGATCCGACGAACGACACGGCGCGCACGTCCGGGTGATCGAGCAAGGCATCCACTGCTTCGCGCCCGCCGTGCACGAGGTTGAGTACGCCGGCGGGGAGGTGAGTTGCCTCGAGCAGCTCGAAGAAGCGCGCCATCGTTGCCGGCGTTTTCTCAGAGGGCTTGACGATTGCGCAGTTGCCGCAGGCGATCGCGTACGGGATGAACCAGAGCGGAATCATGCCGGGGAAGTTGAAGGGCGTGATGATCGCCACGACCCCCACCGGCTGGCGGATCATGAACTCGTCGATGCCACGAGCGATGTCCTCGACATTGGCGCCCATCATCAGCGTCGGAATGCCGCACGCGACCTCGACGTTCTCGATGCCACGGCGCAGTTCGCCATCCGCCTCGGCGAGCGTCTTGCCGCATTCCATCGTGATTGTCTTCGCCAGGTCGCGAACGTTGTCGTCGAGGAGCCGCTTCAACGCGAAGAGGTATTGGATGCGCTCGCCCGGCGGCGTGCGCCGCCATGCCGGAAACGCCGCGCGAGCCGCGGCCACGGCATCGTCGACGTCAGCGCCCGACGACATCGGCACGGATGCGATCGATTCGGCGGTCGCGGGGTTGATGACGGGTAACGACGAGGTACTTCGCGGCCGGCGCCACGAGCCGCCGACGTAGTTGCTGAGTTCCATCCGCACGACGGAAGTCTATCTCGGCGACGATTGAGTACCTCAGTAATGAGGTATTGATGCCGAATGTCTCGAATCGAACCGCGCAGTCATGCGGGAACGCGGACGTCCGAGGGGCGCGGAGCCGAGACCGATGTCTTCAACCCGAACGCCATGCCCGCAGCGATGAGCGCGAGCGCGGCGCTGCCGTAGAAGCACGCGTCCCAGTTGCCGAACCGCTCGAAGAGGAGCGGCCCGCCCCACGCCCCAATAAACGCCGCGACACCTTTTGCGGTGTACAACACGGCATAGTTCGAGGTGGCGTGCCTGGTGCCGAAGTAGTCTCCCGTGGCGGATGGAAACAGGGAATAGATCTGGCCGCCCGTGAAATAAACGAGCACAAGGCCGAACGCGAACCACGCGCCCGACCATTGGCCGAGCGTGAGCACCAGAAGCAGACAGGCTGCGTTCAGCGTGAAGGCCACGATCATCGCGTTCTCTCGTCCCGTGCGATCCGAGGCCCAGCCCCAGAAAATCCGGCTCGCACCGTTGGCAAGCGGGCTGAACGTCGCCGCCAGCGTGACCGCCGCGGCGCTCAAGCCCCACGAGCGTGCAATCGGCCCGAGATTCGCCGTCGCCAGCAGGAACCCTGTGCCCATCATCACGAACGCGCCGTACATCAGATAGAACTGAGGCGTCTTGAGCATCTCCAACGTCGTGAGCTGAGCCCCGACCTGTGCTTTTCTGCCGACGGCGGTCTGCGTCGTGGCCGCCGGTTGAACGGGGGGATGTCGCAGAAACTGCGCGACCACGACGATCACCACGCCCTGAAAGATGCCCGTCGAAATGAACGCCGCCTGATACCCGCGGTTCGCAATCATCGATGAAATGAAGGGAATAAAGAGGGCCGTGCCTCCGCCGAATCCGGCCGCAATGATGCCCGACGCCAGTCCGCGCCGTTCCTTGAACCACTTCAACGCCGAGCCTATCGAACCGCTGTAGACGAACGCCGCACCAACGCCCGCCAAACAGTAGAGGGCGTAGAGCATCGGCAGCGTCGTCGCGTATGCCATGCCCGCCCAGCCAAGCCCGCACAGCAAGCCCGCCACGCTGATCAGCCACCGCGGGCCGATGCGGTCGATCAGCCATCCATCGAGCGGCTGGACCCACGTCTGGAACAGGATGAACAGGGCGAAGGCGTATTGAATGTCCGACAGTCTCCAACCCGTGCCCTGTTGCAGCGGCTGGACAAACAGCGTCCACGCGTACTGCAGGTTGGCAATCATGATCATGGCGATCACAGACGCGCAGAGCTGAAACCACCGGTTGTTGATGTTCATCGGGCCTCCCGGTCCGGCTGAAGCCGGACACTACCGGAATCTTTAACCAGCTGCGACCGTAGTGTCCGCCTTGAGGCGGACCAGCGTTTCAACCTCGTCACGACTCCGCGGGCAACCGCGAGACGTCGGGACGGCGCACCACTCTGCCTCAGCATGGCGTAAATCGTCAACCCGCAGGGGCGCGGCGTTTTTCGGTACAATTGCGGGTCTTCCGGGGACTTGCGGTTCGTGATTCCGGGTAGCCTGATTTTCGAATCATTCCAATTACTAATCACCAATCACCAGTCACCAACTACTGACCACGAATCACACATGGCCGGACGACAACTCAGGGTTATTCAAAGCGGTACGCTGCAGCGGGAGCTCGAGGAGCAGATCTCCGGCGAGGTCCGATTCGACGCGGTCTCACGCGCGCTCTATTCCACCGACGCGAGCGTGTATCAAATCCATCCACTGGGGGTCGTCCTCGCGAAATCACGGGACGACATCGTTCGTACCGTCAACATTGCGCGCGCGCACGGCGTCTCCATCACCGCCCGGGGCGGCGGCACGTCACAGGCGGGCCAGGCCATTGGCGAAGGACTACAACTCGACACGTCGAAGTACTACAACCGGATCCTCGAGCTGAACGTCCCGGAGCGCTGGGCGATCGTGGAGCCCGGCATCGTGCTCGACGAGCTGAACGCGCAACTCAAGCAGCACGGGGTGCGTTTTGCGCCGGATATCTCCACGGCGAGCCGTGCCACGATCGGCGGCATGGTCAGCAACAACTCGTGCGGCGCCAGGTCGGTCTTGTACGGGAAGACGATCGACCACGTTCTCGAGCTCGACATGGTGCTGTCCGACGGATCACAGGTGCACCTGCGGCCGCTGAGTCACGCGGAGCTGGAGGCCGCCTGCCAGGGCGACACGCTCGAGGCACGCTGCTACCGCACCGTGCGGCAAGTCGCGCGTGACTGCGCCGGGGAAATCGAGAAGCGGTATCCGAAGGTCCTGCGTCGCGTGAGCGGTTACAACCTCGACGAATTCGTTGACGAGGCGAAGCCGTTCAACCTCGCGAAGATCATTGTTGGCTCCGAGGGGACACTGGGAATGATCGCGGCCGCAAAGGTCAACCTGGTGCCGCTGCCGAAGGAGAAAGCCGTCCTCGCGATCGAGTTCGATGAGCTGCTCGATGCGCTCGCGGCGACGCCTGTCATCCTGCGTCACAAGCCTTCGGCGATCGAAGTGATGGACAGGTTCATCCTGAATTACGCGCGCGAGAATCCCACGATGGATCGGATGCGCCGCGCGATCCTCCAGACCGACAATCCCGGCGCTCTGCTCTGCGTGGAGCTGTATGCGGACCGGGCAGAGGATCTGCCGCCGCGCCTCGACGCGATTGAGCGCGATCTCGCGCAATTCCGCTGTATCCACCGCCGGGCGGTCAACGTGCCTGATCAGGCGCGCATCTGGGGCTTCCGCGAAATGTCACTCGGCCTGTCGATGGCGATGAAGGGGGACGACAAGTCGCTCTCCTTCGTCGA
>Ga0137452_1000270_pt1 | contig 15288 bp, 14 predicted proteins | sample EasRivERMGT513_2_FD_102312 | JGI IMG/M metagenome (GOLD analysis project Ga0137452, IMG submission 102312) | Soil microbial communities from meander-bound floodplain in the East River, Colorado, USA - East River MetaG ERMGT513_2 | ecosystem: Environmental > Terrestrial > Soil > Floodplain ...
CAAGGATGAGGGACTGATTTTTTTCGAGGCTGGTCAACACGCCACACCACTCGAACCGTTTGTCGAGGAAGTCGGCTTGCGATTTGGCAACTCTCTGGATGTGCTCATCAACAACGCCGGAGCGAACGCGATCTGTCCCTTCGGAGAACTCACACCGACATTCGTTCGGCATATCATGGACGTGAACTTCATGACGCCGGTGTTCATGGCCCAAGCCTTCATGAAAATGTTGGAAGGCCACGGCACGATTGTCAATATCATTTCGGATGCGGCTTGGAGACCGATGCGCCACTCGCTGGCGTACAACTGCAGTAAGGCAGCCTTGAACATGGCCACGAAACAAATGGCCAGGGAGTTGACGCAACCAAAGTCCATCAGCATTATCGGCGTGCGGCCTGGACCGATGTCGGATACTGAAATGACCGCGTACATTGACCGCCATGTGCAGGAGACTCGTGGATGGACACCAGAGGAAGCGTACAATTACTTCCGGCAGAACAGCGTGAGCGGATTGAAGCTCCATCCGAACGATGTTGCCGCATTCGTCCTTTCGATAACGACCGGAGGTATGGCCCGTCAACTTTCAGGAGCCTGTATCGATCTCGTTGGATGATACAACTCACCTGCGGATGCGCGTGGATCGGAGATGAACAAGTGTTGTTCTGTCCCGATCGAGAAGGTCACAGCCGGACCCGGTGCGTGGCACCGAAGGAGGAAAAGCAAATGGTGTTCACGATGCCGGCCAGAACATTCTACTGTCCGACGTGTCGAATCTATTTCCAGGAGATGGACGTTACCTTCGATCGTATCAATCCGCGTGTCCCGATCCATCGCATCTCCAAAGAGGATGAACCGGACGAACTGCACACCGTCACGGAAGTGAAGCAGAGCGACCGGTAAGTGCTGAAGCTCACCAACAATACTTTAATTTTTGACACGGAAACAAGCGGGCTCTGGCCATGGCCCACAGCATACCGGAAGTCTCTGAATATTTATCCGGACCGTCCCTTCCTCTTCATCTTCACCAACCTCGATGGTGACACCGTCACCGTCCGAGCCCCACGCATCGATCCCTATACCAGACAGGTTCACTACAAAGGCATCGAAGCCGAACTCCGTTGGTTCAAACAGATCGTTAGCAATCCCGACATGCGTGTGGTTTGCCACATGGCCCGGTTCGATCGCGCCATGACGATCCAAGCGGACATTCGTGCGGACTGGCGTTGCAAGATTCACGACACACGGGTGATGGCGAGAGTCGTCAACGCCACCAACGAGCCGGTGTACGCGTTGAAGCCTCTGGCGAAAAAATATCTCGGGATCGATGACGATGATCTCACTGCCCTGAAACGGGCACTGGCTCCTGCACGGCGATTGGCCAAAGCGAAAGGCTGGACCATCGCCACGAAAGAAACGCACGGCTCGAGACCAGCCGAAGCCGACTACTGGTTGCCAGATCTTGAAGAGTTAGTTGATACCTACGGTGGCACGGACGGGCTCCGCACCGCTGGATTGTATCGCTTCTATCGAAAGCTCCTCGACCGCAACAAAAAGTTTGGTGGACGACTCTGGGAAGTGTACCGATGGGAGCTTCGCATCCTTCGTGCCTCCATGGATATGGAACGAGTCGGAATGACATTCTGGCCGTTGGCCGGTCGCAAACTCCAGCACATGTACCAGAAACTCATGCGAGAGCATCGACGTGGAATCGATCGCATGGGGTACAAAGACCTGAACCTCCAGTCACCGAAACAGATGGTGGAGTTGTTTATCAACGATCTCGGATACACAGCCATCCGAGAAACGAAAGGTGGGAAGAAGAGTAAGCCACAACCGAAGGTAGATAACGATCAGCTCATGCTCTGGGCCAGAGGTTCGGTCGAGAGCGATGATATCGATCACGATGCACCGGACGGCTGTAAGCTCAGTCGCCATGCGCTCGAATGGAAGGCTGGAAAAAAAGCCGTTGAATATCTTACCAGCTACGATTACTTCAAGTGTCTGCGGTCAGACGGATCCTTCGTGATTCATCCGGCCTGGGATCCCGTAGGAGCCCGAACCGGTCGCTACAGTTGTCATGATCCGAACGCGCAACAGATCGCGTCCACTGGCACATGGCGACGGCATTCGCATGTCCATCCCCGGCAACGGGAATCGTTTGGTGTGCGACCTGGATATTATTGGTACGTGCCGGACTATTCACAGATTGAAGTGTGGGTGTTTGCCTTTGACGCCAACGAAGAGGTGATGAAGGCTGCGTTGCTCTCTGGCAGCGACTTCCATCTCTCCACGGCTCGATCGGCCTGGTACGAAAGTAACAAGCGAGATTTCTGTACATGCGGTCGGTGGGCCGAAGTCGAACAGGAGATGCGTCGGAACAAGACGTTTGTGCTGATCTGGGAAGAAGAAAAGCCGAAGCATAAGAAAGGGTGCCTCATCACATGGTGGCGGCAACGCGCGAAATCGCTCCTCTTCACTCGCTTCTATGGAGGAGGGATTGATAAGGTCGCACAACTGATTCGCTGCACACGGAAAGAAGCGGTGAAGTTCATCGAGGAGTTCAACGAGAATCTTCCTGGTGTCGAAGCCTACATGGATGAGACGGTGCAGCGAGTGCGAGACACCGGCGTCCTGGTGAACCTCTTCGGTCGCGAATATCATATCGATCGGCACTTCGCATACAAGGCCGTCAACTACCAGATTCAAGGCAGCAGTGCCGAGATTATGAAACGTGCGATCGTGCGAGTGAATGATCACCTCACCACCGCGTATCCAGGTGAGTGGACGCGCGATCCGTATGACAACGACGAGTATCTCGGCTCCCATGTGATCGGCACCGTGCACGATCAGTTGCTCGCAGAGATCCACCCAGATGATCACAGCAAGCGGTTGATGCGGGAAATCATTCGACTCATGCAAGCCGATTCGCATGTTATCCCGAACCTTCCGGTCCCCCTTCCGGTGAAGATGGAGTGGTCGCATTCGAGTTGGCCAGATGCTGAAGAAATTTCTTTGTAGGAGGGGATCGCGTGCCATCGTCAACCAATCGACTTCGACCGTTTGAAGTTCACAACGTTGAGTTCACCGGAGAGCGTGGCGACGAACGCTTCGGGACCTGTCCATTCACTGGCAAGGCCGAAAAGTTTTACGTCAACATCAAGACCGGCCTGTGGGATAGCAAGACGGCCGGACTCTCTGGGAACACCTCTCAGTTCCTGCATCAGATCTCGAAGATGTACGTCTCGCAGATGACGGACCCGTTGCTCCGTCGGTTGGCCGATGATCGATCCCTGCCATCGAAAGCGTTTGCCGATTGGCAGGTCGGGTGGGACGGACGGAACTATACCATTCCGATTCGAGACATCAACAGCAACATGGTGGACATTCGTATCTTCCATCTGGGGAGAAGCATTCTTTCCACCGGTGGCTGCAATGTCGGGCTCATGGGCGCGGAACGGCTGCTGACCAAAAAAACGGAACCGGTCTATCTCTTTGAAGGAGAGTGGGACACGATCGCGGCCAGTTATATCATGAAGAAGATTGGCATCCCTGGCATCTGCGTGGGCCTACCAGGAGCCGGCATCTTCAAACCGGAATGGATCCCGTGGTTCAGCGGTCGCGTCGTCCATACGCACTACGACAAGGATGGCGCGGGTGAACTCGGTGAGCAGATGATTGACAAGCGATTGGCCGGTATCGCCAAGAGCGTGACCTACATGCACTGGCCGGAAGATCTCCCAGAAGGATTCGATGTCCGCGATTGGATTGTCTACGGCCTGAACAAACGCACACCGCGAAAATCTTGGGCACGGCTTACCACACTGTATGAGCCGAAGCCACGCGTGCGCGAGTTGCCACCAGCCAAACCGCAAACTTTTACGCTACGTCGGGTCAAAGGCAAACTAAAACACATCTGGAAAAAACCGCCGACGCTCGCAGAGGTGCATGAGATCTTCGATAAGTGGTTGTTCCTGGACTCCTCTTCTCGCAACGCCATTGATGTGATGCTCGCCACGCTCATCTCGCAACGCTTGGAAGGGCCACCGGTCTGGTTGTTCATGGTCGGTCCTCCGGGCTCGTGCAAGACCGAAATGATTACCTCACTGTCGGAGTTGGAGGAAACCTACGCCACGAGTACAGTGACGCCCCATGCGCTGATCTCCGGCCATGCGGCACCAGGACAGAAGGGGGATCCCTCGTTGATCCCGAAGCTCGACGGCCGCACACTGGTCATCAAAGATTTTACGGCCGTGATGGGAGCGAAGGACCAGGAGAAGGAGGAAATCTTTTCCATCCTGCGTGATGCCTACGATGGCCAGTGCGGAAAGTTTTTCGGCAACGGTGTGGAACGCCGGTACACTTCCCGCTTCACCGTGATCGCGGCCGTGACGCCAACGATTTACGATCTCGGTTATCGGCACGCACAGTTGGGCGAACGGTTCCTCAAGTACAGCATGGCCGACAACTTGAACCACCCGGATGAATACTCGATCATCTCCAGAGCGATCGACAACACCGATCACGAGTTAACGTATCGAAAAGAAATCCGCGATGTCGTGCGGGAGTTCCTTCACCGGACCTTAAGTGAAACCGTCCTGCCGACGATCCCTCCGGCGTTGAAGGATCGGATTATTTGGTTAGGGAAGTTCGGCGCACGCATGCGCGGCACGGTCTCGAGGGATACATTCCGCAACGACATCATGACATCGAGACCTACGGCCGAAGTTGGATCACGGCTCGGCATTCAATTGGCGAAGCTCAGTCGCGCACTGGCCATGTTGCACACCAGAGAGCAGGTAAATGAGGATGACTTTCTGATTGTCAAAAAGGTTATGCTCGATACGGTGATGCAACGCACGGAAGATATCTTGCGAACACTCCATGTGCATTGGGAGAAGGGTCCGATGACGACGGCCGAAGTTTCGCACCTCACCCGATATCCGATCGCGACGGTGCTCCGGCTCCTCCAGGATTTGCATGTGCTCGATATTGTCGTGCGCAGTGGCAGCACGTACAAACATCGGTGGCGTGTTTCGGATTACGTTCACGAATGTATTGTCAACTGCGGATTGTATCTCACCGAGGAAGAACGCACGCGGCCATCAGGATATCAAATCCGATTACGCCGATCGCAAGGTGACAAGAAATTCAAATTGGCATCGGTGCTGAAACCTCTGTCGGTGAAGGCCGCTCCTCCTCTCCCTCTAAAGGTTGCTGTTCCCAAAACGGTATTGCATCCGTTGGTAGCTCCATGATTGAAAAAGAGTGGCGACGATTCGTTAAAGATCGAGACAACAGAACGTGCGTGGTGTGCGACTCCGGTTACATGCCGTCCTCGCATCATCTTCTTCCGGACGCAGAACTATTTTTGATCCCGTCAAATGGAATCACTCTGTGCGTTTCATGCCATGCTGTACTCCATTACCGACTCACACATTCCGGAACTGAACGTGCTATTTATTTTCGTGTGGCCGCTCTCGGATATGGAGAGCCCATAAAATGGTATCTTCGGCTCTGGCTCTCTCCTCTCTTGCCCAAGGCCCGGAGCCTCCGTCCTCAGAAGCCAGCGACAACCCACCCCACTCCACATTGACCCTAAACCCTTTGCCCACCTATACTTACAGACGCTTCCCCATGGCCCACGCGATCGGCAAATCCCGGCTCTAAACCCTTTAGACAGTAGGCTTTAGAGACGGATGGTCCAGGAGCCACGAACGTTTCGACCGTCCTCTAGGCCGGGGACCCTCGGCTTCGTGGCAACTGGGCAACCCTGGCCACGGCTGCAGGGCAACGGCCGCTCCTGGCTGGCCCACAGGCCCACGAGCGTGGGTTCTGGGCTCTCCTGGCAGGAGGAGAGAGGCTACCGGCCGGACTCCTGGCTCGTGGTTCCTAGAGGCTTCAGAGGAGAGCGGAGAAGGAGAGCAGAGCCCGCACGATCGCGCGCATGCGGGCTCTCCGAAGGAGGAGAGAAACGGCTACGGCTGTTCTGATGGCGCACCGAACTTCATCGTGCCACCGATGGCCTGACCACCGATGATGCTGAAGTCTTCGAACAGTTCCACATCGGTGATGCCATCGCCGAGATCCGCATCGAACTTGCATGAGAGCCGTGCGGCTCCTGGTGCCACGCTCTTCACCGTGACTTTCAGTTCGTTTGTCGGATCATCCTGCGTGGCCGTGATCACCGAGGAATCCGACGACACGAAGCGGACGGATCCCGCTTGCACTTTCGCCGGATTGCCACGCTTGCTAATCGGCGTGACCTCTCCACTCACCATCTGTGTCTCTGACATTTCCGTCATATGAATCTCCTGCGGTTCGGGTCCTGGTAAATGCTGTTCTCTGGCCGGACCAAACGTCCAGAGGATCAGTGGTGCTTTCCACCAACGCCACAAGTGAATCGTGATCTGAACTTTCATTGAATGGTTACCGTTCGAGGAAGGGTGGTTTCCTCCGTGCAACCGGTGCTGTCCTGTGCAAACACGGTCAGGTTGAAGACACCCGGCATTCTCGGTACGGAAAAATACATCCCGGCGGAATCTCGCAGATCCATTCCCTCTTGCTCACCAACGACCTGCGAACCAAACTTCACTTGGAGGTTCACGATCGGGAATGAATTTTTCAGGAGCAACAACACGCGGCCTCGATCGCCGATGGCCACAACGGTGGTCCACTCCTGGATGGCAATCGTTATGGCGTGAATGTTACCGGCGACGCTACAGTCCGTGGCGCTGCCGGAAAGCCGAAAGGGACCGTGCCGGCAGACGCGGGTGAGACACCTCCGGGTCCTTCCGCTCGAAGGAACATCACGTACTCGGTATTCGGTTGAAGCAATGGTTTCAACAGTGGGCTCGTTTGTGCACCAGCGACCACGGCCGGTTTGCCCCAATCGAATGTGAAGATGGGTGGTGTCGTGGGTAACACTGGAGCCGGTGGCGTGCCTGTGAATACGACCGCGGATTTCAACCAGAGATCCGCCCGGTAGTTCGTCAGGACCGGAACCGCTGGTGTGCCGAATGTCGTATTGTTGTCGGCTGACGGCGTCCATGTGGCACGGCTGGTATCCGTGATCACGAATGTAGTTTGTCCGAAGGCTCGTGCAGGCCATGCCATCATGACAGCCACGACCACCAGCAAAATCAATCTTCGCATACTTGCTCTCCTATCCTGATGGAATGAAAACTCCTGCCGGACCGATGGCGCTGATCCGGCAGGATCGGTCTCGAGGGACGACTACGCGGCGGGAGTATTCGCCACGACTGCATCAGCCAACGCTTGCTGCTGTGCATCGAGCGAATCCGCCAACGCGTTCACGGCTGCCGCATCACCGGCGGTCGCACGGATGAGATCCGCCAACTGACCGAGAAGCGTCGCTGCGGATTCGTTCACCGTCTTGTCGCGGGCTACGGCTGCCGTGAGCTTGTTCAGATCCATGTGATGACTCTCTTTCGCGCGACGAAATTGTCGCCTGACGTTACGAGGTTTGAGTTTCCGGAATCTGGGCACCCTTTACGGCATCATCCAGATTATCCGTTTGCACATCGAGTTGCGTAGTGATCTTCTCCAGTTCCCCCGGAATGGTTTCACCGTGCGCGTTGATCCAGGTACTCAACGCCGTGTTGAAGTCGTCGTCGAAAACGAATTCTCCTTCTGCATCAAAGGTGTCGTCGCCGAGTTTGATGCTCACCTTCAAGGTAGGCATGTGGGCTCCTCCTCTCGAAACGGTTACAGTTCCGTGACGACGAGTTTCTCGAGATCCTGCGTCGTCATCATCAACACGCCTTCCTCCTTTCCTCTGATATAAATTTCGAATAGATGCCAGGTTCGTTTTCCTGACACATGACCAAGATAGACGCCACTCAACGAATTCGGTTGACCGAATTCTACGTGGGCATTACTCCACAGGTTAGGATTCATTCCAGAGAGGAGATACGGACGGCCGATCTGGAGATCCATTCGGCATTAGGTCAGACGCCTGATGCCGAGAATTCGGCCGATCGGAAATGCACTGATGTTCACTTCGTTGTTCTGGTTGCCAGCCAGGAGGAGCACCGAGTCCCCTTCATGGGCCGCAAAGAAGCCGACATGTCCGGCGGTCGGACTCGTCCCACGAGAGAGAATCACCACATCGCCTATCTCTGCATCCGGTAGGACAATCGGGATCCCGACCTTGAGCCAGGATCTTGCCGCATTCGATTTGCTGCGAGGCAAGCGGAGGATCCACGCGCACATGTTCACGAAGGCCGAACACCACGGTGTTTCATCATCGGCGGTAGCCGGGTTCGAGAGTTGCGACATCCAGACGATGAGGGGATTGTCGTTGGCACCGGTGATCTCTTTCACACCGACAAAGCGTTGGGCCAGTTCGTACAGGGTCATTGGATCGTCTTTCCGTTCCTGACATTCTCTCTGCGTTCGAGCAACCGCTGGTTCAGGTTGCTGATCTCATTTTTCACGTCCGAGATTTTGACGTTGGAATGATTCGCTTCCGTGTATGCGGCTTCGGCTCTCTTGCCCACCTCGATCGTCTCACGCGTGTTGTCCGCGATCGCTTCATGAATCTGGGTCGAGGACTCTTCCACCTTTCGTGCGAGAGCCTCACTGACATTGATGACCTTTGCGGCCAAGGCTTTCCGATCTTCTACTTCAACCGCACGCAGAGCGGCACGATCTTCGAGTTCTTCACGGCGTTCGACTTCACGCCGGAGCCGTGCTTGCCTGGCATTAAACATAAGCGTGATCAGCGTCATCACCTGAGCGACCACGGCCGTGATTACTCCCCACACGATCATCGTTTGACTTGGTTCCATATATTAACCACCCCTCGAATATGCAAATCCAAAACGTAATGTATCGAAAAACTTCAAGTTTGCCGGTACTTGCGATGATCCCATCAATACTGGCTGTAACGGGGTTGGAGTATTACCGGCCTGAGTAATGACGACGCCATTTATGGACGCGGTAAAAATTCCTGTGTCACAAGAAACACGGATATCGTAAACGGTGTTGGGCAACCATTCCGGAAACTCTTTTCCCCAGGTGAAGGTCGCGCCATCATGTAATGCCATTCTCGGCTTGGCGTGGACACCGCTCACGAATCCGATACCGCACCCCGGAATAGTAAGCTGGTCCACGTTAAACTGAGTGATGATCCCGAAATTCCAAAAGCCCATCCAATACCGCATGCCTGCAACAGAGCTTCCAGTCCGGATCTTTGCACGCATAACAGGACGGTGAGACATCCTAATACCGTTAGCGCCTAGGCCACCCAGATTACCATTCGACCATCCTATGTGCGGGTTACCAGCGGTGGACGTGCATCTTCCCCAGCTTCCGATCTCATCAACGACTGCCGTTATTGTTCCATTGTTGCTTGATACAGTACCACCAACTAAAACCGTTGTCGTACTCGATTGTAAATAACTCGTGATACTAAATGTCTCGTCAATTGCATCAATAAACGAGTCACCCTCAACAGGTGTTCGAGCAGCCGTTGCAGCAGCCGGAAGGAGACCGGATACACCAGAGGAGGGTGGAATCGGTTTATCGATCTTCAGCAGTAGATCGTTCAACTCAAAGTTGACCGATGAGGCCGCACCGGCTACGGCTCCTCCGGCTCCTCCTGATGCGGCCACGCTGCTACTCGTTTGTACGGCTCCGGCTGTCACATTATATCGAGGAAGCAATTCATCGGACTCATCATGGAACTGATCGATGGTCACATCCTGGATCAGGAAATCTCCCTTGCACGGAGGGTTGGTCAGATCAACATGAACGATCGCACCGGCTCGAGACTTGGAATCTCGCGTGGAATAACTAATTGCCACAACGGGACGACTGAACATCTCGAGTTCAGCTTGGGCTCTCGCATACATTTGGAACGGCGTAACCAACGTTGAATCTGGGACCATGAACTCGTGGATGCCGTCTGTCGGATGTCCGTCCTTATCGAGTTCCACGAGGCCACGTTCACGCTGCGAGTCCAGATCATCGACCTGGATAAACATGTTGACGGGTTTGCCCTGGTCCAGATTCACCGTGAGAGGAGCCCGGAGTTGAATAGTTCCGTTTCCAGATGGCGCACTAAGGGAGTCGTATTCCAATCGATGCACACCGGTGATCAGAATACCACTCGGTGGAAACACATCGGTATCGGCAACATTCAGTTCCGTGTCTCCGGCGATCGCGGCCGTCATGAGCGAAGTGCCCGCACCACGGACAAAGATTCGATTCCGTATCTGCGAGACGTCAAACGTCGTGCCGAACTGTCCGTCACGAATCAGTGTCGTGTTCAGATCATCGAGCGGATCCGGCGGTGTGGCCGTCTCGAGGCTCGGACCGTCTGGATTCGGCCAGACTGGTATCGCATCCGCGAGAATGCCCGCACCGGACTTTCTCCAGAGACCGTCACTCCCAAGTTCATCGTAGCCATTTCCTTCCGTGACGCTGGTGTCCGCCCACCATGCTTCGGAGCCACGCACATTGCCGCTACTCTTCGGTTGCCCACTGCCGGTTCCCGGTCCAATCGTCACATCAACGGTGGAGCCATCAGGAACCAGATACCACATCATCGTGTGATCGGGAGACCAATCGGGATCTGTCTGCGTCGTTCTGTTTAAGAGACTATCAATATCTGATTGACCGAAGGCTGCCACGAGACCGGCATAATTCGTCGGCATCGGAGCACCGCCGAACACGGCCACGTCTCCGTATCCGACGAGACTTCCGAGAGTTCCATTCGCACGGGCTCGATTGAGTTGCTCCACCACGACCGACAAACTGACTTTGGTTTTACTGGAGGTGCCGAACGATCCGTAAATCTTTCGGGCCAGAGCCAGAGGGTCCGGAGGGATGATCAATCGGACGGCATCCACTCCGTCCATCGCGACTGTATTCGATGCCGCTGTCGGTGAAGATTCCGATCCGTCTGCGTACAGGCTCGAGACCTTGAACGCCCATCGGCCTTTGCTATACGTAATCGCATGGACACCGGCCACGCTGGAAAACTGCGGGGACTGCGGTGTGGTCGGAATTGAAGTGGTTTCAAATGCATTCGGTGCCGCACTGGGTCCAGATGAAGTCGTGGCAGGAGGCAACGCCGGAATAGAAATCGTATCTGCGATACCAATCGCTACACCGTCCACGACACCGGCTGCCAACGAGAGGAACGAATGACTTAATGCAACGGTTACGTTGTCGTTGATTTGAAACGCTTTCGCAATCTCCGTAATGGTACCGGGTCCGATATATTTGAAATAGACCCGACGAGCGGTCACGGAATGCGTACCGATCACGCCACCGACAGGAATCAAGGAGTACTCAATTTTATTCGTGCCCTGCAACGCGACACAATTCGACAGCGGACTCAATCCGCTTTCCATGCCGTTGTCGTACACGAAGGTGGACCAGAACAAGTAAAATCCTGCCGCGTATCCTCCGATGCCACCAACGGCCGCTCCTTCGGCCACGACCATCGCCGTACCGGGACCACTCTGGCCTGGAACGATAACCGTGCCGCTCGGACCGGTGTGGAAGAAATGCAGATCCTGCGTGTAGTCCCAGTACCAATGACCGCCACCGATATCGGATGCGATTTTTGAGAGACACGTGGACAGGTCCATCGTGCCATCAAACTCTACGGACACTTTCGCCAGATTGGTTTGCACCTTCGTCGCGGTGAACCCTGGAACGAAACGAGCCACGAGATCAATCACTACGAGCGTGGCCGATACATCTTTGTAGGATGCGAAGGGTCGCCGCTTATTCGCCAGCCAGGTAAAGTCTACAGCCGTAGCATTCCGAACTAGTTGATTGATCTGTCCTTCGTAGGTTTGATCCCACTGCTGAATGTTTCCCGCGAAGAGGAGCCGGTCGCCGTCGTTGTGATCGACGATTTCAATCTTCTCTCCACCCGACGGTGCGGGACTGGCTCCGTCTAAGGTAAATGAACAAGAGTTCGGCGTATTGTTCAGGGCGTCTCGAATATTGACTCCTGGCATTCGACGAATATCTTCACCGCGAATCAGCAGCGTGTATTGGAACCCGTTGCTGAGTTCGTACGTAGTGGTGCTCGGCTCCGTGATGACGATGTCAACATACCCAACCGCATGCGCTGGCACGATCGCCAGATAATGTTGGCTATCAACAAACGTGACACCAGTAGCGGGGATCCCTCCAAACGTAATTGTTGAACCGGTAACAAAATTAAAACCGAAAATCGTAACTTCATATCCTCCGGCCAATGTTCCAAACGCCGGTGAGATGGAAGAAACAATTCCGGTGTAGTAGGTAAAGGCTCCGAAGAGTGTCGCTGTCCGTGAATTGACCGTGACACTAACGTTTACGAGTCCGACTACGTGGGCCGGAGCCGTAGCCGTAATCGTAAACGCATCCACGACCACGACACTCGTCGCTGGTGTCGTACCGAAAAGAACTACCGGTGACCCGCTGAAATTAGCACCAGTAATAACGACAGACACCCCACCAGCGATGCGATCAGAATTCGGACTGATCGCATCGATGCGTGGTGGTGTATCGGTCGGGCCTCTCGTCCTGAGGAAGCGATCAGGAAAGAGACCGTGCGGTTCGCGTGGAGGCATGTTAATTCTTGGCGATCAATTCGAACTGATGAAGCTGGAACGAACCGGTTGCAGCCGTTTGCGTGAAGAAGAGATCCACCTGTTGCGCGGCCGTCGTGATAAAGTTTCCGCCAACAGCCGGAGCCGAGTTCCACGGCAGCATGGCCGTCACACCGCCGATGGGCATGGCCACGTTGGCACTACCGAGTACGTTCGGAGAAGTGAACGTTCCCTGACCAATGCAATTTCCTACGGCACCGATCAGCCTGGATGTCAACTCGATATCAAGCCACCATCCAACGTTGGTGTACGCATTCGTCACGACCAAGGCAATGGCCAAACTATCGAACACGATCGTGCCACCGAAACGCACATCAAAGCGGAACGTTCCCGGTGTCGTCGCTACGGTTGTGGCACGGCCACTCGCTTTGATTTGGAGTTTCTTTCCTGGTGCAGAAAAGAAGTTTTGAGGAAGAGTGAAGAGACCGGCCGGTGGAAGCAATGTCGTCGCGGCTGCGGCCGTAACCGCCACACCGTCTACCGCCGTTGAAATCAAACTTTCTGGCCATCCGTCAAAGGCTCGTAGTGACATTGCTTCTCCTTAGGCAGAACCGAACTGCCGTCCCTGTTTCAATTCACGCATGATGACTTGCTTGATCTTCTGGGCCGTTTCAACAGCCGTTCCGTTTATGTACCAGTTATGGACGGTTGATCCACCGCCACTCGGTCTCATGCCGGTTGGATACACTGTCGAACCGAGAGGGATACGAACGGCTTCTGGTCCGTTCTCTCCCACCTTGATATCAACCATGCCTCCTTCGGCATATCCCGTGACTCGTGGACCGGGACCTTGCGGTTGTCCCTTCGGTGGGCGACCGTACTTCTTTGCAAACTGAATGGCATCCTGCAAACTGTAGTTCAGTCGGAACCACGGTTCAAGTTGGTCCACCGTAACTTGCCAGGGTGCGAGCATGCGGTCCGTGATGTTTGCTGCTGTGACGTCCGAGGATCCTCCCATCGCTCGATTGGCTGCTGCTGCTTCATCGGCTGCTTTTTTCACGGCCTGGAGTTCGGCTTTATTTTTGGCTGCTGCTGCGGCTGCCGCTTCCTGTGCGGCCACGAATTCTTTTCCCATGCCACGAGCGGCATCCTGAAGCTCGATGACCTTGAGTCGCTGTTTTTCCAGGGCATCGTAATGGAACCCACCGCTCCGAATCATTTGGGTATATGTTTCCTGTGCACGGTCAGCCGTCTGCTGCAGTGCTCGGATGGAGGTATCTTTTACGCTATCCCAGTCACTCGCGATTCCTTTCAAGGCTTGATCGGCCGTGGCTCGCAGTGCTGCGTAATGATCCGCATAGTTCCGATCGGCTGCATCGAGTTTCTCCACCGACTTATTAAACGCGGCCTCGATGTCGGCCACCAATGCATCTTGCGTAGTCCCGGACTGTTTGACAATCCCCGTGAAGTAGTCATCCCACAACGCGGAGGTTTCCTCGAGACTCTTTTTCTCGATGGCCCACAGGCTCGCTTCAATCTTCGCGCGATCGCCATGAGCCTTGGCCACTGCACCTTGAGCATCGGCAATCTTTTTCGCATTGGCGATCGCGATCTCGTCTATCTCCACTCCTTCTGTCTGCGTCTTCTGAGCCTCCACCATCGCATCGCGTACGGTGAAGAGAGTTCCGCCTAGATGATCGAGCGTCTTATCGAATTCAGATTGACCAATGAGACCGAGAGCGGCCGCATCTGTCTGCGCACCAAGATCCGCCGTGAGCCCACGCATGTTATCACGGAGACTTACCACTTCGGCTACGGCACTCGCAGGCACGACATGAAGCGCATTTCCAGCGATGGCTACGGCAGCCATGGTTTCAACGATACCATCCGCCACCATCGCCACGACCGTGAGGACGCTCAGCACGGCCACCTTCATGCCGGACCATGCCACGTTCACCACACGGGCCATCTCGATCGCACCAAGACCAACGTCCACCGCTACGATCGCTACGTTCTCTATCTGGTGTACGATATCCGCGATCATCGTAGAATTCTCTCCGCTGAAGGCAACGGAGAACGCATCTCCAATCGCTTTCATGCCTGCAGCCAAGGCCGGAGAGACCGCCACGGCCGATGCGAGATCATCGATCCAATTTGTTATCGCTACCTGACCAGCCTCTAACTGTTCTCCAAAATCCCGTTCTTGATTTCCCGCTTCCTTCACGGCTTTCTGGAGCATACCCATGATGGCGATGCGTTTCGATTCCACCTTCTCCAGATCCGTCATCTCATCTTTTTTGATACCGAGCGTCTTGGCGTAGGCCGCTTCGGCGTCATCAACTTCCACGACACCGAGAGCCATGGACAACGCACGGGTGCGTCCCGTGACCATGGCATCAGACACCAACTCTAGCATCTGTTTCGTATCGCCCAGTCCTCGATTCTGGAGTACGAACGCGGCCGAACCCAGTGTCCCGAAATCCTCAGCAGTGAGCTTCACTCCAGCAGAGAGCAGATGCGCGGCATCCTTAGCGAGAGCAAAGTTATCGATCGTACTTTTGGTTCCGGACCGAAGGGCCTCCATCGCGGCTTCGGCTTCTCGGGCTCCACCGGCGAAATCTACGAGAGTGGCATTGACATCGTTGATATCAGATCCGCGATTGCCTAGTGCAACCGTAGCGACAGCTACCGCCGTAAAGGCAGCCGTGAC
>Ga0137452_1000271_pt1 | contig 15286 bp, 16 predicted proteins | sample EasRivERMGT513_2_FD_102312 | JGI IMG/M metagenome (GOLD analysis project Ga0137452, IMG submission 102312) | Soil microbial communities from meander-bound floodplain in the East River, Colorado, USA - East River MetaG ERMGT513_2 | ecosystem: Environmental > Terrestrial > Soil > Floodplain ...
CCGAGAGCAACCGCAAGGCGAAGTCGTGGGCGCAGCTCGTGGCCGAGGGCGCGAGTCGGGCCATCAGCGACCACCCCGCGCCGACGCTCGAGACCGGCCCGGTGCGCGTCTCGCTCGCGTGCTACCTGCCGCGCCCGAAAAAATACGCGCGCAAACCCGACGCGCCGCACGTCACCGCACCCGACCTCGACAAACTCGCGCGCGCGGTGCTCGATGCCTTGACCACCGTCGCGTGGGTCGATGATTCGCAAGTCGTCGAATTGCGCGCGGTGAAACGCTACGCGGCGATCGGCGAAGCGCCCCACGTCACCGTCCACGTCGAACCGTCCGAAGGGAACACCGATGGCCTTCTCTAGCGCGAGTTTGAGTTATCTCGGGGGCATTCGCACCCCGCACAGCTACAGCACCGACGTGACGCCGCTGCCGGGCGCGTATCCGCCGGATGGCGAATACCGCGACGGCATGAACTATTCGGGCAAAGAGTTCGCGCTCGATTGTCAGCGCCAGGAGTTTCTGATCGGCACGCGCTACTGGCGCATCGCGCGCCTGTCGGTCGTGGAGCCGGCGATCGAGACCGACGGCGACGTAAACACGTTCCCGATCGCGCCGTATGCCAGCCAGGCGATGGTCGAAGTGAGCGGCCCGCCGCTGCGGCCTGAGTCGCCGACGACCATCAACCCGATCGGGCAGAGCTACTTCGAGATGGACGGGCCGCTCGACCCCTACGGCTGCGAGCCGCACGGCATTCTGCCGGTGGGCGACATGCTCCTCGTCAACGGCGCGAAGTATTTTGACTCGGGCAACACGACGCGGCGTGCGTTCTTCGCGTGCGCCTGGCCGCCGACCGGCGCGGCCGCCGACTACGTGCCGAACCGGACGCCGTTCAAGGCCCTCGGGAACGAAAAAGAACAGGGCTGGATGGCGGGCGGCATGTGCCCGATCCCCGCCGGCTATCAGGCCGCGCTGAAGGGCGACACGCTGTCGGGCAATTCCAACCTCCCGATCATTTCGCGCGGCTCGAGCGGCCCCGCGGCGTCGTCGTTCTGGGCCGCGGACGTGATCGACGCGGACCCGATTCCCTGCACGACGCTGGTCGGCTATCCGGGCACTCACTTCATGCCCGAGTCGCCGTGGAACTCCGTCGAGCCGGATGATGTGTATAACCAAAATACCCTCATCAACGGCATGGCGATCGTCGGCGACACGCTCGTGTTCGTCGGCTCGCACGGCTACGGCCCTGCGTGCTACGGCATCGGCTCGCCGAATCCGGAAGACCACGAGCAGGACATCAACGGCGAGCATTTTTGCTATGACCCGGCGGTGTCGAATCACGGCACACACGCCTTCCCCTACAGAGTTCAGGTGTGGCACTACCCGGTCGCGGATCTGATTCGCGTCGCGAACGGCGAGGTCGCGCCGTGGGACTTGCGACCGGAATGGTTCGAGCTGACGGTGCCGTTTCATCGCAGCGACTACGTCACGGGGCCGTGCGCGTTCGATGAAGCGACGAACCGCTTTTACGTGAGCGTCTACGCGGCTGACGGCTACGGCGGCGAGCCCGGCCCGGTGATCTACTGCTGGCAGTATGACGGCGCCGCCGCGCCGCCCGAGCCCGAGCCGCCGCCGGTCTATCCGTGCCGCGCCGAGCGCCGACAGATCGCCGCCCTCACCGCCAAACTCGCGCGCATCCATGCCCTCTCAACGCCGGAATAATCGGAGGCCGAACCTATGAGCTATAAGCTGTATCTCTTTCCGCCGAGTCCCCAGTCCCTTGTCTCCGGACGGCACGGCACCGACCTCGTCACACGCCCGGCGGTGCCCGACGTGGAACCCGTCAGCGGGCGCGCCGGTGTCTCCGTGGACTTTCCTGACAGTTTACCGAACGGGCAGGGCTGCGAGATCATCATCGAAGATCCCGGCGTGAGTCGGCAGACCACGAAAGGGATTCTGTATTTCGACAACGGGCAGTTCCCCGATTTTCCGTTTCATGGGCGCCCCTCGTCGATGCAGACGGACGAATGGCGCGCGGTGGAACTGCTCGGCACCGTGATCCCGCAACCGCCGACGAACGGCAGCGGCGTGGTCGGCTGTCAGAATGGCCGCCTCGCCGACCCGGTCGCGTGGTTCTTCAATCGCATCAAGCGGCAGATCGGCATGCCGGCCGACGACTACGCGGCGGTGCTCTCGGCGAGCGGCATCCCGGCGGCCGGCGGCCCCGAGGACCTCATCCCGATTCCCGACCCGGCCGGCTGCTACGGCATCCGCCTGCAGATCGGCGCCGAAGGCCCGCGCGGGCGCTGGTATGCGCCCTCCACGACGGCCGACAGTCTCGGGTATTACACCTGCGAGTTCCAGTGCATCACCGACATGCCGGACCAGCCTGGCAGACTCGTGTGGGCGCATATCGTGTTCAAGGCGGGGACGTATTTCGCGCACCCCTGCGGCGTGCCGGTCAGCACCCGCGACACCCGGCCGGTGTGGATTCCGCTCGCGGCGGTCTAGGAGGCCCCATGTTGACGATTCGCGGACGCGTGACCTGTCAGACCTGCGGCACGGAACTCCTCAACGCCGTGGCCGATGTGCATCTGCTGGGGGAGCGGGCGGTGCTCCTCCAACTCGCCCACGAGGCCGTCCTCCTCGTCGCGACCCTCGACCACGAGGCGGCGCGCGAGTGGACGCAGCTCGCGATCGATACGTTGATGGAACTTGAGCGCGACACGTGTATACTCCAGGCTACTGGAGGACACTCAAGACATGACGATCCGACGAGGGAGACGGAACATGACTGAACAGCCGCTGCCGGAGAATCCGGACCCCCGGCTCACGACGGACCAGGCCGCGCGTGAGGCCAACGTCGGCCTGCACACCATCCGCCGCGCCTACGGCAACGGGCACCTGGTGGTGCAGCGCTTCGGGCGGGGCCGCGGCATCCGCATCAAGCGCAGCGAGCTGCTGAAGTGGATCGATGCCGGCGGCAAGACCGACGAGGCGCCGCTCCCCGCCGCGGCCGTGCGCGTCGTGCGTGCGGGACGCCGATGACCGTCGACAAAGCCTGCGGCGCCCGCGGGTGTGCGTTCGCGAACCATCGCTGCGCACACTCGTGGGTCGCGCGGTTTCAGGAAGCCAAACAGCGCTACGTGATTCGCGTCGATGACTACGCGGTCCTACGGGATGGGCCCGCGCACGTCGCGAGCAAGGGCGACGCGGAACGCTGGACCGAGGCGATGATCGAGGTCGCGCGTAAAGGCGGCGACCCGCGGCTGCCACCGCCGGCGCCGGTGGTCGTGGTGGTCGACACCATGAAAGCGCTGCTCGAGGACTACGCGGTCGCGCGCTTACCCAAGCTCCGACAGAAGGCGAGTCCGCGCAGCGAACTCAAACACCTGCGCGCGTTTTTCAGCGACGCCGACCCGGCCACGCTCCTCCAGGAAGAGACCCGCGTCGCGGAGTATGTGCTCGCCCTGCAGGCCGGCTGGAAGGCCGACCCGGAGGCGGCGCCCGGCAAAGGCCGCGGCGTCATCACCGTCAATCGCCTCCTGACCCGGTGGCGCAACGTCGTCGAGTGGGCGAAGGGGCAACAGCCGCCGCGCCTCGCGCGCTCGCCGTTCCACGCCTACGGCACCGTCATCAAAACCAGCGAAGAGGAGCCGCGCACCCGCCGCCTGCAGGACGGCGAATGGGACGCCCTCGTCGCGGCGCTGTCGACGCTCGATGACAAACAGCACCGCTTCCGCGCCGACGTCATGGAGCGGCTCCTGCTCGGCGTGCGGCACGCCGCGCTGCGGCTCACCGAGGCCACCCGCGTGCGGGAGACCGACATCGACTGGACCGCCTGCACGATCACGCTCCGGAAGGGGAAACAGAAACGGAAAGAACTGGACGCCCGGCACATTCCGTTCGAGCGCGGCGGCGCGCTGCACACGGCACTCCTCACGCGGCGCTTTCTGAAGGCCCCCGCGAACTTCGTGTTCGGGCAGGACGACGGCACGGCGCTGACTGCGAACAAGACCGCGACCGCCAACTTCAGGCGGGCGTGGGTGACGCTGAACCTGACGGCGCATGGCTACCTGCCGGCGCCCGAGGACGTGTCGGTCAACGCGCGCTACAAGGCCGAGGCGACCCGCACGATCGCCCTGACGCTGCGCGACCTCCGGCGCGAATGCGCCTCGCAGTGGTGGGAGGCCAAGGTCGACATCCGGACCATCCAGCTCCTGCTCGGGCACTCGACCAGCAAGACGACCGAGCGCTACCTGCAACTGCGGGACACCGACGCGTTGTCGGGGCGACTCGGGGAGGCGCTCGGCTGGAAAATGTCGCAAACGCGTCCCGACTGCACCACAAATGCACCACAATCAGGGGCCACAGACACGGGGCTGAAACTGGCGAAGGGCGGCAAGTGATGGAGGGTCAAGGGGTTAAGGCTGGTGGCGAGGGGCAGAATCGAACTGCCGACACTACGATTTTCAGTCGGATCGAGGCCATTTTTCCCCAGTTAGCCCCCACTAGCCCGCACTGGCCTTTTCTGCAGTTTTCCCCAATCAATCCGGGCCTCAACTCGACCATTCGAGGATGCCCGAAAACTCAGGGACACTCAGGGCTTTTTGTCCCGAGTGCACCACAAATGCACCACAAATGCACCACGCAGATTCTGGAGGATTCATGCTCAGCATCCTGCTCCTGATCGTCGTCGCGGCGTTCATCGTCACGATTGCGGCGGCGATGGGCCGGGCCCCGCTCTGGGTCGCGGTCCTGCTCGTGGTCATCGCGCAACTCTTCACGGTGCTCCCGGTGCGGTAGGGCGGGTCTGGGTCAGGTATGCCAAAGCAAGGTGTGGCGAGGCTCGGTTGGCTCTGGCGAGGTCGGGTGTGCTCGGGTGAGGCGAGGTGCGGCTCGGCACGGCACGTCAGGGATTGGACGGGTATGGCAAGGCGCGGTCGGGCAGCGTTCGGCTGGGTAAGGTTGGGCAGGGCTCGGCATGGTGAGGCGGGGTAAGGCGGGCCTAGGTTCGGCACGGTAGGGCCCGGCATGGCTTGGCTTGACGTGGTTAGGTTGGGTGGGGCGTGGACTGGTCAGGCCTGGTTCAGGTTTGGCTTGGTTCGCTCAGGTGGGGTCCGGCCCGGTTGGGTCAGGTGGGGTAGGGCCCGGCGTGGTTTGGTAAGGCTGGGTGGGGCATGGCGTGGCAGGGATTGGCTAGGCGTGGTTTGGTCGGGTGCCGTTGGGTATGGTGAGGTCGCTATGAAGCCGCAGCCGCATGCGCCACGAGGGCCGTTGATTCAACGTGACCCCTTGGGCACTCCTGACCCCATGCGTGCCCGTCAGTGCCGCGCCACGTCGAAGCAGACCGGCCAGCAATGTCGGCGCTCAGCCATCCCCGGCGGCACGGTGTGCCGGTATCACGGGGGGGCGGCGCCGCAGGTCGTTCAGGCCGCGATGGATCGGCTGCGCGCCCTGCAGCATCCCGCGATCGATCGCCTGAGTTCGCTTATCAAGCAAACGGAATTTCCCTCCGTCGCCTATGCCGCCTCGAGGGACATTTTGGATAGAACGATGGGCAAACCCGGCGAACATCTCGACGTGACCATCGGCGCGGCGGATGAACTCATGTCCCGCCTGGATCGGGGGCGCTTACGGGCGGCACGCAAACCATGACGCCGTATTACGAGCAAGACGGCGTGACGATTTATCACGGGGATTGCCGCGATGTCCTGACGTCGTTTCCGTCAGGCTTTCGAGTCGATGTGACGGTGACGGATCCACCATACGGCGTCGGCCTGACGGGGAAGCGGGCGGTGCAACGGGGACAATCTGGGCACAAGTTCCGCCCCGGCACTTATAGTTTCGAGGACACGCTGACCTACGTGCAGCGCGTCGTGGTGCCCGTGGTCGAACAGTGTCGCCACATCTCCACGGCCGTGGTCGTCACGCCAGGGACGCGCAGCCTGTGGGCCTATCCTCCCGCCGACGAGATGGGGTGCTTCTTCTCCGCGGCGGGCACGGGTGTGGGCCGGTGGGGGTTTACGTGCGCGCAGCCGATCCTCTACTACGGCGCCGATCCGTATCTCGCGGCGGGACTAGGCGCCCGGGCTAACTCACACGGGCAGACCTACCCCAACAGCGCGAATACCATCGATCATCCGTGCGCGAAACCGTTACCGATGTGGCGCTGGCTCGTCGGGCGCTGTGCGCTCGAAGGGATGACGGTCTTCGATCCATTCATGGGCAGCGGGACCACGCTCGTCGCAGCGAAGGACCAAGGGTGCCACGCCATCGGAATCGAACTCGAAGAGCGCTACTGCGAAATCGCGGCAAAGCGTCTCAGCCAGTCCGTGCTGCCGCTCTGGGATGAGGCCGCCGTATGAGTAGCACGCAAACCGTCAGCCGTGACGCCGAGGGCGAGCTGCACGACTGGTGCGCGGAGTGCTATGCCGACCCGCTCGCGTGGGTCAAGGCCGCGTTCCCGTGGGGCGAGCCCGGCCCGCTCGCCGCGTATGACGAGCCTGACACGTGGCAGTGTGCCTTCCTCGACTGGTTGGGTAGTGAGATCGAGGCGCGGCATTTCAACGGCGTCGACCCGGTGATGCCGATTCGCGGCGCGGTCGCGAGCGGCCACGGCATCGGCAAGGGCGCGCTGACCGGCATGCTCGTCGCGTTCCTGATGTCGACGCGCCGCGATGCGAAGGGCATCATCACCGCGAACACGAACGCGCAACTGCAGGACAAAACCTGGGCGGGCATTCAGACCTGGCTCGCGCGCTCGATCACGGCGCACTGGTTCACGATCAACAGCTCGATCATGTTTCGCACCGGGCACCGTGCCTCGTGGAAGTGCAGCCCGCAGACCTGCGACGCGGACAACAGCGAGGCCTTCGCCGGGCAGCACAACGTCGGCAGCACGTCGTTCTACGTGAATGACGAAGACTCGAACGTGCCGAACATCATTCACGAAGTGCAGGAGGGCGGGCTGACGGACGGCGAGCCGATGCAGTTCCTGTTCGGCAACCCGACGCGGCGGCGCGGCGCGTTCTACGACATCGTGTTCGGCGGGCACGGCGCGCGCTGGAAGACGTGGGTGATTGACGCGCGGACCTGCCGCTTCCCGAACAAGCAACTCATTGCGGAGCAGTTGGAAGACTACGGCGAAGACTCGGACCGCTTCCGCGTGCGCGTGCGCGGCCTCCCGCCGAATGCGGAAGACGCGCAGTTTATTGACATGGCGCGCGTGCGGGCCGCGCAGAAGCGCCAGGTGGTGGTGCTCGACGACGAGCCGCTCGTCGCGGGCTGCGACCTCGCGTGGGGCGGCAGCGACTCGAACGTGATTCGCTTCCGGCGCGGGCGTGATGCGCGCTCGATTGCGAGTGTCCGCATCCCCGGCGAGCTGACCCGCGACCCGGCGGTGCTGACGAATCGCCTCGCCGATGTGCTCACGCAGAGCTATGACGGGCGGAAGGTCGCGATGTTGTTCCTCGACTCGGCCGGCATTGCCGGCGCGGTCGGCGCCCGCCTGCGCGCGCTCGGGCACAAGAACATCAGCGAGGTGAACTTCGGCGCCGACTCGCCGATGCCGACCTGTCGATACATGCGCGACTACATGTGGGCGCAGATGAAGGACTGGCTGCTCACGGGCGCGATTGACCAGTCCCCGCGGCTCGAGGCGGATCTCATCGGGCCGGGGCTGCGCGAGGAACTCAAGCAGCGCATCTGGCTCGAGAGCAAGAAGGAAATGAAGGCGCGCGACGTGCCGAGCCCGGACGAGGGGGACGCGCTGGCGCTGACGTTTGCGCAGCCGATGGGGCCGGTGAAGCCGACGATCGTGGTGTCGCGGTCGCTGGGGCCGGCGGGCTGGATGTCATAAGTATCAAGCAACAGCGGGTGCAACTCCCGCCCGGCGGGCTGGCGTCGGACGCCCCGCGGAGTGCGCGGGGTTCGCAGGGTCGCTCCCTGTCCAGCCGTTTACCCCGAAAACCCAGCTTCGGATAGCCCCATCCGAAGTTGGTTTTCTTGGGTTCGCGGGTGTGCTAGGGCCATCAACCGATTGACACCCTGTGCGATACTCCGCGCATCGCTGAGGAGGACCCCGTGAGCCTGCTGCAACTGCTGATCCCGCGCGGCTGGTGGCGCAACCTGCGCGACCCGCGCGGGCCGGGTGTCCGCTTCGCCGTCTGCCACACCTGCCGCCTGTTCCATCCCCTCGGCGGCGACGTGGACGCGCGCTTCGCGGACTTCGCGCACAACCACCTCGGACACCTGCTGGAACTGCTGAAGATCCGCAATCCGGATGACTACGGCGCGCTGCTCGCCTACGCGCCCAACGCCGACGTCAAGCAGGCGTTTCAGGGCGCGCAGACGATGACCGTGACCAACCTGCACTCGCTGGCCGCGAGCGCGACGAACGGGTGGGAGTCGGACGCGGTCGCGAACACCAGTGCGCTCTACCTGGACGACCTCTGGCAGGTCACGATTGCCGCCGTCAACACCGTGCCATCCGCGCCCGCCTCGGTCGTCGTCCTGGCCGGGCATTCGATCGACGGCGGCACGACGTATACGCGGCCGTTCACCGGCACGCAGGGCACGCGCACCTTCGACTCGATCGCCACGCTCGCGCAGTGCGCGCCGACGCTCGGGATCGTGCCCTACGCGACCCAAAACACGACGCTCATCTCGAAGGCGCTGTCGATGGCCGCGACGTGCGATAACTTCGTGCTGCCGGAACGCACCAGCATCGGCATCCTGAACCAGACCGGCACGATGACCTTCGCCGCCAGCGGCAACGTCGTCAAGCACAACGGCGTCTACCGCACCGTGATCTGATGCCGCGCGACTACGGCTTTCGGACCATCAACGGCAGCACCACGCTGGTGACGGTCCCCGCCTCCGCCACCCTGAACAATCGATCGATCGGCACCTGGATGGTGGTGTGCCAGACGAACAACATCTCGCCCCCGACGCAGCGCAACCTCGTGTCGAAAAGCTCGGGCGCAAACCTCAACGGAGTCCTGCACACCGCGTCGGGCTGGGTGTTTCAGTATGGCGGGGGCTCGGGCGGCGGTCAGGTCGTGATGAACCTCAGCGCCACCCAGGGCAACATGCCAGGGCTGCAGAACAACCGCCCAATCGTGTTTGCCGTCACCTACAGCCACGGGGTGTCGGGGTCGTTGTATGCGGGGCTAGTGGGCCAGCCGCTGGTGGAGCCGACGACCTATGCCGCGCGCGTGCTCGGCACGATGGGCGTGGTGCCGCATGACGATAGTGCGTCGGCGCTGGGTTTGTGTGCGACCCCCGCGGGCGCGAACGTCATCGACGGGTTCTACTGGTCGATTCAGTTCTGGGGCGAGGTGCTGCCGCTCGACGTGCTCCAGCAGCGCGCCCGCGACTACAACCCGGTGAACACGCTCGGCTCGTGGCGCTTCGGCCCCACCGGGCTCGGCGTCGTGCTGGATGACAGCGGGCACGGCGGGCACGCGCCCGTCACCAGCACGAGCAGCCCGGTGCTCGCCAGCGACACCCCGCTCGTGCACCGGCGGGGCGTGCGGTGGGACCCGATGCGAGACGAGCGGGCCATCGCGGCGGTGCCGCCGAGCGCCACCGAGACCGCCTCGCTGTTTGTCAGCACGCCGGCCTGACTGTGGATAACTGTGGATAACTGTGGATGGATTGTGGAGCGACTGTGGAGCGACAACACATTGACGCCGTCAAAAACTTGACAACGTGTGGCATACTGCGGCCACTCCGCAATGCAAGGCCCGTTTAGCACGCCCGGCGCCCTCGCGCACGCGCTCCTCCAGGGCGCGACCACCTCGGAGCGCATCGCCAAGCTGCTCCGGCACGCCGAGCGCGGGACCCGCGCCGAGTTTCAGCAGACGCTCGAGGCGCTCCCGGCCGATACGCGCACCCAGGTCCAGACCGCCGCCCAGACCACGACGTTTCGCGGCTAGCGCATGGCGATCGAGACCGTCCCGCCGGAGACCCCCACCGACCCCGACGCCCCCGACACGTCCGCGCATCAGGCCGCCCTCGATCGCTTTCAGCTCGCCGAGGAGGCGTTCAAGGACCAGCGCGAGCGCGAGCTCGCCGACCTCGAATTCATCGACAAGGCGGGCGCGCAGTGGCCGGATGACATCCGGCGGGCGCGCGAAGGGAACGACCAGGGCGGGGGCGGGCTGCCGCCGGTGCCGGCGCGGCCGTGTCTGGAGTTCAACCTGCTGCGCGGGCCCATGCAGCAGGTCGTCAACACGGCGCGGCAGGCGAAGCTCGGGCTGTCGTTTGCGCCCGAGGGCGAGGGCGTGTCGCGCGCCGTCGCGCAGGCCTATGACGACATCGCGCGGGCGATTCAGGCCGACAGCCGCGCGCACCTCGCCCGGCAGTGGGCGTTCGAGCGGGCCGCCAAGTGCGGCTGGGGCGTCTACCGGCTGCTGACCGAATACGTCAACGACCAGACCTTCGACCAGAAGATCACCTACAAGCGCATCCTGAACCAGGCGAGCGTCTATCTCGACCCCTTCGCGCAGGAACCCGACTGGTCGGACGGCCAGTTTGCGCTGCTGACGGCCGATATGCCGCTCGCGCGCTACAAGCGCACGCATCCGCAGACGAAACTCGCGTCGTATAGCGACCGCGAGTTGACCTCGCTCGGGAACGACCTGCCGACGTGGATCACGACCTCGCACGGCTCGGCGGGCCTGTCGTGTCGGGTGGCCGAATACTGGGAAGTGCGCGAAGAGGCGCAGACGCTGGTGCTGCTGCCCGACGACACGACGGCGCTCGAGGCGGATATCCCGGCCGAGATCCTCGCGCAGGTCGAACGGGACCGCGGGGCCAAACTGCCGCGGCGCACCATCACCGGCAAGCGGCAGGTGTTCTGGTCGCTGCTGAACGGGGTCGAGGTCATCGAAGGCCCGCGCGAGTGGAACGGGTCGTATATCCCGCTCATTCCCGTGGTCGGCGACGAAGCCAACCTGAATGGCGACCGGCGCTGGACCGGGAGCGTGCAGTTCGCGCGCGATGCCCAGCGCAGCTACAACTACATGCGCAGTGCGCAGGTCGAGGCGGTCGGCCTGGCGCCGCGCGCGCAGTGGCTCATCGCCGACGGGCAACTCGAGGGCTACGAGGCCTGGTGGCAGGAAGCGAACACGCGCAACCTGCCGTATCTGCCGTATCGGCTGCAGACCTACGCGGGCCAGAATGCGCCGCCCCCGCAGCGGAACGTCGCCGAGCCCGCCATTCAGGCCGTGACCTTGGCCGCGGCCGCCGCGAAGGACGACCTGCACGGGACGACCAACATGCCGCCGGTGTCGCTCGGGCAACTCGACCCGCACGAGCGCTCCGGGGTCGCCATTCGCGCGCTGCAGGGGCAGGCGGAGGTCGGCTCGAGCGGCTATCTGGACAACCTCGCCAGCGTGTCGATGATTTACGAGGGGAAAGTCCTGAAGGACCTGATCCCGCGCATCTACGACCGGCCGGGGCGCATCGTGCCGGGGCTGGGCATCGACGACAAACGCAAGGGGCTCATGGTCAACATCCCCTATGTGGAGCAGAACGGGAAACCCCAGCCGGTGCCGCCGGGCACGCCGGGCGCGGAGGTCATCGACCTGAAGGCGGGCGATCTCAGCGTGACGGCGGTCGTCGGCAAGTCCTACGCGACGCGCCGTGAGGAGACGAGCGAGGCGCTTGCGGCCATCATGCAGGCCGCGCCGATGCTGGCACCGATTCTCGCGCCCTTCTGGCTCGACGAACTCGACTTCCCGGGCGCGAAGAAACTCGCCGCCATCGCCAAAAAAACCTTGCCGCCGCAGTTCCAGGAGGACGAGGCCGGGCAGCCGAGCCCGCAGCAGCAACTCGTGCAGCTCCAGCAGCAGATGCAGCAGGCCGAGGAGATGATTGGCCTGCTGACCAAGGAACTCGAGAAGAAGACGCAGGTCATCGAGACCGACCAGGTGAAGGCCGACGCGACGGTGCAGGTGACGCAGCTCGAACTCGCGAGCAAGGAGCGCATCGAGTCGGTCAAAGCGCAGGTCGAGCTGCTGAAGGCCGAACTCTCGGCGAATACCGCGCTGCAGCAGAGCCAACTCGGCGCGCAGGCGGGCACGGAGCGGGTGCTCTGGGGCAGTGTCGCGAAGAGCGTGCAGCAACTCGAGGCGCACGGGTTCCAGAAAGAGCAGCAGGCGGCGCAGATGCAGAACGAGCGCGACCTCCAGCAACTCGCGCAGCAGGCCGAAGGGCCGCGTCAGGGCGGCGCGGGCGGGGCGATGGGCGGGCCGGGTGAGGCCGGGACACCCCCGGCGCCCGGTGGGCCTGGAGGGCCGGTCTAATGGCCGAATCCGTCAGCGTCGAACACGGCGGCGTCACGATCACGAGCAACACGGTGAGCGAGGCCGACCTGCGCGCCGAGATGGAAGCGCCGCAAACCGCGCAAACCGACGCAGACCGCCGCAAACCGAGCGCGCAAACCGCGCAAACCGACGCAAACGCCGCGCCCGTGCGCGACGAGCGCGGGCGTTTTACCAAACCCGAGGCGGGTTCTCCTATGCCGCCAGAGGCCGAGGCGCCGTCGGATAGGGTCCCCCCCGATCCGGCGGCCGCACCGGCCCGCCGCCGCGATGACACGCTGCCGAAACATAACCCGGTCACGCGCCTGCATCAGGCGCTCGCCGCGAAGCTGGAGGCGGAACGCCACGCCCGCGAGCTGGAGGACGAACTGGCGCGGTATCGCCAACCGCCGGCCTCCGCACCCGTCGCGGCGCCTGTGCCCGCCGTCCCGTCCGGACCGCAGGGCGGCCCGCCCGAGCCGCAATTTGAGCAGTTCGCGGAGCAGGCCGACCCCTACACGAGTTACATGCAGGCGTGGGCGCGCTGGGACCACGCGCAGCAACTCACGCAGGTGCGCGCCGCGTGGGAGGCCGACCAAGCGGAGAAAACCAAGGCGCAATCGCTCAAAGCGCGCCTCGACGCGGGGAAGACGTCGTATCAGGATTTTGACAACGTTCTCAAAGAAGCCGATACTCTCGGCCTTCAAGTGTCGGCCGTGATGCAAGCGGCGATCGCCGAGTCGCCTCGCGCGGCCGACCTTGTGTATTTCCTCGCGACGCATCCGGAGGAGTGCACTCAGCTCGCCGAGGAGTCCCAACAGACTCCCGTTGCTGCTGCCACAGTGATGCAACGGCTCTTGGAGAGCCATCTGGCCCCGCGACCTGTTCCCACAAGTGGGACCGGCACAGGCGCACGGGCTTCGGTGTCTACTGCGAAACCGCCCGTGACGCCGGTGGGCAGTTCGCCTGTCGTGTCAGACGAGCCGCCCGGGGATGCGGCGTCTGCGGCTGAGCACGCCCGGTATTGGAACCGGCGGCTCAAAGTCCCAGGCACCTAACGCCCGCGCCCTCCGTCGCGACACGCCCCCTGACAGGTGTGCCCGATGGCGAATAGCTTTATCACCCCGACCTGGGTCCTCAAGGATGTGGCCCGGGTGGCCGTGAACCAACTGAAGTTCGCGGCGAAGATCGAACGCTGGTATGACGACAAGTTCAAGGCGGGCGGCGCCAAAGTTGGCTATACGGTCAGCGGCCGGCTCCCGCAGCGCTTTCGCACCACCAAAGGCCAGGCCTTTCAGGCCCAGCCGATCAACGACCAGACCGTCCCCGTCACCCTGACCGACCAGGCCAATATCGGCACCTCGTGGTCGACCGCCGACGCGACGATGGTCGTCGAGGACGTGCGGAAGCGCTACGTCAACCCGGCCGGCGAGCAACTCGCGAACACGATCGACTTCGACGGCCTGAGCCGTATGACGCCGCTCGTGGCGCATTCGGTCGGGACGCCGGGCGTCGCGCCCACCTCGCGCCTCACCTACACGACCGGCAGCGCGAAGCTGACGATGGTCGCCGTGCCGATGGGCGGGCGGGTCGCGGTGCTGGACCCGATTCATATGGTGAATCTGATCCAGGACACCTCGACGCTGTTCAATCCGTCGGCGGCGATCAGCGAGAACTACCGCGAGGGGCAGTTCGGGCGGAATCAGCTCGGCATCGCCGAGTGGTATCAGGACCAGAACCGCTACATGCACACGACGGGCAGCTTCACGAGCAGCACGCCGCTCGTCAACGGCGCGAACCAGACCGGCAATTCGCTCAACACCAACGGCTGGGCGTCGGGCGCGGCCACCTTGAACGCGGGCGACATCATCACCATCGCCAACGTCTACGAGGTCAACCCGCAGAACTACGCCTCGACCGGGCAGTTGATGCAGTTTGTCGTGACGGCGACGACCACGTCGGTCGGCGTCAACATGGCGACGCTGCCCATCAGCCCGGCGATCATCCCCTCGGGCAACCTGCAGAACGTGACCGCCTCCCCGGCCAACGGGGCGATCATTCTGGTGGTGGGCTCGACGCAGGTCCCGGCGACCGGCACCGGCACGCTGGCGGCGACGGCCTCCGCGAACTCGCTGCTCTTCCATCCCGAGGCGTTCGTGCTGGCGATGGCGGACCTCGACAACGACCTCGACGGCGCGACGGTGGCGCGGGTCAGCGACAACGAGCTGAACGTGTCGCTGCGCTACGTCAAGCAATACAGCGCGCAGACGGACCAGAAGATGGCGCGCATCGACGCGCTGTATGGCTTCACCGCGTTCCGGCCCGACTGGGCCGTGCGTGTGCAGGGTTAGGAGTCACCATCATGGCACTTGTGAATACGACCGCCGCGGCGGCCATCGGCGCGAATGACACGGCGATCAGTGTCACCGCGACCGCGGGCTTTGCCGACAAGCAACTGATTCGGGTGGACAACGAGTGGATGGCACAGGTCGGCGCGGCCGCCGGCCTCGTGGTGCAGGTCCGGCGCGGCCTCGAAGGCAGTGCGCAGATCGCGCACGGCATTCTCGCGAACGTCACGACCGGGCTCTCGGGCGACTGGCCGAGTTCGCCGGCCGGGAGCGCCGTGTCGGTCGCGCCGACACCGGGGCGCATCTCGATCGGCGCGGACACGACCCTGACGACCGCGTCCCTGCCCACGGGGAACACGACCTACGTCATCACGAAGGGCAGCGCGTGCGTCATCACGCTCGAAGCGCCGAGCAAGGCGCAGGATGGGCTGCAGGTGACGTTCCGGTCGGCGAGCGCGTTCGCGCACACGGTGACGTATGCCGCGGGCTATCTCGGCACGGCGGGCTCGTCCGACATCGCGACGTTCACCGCGAGCGTCGGCGCCTCGATGACCATCGAAGCGAACGCGGGCACCTGGGGCGTCATCGCGCTGTCCAGCGTGGCGGCGGCCTAGCATGGCGGACACGTCCCTCGGC
>Ga0137452_1000272_pt1 | contig 15268 bp, 27 predicted proteins | sample EasRivERMGT513_2_FD_102312 | JGI IMG/M metagenome (GOLD analysis project Ga0137452, IMG submission 102312) | Soil microbial communities from meander-bound floodplain in the East River, Colorado, USA - East River MetaG ERMGT513_2 | ecosystem: Environmental > Terrestrial > Soil > Floodplain ...
AATCGAAAACACACAATGAGTGAAACAAAACCCGAAACGGCCCCCGCGGATAATTACCGCGGGCCGTGGTTTACAATTGAGGTTTATTTTTCCCAGGGAGCGGAGGAAAAAAGATATATGCGGGATAATGTAACGCAAAAACAATTGAAACAATTCCGCGAAAACGTTTTTATTGATGGGATTTTTATCCCTATTGATCCGGCCCGTTGGGTTTTGGTTTCTCCCTGGTGTATTAAATCAATTGAGATTACCAGGCAAGCAAAATTTTTTAATCATAAATTTTAAAAATGGATACTATAATTATTTTGCCGATCAATAGCGAAAGTTTAAAAAACATTATTCGCGATAGTATGCGGGAAGTATTAAGGGAGCAAAAAACCCCGGCCCCAATGGATCCGGATGAGGTTTATAATATGCGACAGGCCGCGAAATTTTTAGATATTGCCCCGCAAACGTTGTACGGTTTCACGTCAAATAAAAAAATACCTTTTTATAAGAGGGGGAAAAAGTTGTACTTCAAAAAAATGGAGTTGGAAAAATGGTTATTTAAAAATAAATTTTAATTATGACGTTACCGCAAATTTTAGGGGTTGGGATCATTGCAATGGTTTTTGTAATAATCTTTTTTTTAATGGCAAAGCGGGTAGGCTACAAAACCGTTTTAGTTGCCTGGGGGTTATGCTTAGTTATTGCGGCCGTTATTTTATTTGCCGTGTATTTGATAACGGGCCGATTATAAATAGTTATCCGTCCGTTTCCTTTTTTTGCCCGGTGCAAATGGGGCCGAAGGATAAAGGACCCCGGATTTGTTTCTACTTATCCGGTTTCATTTGAAACCAAAACCATAGTTATGATAATTACAGTTTACCGCGTTAATGGGATCCATTGGGGCACGTGTGGACCTCAAAAAATGATGCAGGCAAAACGGGACCCCTCCGATAATGCGGCCCCCTGGGATTGCCTAATTGTTGACCGGGGATACTTTGCCGGGGATATAATAGAGGAGAGTTTATTTGAAGGAACGTGTATTTGTGCAAAGAGAAACGGGGAGGTTGTTTACAAATATGACCGGGAGCGCGAATTAAGGGAGCAAAGCGATTTTATTACCGCAACATTGAAGGAAAAAAATATTTTTCATCCCTTGTATAATCCCAGGCCATGAAACCAACCGCAACGGAGCAATTGTTATTAGATGCTTTAAAGGATGCCGTTAACACAGTTGAGGCATGGCACGGAATGACAGCCCCCAGGGAGGAACGTAAAAAGTTATGGGAGATATATTACAGAATGGCTCCGGAAATGAAACGGATCCGGGCCGTTTTGGATCTTTTTACTGAAAAACCAAACAAACCGGATCCAAAACTATTTTAAAAACAGTTATCCCCATTGTAAACGCAAACCCCGCTAAGAATAGCGGGGTTTTTTAGTATCAATAACAATCTAAATGGGGCCCAAATATAGTGTTTTTTGGGTGGTTGCGGTTGGGGAGCGGCCGCAAGCTAGCTGAAATTTTTCAAAGTTGGTTTACTTCCAAAAGGTTTTTATTTACTTTTTAAATAATGTTAATAACATTGTTTGGAAAAAGGTCCTTCCCTGGTTTAATCTTGCGTTATCCTTTTACAAGCCAATTGCGGATAAAACCTATTCATATTTTTTTACCATTAGCGGCCCTAATTGCGGTTGGGATCTTTCAAACCAAAAAGGCCGCGGGAATGCTCTCTTATTTTATTCGATCCCTGGCGGTTTCCTTTGACGGTCAAATCCCTATTTTACGAATAACGGTTGCCGTTCAAAATCCCTCAAACGAACAATTTACCATTAAAAGCATAGTGGGCACGTTATATTCAAACGACCAAAAGGCCGCAAATATATCCATGTTTCAAACGGTTGTTATTAATCCCAATTCCCAAATTGATTTACCAATTATTGCCCGGTTAGATACCGCGGCAATTGTTTCTGACTTGATAACTTTTTTAACCAGGGGATCAGGAAACCCGATTGAGATCCGTTTGGATGCAAAAGCAAATGTTAACTCATTTGTTACGGATTTGGATTTGAAATATAAATTGACTTGACAATGGTTTCGCGGGATACATTGTTAAACGCGTTGCCTCCGTTTAATAACCGGATGCTACTCATTGAGGGGGCGCAAGACGTTCCGGATATAATTGCGGAGGTTTTGGAAGCTCATAAGTTTTTTGAAAGGGATTACGATAAAATTTATTCATTTTTCGACCGCGGATCAGTCCGGGAGATATGCAAAAGGCTTTTTAATTTTTGCAAATCGAATATTGTTTATGTTGTTGAGGGGGATCAGCAGCAAACGACAAAAGCACCACAGGCAACATTATCACAAGGGTACGGAGATTGTAAACATTATGCCGGATTTATTGGCGGGATCTTATCCGCGATTGTACGAAATACGGGGAGGAAAATAAATTGGAAATATAGATTTGCGTCCTATTCGATGTTAACCAGGGATCCCGGTCACGTGTTTGTGTGTGTTTATGATCGGACCGGGGAAATTTGGATTGATCCGGTTTTAAATTATTTCGATGAAAGGTTGCAACCGTGTTTTATAACTGATAAAAAAATTAAGGATATGCCGTTATATAGAGTGTCCGGAATAGGGGCCCGCGTTGGAATTGATCCGATAACGGCCGCAACAACCGCGTTGCAATTTATTAAACTGTTTACCGGGGATAAGGTCCCAAACTATCCTATTGGCTCCCCGGATACATTGGAAAAGATCCGGGCTCATATACAATCTTTAGTGCCGTTGCCTCCAAAAGATATTGCGGATGCGCAAAGGTTGCTGACCATTGTTAACGATCTTATGGCTCCCTTAGTTGGAGATACGGATAATGTAAGAAAAACATACTATATGATTTACGGGGAGTACAAAACGGCCCTCCTAAATTATATTACAAAACAGTCCGGGGGGTCGCAAGTTTATTATGATCCGTTAACCGGGGAAACATTAACGACCCCTCCGCAAACCGCGGGGACCTCCGGGAGTTGGATTAAAGATAATATGTTGATAATTGCAATTGCCGGGGCCGCGATATTGTTTGTAACAATGAAAAAAAGAAGGTCAACTTATTAAAATATTTTTTTTATGTCTGTATTAACGCGGATAACGACACGGGCAAAACAGATTTACAAAAAAGGTAAATCCGGGGTTAAATGGATAACGGCAATTAAACGGGCCTCCGCGGAGTTGAAAGGAAAAGTAAAAACAGTTAAACGCAAAGCGCGGAGAAAGATCCGGAGAGTTGGAAAAGGTCCGACAATTACACCAACACGAAAATTGGTTATTGCCGGGATCCCCAGGGAAAAAAAACGGATTGGAAAAACAATTGCAAAAGGTTTTTCGGTTGGAAGTGATACCCCAAATAAAAATGCAATTTTAATAAATATCCGTTATGCGTTGGAGGCCCTGAATAGTGCTAAATACCATGTTCACAAAATAAGCAAGATTGATAAAAAAGGTTTGACGTTAGGGCAAAAGGCATTAATAAGATCGGACAAAAAATATTGGCAAAACGTGGTTAAGACACACAAACAAAATATCATAAACTTTAAAAGGTTATTATAAAAAAATTGCCCCCCTGGTGGCGGGCTATTATTAAAAACAAAAAATCATAATTATGGCAAAGCGTAGAAAATCAAAAAGACGGTCAAGCGGCCGCCGCCGCCGTGTAGGTGCTATTCCAAAAATGGACCTTCAGGCTTTGGGCCTGGGGATCGCGGGGGCAATTGTAGCAAGTAAGCTGCAAACAATGTTAGCGAAAGATCCAACAAAAGAAACAATGGTAAAAATTGCTCCGTTTATTGGATTGGCCGCGGGGTTGGCGTTGCCAATGTTTATTAAAAATCCAATGTTAAAAACCGCGGCCGCGGGGATGGCAATTTTTGGCGGTGTGGCTGCGCTCAAAAAATTGGCTCCGGGATTGATCGGAAATTTCGCAATGATCCCGATCATTTCCAGCACGTCAAATAAATATAGGCAATTGCCGCAACAAAATCCCGTGTTAAATGGGGTTGGGTTTCCGTTGCCTAATACCTCCGTTTATAAAGATTCAATGAGTGTTATTAACGGTTTTCCTGGGGGCAATAGTTCCGGATCCGGGGCAAGTGCAGCATATTAAAATTTAATCCGATCCCTTTTGAAACCTGAATAAAACAAAAAACAAAAAATTAAAAGTTCAATTTTATGAAACGATTTATAAAAGTATTGTTTGTCGTTGCCTCCGTTGCTTTTTTGATGCCGTTATTTGCCTCCGGGGATCCCGTTGCGGTAACGGTTGCCGGATTAACCGGGGCCGCGGTTGTTGTTAACCTGGTTACTCCGTACGTTAACAATGGAATTTTTGCAATGACAAATTTTGACGCCCGGATGGTTTATGAAAATTCAAAGGATGCTTTAGTAAAAGCATTTAACGGAAACCAACGGATTTTAGAGGTTTGTAAATTAACGCAAGGAACTTTACGTTTTGAGGTCCCTTTAGTTGCGGGTCAAACGTTGTACACGTTTAACGTTTTGGATAACCAGGCCCTGAATTTTATTACGGAGGACCGTTTAAAATTGCAGGATAGTTTCGTTATCAGTTCAATTTTTGTCGGAACCGCGGCCCCCAGTAGTGCGGCCGATAACACGTTTTTACCGGATACTTATGCAAACACGCAAAAGTATGGGGCCAATGGTCCCGCGTTGCAAGCGTGGTGGAATGCAGGTAATCTGCAATTGAGCGTTAACAACGATATTTTAGTTCCAAAATGGGATTTGTTCCGGCATTATAACGCGGCCGAAACACAACAAACCGCTGCTTTGGGTGCGGCCTCTCCAATGGATCAGGACCGCGGAGCGTTTGACGGTTTTTATCCGTGTGAACCAAATATTGTTATGATCGGTCAAAAGGATACACAGTTACAAGTGATTTTGAAAGGTGCGGGATTGGCAACCGTTCAGGCATTTAGCCGGGGGGTTATCATTGTCCGCGGTGTATTGGCTCAAAACAGTACCGTAGTGTCTTAATTGAAATTTTAAGGTTGAGGAATAGTTAACAATCCCGGCCGCATCAAATCGGCCGGGACCTTTTTAAAAATCTTTTAATTTTCAGTTATGCAAATAGATAAAATAAAGCGTTTTGAGTTGGTTGAATTAACGATCAATCAAAATCAACCGGGCCGTTTCAACTTTGTAACGCAACCGCAATTAAGAAACCAGCCGGATCAAATTGTAATAATAAAAGGGATTGAGGTTTATCCAAATACGGTTTATTCCAATTCCCAGGTTACGGGAACCGTTGTCGGGGTCCCCATTGCCGAAACCGTAAAAGCGGTTTTGGTCCTTTATGTTGATGGGGAGGAAAGTATAAAAATGATACCGATCCCACAATTAATGCATATTAACGCGACAAATCAGCCCTCAATATTTCAGCAAGAGATTCAAAATTTTGCCGACCTCAATAATGTTGCCTGGGAAAAAAGTTATGTTCAATTTTCAGTCGCCGCGGCCGGGACCCCGTACATTATACCTTTTGGAATTACTTATTTGAGAATGAGAAGGGATCCCAGTAATCCGACAAAATGGATTGAGGCCTAAAAAATTTATTATGCCCTCCGTTCAATTTACTAGCGCGGCCGATATTATTAAGGCATTCGATAACACGGATTGCGCGGCCTGGTCATTATGGGATAACAAACGGTTTACCTTCAAAGGGATTGGCTCCGCGGATCTGCAAAGTTTTTTGGAGTTGTTGGAGGAAAGCGGGGGCGGCAATTGTACATATACGTTATGCTATTACGAAACGATAACGGAGAAAAAGGATATTAATAGCAAAACCCCGGTTGACGGATCTTTCACGTTCCGGATGGATGGAAATACCTCCGCTCCCAGGGAACTAAGCAAACACGGGGTTTCATTGGTTTCAAGGATGAATGGACTTGATGAAAAGTTTAATTTGATCTTAGAGAAGTTGGAAGGGGGGACCGAAACAACGGAAATTAATAACCTGGGAATAGTTGGGGACCTTTTAAGCCACCCACAATTAGGGCCAATGTTAACCGGGATTATTTCCAATATTGCAACGAAGTTTTTAACAACCGATCCCCGGCCGAAAGTAGAAACCATTTATCCGGCCCCCAGGTTGGGACAAGTCGCGGGAATTGGTAACGCGGTTGAGCAAAATCCGGTTTTAGAAAATGCAATTGCAAAACTTTGCGCGTTGGATCCCAGGTTACCGGATCATTTAGAAAAATTAGCGGCAATTGGGGAGCGGGATCCCGCGACCTTCCAATATATTTTAAACACGTTGGATAATTTGAAATTAAATGAGGGTTGAGGGTTATATATATGGGGCCAATGATAAACCTTTGGCGGCCGTTGTTACATTGGTTGACAATGAAACAAACACGGTTTCCACTATTCAGGTAAACACGGATGGGAGATATACAATAGATTTTGATGAAACGGCCCCAGGTATTGACAATTTGGAAGTTGTTTTTTCTTCCCAGGGATATAAATCATTGTCGTTAACGTTGGGACAATTGCGCGGAGGGACTACAGATATTTTTTTGGAGAAAACAAACACGTTGTTTTTAATTGCCGTTGCCGTTGGTTTGTTTTATGTTTTTAAAAACAAAAAAAAGAAAGTTGGAGCGTTGCAAACACAAGATTTAATGCCGTTTTTGATGATAGCGGGAGCGGTTTTAGGGTTTAACGCGTTAACGAAATTATTAGATAAGTTGGGATTAGGCAAAGATCCGGCCGCGGCCGATTTATCCGACCCCAATTCTCCGTGGAAACCTAACTATTGGAGGCAGTTTACAACGTTTACTTATTCCGTTTCTTTAGCGGAGGCGGATCAATATGCCGAAACAATACACAATGCTTTTACTGTTTTCAATGATGATTTTAATGCGATAATGGGGGTTTTTTCCAATTTGAGAACTAAGGCCAATGTTTCTTACTTATCGGATATATTTTTTCGTAAGTACAATGAAGATTTACTTTCATTCCTGGGGGATGGGGGCGGGTTGCTCCCCTGGGATGGGTTAAGTTCGGCCCATAAATCGGAATTAATTAGTTATGTTTCAAAACTCCCCTCCCATTAATGGAAAAAACAGACTATAGAGAAAAAACATTGTTTTTTGATATTGTTAATTCAACATATACAAACAATGCGCACGTTCAAATAGATCAATTTTGTAACGGGGTTACGATTGTAAACACGGGAACAACTAACATGCGGGTTAATGGTGTTCCGTTGGGGCCTCCGATTGCTCCGGGGTTGTTGGGGGAATCGGTTTCATTTGGCGGTAATCGAAATGAAATTTTTTACGGCCGTGTTGATATTTCCTTTGATGTTTTAGCGGGGGCGCGTTGTATTGTGGAGCAAAAAGTATATGTAAAATTCCAGTTGCAAAAACCTTTTGAATTAGAATAAAAAATGAGTGGAGTAATCGGACACGGTAATATAACACACAATCGGACAATCCCCGCGGGGGCTCCGTTTGTGGCAACGGCCGCGGATAATGGTGTCTCCGTGGATCCGGTTTCGGGTAGAATTGTTTTTGGCAATGATGTTGCCGGGATCGGGGCAACGTTGTTAAGTAGTCGTTTCATTCCAATGGCAACGTTTTTATTGCGGTTTCTTTATCCAACGGCCGGGCAGTCGTTTACAATTCAGAATGACGCAAACGTGGATATGCTCTCTTTGATAATTACCAATAGCGTAACTAAAAACAGGGGGGTTTTTGTTCAGTTTAATGATCCCGCAAATCCAACAACGACAACAACGGGGATCCGGTTAGTAAATTCTCAAACAAACGGGACCATTGCCGCAATACTTCGCAACGATGCAAACCGCGGCATACAAATGGAGGTTTTGGGAACCGCGGTTGCGGGTGGCGATATTATCCGGTTTGTGATGTTGGGCGGTGAATATCGTTTACAAATAGATACGGTTGGCGGTTTTTATCGTTGGTACACTTCCGGAATTACGCAACGAATGGCGTTGCTGTCAAACGGAAATTTGCGGATTGCTGCAAACAACACAGACACAACGGCAAAGTTGCAAGCGGATGGAACAATTACCGCGGATCGGTTAGTATTTCCCAGGAACCTGACCCCGTATAATATTGATGTTAATTTAAACCGCGGCAATTTTATTACAAATGAAGGGGCCTCCGCGATAATTGTTTTCAATCTTCCAACGGCCGTTACTAATACAACAACGGGGGGTTATCATTATTCTTTTTATGTTCAGGATGTTGACGGTTTACAAATAGTTGCCGCGGCCGGGGACACGATCCGGGTCGGGGGTTTAGTTACCGCGGCCGCGGGAAATATTTCATCCACAGTTATTGGGAGTTGTATAACGTTGCAATGTATTAACGCAACGGAATGGGTTTGCGAAAGTATAATAGGCAGTTGGGTAGTATAAACAATTTTTATTTATGGCCTGGGTTACTGGGGGAATATTTGGGGCAAGACAAGCGGCAAATTTTGACGCGGCCGCAACGACAACTTTTGCGGCCATAACAAATATGACCGTTAATTTGGAGGCCGGCAAAACATATCATTTTTACGCGTGGTTGCCTTGTACGTTGGACCTGGTTGGCGGGGCTAAGGCACGGTTTTCAGGGACGGCAACGGGAACAGATATAAGAATCATTTACAAAATGTTTGACACGGCCGCGGCCGCAATTGTTTCAGTAAATCAGACTAACGCGTTGGGAGCGGGGGGAGCTACCGCGGTTACGGGAGGGGCCTCCGCGGAAATAGTTGCGGAGGGAACAATAACGGTTAACGCGGCCGGGACGTTGTTAATGCAATTTGGTCAGCAAGTTGCGGCCGGGACAAGTTCCGCCCTCCGCGGAGGGGTTATGATAGTTACGCAAATGGCATAGAAACAATTTTTTTAAAAACCAATAAATACTTTTTATGAGTTTAGGAATTAGATCCATTTACAGATTAGCGGCCTCCCAAACGGTTGCGGCCTCCGTAACGTTGGTAGATGCAACGGGAATAACATACCCAATTACGGCCGCGGCAATTGGGCAAAAAATCCATTTTAAAATAAAGGGAGGTTTTACCCTGGGGGCAACGGGCGGGTTTAAATTCCGCGTTGACGGTCCCGCGTTGCCGACCAATTACCAAAATAACCAGGTAGTAACGGATGGAGTAACGGCCGCGCCGGGGTCCGTTATTGCCAATTGCATTGTCGCGTTAACTGATTTTGCTAATGCTATGGCGGTTGCGGGAAATCACATTTTGGAGATGGAGGGGGATTTTGTCCCAAGCGCGGCCGGGGATCTTAAATTACAATTTGCTTGTAATTCCGCGGCAAATGCAATTATATTATTGCAAGGTTTAACGATGGAAATAACCATTGTTTAAAAGTTGGTTTGATTAGTGGGCAAAATCCAATATCTGTTATAAGTGGATCCCGGTTTCTCCGGGGTCCGCGGTTAACTTTTAAACATGGCAAAAAGTTTTTTAAATATCCCAGGCCTCCCCATTGGATTGCGAAATAATAATCCCGGCAATATCCGGCCGGGGGACGATTGGCGCGGAATGATAGGAGAGGCCGGGGGATTTGTTGTGTTTGAAAATATTGCTTTTGGTATTAGGGCACTGGGAATTGACCTGCGGACAAAAATCAACAACGGTTACGACACAACGGAGTTAATAATTTTCCGCTATGCTCCGCCAATAGAAAACGATACATTAGAATATATTCGCCGCGTTGTTGATACAACGGGGATCCCGCAAAACCGGGAACTATCTGCGGACCCCGAAACATTAGCCAAACTTTGCCGCGGGATTATTAATGTTGAGTTGGGTCCTAATTACTCCCATTATATTACTGATAACGATATCTCCGAAGGGATTGGTTTAATGGGAGGGGGCTCCCTGGTTGGTCCCGTTGGTTTTTCACTTGCCGCGGTTTTATTATTGGTTGCCGTTGGGCTATTTGCGACTATGCCACCTTATAAGAGAGCAAAACTTTTAAACGTTTAAGCCATGAAAAAGACAGCTATTTACATTGTTTTGTTTGCGTTATTTTTCTTGTTATTCTTTTTCGGGATCCGTTGGCAATTACATTTAGCTGCAACGTTTGCGCTAATTTGTATGGTTACGTTTGAACCGATAGTAAATGAGAAAACATGAAACCTTTAACCATAGTTATGAAAAACCTTTTTTTACTTTTTTCCGCAATTGTAATCACAATTGCCGCGGCCTCTCAAACAAAATCGGTTAAGATCCCCCCCAATAAGGATACTGTTTTGGTTACGTCCGTAACGACAACAACCGTTATCCCGGCCCAGGTAACAACGACAAACACAATCACAACAACTATTATCCCGACAAATCCGGGGCCCGGTCCGGGACCGGGACCAGGGGGCGAAATAGCTCTTTCTTTTACTCCGGAAACCGGATATTTGGAACTCCCTTTTGCACGGGTTGAACAATGGTTTGACCAAAATTATGCAGCAATTCCCGCGACAAACCCCGCGCAAAGATTAGATATTTACTGGAGGTTTCTTTGGACCCAATTGGAGGGACAGACCTCCGGATCTTATTCGTGGGTTAAATTCGATCAGGTAATAAACGCGGCAATTGCAAAAAGACAGCGCGTTGGAATTGGGATCTTTTTATTGTGTCCGGGCGGTTGCGATCCGTTTAATGGCCCCGTTTATTATGATGGTTTTAGTTCCGGTTATCCTTTGTATTTACACCAATTAATGCAAGGGGAGGCCGTAAAAGATAGAGTTTTGGGGACCGATGCGGGTAATCGGACGTGGGTCCCGAATTGGAATAGCCAAAATTTGAAAACACGTTACCAGGCCCTCTTATTTGCCCTCCGGGATCATATTAATACAACAACCGTTAACGGGGTTAAATATTCAGACGTTGTAAATTATGTTGATATTCGTTTGTATGGAAGTTGGGGGGAGTGGCACAACGGAGGGATTGTTAATAATATGTCGGATTATCCGGCCGGAATGCGGCCGACAATTGAAACATATAAATGGTTTTTTGATGTTCATATCTTAGCTTTTCCAAACAATCCTTTAGCAATGTTGTTGGCCGCGTTGGATGCGGAGCGGTTAAACCATACTTTGACCCCGGTTGAGATAACAAACTACGCGTTAACGGTCCGCAACGGATGGGGCCCCCTGGGGATCCGGGCCGATCAACAGGGATCTTTGCAATGGAATGACCCCGGCAATTATGTAAACCAATATATGCAAAACAATAATAAGAGTTGGCAAGGGGGCCCCCTCTTTAGTACATACACTATGAACCGTTGGAAAACTTCGCCGTTGTTGGGGGAACCCGAAAACAACGGGGATAATCCAAACTTGCAAACATTGGTAGCGCAGGCACAACTTTACAAACGTAACTCCGTGGGCAATGGGAATTTTACGCGGAGCGCGGGGGCCGATCAGAACATGAGAAACGCGGCCGCGGCAATGGGATATAAATTGCAATTGACCGGAGGGAAAATTAATTATTCAGGCTCCGCGGTTGTGGTTTCGCTGAATTGGATTAACACGGGACAAACCCCGGTTTATGAAAAAAATTGGGTAACGACTATAGATATTGTTAACTCCCTGGGGGCCGTGGTACAAACGAAAACGAGCGCGTTTAATCCGTTTTTATTTTTACCCGCTGCAAACCCCGTTACAATTACAGATAACCTCCCAGGCCTCCCCGTTGGATCTTACACGGCAATTTTAACGGTCCGGGATCCGACAAATTACCGGGCTCCCCTCCCGTTGTATATTAAGGGGAGAAACCCCGCGGGATCTTACACGTTGGGGAGTTTTACGATTAGTGCGAACAATTAAAGATAATGCCGGGGACTTCCGGCATGGATTTGAATCTCCGGCCCCCGTTTTTACGGGGGCCTCTTTAGTGTTTTTACGGTTGCAATTTTCCACGGAGGTTTGTATTTTACGGGCTCAAACAAAAACTTATCAATTATGACAACTAAAACCTTTACGATATATAAAACTAAACTAGGTGAGTGGTATTGGGAACATTCTCTAAAAGGAACGAATAAGGTTAGGCGGCAATTAATTTCAGGTAGTATTAGCGATTGTATTTTGAGATTTGAAAATAAGGGGTATGTTTTTATTGATAGATACGGGTATAATAGAAAAGATTTAATACAAAAAACCCTTATTGAAGTATTATTAAAATGACTGTCCTGTTTCCTGATAAGTTCAGGACGGTAAAAACCCCGGCAATTGTTGGGGTTTTATTTTCTTAACTAAAAACTGACTATATGAAAAAAGGTTTTGTTATTGAACATACCGCAACGTATAAAACAAAAAGCGGGGAGGTTAAAAAGTTGGTTTCTTATTTTGCAGGTAACGCGGGGCCCGGTTGGTTTAAGGTTAACCATTTAACCGGGGATCCCCAGGGGGCCAAATTTTATGAAAAAAGAATTTTAGCGTTAAATGATTTGAGAAGATTTTTTTATCAAAGCACACGGGTAAAGGTTATTGCCCACACTAAAAACTGGCTATATGAAAAAGGCAAAAGAATTGGGCGGGTTTAAATTGGTTGTTACTTATTCCCCAGGCATTTTTATTGGAGATCCGGAATTTTTTCAATTGCCCGCGGAGTATTTGAAAAATGGAGCTTATATATTTTTTTCGTGTTGTTTAACTAACAAAGCGGTTTGCGCGTGGCGCGTTAAATGGAAGTAATTTCCCCTGGTTTATTTGGTTAGTCGGACCGTTGTTTTTACTCCGGTCCCTTTTTTAAACTTTAAAAATAGGTTTTATGGTTGCACGAATTTTGGCAAATAAGGCTAAGAGACTTGAAAAAAAGTTACACAAATTACAGGCAGAGATTTATGATTTTAAAGATCAATTGGAGGAAAAGCATTTGGGATCTTTCGCGGAGTTGGCGGGGGAAGCGGGGTTTGAATTGGATGAAAGTCATATAAAGATGAAAAAATTATACCAGGGAATTGAGCGGGCGTTTTGTTCAAAGGTTTCGGAGTAATAAGGTTTCATTTTTTTAAACTTAGATACACGGCCTCCCGTTTCTACGGGGGGCCCTTTTTGTTTTGTGGATACCGCGGGGAAAAATTGCCTTTTGTTCACATTGGCCAAATACTTTTGGAAACCGGGCCGGAGCGGGGTTATCTTAATTCTTTGTATATGGATTTATATAACGCCGAATATTTCAAAAACTGACCTTCCCGAAAACCTTTGTAATTAAATGAAGTTGAAAAAGTTGGATACAAAAAGCATGAAAAACGACTATTTGGAAAAAACTGATTTTGCGGATTGGCTCCGGGACCTCCGGGAGATCCCCCAGGCAGAAAATTTGACCTTAACCGGACCTTTGGAGAAACGGTTAAGGGATTTGTTTGCGTTGGAGATATCTCCGCGGGAGGCTTTGCGGTTTCTTGAAAGGAACTACCCAGAGATTTTAACCAAACCATAGTAGCAATATGGATTTAATTAAAGGACCAAAGTTAAACCTTTGTCGGGTCCCCAATATGAGCGGGGATGATCTGACATTAAAAACCGGATGGGCCGGGGTTGCCATGTTAACGGGTTTATCCAGGTATAAAAAGAGATACACGGGCTCCCGGAGTTGCACAGTTGATATTAACGGCAAATTATGGGAGCGGTCCGCGGATCTTAAAAAGCATTTAACCGCGGAGCAATTGGAACGCGATAACCTGGGGGCAAAAAAAGGCCGGGGAAAACTGACTAAGGTTAAACCCCGGACCGGAGAACAAAAGTTGAGAGGCGAAGATACGAAACGGATAAAAACTAAAGGCAATTATTCAGTAAACAAAACGGAGATTCGAAACCGGATCCATTGTTTTTTACATACCATACGGAGACAAAAGGCACAACTTTATTTTTGGTCAATTTCCTTCCCGGAGCAAATAACCGATCAATTAGCTTATCAGGCTTTTAATACCTGGTTAACCGTTTTGAGACAAAAAAAATGGTTGCGTAATTACTTATGGGTTGCGGAGCGGCAAAGCGGGGAGCGGTTGAAAGATCCAAATAAAAAACCTACAAACAATATTCATTTTCATATCGCGATCCCTCACTATTTATCAGTTACGGCCGCAAACAGGACCATGCAAACAATATTGCAAACCTATTCTAAGCGGGGGGACCTGGGGAATTATTCAGTTTACCAATGCAAAAGATTTAACGGGGTAGATATTGCTAAAAACAGGAAAACAAAAAAGGTAACAAACTTTGCAATTAAAAAGGGATCCCGGTCCCTTACAACTTACTTAACAAAGTATGTAACAAAAAACGATGGCAAATTCGATCATTTAGCATGGCACAATTCCCGCGGTTTCTCCGCGTTGTTTACCGGATTAACTTGCACTCATAAAGAATTTTTGCGGGTTGGATGGGACGAAAAAATAATTTTAGATCCGGTTATTGTAAACGAATATTTTTTATTTTTTGCCTGGTCAAACGGGCCCCCGACAAACTTGATGGATCATTTAACGGATTTGAATAGTTACGTTTTTGATCGGTTGGGGTTGGATGGATCCCCAGGGAGGTCGTAAAATTTGTTTTGAGGGAAACAAAATTTTGCCTTATATTCAATAAAGATTTAAAAAACTGACTAAATGAATAAATCTTTTGAGGCCGATTTGCGGGCCGTTTTAGACAAATACAATTTATCGGATTGCCTTTTTATCGGTTGTTTTAAAGACAAACCGGATGAAAAGTTTATAAGGTTTAAAAAAATGATATTGCCGGGGGAAGATAAAAAGGCCTCCGCGTTTTATTTTGACCTTGCCGACTATTGGGACGAATTATGCGGGATCCCTAAAATTGACTAAATGCAATTGGAGATATTTTTTAATACTATTCATTTGGGAGGGGTTGAACTAATAACGGCCCGCAATAAATGCAGCAAACAAGACGAACGGATTTTGAATATTCTTATTAAGCATAAAAAATTGACCCCGTTTGAGGTGATGGATATTTATAACTCCCTTTATCCGGTTGCTCCGGTTACTTCAATCCGGAGGTCATTAACTGTTTTAACAAATAGGGGATTGCTGAAAAAATGTGACGAAATGAAAATCGAAAGGTTGGGGACAAAAAACCATTTTTGGAAATTAATCGAAAACACACAATGAGTGAAACAAAACCCGAAACGGCCCCCGCGGATAATTACCGCGGGCCGTGGTTTACAATTGAGGTTTATTTTTCCCAGGGAGCGGAGGAAAAAAGATATATGCGG
>Ga0137452_1000273_pt1 | contig 15242 bp, 13 predicted proteins | sample EasRivERMGT513_2_FD_102312 | JGI IMG/M metagenome (GOLD analysis project Ga0137452, IMG submission 102312) | Soil microbial communities from meander-bound floodplain in the East River, Colorado, USA - East River MetaG ERMGT513_2 | ecosystem: Environmental > Terrestrial > Soil > Floodplain ...
CAGCGTCTGGCTCGCCGAGCGCTGCGACGGACGATTCGAAGGACGGGCGGCCGTCAAGCTGCTGAACGTCGCCGTGATGGGCCGCACCGGCGAAGAGCGGTTCCGGCGCGAAGGGAGCATCCTCGCGCGCCTGACACACCCGAACATCGCGCGCCTCATCGACGCTGGCGTCTCACCGAGCGGTCAGCCTTACCTCGTGCTCGAGCACGTGAACGGGCTGGCCATCGACCGCTACTGCGACGAGCACGCACTCGGTATCGAGGCCCGTCTGCGCTTGTTTCTCGACGTGCTCGAGGCCGTCGCTCACGCACATGCCAACCTGGTCGTGCACCGGGATATCAAGCCCGGCAACATCCTGGTCAGTGTCGCTGGTCACGTCAAGCTGCTCGACTTCGGCATCGCCAAATTGCTCGAGGGCGACGAAGGCCAATGGGACGGCATCGCATCAGCCAACGCCGCCCCGCTGACGCGGGACGCATGGGCGGCAACGCCCCAGTATGCGGCACCGGAGCAGCTGGCGGGGGGCACGGTCACCACGGCAACCGACGTGTACGCCCTCGGCGTGCTGCTGTACGTGCTACTCACCGGTACGCATCCCGCCGGCGCCGACGTTCACTCGCCCGCGACATTGATGCGCGCGATCGTGGAGCTGGAGCCGCGGCGGCCGTCCGACGTGGTCGGCCAACGCGAGGCGTCGCACGCTGCGCATGCCGGACGGTGCGGCGCGACACCGGCCCGGCTGCAACGCATGCTACGCGGCGATCTCGACACGATCGTCGCGAAAGCCTTGAACAAAGAGGCAGCGGAACGGTATGCCTCCGTGACCGCGCTCGCCGACGACCTCCGGCGCTTCCTCGGGCACGAGGCGATTGCCGCGCGGCCCGCGACGCTGCGCTATCGCGCCGTGACCTTCGCCAGGCGGAACGCGCGCGGTGTCATCGCGTCTGCCGCCGTGGTCGTGCTGCTGGCCGCGTTCACCGCCTACTACACGGTGCGGCTCGAGACGGAACGTGATCGTGCGCAGCGTGAGGCAGCCAGGGCCCGGAAGGCGAGCGAAGTGCTGATGGGCATGCTGACGTCCGTCGATCCGTACGAAATTCGTGCGTCACAGATCGACCCGACGATCCGCGGCGTCCTCGACGCCGGTAGCACGCAGGTGCAGAAAGAGCTGGCGGGTGAGCCCGAGCTGCAGGCCGGCATGCTGACCTTGTTGGGCAGGATGTATCGCCGCCTCGGCGTGTACGACAAGGCACAGCCCCTGCTCGAACAGGCGCTCGCAAGCGGTCATGCGGCGTACGGCCCGCAGCATGTGGACCTCGCGCAGACCCTCCACGACCTCGGTACCGTGCTGGCGGACAAGGGCGACTATGCAGAAGCGGCCGAGCGGCTGGAACAGGCGCTCGCCATGCGGCGCAGGCTCCTGGGCAACGAGCACCAGGACGTCGCCGTTACGCTGTCGGAGCTCGGGCGCGTCTACCAGGATCTCGGGCTGAATCAGCGAGCCGAGCCGCTGCAGCGGGAGGCCCTGAAAATCAGGCAGAAGATCCTCGGCGAGGAGGATCGCGAGACGGCCGTCAGCCTCAGCGACCTCGCGTCGGTACTGCGGCTGAAGGGCGATTTGGCGGGGGCCGAGGCGCTCCTGAAGGAATGCCTCGAGACAAACATCAAGACACGCGGTGAGATCCACCCCAATACCTCATCGACCCTGCACGACCTCGCATTGATCGCCGCTGCCAGGGGGGATACTGCGGGTGCCGAAGCGATGCTTCGACGGGCCCTCGACATCGCGCGAAGGACGCTCGGCGAGAGGCATCCTGTCGTGGCGACGACGCTGAACAGTCTCTCGCATGTGCTCGTCACGCAAGCTCGGTATGAAGAGGCGGCGGGGGCGCTCCGGGAGGCGCTGGAGATCGCGCGGCCGGCGCTCGGCAGCGACCATCAGCTTGTCGCAATCTACGCGATCAACTTCGCGTCGGCGCAGCTGGCGGCCAATCACCCCGTCGCGGCCGAGCAGCTGCTCAGGGAGGCGCTCCCAATCCGGGCGCGCGCGCCGGGACTCGTCCCGAGTCGGCGGCGCACGATCAGCGAAGACGACTGGAGCGTCGCCACGACGAATGCGCTGCTCGGCGCGTCGCTCGTGGCGCAGCGGCGCTACACGGACGCCGAGGCCGTACTGCTCAAGGCACGGCGCGACCTGGACACGCAGCCGCAGCCGCCAGCGCGCGACGTGAAGGCGACCATGACCGCCCTCGTCCGGCTGTATGACGCGTGGGGCAAGCGGGACGCCGCGGCGGTCTACCGCGCCCGGCTTGCTTCGTAGCCCCTTCGCTCCACTCCCGTTTCCTCTCCCGCCCGCTAAGGTCATCGTCCGATCGCGCGTACGCCTGTCGTCCCGGCACGCGCGATTCCGATCCTTCTCATGAGGCTCGTCTGCCGGTGAGCGCACGTCGCGTTCACCCGACGCACGCCTACAAGCGCATCAGGCGCAGAAGGAGAACGTATGACGATTACGACAGCATCAAAGACTCGTTCGTCGCGGCGCACGGCGCTCATTGCGGGCGCGACCGTGGCCATGATGGCGCTGACGATCGCACTGCCGCGGGCTGAGGCGCAGGTGATCCCGCCGCTGGTGCCGGCGAACCTCGAGGTGCCCTTCGGAAACACGCCGTTCCTGGTCGGACACGCGTACGGCACTCAGAACTACATGTGCCTGCTGATGGCCGGCGGCTTCGCATGGACCTTCTTCGGGCCGCAGGCGACGTTGTTCAGCGATGACGGGCAGCAGCTAATCACGCATTTCCTCAGCGCGAACCCGGATGAATACGGCACCCCGCGCGCGACGTGGCAGGAGTCGCAGGACACGAGCGCGGTATGGGCGGTGGCCATCGCGAACTCCACCGATCCCGCCTACGTCATGCCGGGTGCGATTCCCTGGCTCCTGCTGCGGGTCGTCGGGTCGGAGGAAGGGCCGACGGGCGGGACGTCATTGTCCACGACGACGTTCGTGCAGCGGGTGAACACGCGTGGAGGCGCCGCGCCGGCAGCCAGCGGGTGTGCACGGGCCGCGGACATCGGCAGGAAGGCGCTGGTGCCGTATACCGCCGACTACGTGTTCTACCGGAATTAGCGCGTTGCCGGTGCCGTCCACTCTCGCGGGCCCGGGTCCACGTTATATCCCGAGTGGCGCGTTACCCTGCGGCGATTGCCCAATGCTTCCGTACAGGTACAGGCGAGCCTTCTCCCAGTGGCGTTGAACCGTCCGCTCCGATACGCCGCGCATCGCGGCGATCTCGGTGAACGAAAAGCCACAGAAGAACTTGAGGTCCACCACTTCGGCCAGCGTGGGGTCGACGGTGGCCAGCGCGTCGAGCGCGTCGCTGATCTGCTGCAGCTCCTTCGCGTCGGTGAGCCGGTCGGCGACCGTGGTCTGCAGCGAGGTGAGCTCGAACAGGCCGCCGCGCTTCTGCGCATACCGGCGGCGCGCGTAATCGATGATGAGCCCACGCATCGCGCGCGCGGCGTAGGCCATGAAACGGGCGCGATCGGGAAACACCATCCCGTCGCGCGCCGACATGTCCAGATACGCCTCGTGGAGCAGCGTGGTGGCGCCGAGCGTGATGTTGCTGCCGCGGTGCGACAGTTCGCGGCGGGCCAGCCGGTGCAGTTCGCCGTACAACGTCGCGAACAGCCGGTCGGAGGCCGCCGGGTCCTCCACATCGCCGGACGACGGAGTCGTCGGTCCTGCGCTCATCTCGATATTCCTTGGGGCATCAGTATAGTGCTTCATGTCCGCGTTCCCTGAACGCGGCAACAGCCGCCGTTTTCAGTAGCACGCCTCGTGGTGACACCGCGCCCGGAGCGGGTGTCGTCTTTCATCAACCAATCTCGATATCCAACATGTGGGGTTGCTCAGATGTTGGCGTCGCACGTGCCCTGCCGGCGCTGTCGCGCTGGTGCGACGCCTATTCACGACGGCGGGAGACACCCAATGCCGTCAATTCAGGAGGCTGATCATGACCAGTAGAGAATTCGCACGATTCACGTTTTCCATTGCCGGCACCATCGCGGTCGCGGGCCTGTTCGCCTCGCCGGCGTTGGCGCAGGACCATGGCCACGGCGGCTCGGCGCCGAACGCGCTGGTGAAGGTCGTTCGCGAGATCACGGAACCGTACAAGAACGTCGGCGCGGCCGAAGGGACCGGGTACGGCCTCGCATTCGGGTGCGTGAGCGGTCCCGATGCGGGAGCGATGGGACTTCACTACGTCAACATGCCGCTCGTGCTCGATGGAGAGATCGACGCGACGCGTCCCGAGATCGTCATCTACGAGCCGGTTGGCAACGGGCAGGTCCGCCTGGTCGGCGCCGACTATCTCGTGTTCGCCGACGCCTGGGACAAGACGCACTCGTCCGCGCCGGAGCTCATGGGACAGAAGTTCCAGCAGTTCGAGGCGCCGAACCGGTTCGGGCTGCCGCGGTTCTACACGCTGCACGTGTGGGCATGGAAAGACAACCCGACGGGCACGTTCGTGAACTGGCACTCGAACATTTCGTGCGACGCGTTCTCAGGTCCGACGCAGTAACGGACACGCGGATCAATCGATCACAGAGGTGAGTCATGGATCGAAAGCCGCAACAGCAGACAGAGCGTTCACGCCGGTCGACCACCGGCGTGACGCTCGTCGCCACCGCGATTGTCGCAACGATCGCGACGGCGTATGCCTCGTCTGTCGTGCCCGGTCGTGCGGGCGGGCCGACGTTCCCCAGCCCCAGCGGCGTCATCGGGACCGTCGGCATCGACGAGGCGGATGCCGACAACCCGTTCTTCCAGGAGCTCGGGAGCAACGGACGGACCTGCGCGACGTGTCATCGGCCGGCGCAGGGCTGGAGCATCACCCCGGCGGAGCTGCGCGATCGCTTCGAGCGGACGGGCGGGCTCGACCCGATCTTCCGCACCAACGACGGCTCGAATTGTGAGGGTGCCGACGTCTCGACGATCCGGGCGCGGCGGCGCGCTTTCAGCCTGTTGCTGCAGAAGGGGCTGATTCGCATCGCCCTCGACGCTCCCGGTCGCCCGGAGTTCGACATCCTCGAGGTGGACAATCCCTACCGGTGCGGCGGCCCGCTGACCGTTGCGTCGGTGTACCGCCGGCCGTTGCCCTCGGCCAACCTGAAATTCCTGAGCGCCGTCATGTGGGACGGCCGTCAATCAACGCCTGGCCAGGCGATTCGCGAAGGATTGATCGCGCAGGTGGTGGACGCAGTCACGGGTCACGCACAGGGTGTACCGCCCACGCCCGCGCAGGTGCACTCGATCGTCGATTTCGAGCTTCGGCTCTTCGCGACGCAGGTCGCCGATCGTTCGGCGGGGAGTCTCACTGAAGGCTCCGCACGCAGCGGGCCCGACACGCTCGCACGCGAGCCGTTCTGCATCGGCATCAACGATCCGCTCGACATGCGGCCCTCGATGCCGGGCTCCTGCGCCGGGCCGTCGGGTGGTCTCAACCCGTTCGTCTTCACGCTGTTTCGCGGATGGACGAGTTCCGGTTCGCCGCACCGCCAGGCGATCGCGCGCGGCGAGGCGATCTTCAACACGCGCCAGTTCGTCATCGACAACGTGCCTGGCCTGAACGGCCGTCCCGAGGATCCGGTTCGCCGGCCCATCCTGAACGGCACGTGCACCGTCTGCCACGACACGCCGAACGCCGGCAATCACTCGGTGCCGATGGCGTTGAACATCGGCGTTGCGGATGCATCGCGGCGCATGGCGGACCTGCCCCTCTACACCCTGCGGCGCCGCGCGACCGGCGAGGTCGTCCAGACAACCGACCCGGGACGGGCAATGGTCACCGGCAAGTGGAATGACATCGCCAAGTTCAAGGGGCCCGTGCTTCGCGCGCTGGCCGCGCGCCCACCGTATTTCCATGACGGCTCCGCTGCGACGCTGGCGGATGTCATCGATTTCTACGACACGCGGTTCCAGGCACGCTTCACCGCACAGGAGAAGGCGGACCTGATCGCATTCCTGATGGCACTCTGATGAAACCAGTCATTCTTCTCGTCCAGGTGCTGATCGCGCTGGGTGCGCTCGTCGGCCCGGCTGCGGCGCAAAGCGATGCGATCGTGCAGGGCCAGGTGATTGCGGCCGCGGACGGCTCCGCGCTGCCGGGAGCCACGGTGATGTTGCAGGCTGGCGCAGGCCGCGGGCCGAGAGAGTCGACCACCGATAGCGCGGGCCGCTTCACGTTTGCGCAGGTCGCGCCGGACCAGTACGTCGTCTCCGTCGCAATCGACGGATTCGAACCGCGCCGGATCGTGTTGACCGTCGAGCCCCGCGAGGTCCGAGTGCTGTCGCTGGCGCTCGATATCGCACGGCTGCATGTCGAAGTCGGTGTGACGGCCGAGGGTCGGGCGCTGCCTGCCACGCACTCGCCGAGCTCAACGGTGCTGACGAGCGAGCGCATCGAGGCGCTGCCGGTGTTCGCTCGCAGCGGGCTCCCTGACGCGATTGTCACGTCGTCGCCCGGGATGATCCGCGGCCACGACGACTTCGTTCACGTCCGCGGCGAGGAGATTGCCCTCAATCCCATCATCGATGGCGTGGCATTCTGGGAGAACCCGCACGCGATGTTCTCGGCCGGCGTCAGCCCAGACATCATTGAGACGGCGAACGTCATGACGGGCGCGTTTCCGGCGGAGTATGGCAACAGGTTTGGCGGTGTCGTGGACGTCAGCACGAAATCGGGGCTCCGCATGCGTGGTCACGGATCGGCGACGCTGAGCATCGGCGACGACGGGCGGCGCCACGCGGCAGCGGCAGCCGGCGGGCGGCGTGGCGCCTTCGGATATTTCCTTTCCGGTGCATCGTTCGCGTCGGACCGGTTTCTCAGTCCTCCCGACCGGCGCGCCATTCACGACGCCGGCCGGGCGCGCCACGCGTTCGGCCGCTTCGACTGGAGCGGCACGAGCATAGGCGCCGTGAACGCGATCATCATGGGCGATGCCGTCGACGCGCAGATCCCGAAGACGCCGCAGGACGCGGAGCTGCGGCCGGCGGCGAACGCGGAGCAGGACGCGCGCCAGCACACGCTCACCGTCGGCTGGACGCGCGCGTGGTCAACCAGCGTTGTGGACGGGGCGGTCTACGAGCGCAGTTCGCGGCTGCGGTTGTTCCCCGCTGCCGGCCCGTTGACCGCGCACGCGTCGGGAGCGCGCCGTCTGGAGACGATTGGAGCCAAGGCCGACGTCACGCGCTTTTCAGGCCGGCACACGATCAAGATCGGTCTGGACGCTGTCCGCCTTCGGCCAGAAGAGCAGCTCGACTACGACTACAGCGGATACCGCGATCTCACGCACGTACTCGCGCTGCCACACGTTCACATCGAGAACCAGCGAATCACGTTCGAGGGTGGCGGCCGCGGCGGCCAGGTCAGCCTGTTCGCGCAGGACAACATCCAGCTTGGCCCCCGCGTCACGAGCGACCTCGGCGTGCGCATCGATCGCTACGCGCTCGGCGTCGCGGACACAGAGGTCAGCCCGCGCGTCAACGTTGCGTATCGCGCGGCGCGCGGCGCAGTGCTGCACGCGTCATACAATCACTTCTTTGTGCCGCCCCCCATTGAAGGCGTGTTGTCGAGCAGTGCCGGCCTGACGAGACAGATCAAGGAAATAGGGATTGCGCTTCCCGCGTTGCGTTCGGGAACCGAAGACCAGTTGGAGCTCGGCGGCTCGATGGGAGCGGGAGCGCTGCGCCTCGGCGTCACCGGTTACTACCGCGCCACAGATGGTCCTGTGCACACCACCGTATGGCCGGACGCGCGGGTCTATAGCTACGCAAGCTTCGATCGCGGTCGCGCATACGGTGTGGAGGCGAGGACCGACATCAACATCGCGCGTGGCATTACCGGATACGCGAACTATGCGCTCGGCCGTGTGGAGTTCAAGAATCCCGTAACGGGAGGCTTCGTCACCGAGGCTGAGCACCTCTCGGACACGAACTGGTTTGCGGCGCCGATGGACCAGGTGCACACGCTCACTGCGGGCGGGACCTATCGTCATGAGCGCAGCGGCGTCTGGACGGGACTGTCGATCGAGTACGGCAGCGGGACGCCGATCGGCCACGGCGGTGCGCACCATGACGATGGCCATGGAGAGGCGCATCAGGCGGGCGCGGCTGATGGCGTGGAGGCATCGCGCATGCCCGCCCATGTCACCGCAAACGCGACGGTCGCGGTGGACCTGCTGCGCCAGGCGAACCGGCGTCCGCGCCTGACGCTGCGAGTCGACGTGGAGAACGTCGCCAACAGCATGTTCATCATTGCGCGTGAGAGCGAGTTCTCGCCGGGGCAATACGCGAAGCCGCGTCAGCTGTCGTTGACCGCGCGGCTTCAGTTCTGAGCGGACGAGGGAGCTTCTGAGAAATGTCGTTGAGCTTGGCCGGGATGCCGCGCCTTTTCGCCTAACGTGTCCCGGGCCACCGACTTGCCGCGTCCAGATCGTTTCGTCGGCTTTCGTCCATGCAGGTTGGTCACGAGGGTGGCGTCGACGCTGAGTGTTCGAGCACGTACCTGCCGAGTTCGGTGCGCGTGGCGCCGGCGGAGGCGAGCGTGAGCTGCAGCCGCATGGATGACATCTGACGCACGACGGCAGCAGACGTGGCCCAGAGCACCTCGCCGTCCGGCCTGGACACGGGCACGTTGTCGAGCTGACTGAACGGCGAGTCTCCTGGTCCCGTCACCGACAGTGTCACGGCCTCCACCGCGGAGAAATCGGCTCGCAGGGCGGTGACGATGAGGTCGTCGCCGGGAAAGACGGCACACGGCACCGTCTCGCCCGGTACAAGCGAATACATGCGGATATGGAGGCCGTCACGCTGCATCCGGTTGAGCAGGGTGCGAGACACTATCCCCGAGACGCGCCCCTGACGCACGAGCGTCGCCAGCCCGGTCCCGAGTGCCGCCAAGCGGTGCAGGCGCGCCGAGCAGTCGCCGCACGCGAACAGGTGCTCTTCGACGTGGCCCGTTTCGTCACCGTCCGCAAGGTCATGCGCCCAGTAGTCGAGCAGTGTCCCATCGGAAATCGGAGCCTGGCATCTCGGCATCATTGCACCACCTCCCCGGACGTCATACACGTGCGAAGGCGCTCGATCGCGCGGTGCCGGATCACGCGGACGTTGCCGTCCTTGACCCCAAGCTCCTTCCCCACCTCACCCGACGTTCTCTCCGCATAGAAGGTCAGGAGCACGACCATGCGTTCGCGCTCGGCGAGCCGAGCGAGGCACGTCTCGAGGCGGCCAACGTCGAGCGTGGTGTCTCCCATTGGGGCTTCGACGATGTCGGGGACCGTGAAGGCTTCGAGCAGCTTCTCGCGCCGCCTTTCCAGCCGCTTCAGGTCTTTCGCCATCGATCGGCTCACGCCGAGGACAAAGGACGCGATCTGATCGACATCGCGAACCGATCCCCCCCGCAGCTTCTCGATCGTGACGAGCATCACCTGCTGAACGAGGTCGCGTGCCGCATCCTCGTCGCGCAGATGGCGCAGCCCGTACAGCCGCACACGTGGGGCGAAGCGCCGGTATAACTCGCTCTCGGCCGCCTCGGCCGACCCGGGCCCGCGCGCCGCGACGGCGCGAGCGAGATCGGCGTCAGTTGAGTCGGCGATCGTCAGCATTCGCGGCTGACGGTACTACCCGCCCGTGCGGCGGTCAATCGGTCGGAGCCCCCACGACGTCGCCGAGCCGATGCATCAGGTCCGAGCACAGAGGACCCATTCGGCTTCCTCGGTTCAGGCTGGCGGCGGTGCGCCCTGGTTCAGAACCGCCACGCCGAACGGCTGCACCGGCTCCTTGAAGGTCGAGATGACCTCGGACTCCGAGAAGAAGCCCACGACCTTGACCGTCTCGTTGCCTACGTTGACGAGGCCGTGCGGAACCATGGCGGGAATGACGGCAAGGTCGCCCGCCGCGAGGCATCTGCGCTGGTCGCCGACCTCAGCCTCTGCCTCGCCGGCGACCACGTAGAGGATCTCCTCTGCACTGTCGGTGTGGCGGGCCAGCCGGTCGCCCGGCTTGACCTCGAAGTAGACGACCGCGCTGTCGCGCGCGCCCGCCCACTTGTTGATTGGGAATGCCACCCGGACGCGCGTATGCTCCGGGTCACTGTCAAACCAGCCTTGCATCAGCTCCAGCTCGGTAGTCTTGGCGGTTAACACGTCGGTGCTCCTTTCGTCGTAGTTACTTCTTCCATTCCCCATTTAAGTATTCAGTCCGTTCCCCAAGGGTTGTCGATCACGAAGCGCCAGGAGCCGTCTGCCTGACGACGCAGCACATCCGCGGATTTTGCCGCCAGCTTCACTGGTTTGCCGTCTGGTCCAGTTCCAATGAATGACCAAGCCGTCGTGACGAGTGCCAGATCACTGACCTCAAGGACCGTAGTCACGTTGAGATCGAGTTTTCCCTTCATCGCAACGAATCCGGCGAGCGCTTGACGGACACCCGCCAAGCCGTGACTGAGGTTGCCAGGCTGAGTCGCAAAGGCGGCCTCAGGCTCATAGAGAGGCATGAGCGCCTCGAGATTGCCCGTGTTGATTCCGTCAACGATCGATTTGAGGACTTGCTCCGGCGTTCTGCGGCCGTCTACGACGCGATCCAGGTCAGATGCGATTTCCTCGGTGTGTGCAGTCATGTTGCCTCCCTAGGCGCCTCTTCGGCGCAACATAGAGGAAGCGTCACGACTCGGGTCACTGTTACACGGGGAGGCGAGGAAGTCCGTTTCGCCCGATGCCTTCGACGGGAGACCGCGGCGTTCGCCCTGACCGAGCACAAGGAGCACACGAACATGAAGCCAAAGAACACGATTTGCCTCTGGTTCGACAAGGACGCGCATGAGGCCGCGCGCTTCTACGCCGCCACCTTTCCGGACAGTGAAGTGAACGCTGTTCACGAGGCGCCCGGTGACTACCCGGGCGGCAAGGAAGGTGATGTGCTGACGGTGGAGTTCACCGTTGTCGGCATTCCCTGTCTCGGTCTCAACGGCGGCCCGGAGTTCAGCCACAGCGAGGCCTTTTCCTTCCAGATCGCGACGGACAATCAGGAAGAGACGGACCGCTACTGGAACGCGATCGTCGGCAATGGCGGCAGGGAAAGTCAGTGCGGTTGGTGCAAGGACCGCTGGGGCCTCTCCTGGCAGATCACCCCGCGCGCGCTAACCGAGGCGCTTGCCGCTGGTGGCGGTGAGGCGAAACGTGCCTTCGAAGCGATGATGCCGATGAAGAAGATCGACATCGCCACCATCGAGGCAGCGCGGCGGGGCTGACGTGGACGACGGGTGCGCCATCTGACCGGCGAACCCGATCACGTAGACGTGCCAGCAGGCTCGGAAGAGCCGTCGCGAAGAGCGCGAAGAGACAGACAAAGCCACGGCGCGGCCCCGTGGCCTGCCGGCCGAGATCGCTACACCACGTCCCGCCCGTGGCGCCGCCACTCCGCCTGGACACCCCAGACAAAGCCCGCTGGGAGATGCCACGTCGGTGTCGCGCGATTCCTCAAATAGGCGTGAGCCAGCTCATCGCGCCGCGATGGATTGACGAATGAGGTCGACGGTGCGCGCCATGTTCTTGTCGATGAGGGCTCGGCCGATCTCCGCCGTCGAACCGCGCGGGTCGCCCTGGATGCCGTTCTTGCCATCGGCGGCGACGATCTTGGAATTGCGCACCATAGTCGGATCGACGGCCATCATCTGCGACGTGTCGCGCGGGTCGGCGTGGTTACCGATCTGCTCCCGCTTGATGCCGCGTGCCATCATGATCGCGGCATCGCCCTCGGGATCGCTGCGGTAATAGCCGGGGATGGCGTGGACGCGCGTGTTTCCGCCGGCCCATTCCGCGTTGAGCGTCGCGGCGACAGCAATTTGTCCGGCTTGGTTAGGGCCGCTGTCGCCAATGAAGACGACGTCGCGGAAGCCATGCTGCTTCAAACTGCGCGCGATGTATTCGAGCACCTGGCGGAAGACGGGATCGGGAATGCTGATGGTGCCAGGAAAGCGCATATGGCCGGTGGGCGGATCGATGCCGCCCTCGGGCGTATAGGCGACGACCGGCGCGACCAGCGCGTTGCCGAGACGGCGTGCGATATTTTCGGCGTTGGCGGCAATGCGCACATTGTGCTTGCCGAGCGCCATGTGAGGACCGTTCTGCTCGGTGCCGCCGGTCGGAACGATGATGGTGGCCTTCCCAGCCCCGATCGCATCGCGGACTTCCTCCCAGGTGAGCTTCTCGATGAAGACGGTGTCCGGGGTTTGCGCGGACGCCGCCGTGGCGAAGCAAAGGAACGCGAACGCAACCAGATAGCGGATCATGGCGTTTCTCCCCGTTGAATAAGACAGCGTAACGCAGGCGCTGACGGCGTTAGGGCGCGATATTGTCGCTCTGCTTCGCTTTCGATGGTCTTCCGCCGGATAGATAAACCCTTGGCGAGGTACTGTCAAGTTGACGAGGACTGCGCGTGACGATCGCTTCGATGTCGGGCTCCATTATTTGTCAGCAAGTTCCCGTCACGTCGTTCCACACCCGGAAGGCACGCGTTCTTAACAGACGGTAGAGAGATTCCGAACGACGCCCTGGTCGCCCAGGCGCCCCTGGCGGCGCCGCAGGATACGAGCGTACGCAGGACCGAACCTCTGACACCACTGCCGAATCGCTTCGTAGGACACGGTGATGCCCCGCTGAGCGGGGAGATCTTCGGTATCGCGGAAGCTCAAAGAGAAACGGTGGTACAGCCAGACGGCATGACTGACGATCTCCGGCGGGAAGCGGTAGCCGTGGTAACTGACGGCAGGGCTCGTCATCGGCCTACTCTGCCAACCCCCTGCCTCAACTTGACAGTACCGTGGGGCGAGCCTTGTCAGGCTCGCCCTCACGACCCCGGGCCTTCAACGCGGCAGCGCGAACACGTACACCGCGTTGGCGCCGCTCGCCGTGTCGGCCTCCGGCGTCACGACCGTCTGCGTCGCGGCGATCGGTCCGCCGCCTGATGTGATGGCGATGAACTGACGCCCATTTACCGCAAACGAGATTGGGGAGCCGACCACCTGCGACGGCAGACGCGTCTGCCACAGTACCGTGCCCTTGTCGGCGTCGAGCGCGCGCAGGTAGCGATCCATCGACCCATTGAACAACAGGCCGCTCGCGGTGGCGAGGATGGGCGCGTAGTTCGAGACGCGCGTCTCCCAGCTCCAGAGCGTCTTGCCCGTCTCGACCGAGATGGCATCGATGCGGCCCGCCTTATCCTTGCCGGTGGCAAACTTCCCGACATTGTTCGTGTTGTAGGTGAACTCCGGCTGCGGCCCGCGATCCATGCGCGCGCTCGAGTCGATGCAGACGTTCGCCAGCTGGACGTACATCACGTTCGATCGCGGGTTGTACGCACCGTACGGCCAGTCGCGGCCGCCGTTGTAGGTCGGGCAGACGTGATAGGTCTTGCCAAGCTCCTTCAGCACGACGTCCTCGTTCACCGTGACGAGCCCTTTGGCGTCGATCGTCGCGACGATGTTCTGCTCGTTGGTTGGCCGTGCCCAGAGGAACTCACCAGTGGCCGCATCGAAACTCCACGCGATGCCGGTTTTGCACGGCACGCCGGTCAGCGTTTTGCGCGGTCCGCGACGCGCGTTCGGATTCACCGACAGCATGACCGACGAATCGGGGTTGACAGGCGTGGTGATCGGCATCATCTCGAACGTGCATTCCTGATCCCAGTTGTCGCGCGGAAGAACCTGATGCTTCCAGACCACTTCACCCGTTTTTGGCCGGACGGCGAAGCGGGTATTCGTTCCCGCCATTGTCGCGCCCGGCATCTTGCGCTGCGCCTCGGAGGCGGGGCCGACGCCGCTCGATCCGTAGTACACGAGGTCGAGGTCGGGATCGTACGTGAGATGCCCCCACACGCCGGTCATCCAACGGCTCTCGTACGGCGAGCCGGCCCACGTTTCATCGCCCGGCTCTCCCGGGCGCGGAATCATCGTGTTGCGCCACAGCTCCTTGCCGGTCTTCGCGTCGTGACCGGTGACGTAGCAGGCGTAACCAGCGTACTGGCACGTACTGCCGGCCACCACCACGCCGTTGGCGACGATCGGTCCGCTCGAGTTGCTGACATACAGATCGCCGCCGCGATCCGTCTCCCACGCCTTCTCGCCGGAGCGGGCATCGAGCGCGAGCACGTGGTTGTCCCACGTCACGGTATAGACGTAATCGCCGTACAGCGCGATGGCACGCTTGCGCTGTCCCAGCGGGTTCCGCATCGACGTCAGTTCTGGCAGCGGATGCCGGTACTCCCACATCAGATCGCCCGTCGCGACGTCGATCGCCTGGATCACGTCACCAGGATTTCCCAGATACATCACGCCGTTGTAGACGAGCGGCGTCGCCTGATTGGTGCCAGGCTCCATCGCCCGCGCCCACACCAGTTGCAGATTCTCGACGTTCGTTTTGTTGATCCGGTCGAGCGGGCTGTAGCCCCATCCCTGGTAGTTGCCGCGGTAGATCAGCCAATCCTCACGTTTGGGCTCGCGGATGACCTGATCTGTCACCGTCACGAAATTGCGCACGGGTCGCAGTGTCTTTGTGGGCCGCGGCGCTGCAGGTGCCGGTGCCTGGGCCTGCGCCAATGCTGAGAGAACGACGAGGAGGGACCCAACGAGAGACCAGACGACGGGGCGTGATCTCATGGCGACTCCTTATCCTTCGAGTTACCTGGAATGCGGGCGGATCATACACCTGCCGCTCCGTCCTTTTCTGCCCGGAGCGGGGGGTAATATATGCGCGGCGGAGAAGGGCATGCAGCAACTGACGAATGGCCGAATCCGGATCCTGGTGCTCGGCGCCGCGTTGGGCGGATTGGTCGGGGCGGCGTCGATGCGATCGCTGAGCGCGCAGCAGGGCCAGCGCCCGGCACCGCCGCAGGGCTACATCACCGGTGTTGTGCGTACCGACAGCGTTCCCCAAGCCGGCGTCTGGGTGATCGCCGAGACGAAGGATCTGCCGACGCCGTTCACGAAGATCGTCGTCACCGACGATCGGGGCCGCTTCATGCTGCCGGAACTGCCTGCGGCCACCTACAGCGTCTGGGTGCGCGGCTACGGCCTCGTCGACTCGCCGAAGGTCGACGGTGAGCCGGGCAAGTCCCTGAACCTGCGCGCGACGCCGGCGCCGAGTGTGGCGGCCGCCGCGCAGTACTACCCGGCGATCTACTGGTA
>Ga0137452_1000274_pt1 | contig 15206 bp, 9 predicted proteins | sample EasRivERMGT513_2_FD_102312 | JGI IMG/M metagenome (GOLD analysis project Ga0137452, IMG submission 102312) | Soil microbial communities from meander-bound floodplain in the East River, Colorado, USA - East River MetaG ERMGT513_2 | ecosystem: Environmental > Terrestrial > Soil > Floodplain ...
AGCTCATTCTTCAACCGCTCCACATGCCGCTGGTTTTCCTCGCGATGCCACCGAAGCTCGAGACAGCGCTCTACGAGCGTCTTCAGCAGCTCTTTATCGAATGGCTTCTGAATGAAATAGAAGGCATGTCCGCGGATGGACCGGATCAGTTTCTCGTCCTGATCTTCAAGGCTACCCGTCATCAATATGACGTCGAGCTCCGGCTGCTGAGACTTCAGCCGGGCCATCAGTTCGAACCCATCAAGTTCCGGCATGCGGATATCGAGAATGGCGAGCTGAGGTTTGAACTCGACTGCGAGGGAAATCGCATCGCGCGACGATCCGGTGCCGATGACTCGATGTGTGCCGCTCAGCACCCGTTCGACCGCGCGGAGCATTCCCGGTTCATCATCCACCACCAGAATGCGCGATTGCTTGATCATGCCTGGGACACTTGCGACATTTGCGGCACTGACGCAAACGGAATGGCAACGTCGACATGGGTTCCCTTGCCGAGCCCGCTCTGGAGGCTGATGCTTCCTCCAGCTTCCCAGAGAATCGAGCGACAGATCGTCAGCCCCAGGCCGTTGCCGTCGGCCTTCGTCGTGAAGAACGGCTCGAGTACCTTTGGCAAGTTCTCAGGAGCGATTCCGCATCCGGTGTCCCCGATCGAAATTTTCACACCGTCGAGGTCGGACTCCGCGTGCACAGAAATGTCGCCTCCCTGGCGACTCGCCTGGCGCGCGTTGGTGAGCAGATTGAGAAGGACCTGCTCCAGATCGCTCTGCGCGCATGCGACCGCGGGAAGATCATCGGGAATTTCGACGATCAGATTGATTCCACGACGATCCATCCCGTTCTTGAGAATGGACAGCGCGATCTCGAACGCTGCTCGCACGTGCCCGTTGCGGGTCCGTCGAGCGCCCCCTCTCGCAAAGGCGAGCATCCCGCCAAAAATGCGACGACAGACCTGCAGGGACCGTTGAACCTGCTCGAGGTCTTCCGAATAGACCGAAGGGTCCAGCTGGCCCTGTTTGAGATCGTCCTGCATCTGCTGGATCAATGGCAGCATTGATCCGAGGGCGTTGTTCACATCGTGCGCCACACTTCGAGCCAGTTCCGCCATCGCGTGTTTCCGCTCGGCGGTCAAGACCCTCGCTTCCAGCGACTCCGTGCGATTCAGGATGTCGATGGCGACCGCGGCCTGGGATCGAAAGTGTTCCACCAGTTCCGCGTCGTACGGCGTCAACCTCCCCGGATTTCGGGCCGCGACCTTCAAAACGCCGAACACGCCAGCTCGCGTGACCAGCGGAGCGCAGAGAATGGAGCCTTCTCTCAGATCCTCTCCGCTGCTGCCCCGGCCGTTGTAATCGAGCAACTCGGCCAGGCGCGCCACCGGTCGGCCCGTCCACTCGTGCCAGTTTTCATCGCGTCGATCGAAGCCATGTATTTGTCCCGACTCCAGCATCATTCTCACGTCGTCGTCGAGCGTGAGCTGGAGGCCGATCCGCTGGCTCTTCGCCTTCGTCCAGGCTATCTGCTCCGCCACCAACTGGAGCCCATCGTCGCCACTTTCGCGGATCAACAATGCCGAAGAATGATCGTAGCGCGTGAGAGAACGAAGCCCATCGAGGATCTGGTAGAAGAGATCCTTCGGATGGACCGGATGGATCTGCTCCATGATTTTCCTGTCGATGCGATCGCGAACGCCCAGCATGCGTTCGCGGTCCATCGACTGGATGGCTTCAGACGTGAGTGCTGCGACGCGGGTGAGAAGACGCCCGTCCTCCTTGTCGTACGAACGTTCCGGGCGCACAAAGGCCATCGCCGCCCATCCTTTTCCGCGGCGCTGCAGGGGCCTGATCAGTAACTCGCTACCAATCGCCGGATGCTCGTATCGTATGAAACGTGCGAGCAGATCCAGATCCCACGGGGCATCGTCTGGAATTGCCACGAGGAGCTTCGCCGCCGGCCGGCCGCTTTGAACTGCGGCGATGCAGCCCTGGCGGGCACCCAGGAATTCGCTTGTGTCCCGGAGCGCTTGCCGAAGCGCTTTTTGCGGATCCTGCATGTGCTTGAGCTGTCTCGACAACCTGTCGAGCAGCTTGAGGAACTCGAGTTCCCGGGCCTGAGACAGCATGCGCGGCTCCGAGCCAGCAGCGGCGTCCTACTTCGCCAAAGGGGTCGGACGCAGCTGCAGTTTGATCACCTTGGCCCTCGTGCCCCTTCCGCCTTCCAGGTGCCACGGCGTTCGGTTGGCAGAGGTCGTCCACAATCCCTTCCCCTTCCATCCCGCCCTCGGATCATCGACTCGACCGTCGATCTGCTTGACGAAGAATCCCATTGGGTAGGGGACGCGCAACGTAATCCATTTCCCGTCGCGCAGGAAGAGCAGAGAGTCTGAAAGGTTGCCGGTGGCAATGGGAATGTTCTTGCCCAGCCCGAACGTGTCGTACTTGTCCACCCAGTTGTAATAGTTGGAATCTGCGGCGGCTGACTCCGGGTTGCCCTTGAAGTTCGGCCCCGGCACCGGGTAGAAGGACCAGCCTTCCTGGCATTGCTGCCCGGTCGCCATCGGCCCGTTGAGCGGCCCCTTGCATTTCCGCCGGTCGAAGCTGGCGTAGTGCCCGCTTGCCAGAACTGTCCAGAACACGCCGTCGGCGTCAACATCCATTCCGCGGGGGTTGTACCCGGCACCTGGAACCCGTCCGTACGGCACCTCATAGATTTCCGCCAGCGTCGTCGTCGGCGGGTTCGGTCCCGGAACGACGCGGACCGCGGCGCCGGGGAAGGCGTTGACGTTCCCCCAGACGGAGCCATCGACCGGACTTACGGCGATGCCGTAGAAGCTCGCATCGATCCGCTTGTCCTTCGTCGGATCGACCGGATCGTCGGGCTCCACCCATGCGTCCTGCCTGCCGTTGCCGTTCGTGTCGAGAATGAGGGGCGCCCAACCCTGCGCTTTCTGCTGATCGCCGGTCTCGTCGAGAATCCTCGTGTTGACCCAACCCGCTACACCACCCTCACCGGACCAGAGTGTGTTATCCGCATCGTGGGCAAAGTTGAGGTGGAACGTGCCGAAGCAGGTATCCACGATCGTGAACTTCTTTGTCTTCTGGTCGTAGACCGAGTACTGCCTGCCGCTGGTATTAAGCGGGAACAGCTTCGCCGAGGGGTGGCTGGAGCCCTCTTTACAGAACGCCGGATTGGCTGGCGGGCGGGCCCGTGACGTGTTCCACAGCCGCCCTTTCTGATCCATCACGTTGCTGTGTGTGATTACTCGGCTGACCCAGTAGACCTCGTCACCCCAGTACGGCGAAGGTCCTCCGTTCCGTGTCGCTACCGGAGGCATTGCCGGGTCGAGCACCGGAATGGTTAGCTGGCTCGCCGAGTTACTCGCGGGATCCAGGATGCTCATGTGATCCGAGCTCATCTCGTGCACCCCGTACACGAGACCGTTCGCGTTGACGCGCGGGTTCCGCTTGTCGCTCGCTACCGAGTCATGGAAATACTCGCGCGGGTCAGCCCAATCCCACTGGGTCACGACAATATTGCGCTCGACGCCCTGGGGACGCGGCGGCGCCTGCTGGGGATACTCGCCGGCGGCGATGCGATCGGTCCAATCCGCGTACATCTTCAGCACGCGCTCTTTGCCGAACCGGTTGGTGTAGGCGTACATGTTGCCGCCGCCGTCGATGCCGGACTTCAGTCGCGCATCCCACGCGGCGACGGAGGAGTCGAAGGTGCCCAGGCTCGGCGGGATCTCCCGCGTGGCCTTGTTGCCGATCTGGTGACAGGGAGTGCAACTGGTGGTCTTGATGTTGTTGATCCACTGGGCCTGGCTTCGCATCGCCTGCGAAATACCGTTGCCGTTCGGGCCCGTGCCGGGGAATTCGCTCTTGTCCGGCAGATTGACGAGCGCGTACCAGTAGTTCGCCGGATAGTACTCAGCCGCCGCGCGCGGGCTTGGCGCAATGACTGCCGTCAGGTTCATCGTCCGGCCAGGTGCGCTCTGCACCTTCGGTGAATCGACGAGACCGTATCCGCGCACCCACACGTTGTAGTTGGCCTTCGGCAGGTCGGGCACCAGGTAGCGACCTTGATCGTCGGTCACGACGGTCCTGCTCATCTCTGTGGGCAGGTCCGCGGTCTCCGCGATCACCCACACCCCGGCCTCCGGGCCCTTTGTGCTGGTGACGACGCCGCCGATGTCGTCGTTATCGATCGGGACGGCGCTCCCGCCCTGTGCGGTAGTCCTGACCATCGACACGGCGAGCCACACCGCCACGCCAACACCAAGCATTCCGAGAGACGCCACTCTTCGCATGGGATTCCGCTGTTTCACGCCGGCCCTTTCTTCACTTCTTAGATACGGCCAGCAACTCGGCAAGGTGACGTTGCCAGACCACAGGAACGGAATGAGTGCCGTGACCGCGAGTCTGGTCGCTGACGGGAACCAGAACGAAGCGACCGTGCTTCACCCGTTTGATCTCGCGCTCCATGATCCCCATCTCAGGCGGGTTCACGAAGTCGTCGGCGGAGTTGATCGCCAGTAAAGGCGCCTTGATCGATTCCAGCCTGGGGGAGGGGTCGTAATCACGAGAGGAGTCGTATCGATAGAGTGTGTCGTTAGCATCGGCCGTGGCCAGCCCCGCGCGGACCTGATCGTCGAGAAACGTGTCCGTCGCCGCCGCGGTTGGGTACTGCTTCTGCCATTGCAAAGGTGAGCTGCCTGCCATCATCGACATGTAGAGCGCGGTGATCAGACCTCTCGGCTGCGTCGTGTACTCACCATTCTTCCATTCGGGATCGTTGCGAATCGCATCGACAATCATTTTTCGATAGATGCGATTGCGCCCCGCGATCGGAACGGGGTTGCTCGCCAGCGGCATCAGCGCGTCCATGAAATCGGGATAGGTCTCGCCCCACATCCAGGTGTGCATCGCGCCCATCGACGTACCCAGGATCAGTCGAAGGTGCGTCACATTCAGTTTTTCCGTGAGCAGGCTGTGCTGCGCCCGGATCATGTCCGCGTAGGCGTAATGCGGAAATTTAGCCCGCAAACCGTCGCTCGGCTTGCTCGATCGCCCGGAGCCGATCGCGTCCGGCAGGATGATGAAGTGCGTATTGCCATCGAGCAGTTGTCCCTGCTCGAAGAGCTGGCCGGCAAACGTCGGCTCGAGAAACCCAGCGCTGGTTCCGCTCGTGCCGTGCAGGATAAGCACGGCGTTTCGGACGACCCCGGCCTGGTCTCGCTGCGGTGTGCCGATAGTCCGGTAGTGAATCCGGAGTTCCGGCAGCGTTTCACCGGTCGCAAACCTGAAGTTCTTGATGATGTGGTCGCCTTCGACCGGTGGGGGATAGGTCGCTGCCGCGGCGGGGCTCCCCCCTACCAGCAGTGTGGACATCAGGGCCACGGTCTTCAGTCTCATCCGGTGTGCTCCAATCGCTGGGGGCGTCCCTCGAAGCGACAGGATAATCGATTTACTACGCCCGGCACGCCCATCGGGGACGAACGTCCGAGCGGCTTCCCGCCCAATGAGAAGTACGTATTCCGACGGCAGAATACGATGAGCACGTCGATCAGAGTCAGAGTGCCAATCGAGGTGGTCGGGCGGGGCTTGGCAGGACCGAGACTGCAAACGCTCGCCAGGATGAGCCGAACGTGAGAAGAACCGCTAGGCCGATGCGGAATCAGGAGGCGCTTGGCGGGGCTGGATTGGCCAGTAGCTGTTGCACTCTGCGCATCGCCACAGCAGCATCACGACCTTCCCAAGGACGAGGGGTTCCAGCTTCACGCGGTCCGTGGCGGCGCACTCAGGACAGCCCGGCGGGATCTGTAGAGTGAGTGTTGATTCGTTCTGGGGCATTGCCGTCGATCGTCAGCGGACGCAATTGACTTCGATCGGTCGCGGAGAGTTGACCGAACACGCGTGTGAGCGGATCCCGGAACACGCGACAAAAGACGGCCGACCCGCAGACAAAAGGCGGCGTTAACGCCTTAAACTGCGGGACGAAGCCGCGATTTGTTCGACATTTCGACCTCATGGCGACCGGAATGACTATTAAGCAACCGATGAGCCAATCTGTGCAGAAATGGGCACGTCTGTGCTTTTCAAGACGCAACAAGCCGCCGATGTCATCGCGTTCAATTCCTCGAGCGTCACGATAAGATTCCGCAGGTTGCGCCCAGAGCGGTGATGGCTCACGTCTTCCTCCGCTATGCGAGTCAGGACCGTCAGAGGGCGATGGCTCTTGCTGAAGCGCTCAAGGGTAGGGGTTGGACTGTCTTCTGGGATCGAACGATCCCGCCCGGAAAAATGTTCGACCAGGTAATCGGTGAAGCGCTTCGGGCCGCAGGGTGCGTTGTCGTCCTCTGGTCGAGAGCGTCGGTTGAATCGAGGTGGGTGAAGGAAGAGGCCGAGGATGCGGCCGAGCGGAGCGTCCTCATTCCGGCCCTGATCGAAGATGTTCCGCCGCCGCTGGGGTTTCGCCGTCTGCAGGCCGCTCGACTCATTGGATGGCCCGGCAGCGACGCCAATGAGTTCGATCAGTTGACGGAGTCTATCGCTGCAATTCTCGCAACCGACGCGTCGTCCTCACGCGTACGGCCCATCGGGGCTCCCGCCGCAAGTCAACTGAGGACCCCAGCGAATGACTCCACTGCGACGGTCCCGCTCACACGAGCGAGCGCTCCGGCGCGACGCGGAAAGACGATTGCGGCATTCGTACCGTTCCTCGTTGTTGGCATTTGGCTGGGCGTCTGGAGCGAAATGTACAACAGCGACGTCGGATTCATCGCCGGAATACCCCCGTTGATTCTTGGCGCGGTCGTAGCGCTCTGGATCTGGCGCCGCAATGGATAGCCCACGCGTAAGGAGTTTCTTCCGGCGGCGTTATCACTGACAAGGCGAGCTCGCTAACCCGCGGAAAACACCTAAGTTGCCGCGCCGAGCCCCTCGTAGGGCTGATAACCACAACAGTTGGCAGGCCGGCTACCTTAGCAGTATAGTACCCGCCCGCCGGCCAATCGCCCCGGCGCATAGCGACGACGCATACGCCCGAGCTAGGAGCGCGGCTGAATGCTGCAACCAGGTACCCAAGTCGGACGTTACGAGATTCAGCGCCGATTGGGACGCGGTGGGATGGGGACCGTGTACGCCGCGCACGACCCGGTCCTCGGTCGGATGGTGGCGATCAAGGTTTTTCTTAGCGACCTTGACTTGCCGGACGCCGTCGAGCGTTTTACTCGTGAGGCTCGTTCCGCGGCAGCGCTCAATCACGCGAACATTGTCACCACTCACGACTACGGCGAGTTCTCTTCGCAGCCGTACATCGTCATGGAGTACATCCAGGGCGAAACGCTGACCGAGATCATTCGGCGTAAGGCACCTGTGTCTCCCGCTGAAAAGCTGAGGTGGATCGAGGAACTGTGCACCGGCGTTGCGTATGCCCACCGGGTTGGCGTCATTCACCGGGACATCAAACCAACGAACCTGATGATTGACCGGTCAGGCAGGCTCAAGATCCTGGATTTCGGAATCGCCCGAATGCTCGGATCGCTCGCGTCACATGCGACAGCGCTGATTGGGACGCCAGGTTATATGGCGCCCGAACAGATTCTGGGAGGGACGATCGACTACCGTTCCGATCTGTTCTCAATCGGAGTGGTGAGCTACGAGCTGCTCTCCTACGCGGAAGCGTTCCCGGGCGAGACGCTGCCAGCGATTACTCACCGTATCCTCTCTGACGAACCGGTGCCGCTCATCCAGCTCGTTCCGGACATCAATCTGGAGCTGGTGGACATAGTAGAGCGGTCACTCAAGAAGAGCGCCGAGGAACGTTTCGCCGATGCAGAATCGCTCCGTGTGGCGATCAGTGCCGTGCGCCGTCAGTTCGATAGTGACTCCGGTGGTTGGAATGCAACTGCGCCAACGACGGTGCGCAGCACCCCTTCTGGTGGAGGAATCAAGCGAGACTCCGGATCGCAGAGGAGAGTCGAACATAACGCGGTGAGCGTTGCGCAGCTGACTCCACCACCCGACCCAAACAAAACGAATCGCGAGGAGATTGTCCGCCGACGGCTTGCCCAGATCGAAGAGTCGCTGCTCCAGGCGCGCTCGTTGCTGAGCTCCGGGGATCTCGAGGCTTCCCTCGAGGCCTGCGTCCAGGCTCTGACCATCGACGACACGCACGCCGAGGCGCTCGAGTTGGAACAGACCATCCAGACGGCGCTGGCAAGACAGCGTGCCGGTGCGCTCATCCTGGAAGCGCGCGGCGAACTCGGACGAGGCGCGCTGACTGGGGCGCAGGATCTGATGCAGCAGGCCCGTGCGTTGGACCCCGACGCACCGGACGTCAAACGGCTCGAACGCGATCTCCGTCTCGCACGTGTCGAGCAAGAGCGGATCCGCCAGCGGGCACTCGCCGTGGACAAGGCGATCGCAGCGGCAACGCGTTCGCTCGAGCAAGGAGAAATCGAAGCGGCACTCGCGTTCGCTCGAGAGGCGCTGGAGCTCGACCCAGGCTCGACAAAGGCTCTTGCGGCTGAAGCGGCAGCCATGCGTCGGCTCGACGAAGAGACGGGCGCCGGCAGCGGCGAGAGCGCGCCGACAATTCTTTCGGGCACCCCCGTTCCCCGGCCGACTGGGAACGCGGCTGGCGCAGGTGCAGCCGTCGCCCCAACGATCATCGCAAAAGGTGTACGTCGAACTCCACCGCCACCGGTACCGCAAGAGCCAGCCGCACCGCAAAAGAAGGTTGCCGCTCCCGTCCCTAAGGGCCCTCGAACGGACCTGCGTGTTCGGCTTCGCGCGTTTGGCACGTCGGTCCGCCCCGTAGTCACATCCATCGGCGCGTTCGTCACGTCGGCTAAGGCGGCTATTGACGCGCGGCCGAAGCGGGAAAAGATGATCGTCGGCTGGACTGTGCTCGCAGTGATACTGGCCCTGGTTGCGATCGCAGGCGTTATCCTCATCCCACGCCCGGCGCCGCCGATGGGCACGATGATGATCGAGGCGGTTCCGTGGGCGAACATTACGGGCATTGAAGCGGCAGACGGAACACGTCCGGCGCTTCCTTCAATGGCCTCGACCCCGATGTCCTTGAACCTTCCGGTCGGGACATATCGCGTACGTCTCATTGGGCCCCCTCCAGACTCGGAATCGCGTCTTGTCACGGTGCAAGTAAACGTGGGATCTGTGACGACCGCACCTACCGAACGCTTCCGGATGCTCACACCAGAGGAATATTTCGAACAATATCTCCCCTCGTCGACGGTACCAACGTCCGACCCTCCACTGCCGGTGGATCCGACGGCCGCCTCCGCAGCAGTCGCGCCGGCAGCATCCGGAAACTCACCTGCAACCGCGGCAGGTCGTGGAGTGACTCAATGAACCGCCCACCGATCGGCTGGAGCCGGCCGGCGCTTCTCACCTGTGCCGTGTGGATCCTCACGCTCGTCTTTGCGCCTGCCGTTCACGCACAGGACGATGCGTTCAAGGCTGGACTCAATGCCCGCGGCGACCGGAAATGGCAGGACGTGGTGGTCCAGATGCGTCGGGCGATTCAAGACGACGCGGCAGAGTCAACGAGGATGGTGCGGTCCGGCATTGGCGGCCTTCTGAGACAGGGCGGGACACAGTATTTGCCGCATTACTTCCTCGGAGAGGCACTGTTCAACCTGCAGGACTGTGTTGGCGCAGTCGGCGCCTGGTCCAGGTCCGAGCAGCAGGGAGCCGTTCGATCGCGCCCCGACTTTCTGGCGATCCTTCAGAACGGGTACGTCTCGTGCGAAGCGAAGGGCGTACTCCCTCCGAGCAAGTACGATCCGTTGCTGACTCGAATAACGCAGACTGTCAATGACGTGAACACCCAGGCTAGAACAGTAACTACGCTTGGAACGGCGAACATCGACCTCTGGCAGGGCGACGTGAAGGAACAATACGATCGCGCCAGCGGTGAAATTCAGAACGCCCGCACACGTCTCGAGGCCGCCACGAGGTCGCGTTCACAAAGCGATTTCAATGACGCGAGCGCGGCCACGGAGCGTGCGAAGCGCATTCTGGTGACAATCGAAGCGAACCTCAACGCAGCGGTCTACGCGCGTCTGTCCCTTCAGGGACAGGCGAGGGAGGTCGAGCAGATGATCGCGACCGCCGACGAGTTCGACCGCGCCATTGACGGCAGGAAAGCGGCGCTGACGCCATCGCTCACTGCTGCGCGTCAGGAGGGTCGGAACGGGGTGACTCGTGCGCGGGATCGGCTCGGCGCGGGCGTGAAAGCGTCTAATCCGTCCGTATTGAGCGAGTCGCGCACCTTAGCGCAGGAGGCCTCGACTCGGCTCAAGCAGGTATTGGATGATCTGACGAGGCTCGAAAGGGACGCCCTGCAGGGGCAGCTGACCGAAGCAACGGCACGGGCCCATGAAGCCTTTTCGTTTGTCGACGGCGCATTCGCGACCCTCGATCATCTGGCGGCGGAGAGACCCGCGCTGATGCGCCCTGATATGACGGCTGACCGGGAGGCAATCCAGCGTCAAGTGGCGTCATTGCGCCGGCGGTTCGACGCGGCCCGGAGTGCGGAAAACGTGTCTTCAGTCGTCGAGGCGACTCGTCTCACATCGGTTGCCGGGAATCGGCTCAATGAGTTGATCTCGATCTTCGGTCCGATGACGCTCTCCGATCGCGGCGTACACCCTGCATTGGCCGAAGGCGCTCGTCTATTCTTCGCGGGTGAGTACCAGCAGGTGGTGTCGGTTTTGAACCCGGCGGGAGGGTTCACAGCGGACACGCCCTTGCAACTGCATGTTCATCTGTTTCGCGCAGCCGCGTTGCATGCGTTGTTTGTTCGATCGCGCGAGGCGGATTCATCGCTGCGCGCACAGGCACTTGCCGAGGTCGAGGCGTGCCGGCGGATCGATTCCGCCTTTGAGCCCGATCCTCGGGCCTTCACGCCGACCTTCATCAGTTTCTTCCGCAACGGGGGCGCGGCCGAAACCAAGAGCGCCGCAACCCCTGCCTCGCAACGGTGAACTGCCGGGCGCTCCGGCAAAGGCCGTGGCACAGGCGGTAAACTAGGCCGCAGAAGGGCCATGATCCTCACGCTCGAAATTACCGGGCCGCAGGCGGAGAAGCTCGGCGCGATTCGCCGAAAGGTGTTCAACGCAACCGGCGGTACTATCGGTCGCCTGCCTGACAATTACTGGGCCTTGCCGGATCCCTATATTTCGAGCCGGCATGCGCTGATTCGGTACCGGGATGGGGTGTTTTACATCGAGGACACGAGTACCAACGGCGTCTTCGTCAACTCGCAGGACAACCGGCTCGTAAAGGGCCAGCCGCATGCACTGAAGTCGGGCGATTGGATCTTCATCGAGCCCTATGAGATCCGCGCGTCCATCACCGGTCCAGTAAAAGAGGCAGCTTCACCGATCAGCGATCTGTTTCCGGCTTCGCCCGACAATCCATTCGCGCCGCCGAGTGCGGTTACGCGAGAGCCGTTCGTCCCGACGTTCGATCATCTCCCGGAGCCGATACCAGACGACGAACTGGATCCGATGAAGAAACTCGGTTTCGGACCGACGCCATCGCGACCCAATTCGCCCAAGCTGGCTGACTTAGCCGGTCAGTCAACATTGAAGGATCACTATCAGCCCCCCGCGCACATCGAGACGCCATCGGAACAGCCGCCAGGTGAGAACGTACCGTTCATTCCAGCTGGCTACAATCCACTCGACGACAGCGGAGCGGTGCCTCAGCCGGTACAGAAAGCGCTCGGGGACTCACGCGTTCCACTTCCGCGGCGAGACCGCCGGCCCGTCTCGGCGACGCCGTCCGCGGCTCCCTCTCCGCCACTCGCGCCCCCACCGAAAGAGGAAGATGTTCCCGGTCGCTCGCGTGGGGCCGTGGATCTACACGCAGTGCTGCTGGGGGCCGGGCTCGAAAACATCGACGTGACCCCTGAACTGGCGCGCAGCTTCGGTGAGATTCTGCGGGTCGTCGTCGCCGGGCTCATCGACGTCCTGCGAGCCCGTAGCGACCTGAAGAACGAGTTTCGGATGGACATGACGATGTACCGTCAGACCGCGAACAACCCGCTCAAACATTCGGTCAACGTCGACGACGCGCTCCACAACCTGCTGGTCAAGCGCAACGCCGCATTTCTGGGACCGGTTGAGGCGTTCGAGGATGCATTTGACGATGTGAGGAACCACCAACTGGGAATGCTGGCGGGCATGCACGCTGCGTTTGACGCGTTGCTCGCAGAATTCGATCCCCAGCGTCTCCAGGCGGATTTCGATCGCCAGTTGAAGAAAGGTGCGCTGCTCTCTGCGCCGGCCAAACTCCGTTATTGGGACCTATACCGAGAGAAGTTTCATGGTATGGTCAAGGACCCTGAGAGATGCTTTCGCGAGCTGTTCGGCAATGAGTTTGCGGAGGCGTACGAGGAACAGTTGAAGCGCCTCAAAGGCCAGGGCCGCGCCCCGAAGCGTTAGAGGCGGCCGTGAACATCACGCGACATATGATCTGCCGTTATCGGACGCTCGGTCTGGGATGGACGTTCGTCGGGGCGCTTGTTGCCGTCAGCTGTGGCAAGGCGCCTCCTCCGGCGCCCCCGTCTATCACGATTGCCGCGCCGCCGGACGCACGAGTCAAAGCTCCCATGACGCTGGCCGCGAGCGCAGATACGAACCCGGACGCGACCGGCAGACCGTCGCCGGTTGTCGTGCGTGTGTATCAGCTGCGGACCGACGGCGCATTCGCAGGGGCGGATTTTTTCGCGTTGTTCGATGACGATCAGAAAGTGCTTGGGCCAGAGTTGATCAGCCGCGATGAATTCGTGCTTGCGCCGACGGAGCGGCGCACGATGGATGTCACGCTCTCGGGCGAGACCCGCTACGTCGGTGCCGTCGCAGCATTTCGTGACATTCGCAACGCACAATGGCGGGTGCTGGTCCCCGCATCGAAAAACGCGCTGAACCTCGCGATTGAGCGGGCGCGAATCGTGCTCACGGTCGCGGCGAATTGATCATGACCAGCCACTGCAGGTTACGGTAGTCAACCTTTCAGGGCACCTCGGATACGTGAATGTCGGCTCATAACAAGGTCGTCTGGTCCGAGGGGCTGTTCCTGCAACCGCAGCATTTTCAGCAGCAGGATCGCTACTTCGAGCGCTTCGTCGAGGGCCGCTGCCAGGCTCTGATTCCGCACAGCTGGGGGTTCACGGAGATCGAGCTCGAACGCGATCTCCTGAGCATCGGCAAGTTCGCGTTGCGCCGTGCCGCCGGCGTGTTTCCCGACGGAACACCGTTCCGCATGCCCGATGACGACCCGCTGCCGGCCCCGGTAGATGTCGGCGCGCAGGTACGGGATCAAATTGTCTACCTGGCGGTCCCGGTACGCCGAGCCGATGCCACCGACGTCGAGCGCGCGGCGAGCGCCGATGGACTGGTCAGGCATGAGGTTCGGGAGTGGGAGGCGCGGGACGCCACCTCGACATCCGGAAACGCCGCCCTTCTCGAAGTCGGCGCCCTGCGCACGCGACTCCTGTTCGCGAGCGATGTCACCCAGGCCTACGCCTGCATCCCACTCGCCCATCTGATCGAGTGCCGCTCCGATAAGCAGGTCGTGCTCGAGGAGGCATTCATTCCCACCGTACTTCACGCCCGCGCAGCGACGCGCCTCGCGACGTTCATGAAAGAGCTTGTCGGCCTGCTGCATCAGCGAGGCGAAGCGCTGGGAGGACGAGTGGCAGCGACCGACCGCGGGGGCTCGGCGGAGATCGCCCAGTTCCTGATGCTGCAGGCGATCAATCGCTACGAGCCGCTGGTCGCTCATTTCGCCGATTCGGGAGGCCCGCATCCCGAAGAACTGTTTCGCGTGTGTGTGTCGGCGGCAGGGGAGCTGGCCACGTTCACCGCCGCATCGAAACGGGCGCCTGGCCTCGCGCCTTACCGGCACGATCGACTGCGCGAATCATTCGAACCGGTGATCGCGGCGCTCCGAGCGTCGTTGAGCACGGTGCTCGAACAGAGCGCGATTCCCATCCCGATCGAGGCGAAGAAGTTCGGCATCAGTGTCGCCACCGTCGCGGATCGGACGCTGTTCAGCACGGCCGTCTTCGTTCTGGCGGCACGCGCCGACCTGCCGGCCGAGGAGCTCCGGAGGCGTTTTCCAGCGCAGCTGAAGATCGGTCCGGTTGAACAAATTCGCGATCTCGTCATGGCGGCGCTTCCGGGAGTGCCGGTCCACCCGGTACCTGTTGCGCCCCGGCAGATCCCGTTTCATGCGGGCTTCGTGTATTTCGAGGTCGATCAGTCGAACGAGCTGTGGAGTCAACTCAAGGCGTCTGGAGGCGTGGCCATGCACGTTGCCGGAGACTTTCCGGGGCTGACGCTGGAATTCTGGGCGATCCGCAGCTGAATTAAGGGAACGAGGCCGCGTCTTCGTGCGCATTCCGTTGATCAGGCGCCGCAGTTGGACGGAGGCGTGCGGTTCACGTTTACAGGCGACCTAGCCGATGCCGGATATCGACGATCCATTCAAGCCGTCAGATGCCACCGTGCTGCGGCCGCGGCCCGGCGCGGGGAAGCGCGGATCGGGCGACGTCGCGCCTCCCCCGAGGGCGAGCGCCCCGCCAAGCTCGTATGTCGATCCGATTTCTGACGCCGCGCGCGAGTCTCTGGGCGCCGGGCTCAACCCTCTGGCACAGGCGGCGAGTCCGCTGCTGCTGCTCGCGGGCCAGCTGCGCGGAACACTGGCGATGCCCGAGCTCGCAGGTCTGCGGCGTCATGCGCTCGACGAGATTCGCCGGTTCGAAGAGCGCGCCAGATCGCTGGGGGTCCACAACGATATCGTGCTTCCCGCGCGCTACCTGCTCTGCGCCAGCCTCGATGAAGCCGTGCTGTCAACGCCCTGGGGATCTCAGAGCGAATGGGCCCAGCAGCCTCTGCTCGTCGCCCTGCATCGCGAGGCGTGGGGCGGTGAGAAATTCTTCGAGCTGCTCGATCGGATCTCGCAGGATCCCGCTCGACACGTCGACTTGCTCGAGTTGCAGTATCTCTGTCTGTCACTCGGCTTCGCGGGAAAATTCCAGGTGCAGGCGCGAGGAGACTCGCGCCTGGCGGAAATCAAGCACACGCTGTTCAGGACGATTCGCGATCAGCGCGGCACGGTGCCGCCGGAGCTGTCACTGCGGTGGAAGGGGCTTCAGGACCGGCGCAGCCG
>Ga0137452_1000276_pt1 | contig 15191 bp, 9 predicted proteins | sample EasRivERMGT513_2_FD_102312 | JGI IMG/M metagenome (GOLD analysis project Ga0137452, IMG submission 102312) | Soil microbial communities from meander-bound floodplain in the East River, Colorado, USA - East River MetaG ERMGT513_2 | ecosystem: Environmental > Terrestrial > Soil > Floodplain ...
CCTCCGCAGCCCGTCAAACTCGACAGGCTGCCCACGCCGCCTCCTGGGACGCACACTCCGTCAACGCCTCCGTCTGCGCGCGGCAGGACAGGAGGTCCGTCGGCAACGCCGGGCACGAGCGTCCCGAAGACGGTACCCAATGCGGCGCCGCTCGAAGGCGCCACGATCATTCTGCGGAAGCAGCACTTCGCCGTCGCCGGATCGCTGCTCGCAGTGCTGGCGTTGAGTATGGCGGTGCTGGCGTTCGTGGCACTTCGCCGATCGGCGTCGCCGCCAACTACAGCCGCCGACACCTCGCCTGCGGCATCCCTGCCGTCGCCGGCGCCTGTTTCGACGCCGCCCGTCGCGCCGATCGAGGCGGCGGCGCCATCGGGCAGCGGAACGCCGCCGGTAGCTCCAGGAAATACCACACCGCCGCCCGCGTCCCCGAAACCGGCACCGGCAGCGACGTCGCCGGAGACAGCGCCGAAGCCAGCCGCGCGAGCGAATGAAGAGCCCGCGCCTTCCCCGGCGCTGCCCGCAAAGGCCTTCGTGCCGCTCGCGTTCGAGACGCGGGCGCTCATCGACGAGACCGACGCGCCGCGCGAACTGGAAGCCACCGTGCACCTGAGTGACGGCCGTATCACGGTCACGGCTACGGAAGATCCCGACAATTCGGTCCATTCGATGCCTTACGATCGGATCGATTCGATCAGCTATTCGAAAGGCCGCGATCCGATGTGGAACTCGCCTGAAGGTCCCGCTCCAGTCGCACGGCTCAGCGCCGGCGCGCTGGGGGGCATCTTCCGCGGCACCCGCCACTGGGTCACGCTCAAGACGAGCCTGGCCGGCGATCCATTCATCGTGCTTCGATTCGGCAGCGAGCCCCAGCTGAAACGAGCGCTCCGGGCGCTCGAAGAACGGACAGGACGGCAGGCGGAGATTGTCGCGCCGCGGAAGGACGCCAGGTAGCGTGTTCTCGCTGACGTTTGTCGAGGCGGGAGAGCCCGGCGCGCACGAGCTTCGCGAGGGCACCACGCTCATCGGTCGCGCCTCGACCTGCGACATCGTCATCAACGCGCCGACGATCTCGCGCCAGCACGCGCGCGTCCGCGTGGAAGACGACCGCGTTTACGTGAGCGATGCCGGCAGCACCTACGGCACGATCGTCCACGGGGAGCCCATCACGACCGAGCAGGAGCTCGTCGCCGGCGATACCTTCGTCCTCGGCCACCTGGAATTCACCCTGATACGCGACGTCGAAGAGTCGGACCTGCTTTCCGACGACCACCAGGTCCTGGAGGAGTCGAGCACGATCGTCAGGCGCGTCGACCAGTTCACAGGCGGCCCCTCCAGTCGGTCTCACGACATCGCTCCTACCGAGGCGGTTCCCGAGACTGCAAGCGCAGCCAGCGTGCCGACGCCGCGTCCACCTGGCGTGAGCACGATGAATCCGGCAGTCGACCGCAGGGCCGCCGACACCAGTTCCGACTCGATGCATTCAGAACGGCGCCACCTCGTCGATCGGCGCAAGGTGAATCTGGGGCGTGCGGCCGGCGACCGGCGCTCCGGACGCGATCGGCGCGGCGGACGCCTGCTGCGGCTGCTCGGCGACATTGCCCGCACGCTCGTGACCGTGCAGCCCATCGAACAGGTCCTGACGAAGGTCGTCGACCTGCTCTTCGATGTGGTGCCGGCCGACCGGGCGTTCCTGCTCCTGCGCGATTCCTGGGACCAGCCGCTGACGGCCCGCGTGATCCGCAGCCGCGACGGCCTGGCGATCCCCAACGTGACGATCAGCCGCACGGTCGTGAACCATGTGATGCGCGACCGGGTCGCGATCCTCGCCAAGGACGCGCGCTACGACTCGCGGCTCGACGCCTCGGCCAGCATCCAGGTGATGAACATTCGCTCGTTCATGTGCGCGCCGCTCTGGAACCGGAACGAAGTGATCGGCGTGCTGTACTGCGACAACCCCCGAAGCAAGCAGTTCGTCGAGGAGGATCTCGAGGTCTTCACCGCGCTCTGCAACTACGCGGCGGTCGCCATCGAGCAGGCGCGGCTCTCGCAGCAGCTCCTCGAGGAGACGAAGCGACGCGAGCGCCTGCAGCGCTACCACTCGCCGGGTGTCGTCAATCGCATCCTGCATTCTGAGACGTCGATCAACAACAACTTCATGACCCAGGAGCGCGACGTCACCGTGATGTTCACGGACATCGTCGGCTTCACGAAGATCTGCGAACACATCTCGCCGGCGGCGGTCGGCGAGCTGCTGAACGACTACTTCGGACGCATGGCCGACATCGTGTTCGAGCATGAAGGCACGCTCGACAAGTTCATCGGCGACGCGATCCTCGCCGTGTTCGGCGCGCCGTTCGACCAGCCCGACCATGCGGAGCGCGCCGTGGCGGCGGCGCTGGACATGCGCCGCGAGCTCGTGCGGTTCAACGCGGGCAGGCCCGGCGATCCGATACGCATGCGCATCGCGATCAACAGCGGCCGCGCGCTCACCGGCGATCTGGGATCCGCGAAGCGCAAGGAGTTCACCACGCTGGGCGACGTCGTCAACACCGCGTCGCGCCTCGAGAGCGCCGTGTGCGAGCCCGATCAGATCGTGATCTCGGAATCCACCCGCGTAGGGCTCAGCCGCTCCTTCGAGGTGAAGTCGCTCGGCGCCTTCTCGATCCGCGGGCGCCAGTCGAAGGTTGAGGCGTTTGAAGTGCTCGGCTCATCCGATAGTCACTAGTCGAAGTAAACTCTTCCCCGGTGGAGCCTGGGTTTCTCGCTGATCTTCGCGCGGCTGTCGGCACCGGTGCGCTCCTCACCGACTCGGCCGATCTTCTGACCTACGAATCCGACGCGCTCGTGCATCTGCGCGCGACGCCTGGCGCGGTCGTGCTTCCGGAAAGCGCCGAGCAGGTGCAGGCGGTCGTGCGGCTGTGCCATCGCGCCGGGGTGCCCTTCGTTGCCCGCGGGCATGGCACCGGACTTTCGGGCGGGGCCCTGCCCGTCGAGAACGGCGTGGTCATCGCCCTCGCGCGTCTCAATCACATTCTGGATGTCGACATTCCGAACCTCCGGGTCGTCGTCGAACCCGGTGTCACCAACCTGGACATCACGCGCAGGGTTGCGCCGTTCGGCTGCTACTACGCGCCCGATCCCTCGAGCCAGATCGTCTGCTCGATTGGCGGGAACATCGCGGAGAATTCCGGCGGCGCGCACTGCCTGAAGTACGGCTTCACGGTTCACCATGTGCTCGGCGTCGAGGCCATCCTGCCGAACGGCGACCTGGTTCATCTGGGCAGCGCCGTTCTCGACGCCCCGGGACTCGATCTGCTGTCGGTGGTCGTCGGATCGGAAGGCACTCTTGCGGTTGTGACGAAGGCGACCCTGAGGATTCTCCGGCGGCCCGAGGCCGTGCTCACGCTGCTCGCGGGTTTCCAGTCGATCGACGCGGCCGGCGAGGTGGTCTCGGCGATCATCGCGCAGGGAATCGTGCCGGCCGCCGTCGAGATGATGGATCGGCTGACGATTCAGGCCGCCGAAGCCGCGGTTCATCCGAATTTTCCAGACGCGAACGCCGTGCTCATCGTCGAGCTCGATGGGACGCGTGCTGAAGTCGACGAGCAGTTCGCCCTCGTCGAGTCCATCTGCCGATCGCTCGGCGCGTCGAGCATCGAGATCGCCCGCGACGCCTCGCAGCGGGACCGCATCTGGAAGGGGCGCAAGGCCGCGTTTGCCGCCATGGGGCGCGTGTCGCCCAGCTACTACGTGCAGGACGGCGTGGTGCCCCGCACCAAGCTACCGGAAGTCCTGCGGAGGATTCGGGAGCTCGAAGCCCGTTCGGGTCTGCGCATCGGCAATGTCTTCCACGCCGGCGACGGCAACCTGCATCCGCTGATCTGCTACGACGAGTCGGTGCCTGGCCAAGCGGAGCACGCCGAGAAAGTCGCAACGGAGATCCTCTCCTACTGCATCGAAGCGGGCGGCTCCCTGACCGGCGAGCACGGCATCGGCGCCGACAAGAAGGCGCACATGCCGAAGATGTTCTCGCCGGACGATCTCGAGACGATGCAGCTCGTGCGCTGCGCGTTCGATCCATCGGGTCTGTGCAATCCAGGCAAGGTCTTTCCAACGCCCCGCTTGTGCGGCGAAGTGCCGGGCCCCTATCGCCAGCATCCGCTCGAACGCGCTGGCATCGTCGAGCGGTTTTGATGACGCCCTCAGCGCTCGACACCCTCGCGCAGGCTGCTTCAGAACGCTTTGGCGTCGAGGCGTGCCGGACGGCGACGCCGATCGACGCCGTCCTCACGGCTTCGCCGGCGCTTGTGCTCGAGCCGGCAGACGCGTCGATGCTGGGCGACATGCTTCGATGGGCCAGCGAAGCGCGACTCTCGCTCGTGGTTCGCGGCGCGGGAACGAAGCTGTCATGGGGCAAGCCGCCTGCGCGCCTCGATGCCGTCCTCTCGACCGCAAAGCTGAGCGCGCCTGTCGATCACACGGCCGGCGACCTGACCGCGGCGCTTCCGGCAGGAGCGCCGCTGGCCGAGGTCAACGCGCTGCTTGCTGGTGAACGTCAATGGCTCCCGCTCGATCCGCGCTGCGGGGATCGCGCGACCATCGGTGGCATCCTCGCCACGAACGACAGCGGACCGCGGAGGCACCGGCACGGTACACCTCGCGATCTCGTCATCGGCGTGGAGATGAGCCTTGTCGACGGGCGATCGGCGAAATCCGGCGGCCGCGTCGTCAAGAACGTGGCCGGCTACGATCTCTCCAGGCTTCTGAGCGGATCGTTTGGAACGCTGGCGATCATCACGCGCGCCATCTTCAAGCTGGCGCCGCTGCCACCGGCGTCGAGAACCGTGGTGGCTTCGGCGGAGCACGGCCGGCCGCTCGCGGACCTCGCGCTGGAAATTGCGTCGAGCCCGCTCACGCCGACGGCCATCGAGCTGCAATCGCCGGGCCGGCTGCTCGTTCGGTTTGAAACAACCGATGCGGCTGCCGAGCAGCAGGCATCTGCGGCGCTGACGTTGTGCCAGTCGCGTCGAATCGACGCGGCTGTCGTGTCGGGAGATTCCGAGAAGGCACTCTGGAGCGCGTATCAGGATGACCTGTCGGCGTCCGACGGCGCGCTTGTGCGGATCGCGGTGCTGCCGGCGCAAGTGGCCGATACGCTCGAACATGTGGACCGCGTGATCACCAGCCACTCCCTCGAGTGGCGCGTGGCCGGCCGCGCGGCGGTTGGCGTGATGTACGCGCGAATCACTGCGAGCCCGTCGAACCAGCAGGCGACCGAGTCGATCGCGGCCGCGATTGACCACATTCGACGCAATGCCTGGGCTCGTGGAGGCTCCGCCGTCGTCGTGTCCGCCGAACCGGCAGTGGTTTCGGGAGTCGATCCCTGGGGCGACGTTGGAGACGCGCTGCCGCTCATGCAGGCGGTCAAGGCGCGCTTCGATCCGAACCACGTGCTGGCGCCGGGACGGACGCCCTGGTCATGAGCGGCCCATTTGCGTCGCTCGAGCCGCTGCAGCCGCTCATGGACAAGTGCGTCCACTGCGGCTTCTGCCTCGCGACCTGCCCAAGTTATCTCCTGAACGGACAGGAAATGGATTCGCCTCGCGGACGCATTTACCTGATGCGAGGCGGTGTGCAGAGCCGCGTCGGCATGAGCGCCACGGTCGTCGGACATTTTGATTCGTGCCTCGGATGCATGGCATGCGAAACCGCGTGCCCTTCGGGCGTGCGCTACGCCCCGCTCATCGAGGAGACGCGCGCGGCAATCGAGCATCACCACACGCGTCCGCTGGCCGATCGCCTGTTCCGAAAAGCGCTGTTCCTCGTGCTGCCGTACCCTCGACGGCTGCGCCTGCTCTCGCGGCCGCTCGGTCTGGTGAACGCGCTGAAGCGCTGGCCTCGCCTGTTCGGGCTGCTTCCGCGTCAGATCCAGAATTCCCTCACGCTCGCGCCCGATCCTCGCACCACGCCTGCGACAGCCGATATCCCCGAGCTCACCGCCGCGCGCGGTGAACGGCGCGCGAGAGTGGGCCTTCTTACGGGCTGCGTTCAGCGCGTCTTCTTCGGCCACGTCAATCACGCCACCGTTCGCGTGCTCACCGCAGAGGGGTGCGAGGTGACGACGCCGAGTCGGCAGGGATGCTGCGGCGCGCTCGCGCTGCACACGGGCCGCGACGCCGAAGCCCGCCAGTTCGCGCGCGAACTGATTCAGGCTTTCGAGCCGTACGGCCTCGATACCATCGTCATCAACGCGGCAGGCTGCGGATCGACGATGAAGGGCTACGGAGAGCTCTTGAAAGACGACCCGAAGTGGGCCGAGCGGGCCCGCGCATTTTCGGCGAAGGTCCGCGATTTCAGTGAGGCGGTCGCTGACCTTCCGCAGCGCGCCCCTCGCCGGCCGCAGAAGGTGCGCGTCGCCTACCATGACGCCTGTCATCTCGCGCACGCGCAGGGCGTGCGCCGTCAGCCGCGGCAGCTTCTCGAATCGATTCCCGGCCTGACCCTCGTCCCCATCGCCGATGCCGACATCTGCTGCGGCAGCGCCGGCATCTTCAACCTCGTCGAGCCGGAGATGGCCGCCGAGCTCGGGCGACGCAAAGTCGCGTGCATCGCCGAAGGCGCACCCGACATTGTTGTCACCTCGAATCCAGGCTGCATGCTGCAGATGACCGCCAGCGCGCGGGCGGCCGGCCAGAGCCTTCGAGTCCTCCATCTCGCAGAATTTCTCGCCGAATCCCTCGAATCCTGAGATCGGTAATCCCCACCGTTTCGCGGTCTTTCCATTACCCGGTTACCAATTACTCGGTTACCCGATTGCTCGACTACCCGACTCGCCTCTCTCCTGCCGATAGTTAGAATGGGTAGACCGCTGATGGACCACGTTGAAATCTACGACACGACGCTGAGGGACGGCACGCAGGGCGAAGGCGTCACCTTTTCGGTCGCCGACAAGCTGCGGATCGCCGAGCGCCTGGACGCCTTTGGCGTCCACTACATCGAAGGCGGCTGGCCCGGCTCGAACCCGAGAGACATCGAGTTTTTCGCGCAGGCGCGCCATCGAACATTCCGGCGGGCGCGGCTCGCTGCGTTCGGATCGACACGACGGAAAGACACGCCCGTCGACCATGACGATCAGGTCAAGCTGCTCCTCGATGCAGCCACCCAGGTCGTGACGATCTTCGGCAAGACGTGGCTCCTGCACGTCCTCGAGGTGCTGCAGACGACGCCGGATGAAAACCTGGGGATGATCGAAGACACGGTGCGCTTCCTGAAGCGGCATGGCAAGTTCGTCGTGTACGACGCCGAGCACGCGTTCGACGGCTGCAAGGAGGATCGCGAGTACGCGTTCGCCACCTGGCAGGCTGCGGAGCGCGGCGGCGCCGACGTCATCACGCTCTGCGACACGAACGGCGGCTCGCTGCCGCGCGAGGTGGCCGAGATCACGCAGTATGCGAAGGCCGGGCTCGGTGCGCGCCTGGGCATCCACACGCACGACGACATCGGTCTCGGCGTGGCCAACGCGCTGGCCTCGCTCGACGCGGGAGCGTCGCACGTGCAGGGCACGATGAACGGGTACGGCGAACGGACCGGCAACTGCAATCTCACGAGCGTGATGCCGATTCTCGCGCTGAAGTACCGGCGCCCGTCGGTGCCGCCCGAGTCGCTCGTCGCGCTCAAGGAGCTTTCGCAGTTCGTGGACGAGACGGCGAACTTCCGGCCGAACCCGCGCCTTCCCTGGGTCGGCGCGGCGGCGTTTTCACACAAGGGCGGCGCGCACGTGAACGCCGTGCAGAAGGTCATCCGCAGCTACGAGCACATTGATCCCGCCGCGGTCGGCAACTCGCGTCACGTGTTGATCAGCGACCTCGCCGGCCGCAGCAACATCGTGATGAAGGCGCAGGAGCTCGGATTCGATGTGACGAACCAGACTCCCGAGCTGCGCGAGATGCTCAAGCGCATCAAGGACCTCGAGCACAAGGGCTACGAGTTCGAGGCCGCCGATGGATCGCTCGCGCTCCTCATCCGGCGGGTGTTGAGCAAGACGCCGCCGCCCTTCAGCGTCGACGCGTATCACGTGTCGATGCGCAACGACGGGACGAGCTCGGTCGTCGAGGCCACGGTGAAGGTCCGCGTCGGCAACGAGCAGGCACATACGGTCGCCGACGGCGATGGACCGGTCAACGCGCTGGACGCGGCGCTACGGACAGCGCTCGTGAAGTTCTACCGTCAGATCGAGAACGTCCGCCTCACCGACTACAAGGTCCGCATCATCGACTCGATGAACGGCACCGCGGCGCGCACGCGCGTGCTGATTCAATCGAGCGACGCGACGTCCGAATGGGGGACGGTCGGTGTGGACGACAACATCATCGAGGCGAGCCTGCAGGCGCTCATCGACAGCCTGGAATATGCGCTGGTGAAAGACCGTAAATTTCAGGCTGTCTGAAAAGAAGACCACGGAGTTTACGGAGAAAGCGGTTTAACACGGAGAAACGAAGCAACGGAGGACGGAACGGAAAAGACACTGCGTGCGACGGCCGGCCCGTCGGGCCGGCCCGTGATGAAACAAAGGCCGTTCAAGATGCAAACCACTGACAGTCCCGCCAGGTTTGTATCTTCAACGGCCTTTGCTTCATCACAGCCCGCATTGCGGGCGTCGCACGACTGTCAATCTTTCCGTGTTGTCTCCGTTACTCCGTTGCTCCGTTGTAATCCGCTATCTCCGAATGCTCCGTTCCCGCTGACTCCGGATACTCCGTTCTCTAAACAGCCATTCGCCGCAGCTGTTTCAACGCCTGCTCCCCGGCTCCGGCGAGACGACGCCAGGCGGCCTCCGCGGTGTCGAATCGCCCGTCCATCCCCATCTGCTCGAGCGCAGTGGCCGCTTCGACAACAGCCGTCGCCGACATGTTCGCGGCGGCGCCTCTCAGAGCATGCGCCTCTGCCCTGAGCCGATCGCTGTTGCGCGTGTCGATCGCCGCGCGGATCCGCTCCAGATGTGACGGACAGTCGTCGATGAAGAGGCGAATCACATCGCGCATGAGCGTTTCGTCTCCGCCGAGTCGGGCCAGCAGCGACCGCTGATCGACTGACTGCGTCGGCGCCTGACCGCGCTCCCCCTCGATCGTCGCGTACAGAAGCGGCGGGTCGATCGGCTTCGGCAGATAGCCGTCCATGCCCGCGTCGAGGCACCGCTCGCGATCGCCGCTCATCGCGTGGGCGGTCATCGCGATGATCTTCAGGTGCCCGCCCCGCTCGCGCTCACGGGACCGAATCGCGGCGGCGGCGTCGAAGCCGCCCATCTCGGGCATCTGGACGTCCATCAGCACGACGTCGAACGTCTGGCGATCGATTGACGCAAGCGCCTCGATGCCGTTGTTCGCGATGGTCACGTGATGCCCGCGGCGGGTCAGCAGCCCGACCGCCACGCGCTGGTTGATGACGTTGTCTTCGGCCAGCAGCACTTCGAGCGGGTGCGCCGCCATCTCGCTCGGGTGGGGTGCCGTCGCCACGTCATGGCGATCGTTCGGGCCATCGAGGATCCGGCAGATGGCGTCGAACAGGTCGGACTGTTTGACAGGCTTGGTCAGATACGCGGAGATGCCGAGGTCGCGGCAGCGTGCCGAGTTCGCATACTCGCCGCTGGAGCTGAGCATCATGATCGTCGCGCCGGCGAGCTCTCGACGCCGGCCGATCTCCGCCGCCACGCCAAACCCGTCGAGATCGGGCATCTGCGCGTCGAGGAGCACCAGGCCGAACGGTTCGTTCCGCTGCGTCGAGGCCGCCAGCGCATCGAGGGCTTCCTGTCCGCCAGACGCAGCCACCGGCTTCATCCGCCAGCGTGTGAGCTGCGTTTCCAGGATCCGGCGGTTGATGGCATTGTCGTCCACGATCAGCACGCGCATGCCGACGAGCTTGTGCGTTCGAGGAGCCGGCACGGGCAGAGGAGCGGCGTCGAAGGGGAGGATGAACTGAAACGTACTGCCCTGGCCGGGACGGCTCTGAATGGAAATCTCCCCGCCCATGAGCCGCACGAGAGTCGAGGAAATCGCCAGCCCGAGCCCCGTCCCACCAAACCGGCGCGTGGTCGACCCATCGGCCTGGCTGAAGGCTTCGAAAATCGCGCTGTGTTTTTCGGCAGGAATGCCCACGCCCGTGTCCGAAACCTTGAACCGCAGTGAGGTCTGCCCGCCCCGATCGGCATCTCGCAGGATGGCGAGCAGCACGTGTCCGTTTTCAGTGAACTTGACCGCGTTTCCCAGGAGGTTCGTCAGGACCTGTTTGACGCGGACAGGATCGCCAATCAGGCCTTCAGGCACATCGGGCCCGATGTCAGCCGCCAGTTCAAGGCCCTTCTCGTGCGCCCGGAGGGCGAGCGGCTTCAACGTGTCGTTCACGAGATCCACGAGCGAGAACGGAATCGCCTCGAGCTGGAGCTTCCGCGACTCGATCTTCGAGAAGTCGAGGATGTCGTTCAGGATGGTCAGCAGCGACACGGCGGAGCTCTTCACGGTCTCCAGACACTCGTGCTGGTACGGCGTGAGCTGTGTGCCCAGCACGAGCTCGGTCATCCCGATGATGCCGTTCATCGGCGTCCGGATCTCGTGGCTCATGTTCGCGAGAAACTCGCTCTTCGCGCGGCTGGCGGCCTCGGCGGCTTCCTTGGCCTTCGCGATCTCCTGCTCGGCGAGCTTCCGCCCGGTGCAGTCGCGGCGCATGCCGATGAAGCCCGCGGGACGGCCTTCAGCATCGTGTTTGAGGCTGACCGAGTCTTCAACGTAGCGCCTGGAGCCGCTGCGGTCCGTGAAGAAGTACTCGAACGCGGGCAGAGGCTCGCCGGTTTCGAAGACGTGGTGAAACGCATCGTAGGTGGCTTTCGCCCGCTCCGCGTCGCCGATGAACTCGCGATAGTTTGCGCCGATCAGCTCCTCGGCCGTGTGATCCGAGATCCGGCAGTACGCGTCGTTGACGCGCACGTACACGCCCTTCAGATCGAGCTCGAAGTATCCGTCCTCGAGACGGTTGATCAGTTCGAGCGTGGTCTGCTCGGCCTCCTGGACGCGCGCTTCCGCCCGATAGACAGACGTGATGTCCCGGGCCTGGGCGACCACCGACGGGCCGTCAGGGCCATCGAGGACCGCCAGCGCAATCTCGATCTTGAATTCGTGGCCGTCTTTGTGAAGCGCCGTGATGGAGCGCCGGCGCACTGCGCGATCGGAAGCATCGAAGAGATCGCGCAGCTCGCTCTCGTACAGCTGGCGGTTGCGAAGCGGAACGAGGAGGTTCGATGCCGTGCCGAGGATTTCCGGACGCGACCACCCGAACGTGCGCTCTGCTTGCGCATTCCAATCGGTCACGCGCCAGTCGTGGTCGAGCTCGATGAACGCGGTCAGCGCGACGTCCGCAAGGACGCGTTCGCGTTGATCCGCGTCACGCGGAACGCGCCCCCGCTCGGTCCGATCTCCCACGAATACCGGCTCCAATCCCCGAATATCGGCTCGGAAACGCTTCGAGTTGAATGGTACAATTTCGCAGCATGCTGCTGAAAAGGGCGGCCTTTGCCGCGCTCCTGCTGATGGCGCTGCCCTACATTCGAGGGCCGCTGTACGATTTTCCGCCCGAGGCTGCATTTTCCGGCACACAACTGCTCAATCCTTATGAAACGGTCTCTCATCCGTGGCAGCGGGCCAATCTGCACGCGCACGGCCGGCCGTGGGGAGGGTTGACGAACGGGCGTCAGTCGGACGCCGACATCGTCCGGACGTACGAATCGTTCGGCTATTCGGTCGCCGGGGTCTCGAACTATCAACACATCGCGGCCGCACACGGCGTGCCGACGATCCCGATTTACGAGCACGGCTACAACGTGGTGAAGCGTCATCAGTTGGCGATTGGCGCCCGCTCGGTCACCTGGTTCGACTTTCCGCTCTGGCAGACGCTCAGCAACCAGCAGTACGTCATCGACCGGGTCGCCGCGACGGCCGACCTGGTCGCCCTGGCACATCCGTATTCGCGCGACGCGTACGCGCTCGAGGATCTCCGCCAGCTGACGGGCTACCAGCTCATCGAAGTGGTGAACGGACCGTTTCTGTTCGAAGACTCCTGGGACGCTGCCCTCTCCGCGGGCCGGATCGTCTGGGGCATTGGAGACGACGACACGCACGATTTGACCGACGGCCGCCGTACGGCCGTTGCCTGGACGATGATCAACGCGCGATCGAGCAACACGGCGGATGTCGTCGAGGCGCTGCGTGCCGGGCGTGCATACGCGGTGGCGAGGACAAACGAGAGCGCGTCGGCAATCGAGACGACGCTCACCAGCGTGACCGTGCGAGATGGAACGCTGCACGTCACGTGTGAGGGCGATCCATCCACGTTCGTCTTCGTCGGCCAGAACGGCGAAATAAGAAAGACCGTGAAGGGTGCGAGATCCGCGAGCTATCCCTTCTCGCACGACGACGCGTACATTCGCACCGTGATCCGGTCGCCGCGCACGACGATGTTCCTGAATCCGGTGCTTCGACACGAAGGCGCCGCGCCGCAGCAGCTTGCGGCACAGGTGAACATGGCAGGCACGTGGCTCTTCCGCGGAGGCCTCGTCCTTGTCTGCCTGGCGCTCGGCCTGCTGTATCGCGAGCGCCGGCGGCCCGCCCTGAAGCGCTCGCCGCGCCACGTACTCGCTCCGGCAGGCCGGAAAACGGCGTGAGTCGTCGCCGGGCGCCGGGTTTCTGGCTGCGCGCTGCCGCTCTGCTCGCCGCGCTCACGACTCAAAGCCTCCCCGCAATCGCTCAAACAACTGGTGCTCCACGCGAGCATCCGATTGAAGGGGACGTTCTCGATGCAGACCTCATACGGGATCTGCCGACCGGCGACAATCTGTTTCAGCTGCTCGAAGCCACGCAGCCGACCCTGATCACGGATCGTTTTTTCAGCGGCGGGCTCTTCGCCGGTCAGTCGGCTCGCATCGGTGGGTTTCTCGGGTCCTGGAGTCAGACCACCTATCGCCTCGGAGATCTCGACATCACGAACCCGACCGGCAGCGGCGCTCCGCTCATCGTCCCCGATCTGTTCTTGTGGAATGCGGTCAATGTCGCCACCGGCATGATGTCGGCCGACCTCGACTCGACGGGCCTGGCGGTTTCGCTCGATCCTCGCCGGCCGACGCCGACGTGGACGCGCACGCTCGAGGCAACGGTCTCACACTTCGGATCGGGCACTGCCTCCGATCCCCCGGCGATCGCGCGTCTTCTCGGATGGGATCACCTCACAGCCATCGCATCGGGACCCATCGTCGCCAATCGTCTGGGCCTCGTCGCCGCAGGATCGTGGACGGACGGGTCGCAGTTCGAACGGGCCGAGACCGACGCGGTGTCGGCGATCTCGGGGTCGGGGTTTGCGCATCTCGTGTTCACGCCAAACGATGGCGACGAACTGAGGACAATCGGTTGGCTGCAGCACACGTCGACGCCGTTCGCGCTTCGCACAGCCGTCGGGCAGCCGGACGCGGCGACGTCGAACACCGCGTTCCACGTGCAATCGACCTGGGCGCATCGAGAGTCGGACCGGCCGCAGTGGAGGGCGTTCGGAGGCTACTCACGAGGCCATCTCACACCGGGTTGGGATCACGCGGCCACGATTCCTGTCTTCGAGCGGCTGACCGATGGACCGCTGACACAATTGGCAAACGCGGCCGACGAGGTCGTCCATCAGTGGTCGTTCGGCGGCCGCCTTGGCGGTCCCTTTCCGAAGATCGCGAACGATCGGCACCAGATCGAAGCAGGCGCCGACCTTTTCGGAGCGGCCGCCCGGCTCTCGTCATTCTTTTCGGGTGCAGCGGGCGAAATGGTCGACGGCCTCCCGGCCAGGGTCTGGCGTTTTGACCACCCGGACACCGAATCCGGCCGGCACGAAGTCGGCTTCGCCGCGTTCGCTTCAGACCGCATCACGGTGACGCCGCGACTCGCCGTCGACGCCGGGCTTCGATTCGATTCAGTGTCGGGATCGGCCGATGGTGCCAGCCAGAACGTCACGTGGCAGACCCTCGCGCCGCGCGCAAGTGTGCGGTGGACCATCACCGATCGATTCTGGCGTCCGACGCTGACCCTCGGATACGCCAGATCCGCATACCGCCTTCCGCTCGACTTGCTCGCGTACGGCGATCCGGCCGCGCCGCACGCCGACGTGTTCCGCTGGAACGCCTTCACCGCCGCGCCGTCCACGGTGACGACGGTCGGACCGCTTGTTCAGCGCGTTGGACCGGGGACCGGCGGCGACGTGTCCTTCAGCCGGATCGACGCGGATCTGAAGCGGCCGCACGCCGATGAGGTCGTCGCAGGTTTCGATTGGAGGCCAGGACAGGGAATGCGTTTCAGGATCCTCGGCGTGGTGCGACAGGAGCATGAGCTCGTTGGCCTGTCGAACGTCGGGGCTCCGAAATACACGGTCAAGGAAATCCCCGATGCCGGTCCCAATGCCGGCTCTCCCGAAGACGACCGGCTCGTCCCCGTCTACAACCGCTTGATCGAGAGCTTCGGGCTGGATCGCTACCTTCTGTCGAGCGGGCCGCAGTCTGACGCGGTATTCAACGGCGTGCAGATCGACGCGGAGATGTCGCGCCCGAAGTACCTGCTTCGTCTGGGCGCGACGGCTGGCCGTGCGATCGGAGACGCGGTCAACATCGGATACGGACCATTGGAAAACGATCAGGGCCTCGTTGGGGATGTCAACGCCAACCCCAACTCGTCGACGTTCGCGCGGGGCCGGACGTTCAACGATCGCGCGTTCACCGGCAAGGTCGTCGCCATTTACAGGTTCCCGAAAGCCACGACGCTCGGCCTGCTCGCGCGCTATCAGGACGGCCAGCCGTTTGCGCGATTGCTGGTCGATCGGTCGCTCAATCAGGGCGCGGAGGCCGTGCGCGCGTTCGTCAACGGCGATGCCCGCTTCACCTTTGTCGCGACGCTCGACGCGCGGGTGCAGAAGCGTTTCCTGATCGGTCCGCGGACGCTCGACCTCGTGATAGATGCCTACAACGTTCCGGGCATGTCGAGTTCTGTCGAGGAAGAGACGACGAACGCCCCGAACGTGCGCATTTCAACCGCCGTGCAGCCGCCGTTCAGACTGCACGCCGGAGTGCGGCTGACCTTCTAGCCATTCTTTCCTGCTGATTCACCGTTTGGATCACGCGCCAG
>Ga0137452_1000278_pt1 | contig 15166 bp, 12 predicted proteins | sample EasRivERMGT513_2_FD_102312 | JGI IMG/M metagenome (GOLD analysis project Ga0137452, IMG submission 102312) | Soil microbial communities from meander-bound floodplain in the East River, Colorado, USA - East River MetaG ERMGT513_2 | ecosystem: Environmental > Terrestrial > Soil > Floodplain ...
AGCGGGACTGGCTCGGCGACATATACGCAACTAACAGAAGTCCACAATTTATGAACATTTTAATCAGATGGTTTTTTTGCAGCTCGTGCCAGACAAGCCGTTCATGCATGCGAGGATCTACATGTGAACCAAAATCATGGCTAGAAAGGGTAGCGAACAGATCTGCGCAATTCGCTTCATCCAATAGTTCCGCGCGTATGAGAGCTGTTGGAAGTTTATAGTCCGGCAACGGTAAAAGGGTTTCGACGAAAGCGCAGCGCTGCCTCAACATCTCATAAAGCTCTGAGAACCCGAAGGTAGCTGGCCCCCCCGGGAACCTTGCATAACCTTCGAGGCCGTCAAACATGACATTCGTATGTTCTTCCTTGCCGCTGGAAAAGTACCTTAGCCCCAGTTTGTTCTCGATCGCTACGATCAGGTTTCCAGTAGGTGCCAGCAACGAAGCCAGCAATCTAATCAGTTCTCTCGCAGGGTCTTCGTGCTTGACGAACAAGGGAGCATATTCCAAAACGCCATTGCAGATTATGAGATCGAACCTACTATCGAAAACAACATCTTGAAAGGAAGCGCAAAGGACGGTAACTGATTCGAGATCGCGTGTTCGTGCCCTCGCTATAGTCGCTCGACGGGGGCTACCCTCAAGAGCAACCACATTCGCAACCCTTTCGCCGAGGAACCGTGTAATGGCGCCGCATCCACAGCCCACCTCTAGGACAGACGCCGAAACTGGAAGCTCCAGAGACTTGTAGGCAAGCGAACGCTCGCGAGACAAATGATAACGGCTGGGCCAATCCTTAATCTTTTCTTCTAACTCGCGTGAGTCACTAGCGATGATTTTTGCACCCTTTATCGCGTCAAGGATATAGGTTTCGGTTGCGTTTCCATCGCTATAGTTGAACGAGCGATGATCTCTCAAGTAGTAGACCCCATCTTTCTTTTCCAGATCATTCTCGACTAGATCTTCTAAATCCACGGCGCACCCATTTGGTATTCAAATTTGACGGCTAGTGAACTGTAACGTGCAAATCCATAGTGGCGATACGCACTCGCCCATAGTGCAGTTGGGAACAAATCGTACTTCCGAATCGACTGTTACAGCCCACTAGAGAGGTGGTTTCAAGCAAGTGGACAAATTAGCTGGCCTTCTAAGTGGAGGGCGGAACTTCCCTCTGTTTTTCGTCTTCCAGCGGAGCGGGTTTTAGCCGCCAATTTTCTGCTCATGCTGATTCGTGATCCAGTCTCGGCTTGATCGACCAACCGATGATCTCGCGGTTAAACAGATCGAGCACGACTGCCAAATACAGCCAGCCCTCGTCAGTCCCGATGTAGGTCAAGTCGGCCGACCACGCCTGATTCGGTGCCGCTGGAGTGAAGTTTCGTCACATTGGCCCAATGCAACACTCCTGTCGGTGAACGACGAAGTGTTGCACTTGGTATTTGACGCTAGCCGGGTTCTTAATACGTCAGGTTACAGGGATTGCTCTGGAATCCTTAACATCAAGGCTTCACGACCGAAAAGGTCCCATCCGAGAAAAGTATCAGCCCCTGGAGACCATCGGCCTGGACGAGGTTCGTTTGCACTCCCATTGCGCTCATCCATTGTCGGGTTTCGAGCGTCGTCCACGGGCCCGAGTCGTATCCATGACCGCTGTCATTGTTCCACAGCCAGTCTGTCGTCGGCCAAAGGCAGATTTCAGGGTGAACGGCTTCGTAAAAAGATTGCCGAACTCCGGTATTTCCATGATGCGACATTTGAACAACGCGTGCATGAAGCTTGGTGGGGTTGTCGGCAAGGAGTTTGTCTCCACTTTCAGGCTTAAGATCAGCCAGAAACAAGACCGTTTGAGGGTCCTGCACTTTCAACACAAGAGACGAATTGTTGAGTCCCGGTAACTCGGGGTTTGACCCTGAAAGGACTTCCCAGTCCCGGCCGCCTGCGTTCACATGCTCCCCCTTGCTCAAAGACCTGAGCGGAATCCCAGAATACCGAACTGCCTGAAGAAAATTGTCGTACCCATGCAGGTATAGAGGCTCCTGGGCCTCCAACCATGAGCGGTCCACCTCAACCCAATAGACTTTTGCAATCGGGGGGGGTACGTGCCGAGTCAAGAGTTCCGTCAGAGCGTTGACATGGTCAGAATGGATATGGGTAATAAACCAGGCGTCGACGGGACGGCCACTCAGAAAGGTCTCGAGATAATCAGCATCCCACGAGTATCCCCCATCGATCACGACCAGTTGTCCCGAGTCGCTTTCGACAACGTATGACATCATTTGGCCGGAACTTTGGCTTGGAAGTTGCCAAATCGTCATCTTTAGCGTGGGTGTTGGCGTTTGGGGTGAAACATTTGTTTCGCCGCCGCCACCACCACCACTACACGCGGCCAAAAGCAGTAGCACAAACAACGATGACAGTCCGCGCGTAATTTCGAGCCGGCAGGTCCTCATGGCTGCGCCTCTTTGAAGCGTCAAAGCTGCATGCGCGCCCCGTATCGCCTGGTGCCAAACTTGGTTGACCGGTTCTAGGAGGAACCGGTCGCCGACCTCGCACCTGAGGGATCTCCCCGGGGTTCAGCACCCGGGCTCTCGCAATCGGCGCGAGGTAACTTTATCTATTAGCCCAACCCGATCGACGAGGTCCTAGAACCACCTCTGCACTATCTTCCAATTTTCTTCAATACCAGTTGCGTCATGGATAGTATCTCCTTTCTCCTGAGACCTAATACAATCGGCAAGAAGTAAAGTAGTACTACAACCATGCAGGTGTACAGTATTCCAGCGACAACAAGTTTGACAATAACGCTTTGAACGAAAGCGAGGGCCTTGTTGACCGCAACAGTCGCCAATGCAGATAAGAACAAAAAGAATAGAACACTAACTACCTGATGGCCGACGTAGCGCCAGAAATTGAGCTTCAGGAAGCGGCAATTGAAATATAGGTGCACATTTACACCGACCGCTTGCACAATTACCATCTTGATGGCCAACCCTGCGGCCCCGGCATGCAAACCCATATTGGGTGTTGGGGCGAGCAAAAAATATCCTATTGGTATACCTATCAGGGTGGAGGCAATACCTATCCTGCTATATAGCGCTGTCTGGCCTGAAGCCATGTACACTGCCCCACTTAATACGCCATACGTCTGGTGAATTTGGAAAAAGGCCATGATGGCTATTGCCAAGCCGGCGTCGCGAAATTCCACTCCGCCAAAAATATAGGCCACAGACTCGGCTTGCACCACGATAAAGCAAGAAAAAAATGACACTATTCCATAAAAAATTGGAATGTAACGTCTGAACAAGCTGGCCATCTGCGCAAGATCTTTCTCCGCATAGGCGATTGAAAATTCCCTCAGTATCAGATACAACATGGAATTGACGAATAGGAAACAAACGCCGCCGATTTGAGAAGAAAGGCCGTAGAAGCCCTGTTCCACACTTCCGCTGAAAATCTGCAACAGCCAGCGGTCCAGAACGCCGACCGTTGTGGCGACAAGCATGTAGGTAAACAGAGGCCTGCTGTATTGATAAAACTCGGTTGTATAGGAACGAATCTCTTTTTTCGATAGGAGCCAATCGTGGCCAGATGAATCGACGTTGTTATCAATAATCCATAGCGTCGCTACAATCAGAAAAATTATCGTGATGAAATTACATACAAATAACATAGTCAGGTCTAAATAGTCATATGAGAAAAGAGCCCATACTAGAAGTAGACCCATGATCCTTTGAACTATTCTGACCTTCTCAATCGGAACGGTTACACCATAGGCGTCACCCAGGTTACCTATCGTTTGCAAATACCAGGTCAGAATGGCCCAGATAGCTGCCAGATAGACAAAAAATATTGACTGGTCTGGCCAAAGGGTCGACGCGAATGACGTGATCTGCGACAAGACAACAAGCAAGACAATTATTGCCGAAACAATGAGAGAGAAGGCAACGTAAAACGAGACCAGGCCGCTTTCCTTCTGCCGTTGTGAGATCTTGGTGTAGAACCCCAACGAGGTGCCCATGTCGAAAAACCCGACGACTTGGGAGAAAACGGCGGTCAAATAGCTGAAGTCGCCATATGACTTCGGTCCGAGACTACGCGGAACGATGGCCTGGGTAACGAGGCTAACTATCAAACCAATCAAACTTGCGGACAGTTTGATTAAATATCTTTTCTTGAGAGTATCCAATTTGACTTTCGATTTAGCGTCCTGGCCTGATAGCGCTCGATCTGGATGTCACCTTGTGCCTGCAACCCTTCGCACCCAGCAAAGGATCGCTCTATCAACGTTCTGAACGTGGGGTAGTTGGGCTCGCCATGTTTGGAACGGCACGAGAGCGCAGACTTCGACATCCTCGTCGCTCTCCGCTTCGGGGCTGGAGTGCCTAATCGCCAGAAATATCCTGGTGGGCCGAGCTTAACTGCCCGACCTGCCCCGTGGGCGACTAAGCCTTGATAGGTTTAGATCTTCCGAAGCTTAACTATCATTGTCACGCTGCATGAAAGAGGCATGCTTCTCACAATTTTTTCTTCAAACGCTTTCACAAAACTCATCACGTGCTGATTTTTGATCGCTTCATTGAATTGCACCGCAAAATCATCAACCTGTTTCTTTGTCAGATTGCAACCGAGCATAGAATTGGCGGTAAAGAAATTATAGGGGAGCATTGCCTCAACTTTTAGCCCCAAGTTATCTGAAACTTCTTGGATTTTCTTTTCGTTAGAGAAGACAGCGTAATTCGTCACGAAAAAATTGCTTATACCGTCGTTACGTTTTCTGTTGTTCTTTAGGAAGTCGACATTGTCACTACTCAAGATATTAAACATGATGACGCCGCCCTTTTTGCAAAGGCGAGCTTGTTCTTTAAGCAGATCCTCCCAGTTGGGAAAATGAAGCAAGAAATCCATAGAAACAACCGCATCGAATTTTTCATTTTCAAAAGGAAGTTTGTCAGCAGCCGCTTCTAGAACCTCAATGTCTCTCGTTCCTTTGCGGGTTTCTATGAAATTCAACATTTCCTTGCTTATGTCAGTGGATAAGAGCCTATGACCGTTGTCAGCGAGTAGAAGTGATAGCCGTCCAGTCCCTGCTCCGACATCCAAGACATAGGAGTTTTCTTCCAGGTTTTCAACAAAAATGTGCGAAGTTACGTTGTCAAAGAAATCATGTTCTACTCCCTTGAAATACGCTTTCGCGGCTCCCCTTGACACCCATGCATTGCTTTTGAATCCTATTAGACTTTCAATGGAATCAAAGACAGTTCTTCTATCGGTCTTTTGGAAGAATTTTTTGAACATGATGAGACCTTTGTTGACACTTCATGGCCGCTTGTCCGAGTCCGGTAGTGTCGAATTCGTCGGTTTCTCACGCCGACGCACCGGACCAAAACCAGGTTGGCGCAATCATCGATCTACACGGCAGCCAGCCAGCGGATGCGTTTCTGGTGTGGCGGCGGGGCTTGCTTACACAGTGGATTGCTTGCTGGCCGCTGCTCTGGGTTTCGGGGCGCTCGGCTCGGCCATCGCGTCGCGTAGCGCGGTCTCGACGCGATCAAGAAGGTTATGGGGTCGGTCGCAGTAGCGCGTCTTGAACCGCACCAGCGCTTCCTGTACTTCGGCGCCTCTCCACCATCCCTCCACGTCATCCCAAATCTTCGCGACGTGGGCGGCGGCTGATTCGGGGGTTTCGTGGAAGATCCCGGCCCGTTTGAGGTCGTCGAAATAGGGAATGGCAGAGTCGCGGACTGGCGACGCGTTCATATCCCAAAAAGCAATGACTGGCACGTCAGCGGCCATAAACTCAAGGTATCCGGTCCCGCCATTGTAGGTGTAGATAACAAGTCTCGATTGAACAACAAGATCTGAAATTGGGTCTGAACCGTCGCTCAGCTGAACTTCGGGCAAGGAGCTTTTCCAGCGAACATCCTCGCAGTAAAAGTCAGTTGCTGATCGGTCCGCCTTGCGCCCCTCTGATGAAAAGGCGTTTGCCAAAGGATAGAGTCTTACAATCAAGCAATTGTTGCGCAACTTTTCAGGAAGCAACCCTGCAAGCCTTATGCATCCGTCAATGGCCCCCAATAGTGGAGCCAGTCCCACACCAGAATCCAGCCGAAAGGTATATGGGGGCCACAAGCCGCGGACAAGCAACAGTCGATTCCTTTTCGATTTCCTTCTTCCTTTGTATTTACGAATAGGTTTCAGAATACCCACAGGCACAAGGTTCGTCGAGCCTCGCTCGACCCAACCCCAGGTCAAATACCGATCCGCTATTTCTCTTTCGTGCCGTTCTGACCACATGAACTGTGGCAAGCCGTATCCCCCGTGTTGACCGTATACTAGCTTTGCGCCGTTTTCCACATGGCACGCGGAATAGGCCATGGAAACCGTGTCATGCCAAAGTGCGTTTGATGTGAACATGAGGCGTGGCGACTTAGGCCAGGGCAAACTTTGAATTTGCCCCAACATCTTTTGATACCCCTCAAGATAGACAGTGGGTATTTGAATTGGGATCAAGCTTACGAGGCATTTTTCGAACGCATTTCGTGCGTCATGGCTCAAGGTCTTTTTGCGTTGCAGCCAGTCAACCGGACTAACAACTGATGGTATTGTTTTCCACAGCTGTGGTGCTTGATTGAACCGCACGTGAAGCTTCAGCTCATCAAATGCCGATAAGTAGGTGGCAATCAAAAATATGTCGCGATTTCTTACTAGATGCACCGCGACCTTACTGTAGGCAGAGAATATTTTCTCTTTTAGGCTGACAGTTTTTCTGCTTTGGATTTCTGCACGAACCCTCTCGAACGGTCTTGGAGAGAGATTTTTGACACAGCTTACTGTGGTGAAGTTCTCGAGGATATATGCATAGATCGAGTGATTCCACTCATGAGTGACCATTAATTCTGAAAAAAAGTGTTCCATGCTGTATGGGACCATGGACTCTTTTTGCCAAGCCAAAACTATGGTCTTGGAAATCGGATAATGTTTGATCGCTTGCTGAATGGACTCCCAGCGATCAAATAGTATGTGTACAAAATAGGCGAGCCACGGTCCAACTAGAATCCTCCAATAACGCAAACTATGGTCGACGCGATGAATCTCGTTTAGATAACTTGCCAAAACGGTGAGTACACGTTCATATAGCTCGCACAGGTAATCGTAATCGCGTCTTAGTTTGGCCCGATCATCCCAGTGAAACGGTGCAATCTCAGCGTCCATATTCCCCCATACGGACTTACGGCCATACATCCGGCACCATTCACCCAAGAAAACGACCGGCACGTTGCGATCCCATGTGTCCTCGATGGCCGTTGTTACCAAGAGACGCGCTCGCTCACTCATCAACTTTGTCCCTAAGTCAATACCAACCCATCAACGTATCGTCCCATTAGCCTAGATTCTTTCGGTAGGACAAGTTCGGCGGGTGCTAGGTGTGGAGGTCGTGGAACGGCGCACACCCGCTCGTACACGCATACGGCGTACCGACGGATGCACACCAGAATCATTTTCCCTTTGGAAACCTACTCAGCAGGAGTAGAACTGGACTCCAAAAGTCGTGATGCTCGTGGAGCTGCAATAGGAGTGCGTGACGGTGAGGCGCGAGCGGTCAGTCGCGATGTTGCAAAGGGCGGCGCCATCAAAGGCACCGAGGGGGAAATCGCTCTTTTTACATCCCTGGTGATTTCATACCAATAACTCCCAAACAACCGCCGTCCCACGCTTTACGTCCTGCTTTACGGCCTTGCCCAGCACGACGGCAAGAAACTTCGTCGGCAAGCCTAGCCCTGGGCGAATGGCGCGCATATTCTTGTGTGTGAGAATATCGCCCGCTTTGATGTCTTGCACCACATACAGCGACCGGCGATATTGGAGAGATTTTTCCTCCGCCTCGGTCGCGCCGTAGCTCACCTGTCCCAACGCCTGCCAGGCACGTTCGGTTTCCACTAACAGTTGCGCCATTTCTGCGGGCTCCATCGAGAAGGCGCTGTCCACGCCGCCATCGGCTCGGTTGAGGGTGAAGTGTTTCTCGATGACGGTGGCCCCCAGTGCCACGCTGGCCACCGAAGCACCCACCCCCATGGTGTGATCAGACAGTCCTACTTCGCAGCCAAACAACTCGCGCATATGCGGGATGGTCAGGATATTGGTGTTTTCAGCCGTAGCCGGGTAGGTGCTGGTGCACTTGAGCAGGATCAGATCCTTGCAGCCCGCCTCACGGGCAGCGCAGACGGTTTCGTCCAGTTCGGCCACGGTCGCCATGCCTGTCGAGATGATCAGCGGCTTGCCGGTGGCGGCCACGCGGCGGATCAGCGGCAGGTAGGTATTCTCGAACGATGCGATCTTATAGCACGGCACATCGAGGCTTTCGAGGAGATCCACTGCCGTGTCATCAAACGGCGTGCTGAAAGGGATCATGCCCAGCGCACGCGCACGATCGAATATGGGTTTGTGCCACTCCCACGGGGTATGGGCCTCGCCGTAGAGCTTGTAGAGCGAAGTGCCCGCCCACAGGCTTTGGGGGTCGCTGATGTGAAATTCCCGCTCATCCAGATCAATCGTCATGGTATCGGGCGTGTAGGTCTGAATTTTCAGTCCATGCGCGCCAGACCCAGCCGCTGCCTCAACAATTTCCAGCGCGCGTTCCAGCGACTGGTTGTGGTTGCCGGACATTTCGGCGATAACGAAGGGGGCGTGATTTCGCCCTATCAACCTGTCAGCGATCCTGAACCGCTCACTCATTTTGATGCAGCCTCTTTGAATAAGACGTTGACTCAACTCGATAGCCCGACCCTAAAAACAAACGCCCGGACCGCTCGTTGCTCCCGAGGACATGGGCGCGAACCTTGCCGACCTTCGGCCGGCTAGCTGCAAACCAACGCTCCGCACTCTGTAACAGGTCTCGTCCAAGACCCGCCTCCTTGATACCCGGAACGAGATAGATAGAAACTTCAGCTTCCTCACCCTGAATATCGAAACGCACGACCCCCACAGGCACACCCTCACGCTGCCCGATCAGCAGCAATCTGTCTGGTGAGGTCAAGACCGCAGCAAACCATTCTTGATGATCTTTCCAATCGATCGCCCCAGGATTGCGTGATATCGCCCTGATAGTCGGGTGATTGCGCCACTCGAACAATTTTTCGGAGTCCTCCCAGCGTGCAACTCGGATCTTGATGTCATTGCAGCGCAGGTTTCCAACGACTCGCGAGACACCCCGACCATCCACAGCCTGCATGGCATTGCGGGAAATTGACAGCCTCAGGTAGCTATTTTCCATGAGCGCGTATAGATGCCGCCCGATCGCATGGGTCAAGTCGTCTTTGATTTCCGGCGCATACAATAAGCCTTCGGATGCTGCATCGGCAATCTGCCTGGCCTGATTGTCAGCCGTGCAGATGGAGAACGTGGGCAGCCCCAGACAACATCGCTCCCAGGTTGCCGAACCGCCCGCTCCGATCGCCAGGTCCGATGCCGCCACTAGTTCAGCCATACGACTGGTTTGCACATGGCAGTGGAATTGATGTTCAGCACATGCCAGTTCAATCTGTTCGCGGGACGGGTGTTGCGCGCCGATCACCACGTCGACATGCAGCCCTTCGATGACAAGGTTGGCCACGGCCTCAATGGCACGGCCCGTATAGTTGTCTGCATCCACACCGCCAAAAAACAACAGAACGCGCTTGACCTGCCCTGTTCTCAGCTTGACCTGCTCACGAAGTTGACGGAACTCGTCGCGCAGCAAGGCGTACCGAGGTCCGAGTAACAAACGGCAATGCGCCGGCACCTTGGCGGTGTAGCGGGTTTCCACGTCCGCGTGGAAATTCTGGTCCAAAAGCACATCGCAGTCGTGCTTACGATCGGCAAGGTCATCGATGACCAGGATGTTCTTGGCCGTCTGTCGAAGAGCCGACTCCCAATAGGCATCGAGTGCGTAGTGGTCAACGATGAGCCAATCCCAGACGCGGTCGGACAACGCCTGAATGCTGTCTTGTGCATCGGCTTGCTGACTGGTGCCGAGCCAGTGTGCGTGGGCCAGGTCACCTGAAATTGTCTCGATCGATCCGCTGTCAAGCGGCACGAACTGATGCCCCTTTGCTGCCAGGCTGTCCTTCAAAGGCTCGGGCAAGTGGCGGCTGACGAAGCGGATCTGTGCGCTACGTTGTTTTAGTGCGTCCGCCAGGGTCAGGCAGCGCGTGAAATGGCCAGTGCCGATTTGGCTGGACGAATCGACACGGATGGCAATTTTCAATTCTTTACGCTACCAATGAAATTCTGACGAACCGGGATACCCGCTGCCTGCATCGCTGCTTTGGCGCCTGCAGGTGTCTGTTCAGTAAAGTGAAAGATGCTGGCAGCCGCCACTGCCGACGCACCAGCATTTTTTACCGCATCAATCATGTGCTGATAGTTGCCCGCGCCTCCTGACGCGATCACAGGAATCTTGACGGCATTCACGACCGCTTCAATCAGCGCCAAATCGTAACCCTGCAAGGTCCCATCCCGCTCGATGGACGTGATGAGAATTTCACCCGCGCCGCGGCCTTCGATCTCGCGCGCCCATTCACGCACCTCGCGCCCGGTGGGATGTTGCCCGGCTCGACTAAAACACTGCCAACCCCCGCCGTTGGGATTCTTGCGCACATCGATACTCGCCACCACGCACTGTGCGCCGTGGCGCTTGGCTATGTCGCTCACCAATTCAGGGCGGGAATAGGCCGCCGTGTTGACGCTGACCTTGTCGGCCCCGGCGCGCAGGAGCCTCTGGACCTGCTCGATTCGGGTGATGCCCCCGCCCACCGTGAGCGGCACAAAGCAGTCCTGCCCGAACTCGTCGATGGACTCAAAGTCGAGCTCATCGTCCGACCGGTGGGCTACGATGTCCACCAGTACGAGTTCATCCACCTCGCGCTGGTTATAGACCTTGATCGCGGGTAATACGGGGCCTACTCTGCGCCAACTGTCAAACCCGATGCCCTTCACCAGACCGAACTGCTTCCACAGCAGGGTGGGAATCACGCGCACCTTCAGCAAGCCGGCCCCTCGATGAAGTTGCGCAGCAGCCTAAAGCCTGCACGGGAACTCTTTTCCGGGTGGAACTGGGTGCCGCAGATCCTCCCGCGCCTGACGGCCGCCGTGACCGGGACGCCGTAGTCGGTGGTGGCCAGCACGTCCGCTCGGTCCTCGGGCATGAAAGCGTAGCTGTGCACGAAATAAAAGTCGGTCCCGTCAGGGATGCCATCAAATAGTCCACCACTTGTTGCACAATTCGAAACCTCGTTCCAGCCTACATGGGGCACGCGCAGGGTACAGCCCAGCGCGCCCAGGTGCTCCACTCGGCCGGGAATGAATCCGAGGCCCGGGGTACCCTCCGGCGCGTTGGCGTCGGCGCCCTCCATGCTGCACGACGCCAGAAGTTGCATGCCTACGCAAACGCCTAGCAGAGGCTTGTGCCTCCCCTGTACCTCCTCCTGCAAGGCCTGAGACCAGCCGCCCTCGCCCAGCAGTCGCGCACAGTCGGCGAAGTTACCCACGCCCGGGAGGATCAGGCCGTCGGTGGCGTGCATATCAATTGCGCGTGTGACCAGGATCGGAGCCACGCGCAATTCTTCCAGCGCCCGCATCACAGAGCCCAGATTACCCACCCCATAGTCGATGACGCCGACTCTCATGCGTTGTCGTAGTTGATCTTGGTGAGGTTCCCGTCAGGGTCCTTGATCAATGCACCGCTCGCGTCGCGCTTGAATATCTTCTTGTTGGTGAATTTGTCGCACAGTCGTATGAATTCATCCACCGTCATGTCCAGCGGCCGCAAGATGTCTTCAAGCGACTTGCCCAGGTATTCACGGGGAAACTTGCCGTCCAGTCGTTTCACCGCCTCCATCCCGTCCTGGCGTGTGAGCCGCCCACGCCGGATATGCAGACATGCAAGGTCCGTCGCCCGACCGAAGCCGAATTTAAGGAACTTGAAATAGTCGTGAATGCCGGTCTGGTGGTTGTCCAGGTTTTCGTAGTTGACCATAGAGCCTTCGACGACCTTGTCATAAGTATGGAAACCGTTCGCCTGCGCAATCAGGGCGTTTGACAGGCCATCCCACGGTATGTAGTGGCCGAGAAACAGTCCTGTTACGCCAACGCGTGCGAGTTCCTCGTCACTCGGGTAGGTGTAAGGTATCAGGTGCTTGGCTTCTATACCTTCCATACCGACCAGGTCCGATACCCGCATACCCAGCAATCCGCCAAACTCTTCCAGCCAGCGGCGGTTGAGCACATTGTTTTTGGCAGCAGTCGCCGGGCCACCGTACTCGTCCTGCGAGTTCTCTCCCCAGAGTAGTAACCGCACATTGAATTGAACCGCGGCCCGCACCGGGATGGTGAAAATGCCGACATGCTCAGGCCATGAGATGTCACCCACCTGTGTGAGTCCAATACGATTGAGCTTGGCCCGGATCAGCGGATTCGGGGACATCTCAACGTAGTCCACGCCCAAGTGTTTGAGGTTTTCGATATTCTTGCGACCGAGAGGCGTGAGGTCGCACGTGGTAGACGTGACGCACAACGGATTCAACCCAAGTTGGAGCATGCGCACAACTTGGTACGTGCTGTCCTTGCCACCGCTGACGGGTACGATGCAGTCCCAGTTGCTCCCGTCGCGTCGGCGATATTTTTCCAACAACTGCAGCAGCTCTTTGTGGCGCGCATCCCAATTTACCTCCTTTCGCTTCTCGTAACTGCGGCAGGCGTTGCACACACCTTCGTCATCAACGTGCAGATCCGGCTTGGTGTCCGGCATTACACAATGTTTGCAATAGGCAAGCATGTCAGCTTCGCTTTTCCATGAGGAACCAGGTGATGTCGTCTTGCGGGAAGATCGGGTCGCGCCGATAGGCGAATCCGTAGTCCACGAGCTCCATCTGCCGATGGCGGTCCATGATCTCACCGGCAAAGTCGCGTTTGAAGAGGCGGTCCGTGTGACCGCGGTAAGGAATGGCCGCCGGCACCGGATTGTAGTATTCCGCCACCAGCAGGTATTTCCCGCTTGCCGCCACCAATTTGTCGTACACCTGCGGTAGCGCGTCTGGGTTGATGTGGATGAGAACCCCCTTGACCAGCACCAGATCCCATGTCTGAGGTGGATTGAAGTCCAGGATGGAACTGTGGTGTACGTGGTGAGGCGGGATGACCTGCGCCAACTCGCGTGCAGCATCGGCATTGATCTCGATGCCGTGCTGCTCCTGCGCAGGGTGCAGCAGTTTCAGGGCCTTGAGGTTCATGCCAATGTTGGCGCCAAACTCGATGCAGGTCTTGACGCCACGCGCCGCGCGCAGGGCTTTTGCAAAGAAATCCAGGTTGGAGGCCAGCAGGGCATTGCTTCGATTGCGTTGGATGTATTCAGTGCCGAATTCGCCAGCCCAGAATGCTTCTTGCTCTGTCTTGAAGTTCATCTGCCGCTCCCAGTTCCCAACCAATCTCCGCATCGAGGCGAATTACCTTCCCGACGGTGAGATACTTTTGAACAGTATTTCAGCGCGAAGCCAGTCTTCAGGAGTGTCGATATCGACAACCCGCCAGTTGGGGATCAAATAACCGATTCCGCTGCTGTGTATCCTGATGTTTCGCAGCCAGGCTTCAGCCTTGCCCCAATAGAACTGACCCGCATCGTGATAGGCCGGCTCGAAATCCTGGGTCCTCGCCATCTCAAATTGTGGGTAAAACGGTTGCATCTTCCCGTCGTCCAAGCGTCTGAGTGCTCGCTGAATGGCGGACGGGAATTCCGTGACCGGGAAGCAGTAGTCCGCCCCCCTCTCCATCAGAAGGGCAAGAGCCCCCTTCAGGTCATCGATTCGAATGAATGGAACTCCTGGATATATGCAGCACACATTCTCAAATACCCAGCGAAGAGCGCGACAAGCGTGAACTCCATGGGCGATTGCGGGTACCGTTGCCGTATCGTCGTCTGCCAGGTCGGCGGGGCGAAGAAACGGTGTTTCTGCGCCCCATTCCCGTGCAATGGCGGCGATTTCTTCGTCGTCGGTGGACACGACAATGTGCTCGAAGAGTCCTGATGCTCTTGCTGCGGTGACGGCATGAGCAATCATGGGCTTGCCGTTAAAGAGCTTGATGTTCTTGCGTGGTATGCGCTTGCTGCCACCGCGAGCAGGAATGATCGCGATGTTCATCCGCCCATCGCTCTTGCCAATGCGGTCACTACCGAATCTTGCTGTGCTTCCGTCAAACCTGGAAACATCGGTAAGCTAAGGGACTCGGCGTAATAACGCTCAGCCTCGGGGCAGTAACCTCTCTTGAAACCAAGATTCTCGAAATACGGCTGCAGGTATACAGGAATGTAATGCAAATTTACGAGTATTCCTGCCGCATGCATTGCTCCAAATACTTGGCGATTCGTCCTATTGATTTCGCCAACCTTCAAACGAATAAGGTAAAGGTGGTAGCTGGAATAGGTGTCCGGGTGTTGCCATGGCGTAATCATCGGCATATCGGCCAACAATTCGTCATACCGCTTGGCGATCGTACGGCGCTTGGCGACAAACTCGTCGAGCCTCCGCAACTGACTCAGGCCCAACGCAGCATGAATGTCGGTCATACGATAGTTGAAACCCAGGCGTATCTGCTGGTAGTTCCAAAGCTCATCCCGCGGCCGGGGATGCATGTCTTCCGCATCGCTGGTGATGCCATGACTGCGGAAAAGTCGCAGCTTCCTGGCCAATTGTGCATTGTTGGTGAGCGCCATACCGCCCTCGGCCGTCGTGATGATTTTGACGGGGTGAAAACTGAACACGGTGATGTCGCTGTACCGGCAGTTTCCAATGGGCTCACCCTTGTAGCGACCACCGACGCCATGGGAGGCATCTTCGATGACCTTGAAGCCGTAGCGCTGGCTGAGCGCGTGAATCCCGGCCATGTCGCAGGATTGACCGCACAGATGTACGGGGATAACGACCTTGGGTAAGTTGCCGGTTTTTTCGGCTTCTGCCAGCTTTTCCCTCAGGCGATCCACGCTCAGGTTGTAGGTACGCGGATCGATATCCACAAAATCAACTGTCGCGCCGCAATACAAAGCGCAGTTGGCGCTCGCCACGAAAGTGATCGGCGTCGTCCAGACCAGATCACCTTTACCTACACCCAAGGCCAGGCAGGCAATGTGCAGTGCACTGG
>Ga0137452_1000282_pt1 | contig 15090 bp, 10 predicted proteins | sample EasRivERMGT513_2_FD_102312 | JGI IMG/M metagenome (GOLD analysis project Ga0137452, IMG submission 102312) | Soil microbial communities from meander-bound floodplain in the East River, Colorado, USA - East River MetaG ERMGT513_2 | ecosystem: Environmental > Terrestrial > Soil > Floodplain ...
CAGCGGGTCGCGGAACACTCGAATTATAGCCTCGCTGGCCCGGCCGAGACGGGGGTAGTATCAAGCCGATCGGAGCTGCCGAACTGGCAATCGACAAGGAGAAGCAACCCATGTCACTGAATGCCGGCCTGAATCGCAGAGCGTTCCTGAGAAACGCGGGCATGACGGCGCTTGTCGGCGCGGTGGGGAGCGGAACGTCGCTCGCGACCGGCGCGACCCTCGCGGCCGCGGACACTCTGGCCGAAAACGGCGGGAAGTTCGATTTCGACACGCCGTACAACCGTGTGGGCACCGACTGCACCAAGTGGGATCAGCCGATGCGCACCTACGGAATCGATTCCCTGGTAGCCGGCATGGGCATTGCCGACATGGACTTTCGATGCGCGCCCGCGATTACGAAGGCGCTCACCGAGCGGCTCCAGCACGAGAACTGGGGCTACCTCGATCAGCCTCGATCGTTTGTCGAAGGCATCGCGGCCTGGAACAAGCGCAAGTACAACATCAACGTCAATCCCGATTCGGTCGTCGTCACGACGGGCGTGCACCCGGCGCTGATTGCCGCGCTCAAGACGTTCTCGCCTCCTGGAAGCAAGGTGCTCCTGCTCACGCCGACCTACAACGGGTTCTATGGCGACATCCGCTACGTGGGATGCACGCCCGAAGAGAGCCCGTTGAAGATAGGGTCGGACGGGCGGCACTCGATTGACTTCGAAGATTTCGAGCGGCGCATCAGCCACGACACGAACACGTTCATCCTGTGCAACCCGCAGAACCCGACCGGCAACATGTGGTCGCGCGCCGATCTCGCGCGACTGGGTGAAATCTGCCTGCGACGCCGGGTGGTCGTGCTCGCCGACGAAATCCACTGCGACTTCAACAACAAGGGCGTCGCCTACACGCCGTTCATGACGCTCGACAACAAAGACGTCGTGATGAACAGCCTCACGTTCAAGGCCGCGAGCAAGTCGTTCGGCCTCGCGGCGATGAAGTGCGGCTGGTTCTTCTCCGACAACATGGACTACATGCGCCGCGTGCGCGCCAACAACCGCACCGATCTGACGACGCTCGGGATGATCGCGAGCAAGTCGGCCTACGAGGGCGGCGAAGACTGGCTGCGCCAGGTCGTCGAGTACATCGACGCCAACCACGCCTTCGTCGAGTCGTACGTCAAGGCCAATATCCCGCTCATGAAGGCGTACAAGCCCGAGGGTACCTATCTCCAGTGGGTCGACGTCTCTCAGATCGTCGACAAGATCGGCGCGAAGAAGACCGCCGCCGATCAGAGCACCGGCGGACGCACGGTGACGCCCGAGACGATCGTCGAACAGTGGCTGGTGAAGAACGCGCGCGTCCACCTGAACCAGGGTGCGTCGTACGGCGTCGGCGGCGCCGGCAGGATGCGCATGAACATCGCCACGTCGCGCAAGACGCTCGAGAACGCGCTCGCGAGCATGGCGACGGCTCTGCATCGCGTCTGAGCGCCCGAATCTGGTAATTGGGTAATCTGGTAATCGGGTAATTGATTGCAATTACCCGATTATCCATTACTCGATTACTCGATTACCCGATACCGAGACCCTCTCTCACCCGCGTATCATCTGCGCATGGCAACCCGGTTCATGAAGTGCGTCTTCGCGACAGCCTTGGTGTGGGCGTTCGCTGTCTCGGTTGGCGCGGCCGACGGGCGGCTTCGCGCCGTCGTGGGCGGAGCCGTGCTGCCGGCTGCCCGCGTGTCTTCCATCTCGGTCGAGAGCGATACGCTCGGGTTTGACGTTGCGACGATCTCGTTCGAAGCAGGACGGCCACGTCTGCCGGCCGCTGGTGACGACGTGATTGTCGAAGCCGTCACGGGCGGGGGCGCGACCGGCATCTTCACAGGCGAGATCGTCGGCGCGCCAACTAACGCCGCCGCAGAGTCGAAGGTCGTCGTGCGCGCCTTCAATCGCCTCCATCGCTTGACGAACGGGCGGAAGACACGGACGTTCGAAAGGCAATCCGACGCGCAGATCGCCGGAACGATTGCGCGAGAAGCCGGACTCGAGCTCGGCTTGATCGGTCCGGAGGCCGCCGTCACGCACACGCAGGTCTTTCAACACAACCAGACCGATCTGGAGTTTCTGCGCGCCCGCGCCAGCCTCGTCGGCTTCGAAGTGAGCGTCGACGATCGGACGCTCAATTTCCGCCGGCGGCTGGATTCGCCGTCGGTCGCGCTCGGGTGCGCGCCGACACGCCGCACCTCGCGCGTGTTTCTGAATCTCTTTCACGCCCGATTGGCGGGACGCGAGGGTCCGGCCATGGTCATGGTTCACGGATTGAACCCGACGACGAACGAGGAGATTGTCGCGACTGCGAGCCGTCGGCTCATTCCTCTGTCGCCAGCCGGCGAGCAGATGCAGACCCCGCCGGGCATCACGATCGATCTCGGCGTCGTTCAGGTGCTTGGGACGGAAGCGGCGTCATACGGCGCCGCGGCGGGAGCTCTTGCGGCCCTGACTGCGCTGGACCTGTCTGCAGAAGCCGACAGCGACGGAAGCCCGGCGCTCCATGCCGGCCTGCGTGTCTCGCTGGCCGGGGTGAACGATCGGTTCAACGGGGATTACTACGTCGCCGGCGTCAAGCACCAGTATCAAAAAGGATCGGCCGGCGGCTACCACACACTCTTGAGACTTGTTCGCGCCGATCGCGGCGTGTTCGTGCTCCCGGAAGTCGGCGACGAAGTGCTCGTCGCTTTCGAGCACGGCGATCTCTCACGTCCGTTTGTCGTCGGCTCGCTCTGGGACGATGAGACGCGACCTCCGCAGGAATCGCCGGCCTGTGACGATCGTCGTCCGTAATCGAAAGGTATACTGCAGCCATGGCTCGAATGGATCGTCGTGATTTTGTCGGCACGGTGTCGATGGCTGGTCTGGCGGGCCTGGCAGCCCGGGACGCATCCGCCGGCGCGGTGCCAGCGGCCGAGCAATCGTCGGCTGGTATCGAGGTCGGCGCGAACGTGACGAGGCGCCTCGCGGCCTACATCGTCGGCGCGAAGTACGACGCGCTTCCTGCCGGCGTTCGCAAGGAGGCGCAGCGAACGCTGCTCAACTGGATGGGATGCGCCATCGGCGGATCCCGCCACGAAACCGTGGACGCGGCGATCGCGGCGCTTTCGCCGTTTTCGAGCGCGCCCCAGGCCACCATTCTCGGACGGCGCGAGCGCATGGACACGCTGCACTCGGCGCTCATCAACGGCATCAGCTCCCACGTGCTCGATTTCGACGACACGCACCTGCGGACGGTCATCCACCCGGCCGGCCCTGTCGTGCCCGCGCTGCTCGCCCTTGCCGAACATCAACCGATGAGCGGGCGAGACTTCGTGAACGCGATGGTCGTGGGCGTCGAGACCGAGTGCCGCATCGGCAACGCGGTGTATCCGGCGCACTACGATCGCGGCTGGCACATCACGGGCACGGCGGGTGTATTCGGCGCGGCTGCCGCCGCAGGAAAAGTGCTCGGGCTGTCCGAACAACAGATGGTGTGGGCGCTCGGACTCGCGGCCACTCAACCCGTCGGCCTGCGCGAGATGTTCGGATCGATGACCAAGAGCTTTCATCCCGGGCGCGCGTCGCAGAACGGCCTCACCGCGGCACTGCTGGCGTCGAAAAACTTCACGAGTACCGACGTCGCTCTCGAAGGCAAGAGCGGCTGGGCCAACGTGCTCAGCACCACCCGCGACTACAAGCAGATCACCGAGAAGCTCGGCGCCTCGTATGAAATCGCCATCAACACGTACAAGCCGTTCGCGTGCGGCGTGGTCATCCACCCGGCGATCGACGCGTGCGTGCAGCTCAGAAACGAGCATCACCTGACCGCCGATCAGATCGAGCGCATCGACTTGCGCGTGCATCCGCTCGTGCTCGAGCTGACGGGGAAGAAGACCCCCGCCACCGGTCTCGAGAGCAAGTTCAGCGTGTACTTTGCCGCGGCGCTCGCGATCGTCCGCGGCTCGGCCGGCTTCAACGACTTCAGCGATCAGAACGCCCGCGACCCGGTCATTGTCTCGCTGCGCGATCGCGTGACGGCGACGATCGATCCGGCGATCAAGGAAGAACAGGTGCGCGCGACCGTCGTGCTGAAGGACGGACGGCGGCTCGACAAGTTCATCGAGCACGTGGTCGGCAGCCTCGAGCGGCCGATGAGCGATCAGGATCTGGAAACGAAGTTTTCCGGGCTGGTCGACGGCGTGCTGCCGCCCGCTCAGGCGCGCAGAATCATGGATTCGTGCTGGAAGATCGAGGGCATTCCAAGTGTCGCGGAGTTCGCTAAAGGAGCCGCGAGAGCGTAAGGGGCTTCGGGCCCGAAGCCCAGGAGGCCCGAAGCCCGAAGCCTAGCGCCTGAAGCCTGACAGGTTACTTGACGTACCAATGTCCCGCGATTGTGAATCCAGGACCGCCCAGATCGACGCCGGCAAACGGCGCCTCGGCCCACCGGTAGTTCATCCCGGCGCTCAGCGCGAAGCGCGGCATGGCGGCAAACGTGACTTCGGCGCCGCCGAATGCCTGGAATCCGAAGCGGTTTTCGGAAACCGTCGTGCCCTCCGCCATCGTCAGCGTCTCGTGGCCGAAGCTGACGCCCGAACCTGCGTACGGACGCAGCCAGAAATAGTCGGAGACGTGATCGCGAAACGCGTAGAGGACGCTCGGCTCGAACTGCGTCGACGACACGTGATCCGGCGTGATCGGCGCGGCCGTGCCGGAGTGAGAGAACTCCACCTGCATGCCGAACCGCTTGCGCTGCCAGGCCCGCGCGGTGACGCCGAAGCCGACAGGCGACGGACCCATGACGGCGCCGACGCCGAAGAGATGCGTCGATGGGGTCACATAGACGTTACGAGCAGCAGGGGCTGGTTGCGGCGCGGGCGCGATCACCGGGCGCTGCGCCGCGTTGCCCGTGGAGGTGCCTGCTGCCGGACGAGCCGAAGCGAGCCCTGCGGGCTGCGTCCGGACTGCCGATGGCGGCACGTTGCGCGCCAACGCTCCGGTGCTCACGTGGATGTAGCCGATGCCGTCCTGCGAGGAGGGCCAGTTCACCTTGACCCAGCTTCCAAGCTCGCGCGTGACCGGCAGCGTCGAACCGCGTCGCACGGTGCCGATGACCGGCGAGGCGGTGCTCGGACCCTTGTGCACGTTGGCTGATGTCGCGCTCACGGTGAACGCGACACCTTGTGTTTGTGCCGAGAGCCACGAGGGGGTTAGCGACAAGACGAGCGCGGCGGCCGCAACATGACGGATCATCTCAATTCCTCCAGCAGAATCAGGTCTCCCCGTACGCACGGAACTGGTGTCTGGATAACGGTTCTGATATCAGGAACACCCGGCGGAGGCCGATATTCAGGCCCTTTCCGCTTTCAGCCGAAGATCAGAGCAAAGGCTGTGCTCCAGGCGGCGGACACGCGAAGGTTGCGCAGAATGGCGCTCGGATCAGGAGAGTAAATAATGTTGCGCACAATTCAGACTGCTGTCGCGGCCGTGCTGCTGGTGCAAGCCGGCGGAGAATCTCCAGCGCTGGTCGTGACCGCCGCGGATTCGCCGGTGAAGATCGAGCGCGCCGTGGTGTTCACGACGAAAGACGCGCCGCCAATCATTCTTTACAAGGCGACGAACCAGACCGACGCTGATCTGGATCAGTTCACGGTGATCGCGTTCGTGTTCGATGACAAAGGCACGCTGAAAGCGAGACAGACGGCGCCCGGCCGGCGCACGCTCGAGGCGAAGACCACGAAGTTCTCGACGATTGTCCTGGACGGATCGCCCGTCGCGCCGACCGATCAGATCGTCATCGGCGTGAACCAGGCGCAGCGCGTGAATTCAGAGGCCTGGTGGCGAGGCGACATTCAGGCGGCGGCGGAGGCCGCCGTCAAACACACAAAGTAGGCCGGGTCTTTAGACCCGGCTCAGCCGGGTTCAAACACACCAAGTAGGCCGGGTCTTTAGACCCGGCTCAGAGGCGGGTCTGAAGACCCGCCCTACATGTAATCTTCTATTCGTCTCGGAGGGCCCGCACGGGCTCGATGCGCGTGGCGGCGAGGGCGGGTACCAGATTCGCCGCGAGCGCGACGAGCAGCAGCACGATCGCGGCGGCGAGGTACGCGATCGGATCGAATCCGCTCACACCATAGATCAGCGAACGCAGGACCCGGCCGGCTCCGGCGGCTCCAACGGCGCCGATTGCAATTCCTGCGCACGCGAGCCTTCCGCCTTGTCCGAGCAGCATTGCGAGGACCTGCCGGCGTTCGGCGCCAAGAGCCATGCGGATAGCGACTTCGCGGGTGCGGCGGCTCACCGAGTACGCCATCACCCCGTACAGCCCGACCGCCGCCAGCACGAGGGCGAGCGCGCCGAACGCGCCGAGCGCCAGAGCGCCGATTCGCGTTGGCGCCACCGTCGTAGCCGCGACTTCTTCCGCAGACGCGTCATCGGTGAACTGAATGTTGGGTTCGAGCGTTCGGAGTGCCTGCCTCAGTGTCGGGAGCGCCTGCTCGGCAGGCATCTGAGTACGCACGACCAACCCGATCGTGCGCGACGGCGCATCGGGAAGCTGCAGGTAGGGACGCGGCGTTTCACCGACCGAACGAACTTTGTGATCGCGGGAGATTCCAACGATTTCATATGGCGTCGAATTGAACGTTCCCTCGTAGAGGTGCCGGCCCACGGCGGACCCGTCGGGCCAGAACTCGTGCGCCAGCGTCTCGTTCACGATGGCCACATGCCGATCCGCTTTCACGTCTTCTTCGGTGAAGGCTCGGCCGGCCACGATCGGCACGCCGACGGAGGTGAAATAGTCGGCGCCCACTTTGACGGTGTCGACCTGCTCGCCATCGTCCGCTGCGGTGTGACGCCCGGTAATGAGGATGGTCGAGATGTTGATGTCTGGCGACAGTGGAAGCCGGGATGCGGTCGACACGGCGACCACGCCGGGCAGCCCGCGAAGCGTCTGCAGAACCCGCTCGCGAAACGCCGTCGCGCGTGCGAGGTCGTAGCCGTTCATCTGCAGGTTGAACGACAGCGACGAGACGGGACCCGTGTCGAAGCCCAGGCTGGCGGCACGGGCGGTCATCAGTCCCCGCGTGAGCAACGCGCACGCCACGAGCAGCACGAGCGACAACGACAGCTGGCCGACCACCAGCGCATCGCGCATCGTGATCCGTTGCCGCTTATCGCCTTCAGGCGATTCCTTCAGCGCCGGCACGAGCTGCGGGTTCGACGTCGAGAGCGCGGGAGCGAGTCCGAAGAGCAGCGCGGTGGCAGCCGACACGAAGACCGCGAACGCGAGCACGTTCCGATCGATCGAAAAGTCGAAGCTGACCGGAATGGGCAGCATGCCGACTCCCAGCCCGGTCAAGGCGCGGCCTCCCCACATCGCGATCAGCACACCCAGCGCGCCGCCGGTCGCCGAGAGCACGATCCCTTCGGTGAGCAGCTGCCTGACGATCCGGCCCCGGCTCGCGCCGAGCGCCGTCCGAATCGCGATTTCACGACGTCGAGACGCGCCGCGGGCGAGCAGCATGTTGGCCACATTCGCGCAGGCAATCAGCATCACGAGTCCAACCGCCGTGAGCAGTCCCGCGCTTGCCGCCTTGAAGTAGCCGTCGAGCATCGGATGGAAGCGGATGCTCGCCGCCGGCACCACGCTGGCGGTGACCTTGTCGTTCGTGATCGGGTAGTCGGCGTTGAGTCTGCGGAAGATGGTGTCGATTTGCGCCCGCGCCTCCTCGAGAGTCCGACCGTTGGCCAGCCGGCCTTTCAGAAAGAGCCAGCGGGTGCCCCGGCGTTCGAGACGCGTCGTTCCTGGATCCTCGTCGGCGTTGGTCTGCACGCCGGAAAAATTCAGGCGATCCACCATCGTCAACGGCGTCCAGAACTCGCTGGTGATGCCAGGGATGGTTCCGTTGAAACCGGCGGGCGCAATGGCGATGACGGTGTAGTCGAAACCCGAGAGCTGGATGTTCTCCCCGATCATGTTCGGCCGGCCGCCGAACTGCCGCTGCCATAACCCGTGGCTGAGGACGAGCACCGGCGCGCTGTTCGCGACGACGCTCTCGTCGTCTCTGATCGGCCGGCCCGCAGCCAGCCTGATGCCCAGCGTGTCGAAGTAATCCGACGACACGACTTCGCCCGTGACCAGCGCGGGGCGCTCGCCGCCAGACAGGATGCCGCGCACGTACCCGCTCGCGGCAAATCCCTTCAAGGCGTCGGCGTTCTTCCGGATGTCGAGGTAGTCCAGGTAGGACGTCGTGAGCTGCGGGAAATCCTTGTTGAGTCCGGTGTAGATTTCCACGAGCCGGTCGGGCTCGGCGATCATCGTGTCCTTGAGCAGCACCGCGTTGACGACGCTGAAGAGCGTCGTGTTGAGGCCGATGCCGAGGGCGAGCGACGCGATGGCCGCAGCCGAAAACGCCGGCCGCTGGATCAGCTGCCGGAAGCCCTGACGCAGGTCGCTGATCAATGAACCCATGAATTTCCAGGCCACTTGTTCTTTTACGCGGGACGACGAACGAAAGTTGCCAATAATATAGGATCCTTCGAGCGCCCAGCACACGGTGATCCACTACATCCGCGATATCTTCGCCGACGCGCGATCGGCACGCCGTCCCGTTGTGTCCTTCGAGTTTTTTCAGACGAAGACCGAGGAAGGCGAGCGTACGCTGCTCCAGACGACCATTCCGGCGCTGAGGAAGCTCGGTCCGGACTTCTGCTCGGTCACCTACGGCGCGGGCGGCGGCACCCGCGACAGGACGCTCGCCATCGTCGACAGAATTCAACGGGAGCAGGACCTGACGGCGATGGCGCATCTCACGTGCGTGAATGCGACGAGGACCGAAACGCTCGCGGTTCTCGAGCGCACGCAGGCGCTGGGGATCAAGAACATCCTGGCGCTCCGCGGCGACGCGCCCGATGGCGGGGACTTTCGCAAGACCCCGGGCGGGTTCGAATACTCGTACGAGCTCGTGCAGTTCATCCGGACGGTCGACACCTTCGGGATCGGCGTGGCGGGATTCCCCGAGGGTCACATCGCGTGCAAGGAAGGCAAGTACGTGGACTGGCAGCGTCTCAAGCACAAGATTGATCAGGGGGCCGACTTCGTCATCACGCAACTGTTCTTCCGGAACAGCGATTTCTTCGAGTTCCGCGACTATCTCACCCGGCTCGGTGTGCAAGTGCCGCTCGTGCCCGGGATTCTTCCCATCCTGAGCACCGCACAGATCAAGCGATTCGTCGCCTTGTGCGGGGCCGAATTGCCGTCGGCGCTCGTCGCAGAGCTGGACAAACGCGGCGGAGACGACGATGCCGTCGTCACATTCGGGATCGAGTACGCCACGCGCCAGTGTGAAGAGCTTCTGCGGGAAGGCGCACCGGGCCTTCATTTCTATACGCTCAATAAATCGCGATCGACAACAGCGGTTCTTGGAAATCTCGGGATTGCTCGCGCAGTGGGGCAGAGAAGGCTCTGAGCGATTTTTTGGATCCGATCCGGATTCGCGCCGGCAACATCGTCGTAGACAAAAAAGTCGGCCTATATGGCCGTGGACAAGCCCTCCACGTCACGATATCGTTACGGGTCGATACTACGCTGACGAGCTGAGGTCCCGCTGTCGCCGGTAGATCCGACCGTCCCTATTTTGGAGAAGAGCATGAATCGCACGATGTTCCGGACCATCCTCGTACTCGCGTGCTGCGCGCTCGCCGGATTGCCGGGCGGGGCATTCGCGCAGGGCGTCACGACCGCTGAAATGACCGGTCTCATCAAGGACGCGCAGGGCGCTGTCGTGCCTGGCGTGTCGGTGACGGCCGTGCACCAGCCGTCCGGAACGAGCTACGAAACGGTGAGCCAGTCCGACGGCCGATTCTTCATCCCGAGCATGCGCATCGGCGGTCCGTACACCATCACGGCTGCATTGACCGGCTTCCGGACAGAGGAAAAAAGCAATATCACGCTGAGCCTGGGCGTCGCGCAGGATGTGGCGTTCACGCTGCAGCTCGCGAACATTGCGGAGACGATCACGGTTGTCGGCGTCAGCAGCCCGATCTTCGGTTCGAATCGAACGGGTGCGGCCACCGCGGTGACGCGCGACGATCTGGCCACGCTGCCGACGATCTCCGGTCGTATCAACGATGTCACCAGGCTGGCGCCTCAGTACGGAGGCTCGGGATCGTTTTCCGGACAGGACGGGCGCTACAACAACATCACGGTCGACGGTTCGTACTTCAACAACTCGTTCGGGCTGCCGACCGGCGGACAGCCTGGCGACCGAACGAACGTCGCGCCCATTTCGCTCGAGGCCATCGAGCAGATTCAGGTGTCGGTGGCGCCCTTCGACGTGCGTCAGGGTAATTTCGTCGGCGCGAACGTCAACACGGTCACGCGAAGCGGAACGAACAAGTTCACCGCCTCGGTCTATACCCGCATGCGCAATGACGGGTACGTGGGAACCGAGGCGAAGGGATTCGCGCTTCCGGCGAATACCTTCACGACTCACAACACCGGCGTCTGGGCGGGTGGGCCGATCCTCAAGGACAGGCTGTTCTTCTTCGGCAGCTACGAGAACCAGGACGACACGAGGCCCATCTCGACGTTCAGATCGAATCTCGGCGGCGAGCCCGCAAACGGCAGCGTGACCCGCGTGCTCAAGACCGACATGGACGCGATCAGCTCGCTTCTGTCGTCGAGATTCCAGTACGAGACCGGACCCTACGAAAATATCAACAAGCTCACGCCGGGCAACCCGGCGCTCGTCAAGTTCGACTACAACCTGAACAAGTCGAACAAGGTCACCTTCCGCTACAGCCAGCTGAGTTCCAGCAGCGACTTCCTGCTCTCCACGTCGTCTGGGCTCGGCAACGGCCGGAGCTCGGGCACGAACACGACCTTCCTCGGCTTCAAGAACTCCAACTACACGATGCTCGAGAACTTCAAGTCGGGGGTCGGCGAGTGGAACTGGGTGATCGGCAACAGCATGTCGAATACCGTGATCACCGGCTACACGACCAACAACGAGAATCGCGGTGAGCTCGAAAAGCTCTTTCCGTTGGTCGACATCCTCGACGGAGCCGGCACGACCTATACGTCGGTCGGTGCCGAGCCCTTCACGCCGAAGAACAAGCTCCTGTATCACACGTTCCAGCTGCAGGACAGCCTCACGAAGGTGACCTCCGCGCACACGTTCACCTTCGGCGGCAGCGTCGAAAAATATCACTCCGACAACGTCTTCTATCCAGGCTCGCAGAGCGCGTATGTCTACAACTCGCTCCCGGACTTCTACGCGGATCTGAACGGGTACCTCGCCAATCCCAATCGCACGACCAACGCTGTTTCGCTGCGGCGATTCCAGGTTCGATTCACGAACATCCCCGGCCTCAGCGAACCGCTGCAGCCGCTGGACGTGTGGTATCTCGGCGGGTACGCACAGGATCAATGGCGTCCGAAGGCGAACTTCACGCTCACCGCCGGCCTCCGCATCGACTCGCCGTTCTTCGGCGACACGGCGTACACCAACCCCGCCGCCGACGCGCTCACGTTCAGAGACGGCGCCGGTAGCCCGGTCAAGTACCAGAGCGGGAAGCTTCCTGATCCGCTGCCGCTCTGGTCACCGCGTGTCGGCTTCAACTGGGATGTGTTCAACGATCAGAGCACTCAGATCAGAGGAGGCACGGGAGTCTTCACCGGCAAGCCGGCGTACGTCTGGATCTCGAATCAGATCGGCAACAACGGAATCATCACGGGGTTCATTCAGGACGACAACGTGACGTCCCGGCCGTTCAACCCGAATCCTGATTTCTACAAACCCGCCGCCAACGGCGTCAACGCGTCGAGCTACGAGCTCGACGTCACCGTCCCGGACTTCAAGTTCCCGCAGACGTGGCGCTCGAACATCGCCGTCGATCGCAAGCTCCCGTGGGGTCTCGTCGGCACGGGCGAGTTCATCTACAACAGCGACGTCAACGGCATCAAGTACATCAACGCCAACCTGCCGGTTGCTCAATCGGCCTACACCGGAGTGGATAATCGTCCGCGCTGGACCGGCACGGCCTGCGGAACCGGCACACCGAGCGGCTGCGTCACGCGCATCAACAACGCGCCGGGCAATCAGGTCACGGGCGCCATCGTCCTCGAGAACCAGAACAACAGCACGTCGTACAACGTGTCGGGCAGCCTGATGAAGAGCATGACGCACGGGTTCAACGCCCGCGGGGCGTACAGCTACGGCGTCTCGAAGAACCTGATCGACGCGTCGACGATTGCGTTCACCTCCTGGAGCACCAATCAGATCGTCAACGATCCGAACAACCCGGCGCTCGCCTACTCGCAGCAGTCGCCGGGTCACCGCGTCTACGTGAATCTCGGCTACACGAAGAGTTACATCAACAAACTGGGGACGACGGTCTCGACGTACTGGGAGGCGCGCACGCCCAGCAACACCCATTACGTGTTTTCAGGCGACGCCAACGGCGACACCGGAACCTCGAACGACCTGATCTACATCGCGCGCAACCTCTCTGAGATGAACTTCGCAACCTTCACGACCGCCGCCGGCCGCACGTTCACCGCCGACGAGCAGGCGAACGCGTGGGAGGCGTACATCAATCAGGATCCGTATTTGAGCAAGCACCGGGGCGAGTACGCGCAGCGCGGCGCGATCTTCCTGCCGATGCTGAAGCGCATGGACCTGAGCGTCAGCCAGGACGTCTTTCACACCGCGTCCGGCAGGAGACACTCGGGCCAGATTCGTCTGGACATCACGAACTTCGGCAATCTGCTGAACAGCAACTGGGGCGTCGGCCAGCGCGTGATTCAGAACCAGATTCTGACGAACCCGACGGCGGACACTCAGGGCCGTCTGTCGTACCGCCTGGCGCTCGTCAACAACGCGCTCCCGATTACGACTTACCAGACGACCACTCTGCTGACCGACGTGTATCAGCTGATGGTCAGCTTCCGGTACAACTTCAATTAGTCTCGGACAGGTGTAGCGGTCACACGATGGCAGAGAACATCGAGCTGACGGTTCTTGTCGGACACCGTGATGCCGATCCCGACGAGCTCGATCGTGCGACGCGCCGGCTGCGCTCGGAGCTTCAGGAATTGCCGATCGAATCGGCGTCGCTCGTGCCGGCCGACACACCCGCTGGAGCGAAGGCCGGCGATGCGGTCACGCTGGGCGCGCTGGCGATAAGCCTTGCGCCGGTCGTCATGCCAGCGTTCGTCGAGTTTCTGAAAAGCTGGATGGCACGGAAAGAAGGACGTACCGTCGCCCTCGAACGGAAAGGCATCGTCATCGAAATCAAGGCGCCTCTTTCCGCAGCGGCGATTGCCAAGCTCGTGGAACAGCTCTCCGGCGAGGCGCAGCCTCCACGCAAACGCCGCTGACAAGAAGCGGCAGCTAGAACGGAAGCCGAATCGGCATGCGGTGCTGAATGGCGACGCCGCCTGGACGAATGACCAGGGCCGTGCCGACGCTGCTGCTGTTGCCCGACAGTGCCGCAACTGCCACGCCTCCGCCCGCAATCGCCAGGCCTGTCCACATGAGCGGCGTGTTGGTCTCGTAGTCGTCGGTTTTCATGCTCGTCGCGCTGGAGACGGCCAGAAATGCGCCCCCTCCAACCATGGCGAGACCCGCCCACAGTTGCCCTTTGCTCTTCTTCGGCGCCGGAACGGGCGTTGGCGGTTGGGTCGCCACCGGACCTCTGACGATCTGAGCCGCCACGCGGTATCTGTAGCGATCGACTTCAAGATTCTCGACATCGCGGGAGGCTTCCCATGTGATCTGCTTGCCGACGCCCGGCCGCACCGACGTGCCGACGTCTCCCTTGACCGTTTTCGGCTGCACGCCGTAGGTCTTCCCGCCGTCAGACGAAGCCTCGAGCGCGACTGAAAACACGGCGTTCGGATCGGTGGACACCAGATCGTACGAAACGACAACGACGCCGCCTCGCACGACAGAACTGATGTTCACGGCCGGAGTGCCCGTTTGCGCAAACGCCGCGGCTGGAATCGTGATCAAGGCCGCCGCGACAACGTTGGTGATGATGTTTCGAGCTCGCATGATGATCCCTCGCGATCCGGATGTCAGAATACGCACCTGAAGCCCAGAAGGTCGCTGCACCGTTCCGGCTCGTCCCGATTCCTGTTGGCCGATCGAAGGATGTTCGGCCCGCTCGCGCCGGCGCCGCCGCGAATCACGCGCGGGCCTTGCGCCGCCGGATCGTTTCGTCCGTCATCGGCATACGGATAATTGCGATAAAGGCTCCCAGTCCACTCCCAGACGCCACCGAGCATGGCTGCCAGCCCCCAGGGGTTCTTCGCCGAGGCGAATGCGGGCCCACCCGACGGTGCGGCGTCGAACGAGTCTCCCCACCAGTACGCGGATCGTCGCGTGGCGCGGCACGCATACTCCCACTCGCTCTCGGTCGGCAACCGTTTGCCCGCCCACTTCGCATAGGCTTGTGCCGCGTACCAGCTCACGTGGACGACGGGTTGATCCGCCCGGCCGGCCGGAAACACATTGCCTTTCCAGTCGGACAAATAATTTCCGTCGTGCAGACGCCGATCGATGCGGGCCTTCTGCCATTCGGGATTCTCGATCAGAAATTTCCGGAAGGCGGCGTAGGTCACCTCCGTTGATTCCATCCAGAAGCCGTTGGCGATCGGCACGACGTGGCTCGCCTCGTCGGCCTCCCGTCCCGGCTCATTTCCAGGACTGCCCATCTGGAACGTGCCGCCGGGAATCCAGACCATCTGTCGACGATCCGTCGGGGCCGTCCATTCGGCGCCGGCGGCCCGATCGCGCGGCGGCGCGAGAAGCCGGACGATGTCTTCGAGCTGCGAGGCATCGATTTTCGCGGTCGCGGCCGCCGTGCGAAACCGGCGCTCCTCGTTCGGATCAAGGATGAACGTGGTCCCGAAATCCTTGATGAGCGCGGTCAGGCGCGGAGGCGTCAGGGCTCTGAGCGCCGCCTCGACCTGCCGCAGCGTGAACGGATTGTCGGCGCTCAGCTTCGACGTGCGTTCGAAGCTCTGGGCGTCGACCGCTTTCTGACGCAGGCTCAGTGCATC
>Ga0137452_1000286_pt1 | contig 15029 bp, 11 predicted proteins | sample EasRivERMGT513_2_FD_102312 | JGI IMG/M metagenome (GOLD analysis project Ga0137452, IMG submission 102312) | Soil microbial communities from meander-bound floodplain in the East River, Colorado, USA - East River MetaG ERMGT513_2 | ecosystem: Environmental > Terrestrial > Soil > Floodplain ...
ACGAAGCTGCTTACCGTCTTCGAGACGTTCGATTCGGAACCCGAAGCGGTGAAGAGCTTCTCGGCATCCGCCAAGGTCTGAGGAACACGCCCTCGCCGCCCGCGCTTTGATGGCGCGCAGCAACTACTCGAACATCGCCGTTCCAGGTACTCCGGCGGAGAATCCCGCCGCCAGGGTATCGGGACGCCGTCCTGCCGTGCTCAATCTGATCGCCGCAGTTCGCCCGAACCAGTGGACGAAGAATCTGCTCGTCTTCGCAGCGCTGATTTTTGCGCAGCGTCTCTTTGATCTTCGGGCCGTCGGCGAATCGGTCGCCGCCTTCGCCGTCTTCTGCGTCCTGTCGGGTGTCGTGTACCTGGTCAATGACGTCATGGATCGCGAAAGCGACAGGCGGCACCCGTTGAAAAGTCACCGGCCGATTGCTTCCGGAGCTCTCTCTGTCCGCGCGGCCATCATTGCCGCGATCGTGCTCGCGACGGCCGGCCTCGCGGGGGCTTTCGCGCTCAGCCGGGAGTTCGGGCTGGTGGCCGTCGGCTATCTCGGGCTTCAGATGCTCTACTCTGGACCCCTCAAGCACATCGTGGTCCTCGACGTCCTGACGCTGGCGATCGGCTTCGTGCTCCGGGCGATCGCCGGGGCGGTCGCAATCGACGTCGACATCAGCCACTGGCTCTTCGTCTGTACGATCCTCGGAGCGTTGTTCATCGCCCTGGCCAAGCGCCGCCACGAGCTGGTGCTGCTCGGAGACGGCGCGGCACATCACCGGCCCATCCTCGAAGAATACAGTCCGTATCTCCTCGACCAGATGATCGCGGTCGTCGCCGCATCGACGCTGATCGCCTACATTTTCTATACGATCAGCGACGAGACGGTCGCGAAGTTCGGGACGACGTGGCTCGACCTGACGATTCCGTTCGCGTTGTTCGGAATATTCCGGTATCTGTATCTGATACATCGGCGCGATGGAGGGGGCAACCCGTCGGATCTGCTCTTCAACGATCGGCCCCTTCTCGCCTGCGTCACGCTGTGGGTGATCACCGTCGTGCTGATCATCTACGGGCCGTGGACGTGACAAGGGAAGTGCGAGATATGTCCGATTTCAACGTGCGCTCCGATTCGGTGAACGTCGAGGAGATCATGGAGCAGATCCGCTCGCGCATCCGCGACAAGCGAGGGGTCGACTACACCGAGCAGCAGATTCGAGAGCTGGCGGCCGTCAAGCTCGAGAAATTCCTCGACCCGCGCGGCGTGCGCTCGGATCTGCTCGAGCAGTTTCGCAAAGCGCAGCCGGCCTATAACCCGCCCGAGCTTCCCAACTACTCGTTCGAGGATCAGACGATTTACGACTCGACGCGCGCGCCGCTGCGGTGGGTGCGCAAGCTTCTCAACCCTCTGCTCAAACTGTTCTTCAACCCGAATCCCCTCATTCAGGCGCTGAACATCCAGTCGCGTCTGAACACGATGTACGGCGAGCGCGAAGCCCGCCGCGAGGCCACGCGGAGGGCCTTCGATCAGCTTCAGTACGAATTGATGCACAACCTCGTCATCGAGACGACCCGAATGAGCATCGAGGTCAAGAACCTCAAGATGCGGGTCGAATCGCTGGCGAGCCGGCTGGAGTTCAACGAACGCCGCGCCCGCGCGCTCGAGAGCGTCGTCGTCTACAAGCCGTCCGCCGGCGACGATCGTCAACCGGCTCCCCCCGCGCCACCGGCGACGTTCGTCCCGCGGGAGCCGCCGGCACGTCCGCAGTACGTGGCTCCCCAAGGCGGTCCGCGCCCGGCGGTGGCCGGAGGTTCAGAGGCCGGTTCAACGCGACCGCCAGCCAGCAGCGCTCCGCCTGTCCCCGCACAGGGACCTCCGGGCGAGGGACCCGGGCAACGCAGCCGGCGACGCCGGCGCCGTCGAGGACGTCGTGGCGGACGTCCGGCGGCAGCCATCATGGGACAGCCGGGCGCTCCGCAGTCTCAGGAATCATCGTCTGAGGCGGCGGGCGAGACGCCGGCGGCCAGCAGCCCTGCGTCGCACGAGACATCATCCACCGAACGGTCGACGCAGAATCCCGCGGCACCTTCAGATCCGCCGACCAGCCAGGACCAGTGAAACTCGCCGTCGTCGTCCAGCGCTATGGCCAGGCGATCAGCGGCGGCGCCGAGTTGCACGCCCGCTACATTGCCGAGCACCTGGCGCGTCACGCCGAAGTTGAAGTGCTGACGACGTGCGCGTCGGACTACGTCACGTGGCGCAATGAGCTGCCGGACGGTGTCGATCGCGTGAACGGGATCGCGGTGCGGCGTTTTCCCGTCAGACACGAGCGCGATCCGCTCGAGTTCGGCAAACGATCCGAGCATGTCTTTCACGAGCGCCACTCGCTCGGGGACGAGCTCGACTGGCTCGACGCCGAAGGCCCGACGAGTCCGGCGCTCGTCGACTACGTCGGCAAGCATGCGTCGGACTTCGACTTCTCCATTTTTTTCAGCTATCGGTACTATCACGCCTATTTCGGCGTGCGTGCCGCCGGATCACGAGCCGTGCTCGTGCCGACGGCCGAGCGCGACTCCGCGATCGGCCTGTCCATCTTCAAACCGATCTTCGGAGGAGTCCGCGCGCTCATGTACAACTCGCCCGAGGAACGGGCGATGATCCAGGCGCTCGCGGGAAACCGTGACGTTCCCGGTGTCGTCGTCGGCATCGGATCCGAAGTGCCTCAGAATCCGCAGCCGAACCGATTCCGACAGAAATTCAATATCCGCGGACCGTTTGCCGTGTATGTCGGACGAATCGACGAGAACAAGGGCTGCAAGGAACTGTTCGAGTTCTTCCAGACGTACCTCCGCGAGTCGCCTGGCCGATTGACCCTCGTGCTGATCGGCAACACTCTGCTGCCCGTGCCCAGTCATCCGAGAATCCGTCACCTCGGGTTCCTGAGCGATGCGGACAAGTTCGACGCGCTGGCGGCATCTGACCTTCTCGTGATGCCCTCGTACTTCGAAAGCCTGTCGATGGTGGCGCTTGAAGCCTGGGCTCTCGGCAAGCCGGTGCTGGCGAACGGCAAATGCGACGTCCTCAAGGGCCAGTGCATCCGCAGCAACGGCGGGCTTTACTATGAAGGGGCAGACGAGTTCATTGCGACGCTGAGCTCGCTCGAGCGGAATCGGTGGGTGAGCGCAAGCCTCGGACGGAACGGCCGTCAGTTCTATCACGAGCATTACGACTGGCCGGTCATCGAACGGAAATACCTCGACATGCTCGATCGTCTGTCGAAGGAGACCTCAACACGAGTTCCTGATCCCCTGCCCGGCTGGATGGATCGCAGGCGCCAGGACCGCGCCCCGGGAGCGGAGGTGGTTGCGGCGCTGCCTTCAGGGCCGGTCACACAGTCCGAGCGTTCGCCCGTCGTCTCGCGCCCTCAGACTTCTCAGCCGCCTGTCATGAACGGAAAGGACCATCGCGGATCGGGCCGACCGCCTCAGCGGCCGCCTCACCGGCCGCGACATGGCGGTCCCGCCCGAACAGGTGGTCGCTAGTGCCGCCGGCTGTCCACCAGGTACTCGCCACGCTCGGATATGGTGACGCGATTGGCCACGAAGTACTGGGAATCCAGCGAACGCTTCGGGCGGCCGGCTACCAGTCGGACGTCTTCGTCGAGACCGCCGATCCGCGGCTCGAATCCCTGACCCACGACTACCGGGAGCTCGTCGACGCCAGCCATCCCGAGAACCTGCTGCTCCATCACTTTTCGATCGGTTCCAAAGCGTCTCGAACAGCCTACGCGGTACCCGATCGAATGGCGCTCATCTACCACAACATCACTCCGCCTGAATACTTCGTCGGCGTGCACCGCACGCTCGCCCGTCAGTGTTTCCGCGGAAGACGCGAGCTTCAGGCCTATGTGAATCGCTGCGAGATGGCGCTCGGCGATTCGGAATTCAACCGGCAGGACCTGGAGGCGTTCGGTTTTCCCCGTACCGACGTCCTGCCGGTCGTGCCGGACTTCTCGCATCTCGACGAGGAGCCCGATCGCTTCGTCGCCGATCAATTCGACGACGAGTGGACCAACGTGGTGTTTGTCGGGCGCGTGATTGCGAACAAGAAGATCGAGGACCTGATTCGCAATTTCCACGCGTATCACACGCTCTACAACCCTCGATCCCGCCTGCTGATCGTCGGCGTGTTCAGCCTGTTCGAACGCTATCTGGCCGGACTCAATCACCTCGTCGAGGAGCTGGGCGCGCGCGACGTGCATTTCGTGGGCCACGTGTCGAACGCGGAGCTCGTGGCGTACTACGAGGTCGCCGATCTGTTTCTCTGCGCGAGCGAGCACGAAGGATTCTGCGTTCCTCTCGTCGAAGCGTTCTACAAGCAGATTCCGGTGCTCGCCTATGCCGCGACGGCCGTGCCGGCGACCATGGACGGCGCGGGCGTGCTGTATGAAGACCAGGATCCGGTCTATGTCGCAGGCCTGATGGACGCCATTCTGTCGGATGCGACGCTGCAGGATCGAATCGTGGAAGGTCAGCTCGAAGCGGTCCAGCGACTGAGGTCGAAAGATTTTGCCGGAACGCTTCTCGGCTTCGTCAATCGGATTCTGAGCTCGCCTCGCAGCGGGTCGCCCACCGTGGCCTTCGACTTCTGGCAGCAGTTCGACGCCGCGGAGGAGCTCGAGGAAATCCGGCTCGTGCGCCCGTCGGCATTCAAGGCGCTGCCGTGATCATCAACCAGTGGCTGCCCGCCGCGCACAAGGGCGATGCGATAGGCGACAGCGCGCGGCGCATGCGTGACTCATGGCGGAGTCTCGGCCACGAATCGGACATCTTCGCGCTCACGATAGACGACGAGCTTCGAGACGACGTGCGGCCGTTCAACGACACGGCGTCGACCCGGGGCGACATCACGATGTTTCACTTCGCGTTGCCCTCTCCGATGACGGAAGCGTTTGGCCGTCTGCCGCGCGGCCGCGTGCTTCAATATCACAACGTCACGCCGGCGTCGTTCTTCGCCCCGTACGATCCAGGACTCTTCCGTCTCGCGTCGCTCGCCCGCCAGGAGCTGCGAACGCTCGTAGGCCGCGTGGATCTCGCACTTGGCGTGTCGGCCTTCAACCGTCGGGAGCTCGACGAAGAGGGCTTCACCCACACGGGCGTGCTCCCGTTGGCGGTCGACACCGCGCGCGTGACGCGCCGCAGCTCGCGGCCGGCTCTCGAAAAAACCCTGGACGACGAGTTCGTGAACTTCCTCTTCGTCGGCCGGATCGCGCCCAATAAGAAGATCGAGGATCACATCAGGCTGGCGGAGCACTACAAGCGGTACGTCGACGCGTTCTATCGATTCATTTTCGTCGGCCGCTACGATGCCGTGCCGCGCTATTATTCGACGATTCGAGCGCTCATGTCGGAGTTCCGACTGCTCAACGAGCGATTCGTGTTCACCGGTCCGGTCCCCGATGAAGATCTTGCGGTCTACTATCAGAAGGCAGCCGTGTACATTTCTCTGAGCGAGCACGAAGGCTTCTGCGCACCCCTGCTCGAGGCGATGGCCGCCGATGTACCGATCCTCGCGTATGGCGCCGCGGCAGTCCCGGAGACACTGGGCGGGGCCGGCGTGCAGTTCGCTCCTAAAGATCTGGAGTACGCCGCCGAGCTTCTCGGATCGCTCGCCTTCGACGACGACCTGCGCGCGCGAGTGATTGATGGTCAGCGCCGGCGGCTCGCTGATTTCGGCGACGACAGGCTCATCCGCGGCCTTCGGGCTGTCGCGTCGTACACGGGCGGAGCATTCCCGCCAGACGCCGTTCAATGAAACTCGGGATTGTCATCCAGCGATACGGCGCCGAAGTGCTCGGGGGCTCCGAGCACCTCTGCCGGCTCGTCGCCGAGCGGCTGGCAGCGCAGCACGACGTCGAAGTGCTCACGACGTGCGCGCGCGACTATGTGACATGGAAGAACGAGTACACAGAAGGTTCAGACCGGGTTCGCGGAGTGACTGTTCGACGCTTTGCCTGCGCCCGCACGCGCGATCTCGAAGCGTTCAACAGGTTCTCCGACTGGATCTTCAACAACGCCCACACGCGCAAAGACGAAATGGACTGGCTCGAGCAGCAAGGGCCGTGGAGCCCTGCCCTGATCGAGTACCTGCGCCGCAACCAGCAGCAGTACGACGTGCTGGTGTTTTTCACATATCTGTACGCCACCACCGTGATGGGCCTCGAGGTAAACCCCGGCAAGAGCGTGCTCGTGTCGACGGCACACGACGAGCCGGCCATTCGTCTCGAGATCTTCAAGGATGTCTTCTCAAAGCCCGGCGCGCTCTGCTACCTGACCGACAGCGAACGTCGGTTCGTGCAGGATGCCTTCCCCGAGCGGCCGCTGCTCGAGGACGTCGTCGGCGTGGGCGTGGACATCCCGCCCCAGCAGCGTTACCCGAGAGTCGCGGCGGCATCAGACGAGGACGCCGCTCCCGCCGAACAGCCGCCGCGAGACGATGACCAGGCGTCGGCCGCCGAAGACGATCTGCCTCGTGAAATGGCGTCGCACGTGTTGGCGCGCGGCGCGATGTTCCGCCGCAGGCACCGCCTGTACGGGCCGCTCGTTCTGTACGGCGGGCGCATCGATCCGGGCAAGGGCTGCGAGGAACTGATCGAATATTTCAGCGCCTACTCGAAGCTGGACGGCGACGCGACGCTGGCGTTGATGGGCGCGAAGATGATGGCGCTCCCCGAAGAGCCGTTCATCCGGTTTGCCGGAATGCTCTCCGACAGCGAGCGCATCCAGGCTCTCGAGGCCGCGACGATCGTGGCCTGCCCGTCTCCCTACGAAAGCCTGTCGCTGCTCGCGCTCGAAGCACTCGCGACCGGGACGCCCGTTCTCACCAACGCGCGAAGCGCAGTCCTTGTCGAGCACTGCGTCAAAAGCAACGGGGGGCTCTACTACGCCGATCGCGACGAGTTCATCGAGTGCCTGAAGCTCCTGCTCGGCGACGCGCGCCTGCGCGAAACGCTTGGCCGCAACGGCCGCGAGTATGTCCGGCGCAACTATCGGTGGGAGGTCGTGCTCGGCAAGTACGAGCGGATCTTCGCGAAAGTCAGAAACGCCCGTTGAAGGTCTACTGCTGTCTTCTGAGCACGTAGTACACGACGAGCCCGATCACGGTTCCCGCCATCGTCCACAGCAGCAGGTCCAGGGCTGCAACCGGCAGACACACCCTGGCAGTCTCCAGCACACCGCTGTCGGCCGCCTCCTGTCCGAGAGCACTGGATAAGACGCCCGGGTCCTGGGAGACCTCGAGGCATTTGGACGTCGACGGCCACTCGAGCGCAATGCCCGCAGCGACCCAGGCCATGAGGTACGCCACGATCGCAATGCGGTAGTTCGTACGTTGACGACGACCTCTCGACGAACGCCGTCGCGACGAGACGTGCGTCACGCGCGCCGTATCGTCTGCGGGCATGCCTCAAAGCGCCGTTTCGGGGCGGGGATCGGGAGAGGGCTCCGTCACGTCGCTGCCGTTTCCGTGCTTCTTCGCGCGGCGCGGGCGGATGTCGTAGCGCTTGATCATCTCATTCAGCGTCGTGGGCTTGATGTGGAGCAGCTCCGCGGCCTTCTTCTGCACGCCGCCCGCGACTTCGAGCGTCGACTCGATCAGCCGCTTCTCGAAGTCCGTGATGACTTCCTTGAACGAGATGCCTTCCGGCGGCACCACGAACTGCGGGACGGCAAAACTCGGTGCCTTGCGTACGTGCTCGGGAATCAGCTCGATGCCAATGCGCGGACCAGGCGTGAGCACCACCGCCCGCTCGATCACATTCTCGAGCTCGCGCACGTTGCCCGGCCAGTCGTACTCGGTCAGGAGGTCGAGCGCGTCAGGCGTCAGCTCGAGATCGCCTTTCTTGTTCTCGTCGCCATACTTGCGGAGGAAGTTCTGCACGAGCAGCGGGATGTCGTCTTTCCGGGCGCGAAGCGGAGGCAGCTGGATCGAAATCACGTGCAGGCGGTAGAAAAGATCCTCGCGGAACTTTCCTTCCTCCATCATCTGGCGGAGATCGACGTTGGTGGCCGCGATGATGCGCACGTCCACCTTGATCGTTTCCATCCCGCCAAGGCGCATGAAATCGCGCTCCTGGATGACGCGCAGCAGCTTGGCCTGCGTCTCGATCGGGACTTTGCCAATCTCGTCGAAGAAGATGCTGCCACGGTCGGCCAGATCGAAGAGTCCCTTCTTCGGATAGACCGCGCCGGTAAACGCGCCCTTCACATGTCCAAAGAGCGTGGACTCGAGAAGGTCAGGCGGCAGATTGCCTGAGTTGACCGTCACGAACGACTTGTCCGCTCGGGACGAGTTCGCATGGATCGCTCGCGCCACGAGCTCCTTGCCCGTGCCGCTCTCGCCCTGGATGAGAATCGTTGACCGGCTCGGCGCCGCCTGAATGATCAGGTCGAAGACCTGACGCATCCGCGGACTCCTGCCGATGATGTTCGCGAACTTGTGGTACCGCTCCTGGATGTTCTGCCGGAGGTTGCGGTTCTCGTTGACGAGGCGGCGGCGCTCCATGGCGTTGCGGACGACCACGAGCACTTCCTCGTTCTTGAATGGCTTGGTGACGTAGTCGAACGCGCCGCTTTTCATCGCCGAGATCGCGCTTTCGATCGAGCCATACGCCGTGATGATGATCACGGCCAGGTCTTCGTCGATACGCTGGAGCTCGTCGAGCGTCGCGATTCCGTCGATGCCGGGCATCATGATGTCGACGATCGCGGCATCGAACGGCAGGGCCCGTGCGAGCTCGAGTCCCTCCGTGCCGGACGCCGCCACGCGCACCTCGTACCCTTCCCGCGTGAGCAGGGTCTCGAGGATCTCCCGCATGATTTCTTCATCGTCGACGACAAGGACCGTGCCCTGGCGTGTGGTTCCCATCAATTCGCCGCCCTTCGCGCCGATTCAGACGCGGCAAGAGGCAGCGTCAGTGTGAAGCGAGTGCCCTGACCGAGCGCGCTGTCGCAGCGAATGGCGCCGTCGTGCTCCTGGACGATGCCGTAGGTAATCGAGAGACCAAGGCCGGTCCCGCGGCCGATGTCCTTCGTCGTGAAGAACGGATCGTAGATGCGGGCGAGCTGCTCGGGCGGGATGCCCGATCCCGTATCCGAAACGGTCGCGACGAGCTGGCGTCCGTCGATCCTGGTCGCGATCGTCAGCCAACCGCCGCGCGGCATGGCGTCGCGCGCATTCAGGAAGAGGTTCAGGAAAACCTGCTGCAGCTGATGCTCGATGCCGATCACCGTCGTCGAGGCGTCGGTGAGCTCCCGGCGGACCTTGATGCTGCCGACCTCGAACTGATGTTCGAGCAGCGAGACCACGTCGCCGATGACCGCGTTAATGTCCACGTGAATGCGTTCGCCAGCGGCCGTTCCCGGCCGCGACAGGTTCAGCAGGCCGTTGACGATCTTCGCGGCGCGGAATGTCTGGCGCTCGATCTTCTCGAGGAGCACCGTCTTCGGATCCTGCGGATCTGCGCCGTCGAGAAGCATCTGCGTGTAGCTCGAAATGCCGGTGAGCGGCGTGTTGACCTCGTGCGCCACACCGGCCGCGAGAAGTCCGATCGACGCCATCTTCTCCGAGATCTGCAGCTGTTCTTCGAGCCGGACGCGGTCGGTGATGTTCTCGAGCAGCAGAATCGTCCCGGCGACAGAGCTCTGCTTCGTGGGACTCTGGAGCGGAACGGCCGTCGCGTTGACGAGCAGCCGGCGCTGACCATTCGTTCCGGACGCCGGATGACTGGCAATCGGGACCTTGAACAGCGTGGCTCCCGAAGGTTTTTCATGCCGGGCTGCCCTCAACGCGTCGACGAACGAGCGATCGAAGATGTCGCCGAGCCGCCGGCCGACGGCGTCGGCGCGCTTTACGCCGTAGAAAGTCTCGAGCGCGTGATTCCATCGGACGATGCGCTCATCGGAGTCGAAGACCACGAGCCCGTCGTCGAGCGACTCGAGGATGTTGTCGTTGAACTCCCGCATGCGCCCGAGCTCGTCGGCCTTGATGTGCAGCTGGCGGTACAAACGACCGTTCTCGATCGCCGTGGCCACCTGGCTCGCGACCGCGGTCAGCAGCGTGAGGTCTTCGCTGTTGAACGTCTCGTCCGTGTCCTTGCGTCCCAGCGCGAGCACCGCGATCGCGGAGCCCTCGAACACGCACGGGACGAAGTAGTAGATGCCCAGGTCGCGCCAGAACTCGACTTCCTCCGCCGCAAAAAAGGCCGCCGACATCGGATCGTCCAGCGCGACGGTGTGGCCGCTGTCGAGCCGAGTGACAAACGATGAGGCGCGCGTGAGCCGCGGCACCGCCTGCGCAAATCCGTAGTCGCCGATCGCGCGCAGATCGCCCTGCCGCTCGTCGGCCAGCATCAGCGCCATGCGGTCCACGACGAGTGTCTCGACGATGCGGGTCACGAGGCGTTGACTGAGCCGGACGACGTCGAGGTCGCTGTTCAAGTCCCGGGCGAAGCCGACGAGCGCGCGCCGATAGTCGTAGCGATCGCGATAGAAGACGCGATCGAGCGCGTTCTGCACCGTCTCTTTGACGGGCTGTGCGAGCAGGACAACGACCAGGGTGGCCAGCGCCGCCACGACGCCGGTATGCGCGTCTGCGTCGTTGCCGAACGCAAATGCCACCAGGCGGCGCATCGCAAAGTACAGAACGAAGCTCGCCCCGATGAACGCCGAGTACGCGAGGCCGCGCTTGATGATGACTTCGACATCACGGAGCCGGTACCGCACGATCGCCGACGCAAACGTCAGCGGTACCAGGCCAAGCAGAATCGCCGTCAGCTGCAGCGCGAGCGGAGGGTTGACGCCAAGCGCCCACGGCAGCGCATAGCCCAGCGCAAATGGTCCGACGCCGAGAATCGTGCCCGACGCGATCCACCGAAGCTGGCGCCGTCCGGTCAGCGACGTGATCTCGCCGAATGCGCGGCCAAGGACGAAGGCAGCCGCTGCCGCGGCAAGGAACAGGTAGATGTGTTCGCCGCGGTCCAGCGCCTCGAAGGCCTGCGAGAACGCCGCACCGTCTCCAACGCCACGTATCATCAGGGCGACGCGGGCGCCGAAGAGGACGGGAGCCGGCAGATACATCAGCGGAATCAACGCGCGAATCGGCCGGGTGCTTGGGCCAAGCTGCCGCTCCGGAAAGACCAGCGTGAAGTGCAGGAGGAGAGCAGGCAGCAGCGCCATCGCAACGGCGTCGCCCCAGAAGAACACCCAGTCGAGCCGATCAAACGGTCCGTTGAACGAGAAGGTGAAGACGCCGAAGAACGCGACGCACAACCAGAAGAAGTGCAGCGTCGCCTGATCCCGTGGCCGACGCAGCCGAACCGACGCCCCGACGAGCAGCGTGAAGAGACCGACGGCGGCGAGCACGTAATACATCGAGCGCGACGGCGCGGCTGCCGACAGCGTGATGTTGAGCGCCTGCCTCGTGCCGAGGTGGAGAATGGTGTACGTGAGCCGCGTTCCTTCGCTGGCCTGGCGCTGGAACGCGCTGACGTCCTGTCGCGTGTAGACCGGCCGGCCGTTCACGGCCAGGAGCACATCACCCGACACGATGCCCGCGCCGGACCCCGCAGACCGCGGCGCGACTTCGACCGCGGTCACACCCTCCGACCGCACGTCCCAGAAGACTCCGTCTTCGACCTGATTGAATCGCGCGCGGGTGGCGATGTTGGCCAGGCCGAGACCAATCAGGATCAGCGTGACGGCGACCGCAGAAATCGGGCGCACCCAGGCTACCAACGGCGACTCGAGGCGCCCCGAAAGGGCGTCAGGACGCCGTTCGAACTCCGCCGGGCTTAGCGGCGTGGTGGCCATGCTTGGATTATGAGGGACGGGGTCTACCGCTGACGTAGCAAACGCTATACCCGACCCAACCTTAATAATTAGCTCTAAACGTCAGCAAAATCGACGCTTTTGCCTGCGCCCTGGTCTGGATCGGGCGCGGACTCCAAACTAACGGACGGCCTGTTCAATATTGTGGATCGGATATGGCCCTTGCGGGGCCACCTTTAGAAGCGCATCGTCACGCCGCCGACGATCCGCTTGGGCGGATGCACAACGAGCAGTTCGTCGTAGACGGTCTGCTCGGCCGACGTGTCGTGGAAGAAGTTTCGAACGGCCACGAGCATCTCCCACTGGGCGCTCGTGAAGTTCAGAAACGGCAGCGCCTGACGGACCTGGACGTCGAATCGTGAACCGAGACCCGCGCGGTCTGGCTCTTCGGCGAAGCCATTGCTCAACCGGTAGAGGACGAGGACGCGCGTCGATGTTTCGGGGACTTCGGTCTCGATCGCGGTTGACACATCTTGGATGCGCTCGGCCTCGGGGCGCAGAACCGCAGGCGCGAGTCTCGAGAAGTAGCCGCCCTCGACTCTCGGCGACAGCACACCGTTGATGATCGAATACGCGACCGATCCACTGATGCGGTTCGCGAGCCTCGTTCGAAATTCCGCGACGCACCCTGTTGCGTACGCATCGCCGGCATTGCCGACGACATAGTGTCCGAGTTCAGCGCTTGGCTGGAAAGGGAGATCCACGCCAAACAGCGTGACCAACTGGTCGTCCACGGTCTCCCTGAACGCACCCACGCTGAGGGTTGATCCTGCCAGATCGCGCTCGACCTCCACGCTCACGCGCGTCGCTCGCTCGGCCTCGAAGCCCCCGCGGCGTCGGATTGACGAGAACGTTCGCTGCGGCGGCAGCCAGATGCCCGAGTCGCTCGGCGGCAGGAATTCCTCCGCACCAGGAGCCTGTTGGTTTCTGGAGAGTGTGCCAGTCACGCGAGTGTGGTCGGCGGGCTGGATCGTCAGCGCAACGCGGGGGCTGAGGAGGCCGCGGCTCTCGAGATAGTCGTAGCGCGCGTAGCGGATGCCGTACGTCGTCGTCACCGCAGGCGCAATCGCGAACGTGTCGACCGCGTACACCGCGCCGGCATTGCGGCTGCCGTCTGTCACGTCGCGCAGCGCGAGCGGATTGCCGCCGTCGTAGCGCTGCGTGCTGTACGACATGCCGATTTCATAACGATGACGAGCGGGCGCCCGCGTCGCGTACGCGCCCGCCAGAATCCACGACGAGATGTCGGCCTGGTTGAGAGCGCCCCGAATCGACCAGTCGGCCTGCGATCCCACGGGAGCGCCGACCCGCACGTACGCGACGCCCTTCGACAGATTGTCTGGCGTCAAGAGCTGCCGTGGCGTGTCGAACGAACCCGTCGTGAGGAAGTTCAGCTGGCCGGAGAACGGCGTGTCGGCGAAGAATCCCGTCGCCAGGCGGGCGAAGCCGTTGCCATCGGCAGTGGGATGCTCCTCGACGAGGATCACGTCTGGAAGCCGCGCGTCCTTCAGCACGCCGCGGCGGATGTGCCGCAGCCGCCACGAAAGCTCGCTTTCGTCTTCGGCTTGGTTCGACGGCGAGTCGGGCGCCGGCGCGGCGGGCTCGAAGGTGGAAGGGGGCGGATCGGTTTGAACCAGACCAGCCTCGAGGACTGTGGTCGCCCCGGCGCGGCGAAGCGAGATCGTCGAAGACGTGCGAGTGCTCGGCCGCACTTCGACCATCTGCGCGCGGGGAGCGATGTACCCGCTCAGATGGACGCGGACAAAATACGGACCCGGCGCGAGCGTGTCGAAATCGAAGCGGCCGTCGTGGTCGGTCACGGCGACGGTTGGCGTGGCGCCAACAGCGGAAACCATGGCGCCTGCCACGGGATCGCCGGCCTCGTCCTTGACGAGACCGTGGATGGATCCGGACGTAACGGCTGCGATGCTGGCTGCGAGCTGGACTGAAGCTGGCGGCGCCTGCTGCGCGCTCGCAGCGAGAGGCAGACCGAGGAGCGCCAAGCTGCCTGCTGCCACTGCGATCGCTCTACATCTGCCTGTCATGTCCTGCTCTTCGGGCCCCCCCGGGGGCCTGTAGTCCGGCTGTTGCCGTGGTCGACGCTTACGATCCGGCGACTGAAAAATTCACGTCGCGCGTGAGCGTCTTGTTCGCCAGCTTGTCGGTCACCTTGATCTCGAGCCGGTAATCGCCTTCGGGGAACGAACCAAGGGGAATCGCCTGCCCCGCCTGCAGCTGATGTCCGGCCGCGAAATCAAATTGCGGCGGCAGCGTCTGCGCATTCAGGTTCTGCGGGTTCGTCTTGTTGAAGAACTTCTCCGCGCCGGCCTCCTTCGCGTAGAAGTTGTACTCGACGACGATGTCGGGCTTGTTCTCGGCGTTGGTCTTGGGGTTGTAGATCAGGATGAAGGTCGAGAGCTCGCCCTTCTTCGTGAACTTGTTGCTCACCTCGGGCGTGATCTCCATGCCGCCGATCGCGTACGGACGCTCCATCTGCTGCTGCGGAGTGAGAGGAGCCGGCAGCGGATCGATCCGGCCGACGAACACCGAACTCGTATTCAATTCGCCGTTCCAGAGGTCCGGGACTTCAACGGTCTTCTTGAGGACCGAGGTCTTCAGCGGCGGAGCATTCTTCGGCGTCTTCTCGGGCTGCGCTTCCTTGACGACGATGTACATCTCGTAAGTGCCGGGAAGGGCCGCGATCGATCGGCTGACCCGAGTGTTGGCCGCGTCTGTTCCGGAAAGCGTCAACGGCGTGAGACCCTCGAACACATACGACGGCGCTGCTTTCTTGTCGTCTTTCTTGGCGCCGGCGGCGGGCGCGGCGGCGGCGGCCTGAGGTGCGACCAGGCGCCAATACATCACCAGATTCTTGGACGGAGCTTTCGACGCATCGAAGCTGACGATGAACGGCACGTACTGCTGATTGCCGGATGCCTTGAGCAGATCTTCGCGCACCCACGTTAGGCCGAGATCGTCCTGAGTGGAACTAGTATTCAGAAGCGCGTAGATCGCATCGCGTTCTTTCTCTTCGGCCTTCGTCAGTTTCTTTGTCTGCTGCGGCGGATTCTGAGCGGACAGGACTGCCGACAGAAGAAACACCGCGAGAGACGCTAGTGCGATCGTACCGCGCCGAGCATTCATATTCCCTTCTCCAAT
>Ga0137452_1000290_pt1 | contig 14967 bp, 16 predicted proteins | sample EasRivERMGT513_2_FD_102312 | JGI IMG/M metagenome (GOLD analysis project Ga0137452, IMG submission 102312) | Soil microbial communities from meander-bound floodplain in the East River, Colorado, USA - East River MetaG ERMGT513_2 | ecosystem: Environmental > Terrestrial > Soil > Floodplain ...
GATATTGAGTGGGAGCCGGATGCTGTAGAAATTCTCTATGAAAAATTAAAAAATTTTCCTGAGTATGGTTATAGCTATGGCTGGTATGAGATGGAGGAAAAAGTCTACTGCAACCATTCTTTTAGTCCCAAAAAGCTGCGAGCGATCAACTACATCTCGACTATGAGCCTGATCCGGAGAGATATTTTTCCTGGCTTTGACGAATCTTTACAACGATTGCAGGATTGGGACATCTGGCTTACACTTTTAGAGAAGGGGATTATGGGAGTGTTTTGCGACAGAAAAGTTTTCACTACGACCAAACGAGATGGTATTACATACGGAAATGGGATTTCTTGGGAGGAAGCGTGCAAGATAGTCAGGGAGAAACACCATCTAGGATGAAAGTCGCAATTTTCACCCTTACGCGAGATCGCCTTCTATATACTCAGCATTGTTTTGGAATGCTTCGAGAAAAAGCCGGATACGATTTTGACCACTACATTGTAGATAACGGCTCTCAGGATGGTACAGTTGCCTGGTTAGACGACAATAGAGATAAATTTTTTGATATTACTTATAATGCTAAGAATATTGGTCTTTGCGCGGGCGATAACCAAGCTCTCCAAATGATCCGAGAAAGTGGCGAGCAATATGATCTGATCGCCAAAATGGATAATGATGCTGAAGTTATCTCGGATAATATCATAGCAGAGATGGTTGCCCTTTACTCGCAGATTGAACGGCCCATGCTGCTTTCTCCCAGAGTGATAGGGATTAACAAGCAGCCAAAACGCAGCTACACAGAGACAGCCCTGACACATCCGATAGGCGTTACGAACCATATAGGCGGCTTGTTTGCCTGGTGCAATGCAGATTTATATTTGAAATATACTTATCCTGACAACTTACCCTTAGCGAGAGGCGATGACTCAGCCTTTGCTTTTTGGGTTTATCAGCAAGGATTTATTGTTGGCTATGTGGAAGACTTGGTGGTAAATCACTTCGAGACTTCAGCAGGACAGGCAGCACGTTTCCCTGACTATTTTGATCGAAAATGGAAAGAAGAAGTGTCCACCCATGAAACGGCTACATGACGGTCCGGCTATTGACGATGCAAAATACTACGAAAGAATATGGTCTGAGGAAGAAAATACAAGACCTTTTTATGACGCTGTGAGAATGCGCGGTCTAGCAGTTAAAGTTCTCTCCGGCAATATTGTTGTTGATATTGGTGCGGGTGTCTATGGGACTGTACAATATATTGTCGAGCATGAGAAACAACTAACAATTTTTCCTGTATGCTATGACCAGTCTTATACAGCCAGAGATATTGTAATTAAAAAGTTTCCTCAAATTCTTTATTTCTTAGGGCAGCTTCCAGATACTTATCTCCCTTCAGACTCCTTCGATGTGGTTATAGCGGGCGAGATCATTGAACACATGGAAGAACCAGATAAATTGGCAGCAGAACTGGCTCGAATCTGCCGTCCTGGTGGATGGGTGTCACTCTCGACAGTAGACACTACATCGGAGAATGCTATCAAACATGGCCCATATCCTGAACACACTTTTTCCTTTGAGGATCAAGATTTAATTGATATGTTTTCTCCTTATGGAAAAGTAGAGTTTTTGATTCTAGGCGACTATCAAATGGTTCACTGTAGGAAGAATAATGTCTGAATTCCTGATCGACCTGGATGACTTTTGCAAAGACAATATGGATTGGGAGTTGATAGAAAAATTAAAAGAAAAAGTTCCTAAATTAAAATTAAATCTTTTTACAATTCCAGGTCGAAGCAGTTGGGGCTGGATACAGAATATGCGTACTGTCGAGTGGATTCAGATGATCCCGCACGGGCATATTCACTCTACAAGTCGAGAGTGCCAAAATTGGAGCTACAACGTCGCTCTCTCTTATCTTAGAGGTTTAGAAGAAGATGGTTGGATTCATGGCTGGAAAAGCCCTGGATGGCAGATTTCAGACGGGACTTATCAGGCTCTTTTAGAAATGGGGTGGTGGGTTGCCGACCAGGAATACAACAATGACAGACGTCCAGAAGGTTTACGAACTTATCTGCTTGATAGCCCTTTTAAGATTCATGGGCATATTGGACATTGGGGCGCTCATAACAGTAACTCTCTGGAGTATATTTTCAATTCAATTGCTGCTCTTAAAGGTGAGTTTGGGTTTATAGACGACTTATGCGAACAAACATAATCATTCCTGCTCATAACCAGTCTGCTTTTACGATCAGATGTCTTAAAAGTATTCGAGAGTTTACAAAGGACTATCGTCTGATCATGGTTGATAATGGTAGTGATGCCAAAGAACTTAAAGTAGTGGAAGAAGAATTAGGGAATCACGATTATCTTCTACTTCGCAATGTCAGAAATGTCGGATTCGTAAAGGCTGTCAATCAAGGTCTTTCTATGGCGAATTCTCCTTATATTGTCTTGCTCAATAATGACACCAAAGTTGTTCCAGAGTGGATAGAAAAATTAAAATTTCCTTTAGAGTGGGACTCTCGAATAGCGGCTTGTGGTCCGGTAACGACTGCCACTGATTGCTGGCAAGGACGAGAAAAGTTGGGAGAAGGCTATCGAGTTTTGCCGCCAAGTGCGATGTTGGCTTTTTTCTGTGTTATGCTCAAGAAAGAAGCGGTAGATAAAGTCGGTCTTTTGGATGAAAACTTTGGTGTCGGTTTGGCCGATGACGATGACTACTGCCATCGTCTCAAACAAGCTGGTTATACTTTAGCTTTAGCACAGAGTTTATTGATTCCGCATTACCATAGAACTACTTTTAAGAGTCTCTATACTCCAACTCAGATTGATGAGATGAAGGAAAATGGACTTGCAATGTTCCGGCGCAAATATGGATTGGTCGAGTAAAATTGGAAAATCTCTCGATTATTATCCCGTTCTATAACGGCTACGAAACACTGCCAAAACTGATTGATTCTTTACCTGTTTCTATTCCGGTTACTATTGTTGATGATCAAAGTGATAAGTCCCTGACTCAGAGAGAAATCAACATCATATGGCCTAAATCTGAAGGGAGAGATATTCGTGTTGTTCAGATGGACAAGAAAGGATATTTCGCCGGAGCGGTTAATCGCGGGATTCAGGAATGCCAAACCGACGTTCTGGTTCTTAACCAGGATACTTGGTTTGATAACGATGATTTTTTTCAAACTCTGGAATATCTTAGGCGAGAATACGCCTTTTTTGGTGAGAGAATTCGTGGTGATCATCCTGCATTTGGTGATTTGGGGTATGTTCACGGCACTTGTATGTTTATTCGTCGTGATGCTATTGGAGTGGTTGGAGAACTTAGCGAAAAAGATTACCCTCTCTGGGGATGCACCGCCGAATACCAGTGGCGGGTGGCACGCAAAAATTTTAAGATTTTTCCGATAAAGAAAATTCCTGGTTTTAATCACGAACGACCAGAAGGGGAGAGATATGGCAGTAGTATCAAACAACTACTCAGTCAAGCATCGACCAAGAACAGGGATGTTCTGGTTCGTACTCCGCCTCTCCTTTCAGTGGTTGTTCCTTGCTACAATTATGGCCGTTTTCTTTTGGATTGTATTGCTTCTTTGGTCGGCGGCAATACGTCTTTAGGTGAAATGCCAGGACAGACACTTCAGAGTTTTGAGATTGTAATTGTCGATGACGCATCAACGGATAACTCGCTTGAAACCATCAAACAAATTACTGACATTTCAAAAGGCATTCGAGCCTACCATTTGGAGAAAAATGTTGGTACAGCCAGAGCCTTGAATTTCGGGATCGAACGCTGCTATGGAAAATATATTACTTTTCTTTCAGCCGATGATATGCGTGAGCCAGACAGTCTGGAGAAACTTGTTGAAGTATGTGAGCAGAATCCTCACTCTTTTGCCTATGACGATATATGGCTGTTTCACACACATGAGAGAATCAAAAAATGGCAGATGGAGGATTTTGATTTCGATACTCTAATCTGGAAGAACCATGTTCACGCGGGTATTATGTTTCCAAAAATTGCTTGGCAGGAAGTAGGCGGCTATCCGGCAATTATGGGAGATGGCAGAGAAGATTGGGCTTTCAACATTGCGCTTGGAATTCATGGCTGGTGCGGGGTACATCTCAAAAACTACGGTTATCTCTATCGCCGCGAAGGACAAAACAGAACAAATACAAACACAACAGACACCCATCGAGAACGTTTTCTCGGCAAGATTATGGGACTGTTTCCGGAAATCTACAAAGGAAATCGACCAATGGCATGTTGTGGCAAAGGCAGTAACACAAAAAGTAATAATGGCATGACATCCAGAATACAAGCAAGGAGTTCACTTATGGTAGAGAGCAATATCCCTCCAGTTGGCAAAGAACCAATGGAGCTTGTTGAGTATCTGGGCGGCCAGATGAACTTCACCATCACAGGTGACAGTACCGGAGCCAAATATACTTTTGGCAAGGATCGCCCGAAGGGATGGGTGTTTAAGAGCGATGTCGGAGACCGTGAAAGTAAACTTGGCTTTCTCAGTAAACGTGAGGGTGGCAGAGAACTTTATCGAATTGCCAAAGCTGATAAGCAAGCCAATCCTGACCCTACAGAGGGGATGGAAGTCACAACGGACCAGACTCCGGTTCCAGTCGATGATGTGGTAATCGAGAAACACGGAGCGGTTGGCATGAGTGAAACAGTGGGAACTCTTACTGCCGCGCCCGCGACCGCAGTAACGGAGCAGAAAATTGCCACACCCAACCCTATCGACTTGACGGTCGAAGAACTCAAGTCCTTTGTGGATAGGGGCTTGACCAAAGATCAATGGGAAGAAGTTTACCGGATTGAGATGGCGAACAGAAACAGAAAGGGTTTAATAGCATTTCTTGAGGAATTATTGGCAAACTGGAGTGAGAATGCCGGAATGGGCTAAGATTCTCTTGCTGATTTTCTCAGTTTATCGCACAGCCTCTCTTTTGTCTTCGGAGGAAGGGCCGTATTTGCCCTTCCTCTATAAAGACCCAGACCAAAGAGGCGTGTTTGAGTGGCTCCGTAAAAAATTAGGGGCCGACAATTTTGTCTATACCTATGACGAAGAAGGCCATCAGGAAGTAAAAATTGCTACCAATCTAGGCAGAGGAATTACCTGCCCGCTCTGTACAGGCGGCTATGTTTCTTTCCTGGTAGTAATTTTTTATTTTTCTGATAATATAATTATAAGTTTTTTTATTCTATGGCTTGGTATTTGGGGCGTGCAGACGTTCTTGGAGAATCTAACCAGTGACGATGCTCTGAAGGGTGCCATAGAGGATGTTGCAGACAATATGGAGGACAAATGAAAAAGTTATCGATTTTTGTAGGGATTGTCTTGGGGATTTTGTTGTTTGCGGCCTGTACTTTCTATCCGGCTGTTTCTCAGGTAGAATTTGAGGCAAGACAGACAGCCCAGGCAGAGGCAACTTTGCCGACTGTGACACCAGAACCGCCAATGATCACTGTTGAACCGGAAGTTCTTCCTACTGAAGAAACGGGTAATGTAGCAGAAGACCCGACGCCGGTCCCTCCCGCCATAATGATAAAGGGAAATATCTCCAGTTCGGGAGAAAAAATTTATCACATGCCTGGTCAAGCAAATTATAACAATGTTAAGATTGATGAGGCTAAGGGTGAGAGATGGTTTCATAGTGAACAAGAAGCTCTTGATGCTGGATGGCGCAAAGCTAAAAACTAGTCACAAAGAAAGTTACTTATGATTAGTGCTGGTAGAGGCGCGCAATCGCCAGGTTCGGCGGCAACTATAAAGGGAGTGACCCCTAGCTCACATGGCTGGTATCCGATCACCTGGTGGACACGCCTGGGGGTAGCCTTTGCTGCCACTCAGGGGGCAGAACAGGCTAATGTAGAAGAGCCGGATGTTCACTTCTTGCCCAACCCTGTCATCCTTACTACCTACACCAATGTTTTTAAGATGTGGTATGGGGTGGGCGGCTTTGGCAACCCTGTAGACTGGTGCTATGCAGAATCTCCAGACGGCTTGACATGGACAAAGTATGCCAGCAATCCTGTTATCCAGGATTTTCGCCGTGCTTTCATGTACAAAGAGGGTAGCACTTACTACGCCATTGGTTCGGATGTTAATGCCAGTTATGACCATTATGACCTATATACCAGCAGTGATGGTGTGACCTTCTCGCTCAATACCAGCAATATCATGGCGGTAGGTTCGGGTGGATTATGGGACGATGATCAGGTAGCTAATCTCTTTGTCTGGAAAGAGGGTAGTACCTATCATATGCTCTATGAGTCAAAAGCGGTAGGGGCAACCACATGGAAGATCGGCCATGCTACCGCCAGCAACATTGCTGGAGCCTGGACTAAGGATGCCAACAATCCAGTCATTTCTGCTGTGGGTACGCGCAGCGGGCCATTTCTTTATAAAGCTCCTGACGGTACGTATTATGTCTGGTTGCAGTATCATCCATCATCTAACGCGCCAAGTGATATAGGTCTTTGGTATAGTACAGACTTGATCCGCTGGCTTCCTCTGGCTGTTCCTTACTGGTTCAGAGAAACCAGCGATGAAGGGACAGGACTTTCTACTGGACAAATAGCCGATACATCGATGGTGACAGTAGACGGAAAAACTTATTTTTATGGCGGTGGTCATGCCACTCAGGGACTCGATGGGGTGATGAAAGTTCAAACAGCTACCAGTCGAGAGAAAGAGCTTATCAATGTCCGCTGTCCTCCCCTGCTGAGTGCTGTCTGGATTGATAGCGCACAGGCCACTACGAATTTAAGTGCAGCGGTAAATCCTCTCTGGATTGGTGAAGCGAATAATGCTGTTTCACAGCGTCGAACTGTTATTAAATTCGATCTTTCGGCTGTTCCGGACACACGTATCTGGTCTGCTCGTCTTCGCCTTCACTGCGACACCGACCTAAGTTCAAATGCCAGAGACTTTAAGGTTTTTCGTCTTTTAGTTGCCTATACCGCAAGCCAGGTTACTTGGAATAATCGAGTAACAGCAACAGCTTGGCAGACCGCAGGGGCAGGTGGGGCATCAGACATTGATACAACTGCCATAGGAACTCGTAACTTCCTGGCTGCTGAACCAGTCGATAACTGGAAAGAATGGGTTCTTGATCCTGATGTTGTACGGAAGATGGCAAACGGGACTTTTACAAACAATGGTTTTCTTTTGAAGGCAGACACGGAAAGCTCGGATGCTTTTAGTTTTTCCAATTTAAGCTCTGCCTATCCACCACAATTGTTGCTAATGACGGAGAGTGTGGGGGCGTTGCCGCTTGATTCCGATGCGGTTTCCTTGATTGCTTTAATGTCATCCGCACCGGACGCTACACGACAAAGTTGGATCAATTGGGTAATACAGCGTTTGAAGGATGAAGGTATTTGGGCAAAGTTGGATGAGTTGTGGATATACGCTGCTCATACATCTCAGGCCGCCTTGCTTGGTTGGAAACAATATAAGAACTGTACGGCTGTCGGTTCGATACCTTTTACAACAGACAGAGGATTTCAGCGAGACTCCGGAACTAAGTATATCCAGACCAATTACAATCCACTTTCTCATGGTGTGAATTTCACTCAGAATGATTGTTCGTTTGGTGTCTATTCTCGAACAAACACGACAGACGCTAATGTTGATATGGGTTGTATCAATGTTCGCCTCTGCCAGATTCAGGCCATGAATGCTTCCAATAATGGCATCGGCCAGGTTAATATTACTTCTGGTTCTTTGTCGGTGGCTGTCGCCAATTCTCTTGGCTGGTATGTGGCTCGCAGAACTGCTTCAGCCGCCGAGCAGTTATTCAAGAATGGGGGACAGATTGTCTCCAATACTTCCACTTCCGGTGCAAGTCCAAGTGCTAATTTCATTGTCGGTGGTCGAGACAATGTGGGGACAATCGAAGCCTTTACAACCCGCCAGTATGCAGCCGCGATGGTAGGTAAGTCCCTGACAGCAGCAGAGCAGCTAACTCTCTATACGATCATCCAGGCATATATGACGGCTGTTGGAGCGCAGGTTTAGGGGGCAGGATGGCGTCACAAAATCCACCAGTAAAAAACATAGCACACATATTTTATGCCTCTCTTGTCAGTCAGGCCGATACTCGTCTACTCCAGGCTAATCCTACTCTGGCTGCTGGCGACTTTAAGGTATCTATTGACGGCGGAGCATTGGCGAATCTTACTACGTTACCTACTGTAACGCCCGCCTCTGGGAAGATGGTTAAGTTCTCCTTATCGACCAGTGAGATGAATGGCGACAATATTACGATTGTCTGTTCCGATGCTGCGGGCTTGGAATGGTGTGATCTGGTTATTAATTTACAGACTGTATTACGAAAGTTTGATGATCTTGCCTTTCCTAATACATCTGGCAATGGTATTGATGTGACGGCAACGGGTGGTGTAGGTATCGACTGGGGCAATATTGAGAATCAAGGAGGCGTAAATAACTTTTCCAACAGTATCATGTCAATGGCAAATGTGGTTCGCACCAATGGCGCTCAGGCGGGTTCAGCAAGTACAATCACACTAGATGCAGGTGCTTCTTCTACAGATGACATATATAAAGGCCAGATAATTTGGCTTGCTTCTGGTTTGGGAGTGGGACAGACAAGACTTATTACAGGCTATGTCGGATCGACCAAAGTAGTCACTGTCTCGCCTAACTGGACAACTAGCCCAACAACATCAACTGGCTTTGTTATATTACCTGCTGGCTATGTGCCAGGTCTTGCAGCGGGTGCAATTGTAGCTGCCACATTTGGTGCTGGAGCGATTGATGCAGCCGCCATTGCCGCTGATGCTATTGGTGCAAGTGAACTGGCAACAGACGCGGTAACAGAGATTGTCAATGCTCTAAATGCGGCCATCATCGAAGGATCACTCACACTCAAAGATGTTTTGCGTCTGATCCTGGCTGCTGAAACAGGCAAGTCAAGTGGTGGCGGCACAACATCAGTTGCATTCAGAGATAACGCCGATACGAAAAACCGTATCTCGGCTACAGTTACAAGTGTAGGTAATCGAACAGCCGTTACACTCGACGCGAGCTAATTATGCTGGTCAAATCTTACTGGCCTTCGACTGACTTTTACTGGCCGTTAGATTACTGGCCGGATTATCCATCAGCAGCACTTGTCGGCCAAGCAGACGGTCAGGCTTCTGTTACTGGCATACTCAAAGCTACAGGGAAACTGGCCGGAGCGACAGCAGGAACATCGACTGCTGATGCAACCGGAAAACTTATTGGTGTGGTACGGGGAGATGTAGCCGGAACTTCGACAGTTACCGGAACCCTCAGAGCGACGGGTAATCTTCAAGCAGCTACAGCCGGTACATCGACTGCCGTTGCCGACGTCTCCGGAAAAATTTTAATTTTTTCTGTGATTACCGGAACATCGACTGTTGTTGGAACTTTAGTTGCTTCAGCTAATTTACGGGCTGCCATTGCCGGACTTTCAACTGCTCAAGCGATTATTCGTGCTGTTGGTTTTCTGGGCCATGCTGATTCAGATGGTGTAAGTGACGTTTCAGGCCGCCTTACCAATGCTAAGACAACCAACGGTCATGTTGTCGGGACATCGACTGCCTCAGGCGCACTCAGGGCAACAGGCAGGTTAGCCGGAGCTACTTCCGGAAGCAGTAGTGCAACAGCAGTTATTCTGGCAACTGCCCATCTTGTAGCGAGTGTAGCAGGGGTGGCTTCTGCAACCGGAATACTTTCTGGTCGCGGTCTTCTCAGAGGACAATCAAACGGTGTTGCATCTGTTTCAGCTACAGTATTGGCAGTCGGCTATATTTTTGGAAATTCACAGGGTACAACTGTAATTATTGGTGCTATAATGGCTTTGGGAAGATTGCAAGGTTTAGCCAGTGGTTCTTCTACAGCAACACTCCAAAGCGAAGAAGAAATTTCTGGCTTTATAGTAGTTGGATTTAAGGGGATGTTCCGATCTGAGTTCAAGGGTATGAGATAAAGGACTTTACATAATGTCGAAAAGTAACTCGCTCGAAAACAGTCTACTCGCTCTGATATTTAACGCTACACTTTTCGCCAACGTTGCCATCAATGCTACTTCCAGCCCGATTACCAATATCTATGTCAGTCTTCACACAGCCGATCCTGGTGAGGGTGGCGATCAATCGACCAACGAAGCAACCTATGGCGCGTATGCGCGTGTAGCAGTTGCTCGTACTTCCGGTGGTTGGACAGTGACAGGGAATGCCGTGACAAATACTGCGGCAATTGTCTTCCCCGAATGTACATCAGGTTCCAATACCCTCACTCATTTTGGTGTCGGCTCTGCTGTTTCAGGCGCGGGCGTGTTATTTTATTCGGGCGCGCTCACGGCTTCTTTGGCCGTTTCGACAGGCATCCAACCACAATTTGCAATTGGCGACCTTGACATCACCGAAGATTAAATTGAGGCTTGATACCTTCTCACTCAAATGAAAGGGTATTAAGAATAAATTTTTATTTTTTCGTAGGGGGTAAAGATGCTCAATGCGGGCGACTGGACTCCAAACCAACCGAATACGATTTTATTCGTTCTTGTCGATTCCAATGGCAACGAAGTAACTGGACTTGGAAACGTCTTTACTGTGCGGATTTCTAAGGCGGGTGCTGCATTTGCAGTAGGAGTCGGTACAAAGAGTGAAATCGGTTTGGGCTGGTATAAATATGTTTCGACTGCGGGAGAGGCAGATACGCCAGGTCCGGTCGCTATTGTTGTGACAGGGGTAGGGATTGTCCAACAAAATCTTGAGTATGTGGTAGGGAGCAGAGTCGAGAACACAATCGAGTTCACCTACACCGTCACCAGCGATGGTGGCGGAACGCCCATTCAGGGGGTACAGGTAATTATAGCGACTGATTCCGGTGGATCGAGTGCTGCCTGGGTTGGCTACACCGATAGCTTTGGTGTTGCCAGAGATTTGACAGGCGCATTGCCAAGACTTCCAGCCGGAACTTATTTCTTCTTTAGATATAAGTACCTTTGGACTTTTAGCAATCCAGACACGGAGGTCATAAGCTGATGCCAAGTTCGGGCGGAGGAACCGGCACTCCTGTTGTAGTGCCTGATTTGCCGACAGTTGTATATGATCAGCAAGAAGAACTGTTACTGACACCCAACTGTGCAGTGTCTTTAGCGCGTTATGCCAAGCTGATTCACTATGAAGAAGCTGCATTTTGGGGCGTAGTCTGGGACAATCAATTTCTGAGAGGCTGTGACCCGCTATGGTCTGAATACGAACGGATGAGTATCCAAAATTCCCTGGCTGAAGCACAACAGGAAATCGAAGAAGTATTAGCCTACCCTCTCTGTCCAACCTATGTGAGCGGAACCTTTACAGCCGATTGGCGGTGGGTTGACCAGCAACATATTCGTATAAATTTCTGGGGTCAAATGCTGACTCGCTACCCGCGTGTTTTGGCAGCGGGAATTCAGGCAGTCACGATGGTTGATGAAGATTCTCCGGTTGACTATAGCGAGAGTAATGGCGTTGGGGTAGTTGGGCCTCTCGCGACTGCATCGATCAATACCCAAGAAATTAAAATTTTTTATCCTGACTCGGATAGAGAAATAACTCCTTCGAAGATTACCATCTCAGCCGGTTTCGTCACGATTGAGATTCCCCGCTACCGCATGGTGCGAGCCGAATTCCTGGATCAAAGCAATGAGAATCCTGTTCGTTATGAAAATATAAATTTTTTTCTTTCGACAGTCGATGTTAGGCGAATTTACACTGACCCGTCAACCCAGGCAGTCTTTGTACGACCTGGCTGCCGCAATGGAAATTGTGCAGGCGGCTGTTCTGAATGTACCCAAGCTGGCTGTATTTATATCCGCGATCCCTTCCTGGGAATTGTCAATGTCACGCCTGGAGTCTGGGATGGAGACGCATTCGAATGGTCGAGTAGGCGGGTCTGCACTCCTGGCTACAGTGAAGTACGGCTTAACTATCTCAGCGGTGTCAATCGCATTGATCTCAAGGCAGAGATGGCTGTAATCCGGCTTGCCCATGCCAAGATGGGACGCCCGCCATGTGCCTGTGATAAGACTGGAGCGATGTGGCAAAAGGATTATGATGTGACCGGAGCCATAACCAGGGAAAGAGTAAATTGCCCATTCGGACTTTCGAACGGGGCATGGAATGCTTATCGGTGGGCTTTAACTTCAGCCAGCAAGAGAGCGAGTATTCTCTAGGCTATTGCAAAAAATAAAATTTTATTTTATTATCTAAGCTATTATGCAATTTAAGTTGACTCCTATATTACCGCGTCCGTTAAATGTATCTGGAATCCAGCAAGCCTTGATCGATGGAATGCGGGATGTCGGCCAACGAATTCGAGAAGAATTTGAGGATACGACAAAGACCTGGAACCATCAACCTGCATGGGACCCTGCCTTTCCGATTCCAAGAGTAGGCATAGATGAGATCAGTGTCACAACAGAAACGGAAGATCAAGTTTATGGCTGGCTGGATCAGGGTACAAAGAAAAACTATCCGATTCCGACAGTTCCAGGTGTGAAAAGCCTAGCTTTTCCAAGTCAGTTTATCGCTAAGACTTCTCCAGGTATTATCGGTTCCGGTGTGGGTTTTTCTGGCGGTGATACTGTGATTCGAAAACAGGTTATTCACCCTGGAGTCGAAGCGAGAAAATTCGATGAAACTATCGCCAAGAACAACAAGAGTAATTTTAAGATAACAATGGATCAGGCGATGAGGATTGCGGCTAAGGGCAGCGGACACAGTTTATAGGAGAAAACATGAGGACAGAAGTTCGCGAAGTTTTCCATAAAGGCGCACAAAGCGTAGTTGAGTGGCGAGACAGTGATGGCAATCTCAATCGCTCTATCTTCCCTGAAACCGCGCTGATTCAAGAAAATGGCAAAATTTTTGTTGAAGCCATCGAAGAAGGCCAACCCTACGGCGTCGATTGGGCGGATTATATCCATACCAAAATGGGGCCGAAAGCAATTACAGCAAAGCTCCACAATAAAGGAATTTGGACACTGGAGGATTTTCGGCAAAAAACGCCCGTTGTCACAAACGTTTTTAATGAAGCCGCCAGCGTGAATCTTCAGGGTTTTAGGGAATCTGTTCTCCGACAAGGGAAGGATGACGAATAATGGCTAATGAACCAATCACAAGTCTAGGAGTGTCTATCTGGGCTTTGCCTGGAGGACCGAACACTCAACCCCGCTTTCTGGGCTGCCACACTATCGGCGGTGTGACCAAACCAAAAGGCAACAACACATTGATCCACTGTCCCGATCCGGTTCAGCCGCGTAAATACAAAGTCGCGACAAAGACCAAATCGGCTCCAGGTCTGACCACGTTTACCATCGAAACCAAGATGTATCCGCTTTATGACTTCTTGGAAAATCTGCAATGCCCTATTCCTCTGATTGCTCAGGCGGTCGATTGTGCGCCTAAGAATGAGTTCTGGAATTGGGTGCGCTCCTTCATTTTCATCAATGCCGATAACGTTCAGGAAGGTTTGTCCAACTTATCTTCGGGTGGCGACGATGAAAATCCAGTCATGATGTCCTTCGATATGGAAGCTGACGATATGATTCGTGTATCGCCTCTCCGTGTCGCCCGCGATCTTGACTTGGGTGAAACCCAAGCTCTCAACTCGATCTTTGCCTGTGATCAAGACATCTGTGCGGGTGCTTGTGGCGCAGCCAACGAGCAATGCGATACCCTCTATGCGGTAGGTGATGCTGTTACTGCATCTGCAACCAACAAGGGAACGCTCTGGAAGATGATTGATGACAATTGGGTGGCGGCTACTGCCGATCCATTCGATACGTCAGATGCGATCATGGCTGGTGTCTGTTTCGCCCTTGATCGCAGCACACGCCGTATTCTGGTTTTTCGCGGTACAACTGATGTAGCGAATCCGGCTGAAGCTGCTTACACCGATGACGGTGGGGTAACATGGATTCGAGTCAACATCGGCAATGACAATGGCGAGTTTGTTGCGTCACCTCATGCTGTTTATGCCATCAACCAGTATAACATCTGGGTAGGCACAGACTCCGGTCGTATCTATTTCTCCAATGATGGTGGTGGTTCCTGGGTTGCTCAGGAGAATGCCGGTATCCATGCCGGACGCTGGAATGTTGTTCGTATGATTGACGAGCGCAATGGCTTTGCTGGCGGTGCAGCAGACATCATTGCTACAACAACCGATGGCGGACAGGTCTGGAGCCAAACCAATGCGACCGGACAAGGTGGCGACATCACAGCCGGAGATATGATTGATTCCAATACTCTCTGGGTCGGCACAGATGATTCCGAGACTTTCTTCTCCAACGATGCAGGCATTACCTGGACGCAACGTGTCGGCTGGACGGGCTCCAGTCAGGTTGGCGGGCGAGTCGATGATCTTCGCTTTGTCAATAACATGGTTGGGTTCATGAGTGTGCGAGATGGTTCCAATCAGTCACAACTCTTTATGACACGCACAGGCGGCTACAATTGGGAAGGGATTGTCACCCCATCAAATGCGGGTGTGAATGCTCTGATTCCATGCGGACTCCGCAAAGTGTGGGCGGTGGGCGAGCCAAGCGGCGGCAAGCCGGTCATCTACAAGCTCTCGCCGGTGACATAAAATAATAAATTTTTATTTTGTTGTGAGGCTACCATACGTGAAGAATCGATGTCTTGTCTCCGAGTAGCCTCAAGACAGGACATCGATTTTTCTAAAGTGCAAAGGACAACAGAGGAATCCTAATGGCAAAGCAGTCAGTAAATGGTTTTCGGCCAGGACACGAACCGAAAACCGAGACAGAAAACGAAAGCGAAAACGGCTACAGCACACCTGATGTTCTTATTACATCGAAGGGTGCGAAGGTCAGGCTGATTGGCCTTAATCCGGCGCGTCTGGAACGGCTTCAGACAGCAGGAAAAATGCCTGATGTTCCCTATCGAGAAATTCC
>Ga0137452_1000291_pt1 | contig 14964 bp, 13 predicted proteins | sample EasRivERMGT513_2_FD_102312 | JGI IMG/M metagenome (GOLD analysis project Ga0137452, IMG submission 102312) | Soil microbial communities from meander-bound floodplain in the East River, Colorado, USA - East River MetaG ERMGT513_2 | ecosystem: Environmental > Terrestrial > Soil > Floodplain ...
ACATAGCCGGATGCGTTCAGCACCGCGGCCTGCGTGCCCGCTGCCCGCTCACTGACCGTGCTCACGTCGACTTCGAGCGGACGTTCGCGCGTGACCCATTTCGTTCCGGCGAATCCGCCCGCCGACAGGAGCACCAGCAGCAGAATCCAGCCGACCCAGCGAGGAACGCCCCGGCGTGCCGGCTGGCGCTCGATCCGAAGCGCGGCCAATTCGTCTTTGAGGTCGGGCATGGAAATGATCGCTGCCTGATTTCAGTCTAGCGAACTCCCATTCGTGATTCGTGGGCAATCGGCGAAGAGCGGCAGAAACCGGGTGAACGAAGTCGGGTGCCCGGTCAGGTGGGCGGTCTAGTTCTATTCCTCGAATTCTCCCTCTTCGGGAGGACCGAGCCGCGTCGAGGGGCGCAGGGCTTCGCGATAGTCGTAGAGCGGCAGATCGCGCACGTGAATCGACATCGTGCAGGCGGGCGACTTCTCGTCGACGACAACCGTCACCGGACTGCCCTCGACGCCTTCACGAAACGCAATCCAGCAGCCGCATGCAAGCCGCGCGCGTGTAAATCCCTTCAACATGGTTTCTTCATCATAGCAGCTACAGCAACGACTTGATCCCGGCCTCGAAGATCTCCTTCGACGTCATCCCGACGTGCTTCTGGCAAATCTTGCCGTCGCGGGAGATGAGCACCGTGGTCGGGAGCGCAAGCGTCGCCTTGTAGCTGTCGAGCAAATCGTCTTTGCCCAGCCCCTGGAGGACGACATATGACATTTTCATGTCGGCCACGTACGGTTTCAGTTTCGCCGCCGTGTCGTCGACCGAAATGCCGATCACCTGGAGGCCGTCCTTTCCGTACTTGTTCTGGAACTCGATGAACCACGGAATCTCGATCTTGCACGGTCCGCACCACGTCGCCCAGAAATCGAGCAGGACGACCTTGCCTTTGTAGTCGGACAGGCGGACCGGCCGGTCGTTGATGTCCTTGAGCGTGTAGTTCAGGTTGGCGGGCTTCGCATCCGCGGGACACGCCGCGCCAGCGGGCGGCGTCACCTGCGCGTCTGCATCTGTGAGCCAGGGCATTTCGGCAAGGATGGTTGTCGCAGCCGCGGCCGCCACAGCCAGGATCGCGAAGGTCCACCGCAGTCGCATGCAATCGCTCCTTGTCGGACTAGTGTAATCCTGTTGGTCTCCGCTGACAGCCTCTATCGAAGCGACTCCTGAACGAACGACGCCATGCGCTCGACCTCGTCGATGGGTTCGCGGGCGACGAGCACGAACGTCCTCCCGCCCACCGACCAGACGACGGCGCGATGACCGAGGACGTTCAACATTTCGTGCTCGCGAACGGCGTCGGGCAGCATGAACACCGACACCGTCTGACCGTGATGGCGGTACATCATGTGCGCGACCCGGCCCTGTCCGTACAGACACGTCCGCTCGCCGACCAGCTCGAGGCCCGCGCGTTCTGGCTCGTCGGGAAGATCGGCGGGCCAGTCGAAATCTTCGGCCAGCGTGCGCTCGACGAGCTCGGGCGTGTCGTGTGTGCCGAGCATGGAGTTGAGCAGCGAGCACTTCATGTGATCCACGGCGAGCTCGGCGGCCATGACGCGCGAGGATTGCGCGGTCAGTGGATAGGCAAAGGCACCGGCGACCACCACGACGAGGCTCGCGGCGAGGGCGTACGGCGTGAGCCGCGCACGCCACGTGCCGGTCGCCGGCGTGGACCGGCCGGTTGCGCTGCACGCGGCGACGCATCGCGAGCGGAGCGCGGCTGGCGCGCTGTCCGAGGTGAGCGCCGTCTTGCGCGCAGCGACGATGTCGTGCGCCATTCGTTCGCGATCGACGCGGACGCGGCACGGAGGGCACGCGCGGAGATGATTTTCAAGGGTGAGACGATCGCCGGTGTCCAGCTCGCCGTCGACGTAGGGGGTGACGAGTGGATCGATGCCGCGACAGCTAGACATGAGCCGGCCTCAGATGTTGGAGGCGATCGAAGAGCATCCGGCGCCCTCTCGAGATGCGTGACATGACGGTTCCTACAGGCACTCCGAGCATCTCGGCTATCTCGGCATACGAAAACTCTTCCACGTCTCTCAACCACACCGCCTGGCGGAACGCGTCCGGCAACTCGTCGATCGCGGCCTGCAGCTCGGGCGTCAGCGTCTCCCGGAGCAGCAGGCTTTCTGGGGTCTCGGCAGTTCCCTGAACCAGCTGATCGCCGGCGCGCTCCACGGTCTCGCTGTCGACGTCCACGTGATCCCTGATCCGGTCGCGGACGCGGTTGCGCGCCGTGTTGTGGAGGATCGTGAACAGCCAGGCTCGCAGGTTCGTGCCCGGCTCGAAGCTGTCGGCTGCCCGGAACGCCTTGAGCATCGTCTCCTGTACTAGATCTTCGGCATCCGCCGGCACCCCGGTCAGCCGGAGGGCCGTGCGATAGAGGCTGTCGATTGACGCCAGCACTTCAGTCTCGAACGCCGTGCGCAGGGGCTCTCGACCCGACGCGCTTCGTTTGGACCAAGGCATGCGCATTGTGAATGGCACGCCGGGAAACGTAAACCCCGGCGTCCTCCTGTTTATTCCTAATTCGAAATTCTAAGGCCTGTCGCCCGCAGGTATCACGCTCGTGAGGCTGCGGGAGGACAAGACCGGCAAAAACGGCCCGCCAGAGCCCAATCGGCTCAGCACATGGTTTGCAGGCGCTTCAACGTCACAGTAAGATCGCCGGCACAGGTCTCTCCTTGTTTGAGGTACGTCATATGCGCATGCGCATAGCCCTGCTCGCGGCCCTGCCTCTGTTCGGTTTCACCGGCATGGCCGTGGCGCAGACCCCTTTCTACCCCTACTACAGCAAGAACAACGTTCATTACGACCGGTTCGACTGGCATATCTACACCACGGACCACTTCGAGATTTACTACTACCCCGAACTCGAGCATCACCTCGAACGGGTGACGAGCTACGCGGAAAGCGCCTACCAGAAGGTCAGCTCGGACCTCAAACACGACCTCTCGTTCAAAGTCCCTCTCATCCTGTTCAAGACGCACAGCGAGTTCGAGCAGGAGAACGTGGAGCCCGGCGCCGGCCAGGAAGGCGTCGGCGCGTTCGCCGAACCGTTCCGCGACCGCATGCTGCTGCCGATCGACGATCCGCCGGACCGGTTGTTCGGACTGATCACGCACGAGCTCACGCACATCTTCGAGTTCGACATCATCCCGCAGTCGCTGATTCGCCGGAGCGTGCCGCTCTGGGTGAACGAGGGATTGTCGGAGTACGAGCGCGCCGACTGGACGCCGTTCGACCTGATGCAGGTGCGCGACGCCGCCGTGGCCGACATCGTCCCGAGGATGACGAAGGAGGAAGGCTACGGATCGGGCGGCGCGCGGTTCCTGGCTTACAACCTCGGACACGCGGTGTTCGAGTTCATCGAAGCGAAGTTCGGTCAGGAAGGCATTCGCCAGTTCCTGTTTTCGCTGCGGAAGAGCGTGATTGGCGGCGGCGAGGACGCGTACCAGGAAGCGTTCAAGATGACGGGCGAGGAATTCGATCAGGCCTTCGACCGCTACCTGAAAGAGCGCTTCAAGCCGTTCCGCGACAAGGAACGCCCGGCCGACTACGGCCGCGACTTGTCGCCCAACCCGGAACGCACGCACTTCTCGCAGGCGTGGACGATCGCGCCCTCGCCATCAGGTGACCTGCTCGCGACGATCACCGTGAACCGCAAGGACGGCGAGCTCGACATCGTGCTCATCTCCGCCAAGGACGGCTCGGTCGTGAGAAACCTGACCGAGGGCTTCGACAAAGACATGGGATTCACGAACCTCTCGCAGATGAGCGTGGACGGCTTCGCGTTTCCGTGGATGTCGTGGTCTCCGAAGGGCGATCGGCTCGCGTACTTCGTCCGGACCGAGAAGGAACGGACGCTCATCGTCCAGAACGTGCTGACGCGGAAGATCGAGGTACGGGTGCCGATGAAGTCGGTCGACGAACCCGAGTCGCCGTCGTTCTCTCCCGACGGCCGCACGGTCGCGTTCTCCGGCATGCGCGGCGCGACACGCGACATCTTCACGGTCGATCTCGAAACCTCGGAAATCGTGAACCTCACGACCGACGATTTCTGGGATTACGCGCCCAGCTATTCGCTCAACGGCCGCTACCTTATTTACAACGCGCGCGTCAGCGGGAACCAGAAGCTGTTTCGACTCGACGTCGACTCCAAGCGCAAGACGCAAATCACCTTCGGCACGCACGACGAAGCAGGTGCGCAGTTCGTGGACGACCACACGCTGGTGTTTGCGTCGACGGCGACCGACCCGGCGGTCCCGCTCGAGCCCGAAGTGGCGCGCAACGGCAACATCCACAACGTGTGGACGCTCGACATGAACACGGGCGAGCTCAGGCAGTTCACCGACGCGCTCGGCGGCAACACGTCGCCCGTCATTCTGCGCGAGGGGAACTCGAACAAGATCGCGTTCGTGAGCTACTACAAGGGCGAGCACTCCGTCCGCCTGCTCGACCGCACGGAGCCAATCCACTCGGTCGCGTCGTCCGACTTCGGCTCGCCCGGCCCCATCATCGACTTCCAGCCGCCGCTCACCCACGCGCTCGTCAGCACGAATCAGCGGCGCAAGGGCGCCTTCGAAAAGATGTTCCTCGAAGGCCGGCCCCCGGTAAACCTGGGCGTCACCAACAACGGCGATGTCTTCGGCGGCACCCAGATCAGCTTCGGCGACGTCCTCGGCGACAAGCAGATCAACGTCTTCGCGGCGTCGATCTCTCAGTACCGCACCCTGTCGGTGTCGTATGTGAACCTGGGACGCCGACTGCAGTACGCGTTGAACGGCTTCAGCTCGACCCAGTTCTTTTACGGCGCGCTCGAGGGCGTCTTCTACGATCCCAACCTCGCGCCCCTGATCGGCCGCGACCAGGCGATCGCCACTCGAACGGTGCGCGGCGGCACGGCGCTTGGACTGTATCCATTCAGCCGCTACAAGCGCGTCGAAGTTTCGGCCGGTGTCGTCAACCTGAACGAGAGCTACAACGACCCGCTGCTGCAGGCGTACTCGGAGGATTACCAGCAGCAGAACGGCGTGCCCGTCTTCAGAAGCGGCACCCTGATTCCGTTGAGCGTGGCGTTCGTCTCCGAGACGACCGTGTTCCGCGAATTCGGACCGCTCGCGGGCAGCACGATGCGTCTCGCGTACGACGTCTCGCCGCACGTCTTCGGCACGCTGTCGCGCCAGAACGTCGACGGCGACGTGCGCTACTACCAGCGCCTCGCGAGCACGGGCGTTCTCGCTCTTCGACTCCGCGGGTTCAAGAGCGTCGGCGACTCGCCCGACTACATCTATTTCGGCGGCAACTCCGAGATGCGCGGCTACGACTACCTGCAATTCGTCGGACAGAACGTCGTCTTCAGCAACGCCGAACTTCGGTTCCCGATCATCGAAGCCGCGCTGACGCCAATCGGCGTCATCGGCGGCGTCCGCGGCGTGTTCTTCGCGAACATTGGCGCCGGCTGGTTCAACAACACCGGCTTCAAGTTCTGGACGTCCGATCCCGAGATCGTCACGGTGACGACCGGCTACAACCAGACGCCGGCCGGATTCGTGCCGATCGAGGAGCCGCGCCTGATCCAGGGATTCCGCCTGCGCGATGCGCGCGCGTCGTACGGTCTGGGACTCGAAACCTTCGCGCTCGGCTTCCCCATCCACATCGACTGGGCATGGCGAACGCTCTTCAACCGGGAATGGGAAGACGCGCTGTACTTCGGTCAGGGGGGCACAAACGAGTTCCGGAAGGCCCGCTTCGCCGTCTGGATTGGCTACGATTTCTAAGCGCGCGTCCGAATCCGCGACCGAGATGGTGCAGGTCGTCCTGCCCAATGACGCGAACGTCCTCGGAAACATCCTGGGCGGCACGGTCATGCACCTGATCGACATCGCAGGTGCGATTGCCTGTCACAGACACACGCGCACCCTGCTCGTCACGGCCGCGGTCGACGACCTCCAGTTCCTCCATCCGATCAAGGTTGGCGATCTCATCATCCTGAAGTCGCGGGTCACCTGCACGTTTCGGACGTCGCTCGAAGTGCAGGTCGACGTGTTCTCGGAGGAGACGCTGACAGGCACGCGGCGGCTGACCAGCCGCGCGTTTCTGACGTTCGTCGCTGTGGATGGAGATGGCGCCCGCGTGCCGGTGAGTCCGCTGCTGCTCGAGACCGACGAAGAGCGCCGGGTGGCGGAAGAAGCGCAGGCGCGTCGAGCGGCGCGCCTCAAAAGAAAATCAGAAGCGGTGAATTCTCAGATGTAGGGCGGGTCTTCAGACCCGCCCACGCTGGATGCCGGGTCTAAAGACCCGGCCTACGTACTAGCCCTTAAGTCTCACGACGCTCCGCTCGAGATCGATCCCCACGCGGTACTTGCTCAGGAACCGATGGCCGACGATGCCTCCCAGCTGGAAGCCGAGGAGCGCGCTCGGCGTGTCGAGGTTCAGCACGACGACGGGGAAATTCGTGTAAGTGATGGTGTCGAACGCGAGGTTCACTCCCGGAAGCAGGAACGCGTCGCGATCCCAGCCTGACGATCCGAAGACCTTCAGCGCAATCTTGCGTTCCGGGGCAGGGCGTCCCAGGGCCGTCAGCGCCGAGGCCGTCGCCGTGCTGATCGAGATCACCTCGCCGCCGGTGTCCACCACAAAGTTCGCCGTGTGCTTGCCGTCGAGCAGTCCGCGCACCGTCGCAAGACGATGCAGGCGGAGCGGCAGCTCGAAGTCCGAGTCTTCTTGCGGCAGGTGTTTTCCGAACGTGATCTTCTTCGTGCGGTAGTCGATGATCATCGAGAAGCCGAGCACGAGCGGCGACAGGCTCTCCGCTTCCCTGACGGGCAGGTTGCGAAGCGGCGGATCCTTGATCAGACACGGCACGTTGCGCAGCTTGAGGGTGCCGAGCTCGAGCGAGTTCATGCGCGCGAGCTGCAGACCGCGCAGGCCCACGTCGCCGACGCCGGCGCTCAACGTATACGTGATCGGCGTGATGCCGAGCCGCGTGGCGGTCGGTTTCGAGATGATCGTGTTTTCGGCGCCCGTGTCCACCACGAAGTCCTGGAACGACCCGTCGTTCACTTTCGCGCGGACAATGACCTTCTCGTTCACCAGCCGGAAGTCGATCGTCCACGAGTCGCCTTGCGTGGACGGGTCCATCTCGAACGGGACTCGCTGACCGAACGACCGGAGGAACTTGATCTCCGAACGCGACCAGTCCGCCTTCTCGCTCGTGTCCTTGTTTGGCAGCAGGTTCACGTAGTTGCTGTACGCGCCGGCGGCTTCCTCGTAGCGGTGCATGCGCTCGTAGATCGAGCCGACGGTGTGATGGATTTCGAGATCGCGCGGCGACGCCTTGAGCGCCAGCTGCGCCTCGTTCATGGCCTGTTCGAGCTGACCCTTGGCTGCGAGAGCCCGGGCCATCCCATGATGTCCGCGCGCCAGCTCCGGCACCTTCGACAGCGCGTCGCGGTACCTCGATTCAGACTCGTCGAAGAGGCCCGACGCCCAGAGCGCATCGGCGCTGAGCGCCAGTGCGCTCGGGTCGAGCGGCGCGGCCTTGACGAGCGCCTCGGCTTCCGTTCGGGCGACGCCGAACTCGGCAATGCGAAGCGCCGACTGGACGATGCCGGCGCGGGCGGCACGGCCGTCGGCGGGAACCGTCGCCTTCAAGGAGCGCTGGTATGCGTCGAGCGCATCCTGGTAGCGTCCTTCGTGGAAAAATTCGTCGCCGAGGAGGAGCTGGACGTCGCCGGACTGTGACTGGGGCCCATCGGCAGCTCGGATCGCCAACGACGCAGCCGCGACCATCACCGCCAGGACCGCTACCCGGGTGCCGCTTCGCATGGACCCTCCAACAGTTTTACGGCGAGGAAACCTCGCCAGCGCCTACAAGAACCGAGCCGGGCGCAGCAAGGCGAAGGAAGAATAGCGTACGGACGGTACCTTTCGAGAAACGAAATTCGGCCGGATCTTAGTAAGACTGGGAAGCCCGAACTCAGCGCGTGTACTGTTCGATGTCCACGCCGTCGTACATCTGATCGACGCGCAGAATCTGAGCCTCACGGTTGTAGGTACCAAGCTCGTAGTCCTCGCTCATGATGAGCGCCTTGATCGGCTTGGTCGGGCACACTTCGGCGCAGAGCCCGCAGAAGCTGCATCGCGACAAATTGAAGTCGAAATAGTCGAGCACTTTGATCTTGGTGCCCGCCTCCCGGTGTCCTCCGAGCGCGATCAGATCGTCGGGGCACGCCTTCGCGCACTGGTCGCAGACGATGCAGGTCTGCGCCCCGGTGCCGGGCTCCGTCTGCAGCCGCAGCACGCCGCGGAAGCGCGGCGCCGTCGGGCGACGCTCGGCGGGATACTGAAAGGTGAAGGCCGGCTGCGGGGTGTACTTGAGCGTCACCCACATACCCTTGAGCAGGTCGACCAGAAAAATCGTCTTCAGGAATCGCACGATCGTTTGCATGCTAGGCTCGCTCGCCGATGATGGTCGGCTCGGTGTCGCCCGACATGATCAGCCGTTCCTTACGAAGCACTGTGCCTTCTTTGCGAATCTTGTCCTGCAGCCGCATCAGCCCATAGAGCAGCGCCTCGGGACGCGGCGGGCAACCTGAGACGTAGACATCGACCGGCACGACCTTGTCGACGCCCTGCAGCACGCTGTAGGTCGGGAACGGACCGCCGGCGTTCGAGCAGCTGCCCATCGAGATCACCCACTTGGGCTCCGGCATCTGGTCGTAGAGGCGGCGAAGCACGGGCGCCATCTTCTTGGTGACGGTGCCGGCGACGATCATCAGGTCCGACTGCCGCGGCGAGGCGCGAAACACTTCCGCGCCGAAACGCGCAATGTCGTAGCGCGACGCCGAAGCGGCCATCATTTCGATCGCGCAGCACGCAAGACCGAAACCCATGGGCCAGATGGACGACTCGCGCGCCCAGTTGAGCACGCGATCGATACTCGTCGTGATGAAGTTGTCTTCAAACTTGTGATCGATGAGGCCCATTGACTATCCCTAGTCCCTGCCCGAGTAGTAGTCCCGATTCCGGTCGATGAATGCGCTCCACTGCCGGGGCGTTTCGTCGAGGGGGTAGATCGCTTCGACTGGACAGGCTGGCACGCACGCGCCGCAGTCGATGCACTCGTCGGGATGAATATAGAGCATTTCCGCGCTGGCGTAGTCAGGTTCGTTCTTCCGTGGATGAATGCAGTCGACCGGACAGACGTCCACGCACGCCGTATCTTTGGTGCCGATGCAGGGTTCGCAAATGATGTAGGCCAACGACCGCTAAATCCTTATCAATATTCAACTTCAGTGACAACTGTAGTCGTCCGTGCGCGCGGCTGTCAAACGCGCCGTACGCTCATATAATCGCTGAACGTGCCAAGCATGACGTTTCGCGGCGCGGCCATCGCCGCGACCGCTGTGGCCCTGCTGGCCCTTGCCAGCGTGACGGCCGATGCCCAGTCGATGACATCGGAAACGATCAGCTTCGCCGGCGGCCGCGTGACGCTCGGCGGCGACGTCTCGGCGACTTTTAGCTGCACAGACTCGGAAATCTCGACGAGCAGCGTCTGCCCGGACGACACCGGATTCTTCAACTACACCGACTACGAGCACTCGGCGCTTCGAATGGTCCGCATCGACCTCGCGGCGTCCGTTCGAGCCTCGCGGCGCCTGTCATTTCTTGTCGAGGTGCGAACCGAGGACGGCGATCGCCTGCAGCCTTACGCGCTCTACGCGCGCATCCGGCCGTGGATCTCGAAGCCGATTGATTTCCAGGTCGGCCGGGTTCCTCCGACGTTTGGCGCATTCATGCGCAGCACGTACGCAGCCGACAACCTGCTCATCGGCTACCCGCTGGCCTATCAGTACCTGATGTCGATTCGCGCCGACGCGCTGCCGGCCAATGCCGACGAACTGATCCGGATGCGCGGTCGCGGCTGGCTCTCGAACTTCTCGGTCGGCAACACCTCGCCCGATCGAGGCCTGCCGCTCGCAAATGCATTTCGCTGGGACACGGGCGTCCAGGTTCATGCGACGAGTCGAACGGTCGAGGCCACGCTGGCTGTCACGACCGGAAGTCTCGGCAACCCGCTCGTTCACGACGACAACCCCGGGAAACAGATCGCGACTCGCGTCGTTGTCCGTCCCCTGCCCGGTCTGGTCGTTGGCGCGTCCGGCGCCATCGCTCCGTTCGTCACACGAGGCGCCGCCGACAGCGCCGGCGCATCGGATTCGATCTCGAGCCTGACGCAGGCGGCCCTTGGCATCGACGCCGAGTACTCCCGCGACTACTACCTGGTTCGCATGGAGACGATCGTGAGCGACTGGCGCGTGCCGCTCGTGCGGACGCCGGCGATCGATCTGCCGCTTCGCGCGTCGACGTTTCTGATCGAGGGACGCTACAAGATCCGACCTGGTCTGTACGCGGCCGCGCGCTTCGATCACATCGGCTTCAGCAACATCGCTGGAACCGCACGAACAACCTCATGGGAGGCCCCGGTCGATCGCGTCGAAGTGGGCGGCGGGTACTCGCTCCTCAGAAATCTGATGTTCAAAGGGTCATATCAGCGCGACACGCGGCCGGCTGGCCGGACGCAGAAACTGAACGCGGTCGCGACACAGGTGGTCTTCTGGTTCTGACGCTGCGCCCGCACGCCGGCGGACTTCGCAGCCGTGCGACGCGGCCGTCGGCAGTGCTCGCCCTCATGGCGGTCGCGACGGGAGTCGTGTCGCTCACACTGGCGCGTCCATCAGCCGCCGGAGCGGCCGAGGGCACCATCCAGGGTCGCGTGGAGATCCGCCAGGCCCTGGCGTCGCCCGAGCGGCGCCCGACGGTCACCGATCTGGGCGCGCCGCGCGATCGCGACATCGTCGATCGGCTGAAATCGGTCGTGTATCTCGAAGCCGCGCCGCGCGGGGCCTTCGAGCGCACCGAACCGGGGCGGGCGGTGATGAACCAGCGCAACGAAACGTTCGTCCCCCATCTGCTGGCCGTCACGACGGGCACGATCGTGGATTTTCCAAACGGCGACCCCTTCTACCACAACGTCTTCTCGCTCTCGAAAGCCAGCCGCTTCGATCTCGGTCGCTATCCAAGCGGAAAACTGAAATCGGTCCAGTTCACCCAGCCGGGCATCGTCCGCGTGTTCTGCGAAATCCACTCGCACATGAACGCGTATATCCTCGTCTTCAGCCATCCGTTCTTTGCCGTCACCGACGATGCGGGGCGCTATCGCATCGAGGACGTGCCGGCCGGCGCGTACAACGTCATCGCGTGGAACGAGGGGCGGGCGTCTGATCCGAAGAACGTGACCGTGCCGGGCGGCGGCATGACGGAACTGGACTTCGAGCTCAGATGAACCTGTTCTCTTCACTCCGGAGTCGAATCTTCCTCACGAGCGCGCTCCTGGCCGTGCTGTCGATTGGCGTCGCGATTTACGTTGTGAACGTCACCGTGACGCGCGAGGCCGAAAGCGCGCTCGATCGCGAGATCGAGGCCACGGGCGCGCTGTTCGAACAGCTCCGCGCGACGCGCGCGCAGACCTTCACGATGATGGCGAGGCTCATCGCCGATGCGCCCCGGCTGAAGGCGGCTGTCGACACGAACGATCCGCTGACGGTCCAGCCGCCGCTCGAAGACATCGCAAGCCAGAACCAGCTCAACGCCAACCTGCTGCTCGTGACGAACAAGACCGGCAAGGTCCTGGCGACGGTCGGCGTCTCATCTCGCGCCGGCGTTGTCGTGGCGAACCAGCCGTCGGTTCGCCAGGCGATGGCCGGACACGAGAGCGTGAGCCTGATCCCGCAGCCGGGCGGCATGCTGCAGCTGATCACGGTGCCGATTCTCATCGGCCCCCGCCAGCCGGACATCCTCGGCACGCTCAGTGTCGGCTTCCTGCTCGACGATGCGTTGGCCGCGCAGCTCAAGCTGATCACCGGCAGCGACATTGCGTTCGGGATGGATGGCCAGATCCTGGCCACGACCATCCAGAGCGAGCATCGATCCGCGCTGAGCGAGCTCGTGCGGAGCGTCGAGGGCTCTGCGAACGTCACGCTCGGCGCGGACGAGTATGTCGCGCTGCCGTTGACGCTTTCATCCGGCGATCGGACGGAGGAACACGGCGCTGGCCCTGTCGCGCTGATTCTCCGGTCGCGAACCGAGCATCTGAAATTTCTCCGAACGATTCACACCGAGCTCTACGTCACCGCCGTCGTCGCCGTGATGCTCGCGACGCTTCTGAGCTTCACGGTGGCGCGATCGATCACGCGGCCGCTGGCGGTCATCACGGGAGTGATGCGCGAAGTGGCGATCACGGGTGATCTCACGCGCAAGATCGAGCTGAAAGGCGGCGACGAGGATGCGCGCCTCCTGGCCACCACGTTCACGACGCTGACCGATTCAATCGCCAGGTTTCAGCGCGAAATCGCCCAGCGCGAGCGCCTCTCGTCGCTCGGCCGCCTGTCGACGGTGATTGCGCACGAAGTGCGCAATCCGCTGATGATCATCAAGGCTGCGCTCCACGGACTGAGACAGCCCGATGTCTCCACAACCGCGGTACGGGAGGCTGCCGCCGACATCGACGAAGAAGTCGTGCGCCTCAATCGCATCGTCAACGACGTGCTGGACTTCGCCCGGCCGATACAGTTCGAGCGGGCGCCCGCCGACTTGAACGCGCTCTGCCGTGAATCGGCGGCGGCCGCGCAGGCGTCGCCTGGAACCCCCGTTGATCTCGACCTCGATCCATCGCTGCCGGTTGTCACCACCGACGCCGAGCGTCTGCGCGGTGCGCTGATCAATCTGATCGTCAACGCGCGCCAGGCCGTGGACGCCCGGCGCGCCGTGCCAGCCGCCGTCGCCGCATCGGGCGGGAGCACGGCGATCCAGGAGCATGGCCAGCCGGCCGCGAATGCGGTGCCCAGGGTCAGGCTGTCGACAGGTTGCTCCCCTCAAGGCATCACGATCACGGTCAGCGACAACGGCGCCGGCATCGGCGATGCCGATCTGGCGCGCGTGTTCGATCCATACTTCACCACGAAGCGCGGCGGCACCGGCCTCGGCCTGCCCATCGCCAAGAACATCATCGAAGGCCTGGGCGGCGTACTGAGCGTCGTCAGCGCAATCGGCCGGGGCACCGAGATGCGCATCGAGTTGCCCTCACTCTGATGGCACATCGCGGATCCATCCTCCTCGTCGACGACGAGGAAAAAATCCTCAAGGCGCTCGGACGCGCCCTGCGCGACGCCGGCCACGAAGTGCTCGAGACGACGAGCGCCCGCGAGGGTCAGCGCCTGCTCGCCGAGCGCGCCATCGACGTCTGCGTCGTCGACAACGTGATGCCGGAAAAGAGCGGGCTCGATCTGATTCGCGAGTACGTGGCGACGGTGCCCGAAGGCGAGCGGCCGCAAATCCTGATGATGACGGCGCATGCCACCGTCGAGAGCGCGATCGAGGCGATGAAGCTCGGCGCGCTCGACTATCTGCAGAAGCCCTTCGAGATCGACGAGCTGCTCGTGGTCGTGCGCCGGGCGCTCGATCATCAACGTCTGCGGACCCAGTACCGGTACCTGCGCAGCGAGCGCGACGAGCAGTTCGACCACTACGGCATCGTCGGGCGCAGCCGCGCGATGCAGGAAATCATCGAGCGGGCCGAGCGCGTCGCCGGCACCAAGAGCACCGTCCTCATCACCGGCGAAACCGGCACAGGCAAGGAGCTGGTGGCCCGCGCGATTCACAATCGAAGCGCGCAGCGGGACATGCCGCTCATCAAGGTCAACTGCGCGGCCATTCCCGAGTCGCTGCTCGAATCCGAGCTTTTCGGTCACGTCCGCGGCGCGTTCACCGGAGCCACGACGACGAAGAAAGGCAAGTTCGCGCTGGCGGACGGCGGAACGATCTTCCTGGACGAAATCGGCACGATGAGCCCCGCGCTCCAGTCGAAGCTGCTGCGCGTGCTCCAGGAGCGTGAATTCGAGCCTCTCGGCGGAGAGCGGACCGAACGCGTCGATGTTCGCGTGATCGCGGCGAGCAACCGCGACCTGAGGCAGATGGTGGCGGAAGGCAAGTTTCAGGAGGACTTGTTCTACCGGCTGAACGTCATCCCCGTCGAGCTTCCGGCGCTGCGAGAACGCCGGGATGACATTCCCGCGCTCGTGGCCCACTTCGTCCGCAAGCACGCGCAGCGGACCGGCCGGCGCATCGATCGAGTGGACGAAGGCGCGATGACAGTGCTTCAGCAGTACGACTGGCCGGGCAACGTTCGCGAGCTCGAGAACACGATCGAGCGCGCGGTTGTGCTGTGCGACGGCGACGTCATCAATGCGCGGACTGTATCGATTCTCAGCGCGGCCACGCCGCAAACCACGGGCTTGCCGTCACTCAAGCTGAGACAGAACATCGAGTGGGTCGAGCGCGAGACGATCCGGCGCGCGCTCGAGAGTTCGCGTGGTGTAAAAAAGGAGGCGGCCGAGCTCATGGGGATCAGCCAGCGCGCGCTTTCGTACTATCTCGCCAAGTACCGCATCGACTGAGCAGGCAGCGCATTACGGCGTGGGTAAGACGTTACGACACCGGAAAGCCTTGTAAAGGCTCTTCGGCGGGAAATCCCTGAGATCAGGTGGATGGTCTCAGGCATCTGATTTGCCTGCCGGACGGCACGGGCGTGTGTGCCCGCAGAGGAGAATAATGGCTCGCTACCTTCGATATCTGGTTCTCAGCCTCTCAGCTCTCAGTGTGTGGGCATGCGACGAGAGCCTGTCAACACTCGCCGGCCCGTCACCGAACCTCGAACCGACGTTCTCGAGCATTCAGCGCGAGATCTTCGAGTCGACCGACGCCGCCGGCCGCACGTCGTGCGTGACGTGCCACACCAATGTCGGCAGAAACCCTGCCGGCGGGCTCAACCTGCTGCACGACATCGCGTACGAT
>Ga0137452_1000296_pt1 | contig 14708 bp, 8 predicted proteins | sample EasRivERMGT513_2_FD_102312 | JGI IMG/M metagenome (GOLD analysis project Ga0137452, IMG submission 102312) | Soil microbial communities from meander-bound floodplain in the East River, Colorado, USA - East River MetaG ERMGT513_2 | ecosystem: Environmental > Terrestrial > Soil > Floodplain ...
GACCTGCGCGCCGTTGGCGAAATCGCCGAACTGCGCTTCCCATAAGACCAGGGCGCGCGGCTCGGCGAGGCTATAGCCGTACTCGAAGCCGAGCACGGCGGCTTCCGACAGGAGCGAATCCACCACCTCGAATTCCGCCTGGCCCTCGCGGATGTGATTCAGCGGAACGTAGCGCTCCTCGTTCTCCTGATCGACGAACACCGAATGGCGCTGCGAGAACGTGCCGCGCGAGGAATCCTGGCCCGAGAGCCGGACGGGGAATTCCTCGTCCAAGAGCGTGCCGAAGGCGAGCGCTTCGCCGGTTGCCCAGTCGATGCCCTCGCCGGTTTCGAACATGTGCGCTTTGGCCTGCAATTGGCGCACGAGCGTCTTGTGCAGATGGAAATTATCCGGCGCCCTCGACATAGCGCGGCCGACTTTCTTCAGCGTCTCGAGGTCGACATCGGTGTCCCCGCGACGGTCGCCGCGCGGCGCCTTCTCCATGCCGGTCCAGCGGCCATCCAGCCAATCCGCTTTGTTCGGGCGATGGTTGCGCGCGACTTCGAATTCCTCTTCGAGCCTCTTCTCGAAGGCCGCGATCATGCCCTCGACTTCGACCTTGGTCAGTACGCCTTCGTCGATCAGCTTCTTCGAATAGATGTCGAGCGTTGAGGGATGGCTGCGGATCGCCTTGTACATCAGCGGCTGCGTGAACGCCGGCTCGTCGCCTTCGTTGTGACCGAAGCGGCGATAGCAGAACATGTCGATGACGACGTCCTTGCGGAACAGCTGCCGGAATTCCGTCGCGATCTTCGCGCAATGCACGACCGCTTCGGGATCGTCGCCGTTCACATGGAAGATCGGCGCCTGAACCATCAGCGCCACATCGGACGGGTAGGGCGAGGACCGCGCATAAGCGGGCGCCGTCGTGAACCCAAGCTGATTGTTGACGATGAAGTGGATCGTGCCGCCGGTTCGGAAGCCCTTGGTCCCCGACATCGCGAAGCACTCGGCGACCACGCCCTGTCCGGCGAACGCGGCATCGCCGTGCAGCAGCAGCGGCAGCACGGACGTGCGGTTCACCTTGTCCGCATTCTGCGACTGCTTGGCGCGCGCCTTGCCGAGCACGACCGGATCGACCGCTTCGAGATGCGATGGATTTGCGGTCAGCGACAGATGCACGTTGTTCCCGTCGAACGCGCGATCCGACGATGCGCCTAGGTGATATTTGACGTCGCCCGAACCCTGCACCTCGGATGGCTTCGCGGAGCCACCCTGGAATTCGTGGAACAGCTGGCGATACGGCTTGCCCATCACGTTGACGAGCGTGTTCAGCCGTCCGCGGTGCGGCATCCCGAGCACGATGTCTTTGACGCCGAGCGCGCCGCCGCGCTTGATGATCTGCTCCATCGCCGGGATCATCGCTTCGCCGCCGTCGAGACCGAAGCGTTTCGTGCCGACGAATTTCGTGCCGCAGAACTTCTCGAAGATCTCCGCTTCGATCAGCTTGTTCAGGATCGCGCGCTTGCCTTCGCGGGTGAAGGTGATTTTGTTCTCCGACCCTTCGATCCGCCGCTGCAGCCACTCGCGCTGCTCGGGATCGGTGATGTGCATGTATTCATAGCCGATCGTGCCGCTATAGGTCCGGCGCAGGATCGCCACGAGATCGCGCGGCGTGACCGTCTCAAGGCCCATGATCCCGTCGATGAAGACAGGCCGGTCCAAATTCTTGTTCTGGAATCCGTAGAAGGACGGTTGCAGCTGCGGCAGCGGCTTGCGCTTCTCGATCTCGAGCGGATCGAGCTGCGCTTCGAGGTGTCCAATGATGCGATAGGCGCGGATCAGCTGGAACGCGCGGATCGACGCCTGGCCTTCGGCATGCGCTTCCTGTGATGCCGCGACCGGCGCGACCGCGGAACGCTTCTCCGGTCCCCAATCGCCGGTCAGCGCGCTCAAGAGCTCGTTCGGCTCGGCCGCGTGTCCGTTGTCGGGACGCCATGACGGTCCCTGACCCAGCTGCGCGGGCTTCAGACCCTGTTCCCCCAGCGCGTCGAAAAACGCGCGCCAGGTTCCGTCGACCGACTCCGGGCTGCTCAGATACTGGGCATAGAGCCCCTCGATGAACGCTGCGTTCGAGCCGTAGAGGAATGAGGTCGACTCCAGCACCCGCGTGGGTGAGGTCCGTTTCGGTGATTTTGATTGGGATTCAGCAGTCATTTCATAGACTTGACGGGGACGCCGCGAGGGGCCGCATCAAGCCCCGGCAGTTGCCCGTCCCTCTTTCTCGCAAGGTACGCGCCACAGAACTCTACGCGTAGACCGGTTTTATTAAGATTGCATCATTGCCGGCTGTTTCAATGGCTCTTCAGCAGCTCCTTGAGCGTCGTTCCGAGCGCCGCGGGGTTGGGCGAAACCACGATGCCCGCGGACTTCATGGCCTCGATCTTCGATCCTGCGCCGCCTTTGCCGCCGGAGATGATCGCGCCCGCATGTCCCATGCGCCGACCGGGCGGCGCGGTCACGCCCGCGATGAAGCCGACCGTCGGCTTCTTCACGCGCGACCGCTTCAGAAAGTCGGCCGCGTCCTCCTCGGCCCCGCCGCCGATCTCCCCGATCATAATCATCGACTGCGTCTCGGGATCGGCGAGGAACTTCTCCAACACGTCGATGAACTCCGTGCCCTTCACCGGATCGCCGCCGATGCCGACACAGGTCGATTGCCCGAGACCCGCGGCCGTCGTCTGGGCCACCGCCTCGTAGGTCAGCGTGCCCGAGCGCGACACGATGCCGACCGAGCCTCTGCGATGGATATGGCCGGGCATGATGCCGATCTTGCATTCGTTAGGCGTGATCACGCCGGGACAGTTCGGACCGATCAGCCGCGTCTTCGATCCGCACAGCGCGCGCTTCACCTTCACCATGTCGAGCACCGGGATGCCCTCGGTGATGCAGATCGCGAGCTCCATCTCCGCATCGATCGCTTCCAGGATCGCATCGGCCGCAAAGGCCGGCGGCACGTAAATCGCGGTCGCGGTCGCGCCCGTCTTCTCTCTCGCCTCGCGCACGGTGTCGAACACGGGAAGATTGAGATGCGCCTGGCCGCCTTTGCCGGGGCTGACGCCGCCGACCATCTTCGTGCCGTAGGCGATCGCCTGCTCGGAATGGAACGTGCCCTGTGAGCCGGTGAAGCCCTGGCAGATCACTTTGGTGTTCTTGTCGACGAGGATGGACATGATTAGCGGCCCTTCACGGCATTGACGATCTTCTGCGCGGCGTCGGCGAGATCGTTCGCCGAGATGATGGCCAATCCCGATTTGGCGAGGATCTCCTTGCCCTCTTTGACATTGGTGCCTTCGAGCCGCACCACCACGGGCACTGAGAGCGACACTTCCTTTGCCGCCTCGACGATGCCGTTCGCGATGATGTCGCAACGCATGATGCCGCCGAAGATGTTGACCAGGATGCCCTTCACGTTCGGATCGGAGAGGATGATCTTCAGCGCCGCCGTGACCTTCTCCTTCGACGCGCCGCCGCCGACATCCAAGAAGTTCGCAGGCTCCGCGCCATAGAGCTTGATGATGTCCATGGTCGCCATGGCAAGCCCCGCGCCGTTGACCATGCAGCCGATCGTGCCGTCGAGCTTGATGTAGGAGAGATCGTATTTCGCCGCTTCGCGTTCGGTCGCGTCCTCTTCGTCCGGATCGCGTAAGCCCTGGATGTCGGGATGGCGATAGAGCGCGTTGTCGTCGAAATTGATCTTGGCATCGAGGCAGATCACTTGCCCGCTCTTGGTGACCACGAGCGGATTGATTTCGAGCAGGCTCATGTCTTTCGCGAGGAACGCCTTGTACAGCCCCTCGATCAGCGACACCGCCTGCTTCACCTGATCGCCTTTGAGCTGCAGTGCGGCGGCAATCGAGCGTCCGGTGTGCGGGCTATAGCCCGAGGCGGGATCGATCTGGAACGTGAGGATATTCTCGGGCGTCTCTTTGGCGACCGCTTCGATGTCCATGCCGCCCTCGGTCGACGCGATGAACGCGACGCGCGAGGTCTCGCGGTCGACGAGGGCCGAAAGATATAGCTCGCGTGCGATGTCGGACCCGTCCTCGATGTACAGCCGCCGCACGGTGCGGCCCTTGGGCCCCGTCTGGTGCGTGACGAGGTTCATGCCAAGCATCCGCTTGGCTTCCTTCGCAACGTCCTCGGTCGATTTGACGACCTTGACGCCGCCGCCCTTGCCGCGTCCGCCGGCATGGATTTGCGCCTTCACCACCCACACCGGTCCGGGGAGTTCTTTCGCCGCCGCGACCGCTTCTTCGACCGTGAACGCCGCCTTCCCGCGCGGCACGGGAAGCGAAAAGGAGCGCAGCACGTCTTTCGCCTGATACTCGTGAATGTTCATTCGGAAGGACCTTGCAGGGTGAATGGCGAACGGGTGAGGGAGGGGCGAGTTATAGCAGCGAAGCGAAAGGCGGCAAGGATTCAGGGCCCTGGCGCGGGCGGGGGGATGAGGGCGAGCATTGAATCTTGATTGGGCCCGCCTGCCACGGACACGCGCGCAAACGTCAACGGCGAAAGAGAGGCCGCCGTCGCGGCGCTGATGCAGTAGGCCTCCATTTTTTCGCACGAGGCCGCGACCTTTGCTTCGGTCACCAGTGTTGCGAAGGTCTTGCCACTCCTCGGAGAAAACAGAAGCACGCCATTCAGCGTACCGTCCTGCAGGGTGCTGAGCGCGTTCTCGGGCAGCGTCGCGACAGGCACAGCGTCGTAGAGCACGATCGACTCGACCGCGAAGCCTTTGGCCTGTAGCGCTTGCCCGATCCGTCCCGCCGTCTCGGCCCCGGCCGCGTGCAGCAGCCCGCCCCTTCGCGGATCGGCACGTTCGGCCACGAACTCGACCAGCGCGTTCGCGTCGCCTTCGGCGCTGAAGACCTTCTTGAAGCCCGCGCTGCGCGCCGATTCCGCTGTTTGCGGTCCGACCGCGTAGACGGGCAGATCCCGGCGCGTGGTGCGTTGTGACGCGGCGCGCACGCCGTTCGCGCTTGTCGCGAGGAGTGCCTGCACGCCCTCGAGCGCGAGCTCGGGGCCGTCGCGCACTTGCACCGCCATCAGCGGAGCGACGATCGGCACATGCCCCCGCGCGCGCAGGATTTCGGCGATTGCCACCGCATCTTCCTGAGGCCGAGTAATCAACAGGCGCATTCAGAACCTCGGCAACTTGTCGCCGGCGCGCTCAAGGATTTCGCAGGCGGCATCTCGGCCCACGGCCTCGGCAGCGTCGCGCGCGTTTGCTGCGGTCAACGGGATCGCGCGCGAAACCGTCCAGGCGTTCCGCCCGTCGGTGGTCAGCACCTCGCCGCGAAACTCGAGCTTTTGTCCGTCGAGCCGCGCGTGTCCGGCGATCGGTGTCCGGCATGAACCGTCGAGCGTTGCCAAGAATCCGCGCTCGCACGCGATCGCGACATGCGTGTCCCCATGGTCGATCGGCGCGATCAGTTTGGCGACGTCATGGTTGCTTTCGCGGAGTTCGATACCGATTGCGCCCTGACACAGCGCCGGCAGCCAATCGTTGAGGATTTCCGCGCCGTCGGGGCGGATGCCGAGCCTGCTCAACCCCGCACGCGCCAGAATGATTCCGTCCGCTTCGCCGCGCGCGAGCTTGGCGAGCCGCGTTTCGACATTGCCGCGCAAGGAGACGATCTCGAGGTCGGGCCGCAGCCTCAGTGCCTGCGCCTGCCGCCGCACTGAGCTCGTGCCCAGTTTCGCGTTCGGCTCGAGCCGCGCGAACGGCCGTTTGTCGCTCGCGATGAACACATCATGCGGGTCTTCGCGCTCCAGCACCGCCGCGATCGTTAGCCCCGGCGGTTGGATGGCCGGCATGTCCTTCATCGAATGCACGGCGATATCCGCTTCGTGCTGGAGCAGCGCCTCTTCGATCTCCTTGACGAACAGGCCCTTGCCGCCCGCATCGACCAGTGGCCGGTCCTGGATTTTGTCGCCTGTCGTCTTGATCGCAATGATCGGGGCAAGGGCTTCGAGCTCGGCCTCCGCCCAGCCATGCGCTTTTGCGAGCGCCGCCCGCACCAGGCGGGACTGGGTCAAGGCCAGCGGCGAACCGCGGCTTGCGATGCGGACAAGGGGTCTGGTCATGCGCGTGGCTCTAGCATAGATCGGAACGATGCATGCTGCCGCAAGACCCCTAACAGTGCTCGGAATCGAGACAAGCTGCGACGAGACCGCGGCCTCTGTCGTACGCGGTTTGCCGCCTGGGCCCGGGTCGATTCTTTCCAATGTCGTGCTCGGCCAGGCTTCCGCCCACCGCCCTTATGGCGGGGTCGTGCCCGAAATCGCCGCCCGTGCCCATGTCGAGCTCCTTGACGGCGTGATCGACCAGGCGCTCGAGGAAGCGGGCGTCGCGCTCGCCGATGTCGATGCTGTCGCGGTCACCGCAGGCCCCGGCCTGATCGGCGGGGTCATGGTGGGGCTTGTGTCCGCAAAAGGATTGGCACTTGCCTCCGGCAAGCCGCTTATCGCGGTCAACCATTTGGAAGCGCACGCGCTCACAGCCCGCTTGTCGGCCGGCCTCGAATTCCCGTTCCTGCTCCTGCTGATTTCGGGGGGGCATTGCCAGCTGATGGCGGGAGAAGGCGTGGGGCGCTATCGGCTCTACGGCGCGACCATCGACGATGCGGTCGGCGAGGCCTTCGACAAGACCGCGAAGCTGCTCGGCCTGCCCTATCCCGGCGGCCCGCAGATCGAGGCGCTTGCGCTGAAAGGTCGGCCCGGGACGTTTTCGCTGCCGCGCCCCATGATCGGCCGGGCGGGCGCGGATTTTTCGTTCTCGGGGCTCAAGACCGCCGTTCGGCAGGTCGTCCAGGAAGGTGGCCCGCTCGGCGAATCCGGCAAGGCCGCGCTCGCCGCGGACTTTCAGGTGGCGGTTGTGGACGTGCTGGTCGATCGGGTTCGATCGGCGATGCAGTTATTCCGAACAGAGTTCGGTGATACTAGCGACGTGTTTCCCCTTGTGGCGGCCGGCGGTGTCGCGGCCAACAGGGCCATTCGCGCTGCGTTGCAGCAAGTCTGCGATCAGGAGGGATTCCTCCTGATCCTGCCTCCTGTTCCGCTCTGTACGGACAACGGCGCGATGGTGGCCTGGGCTGGTTTGGAGCGGCTCGCCATCGGTTTGACCGATAGGCTCGACGCTCCGCCTAGAGCCCGATGGCCGCTGGAATCCTAGCTCGCCAGCAACATCACGAACGGAACGAACATCAGGGTCGAGGACGCGATCAGAACGCGCGTCAGGATCCAGACGCCCATGGGCGTGATTTCCTTGACTTCGGCGGGATGGAAGCTACGCAACTCAAGCATGACAATCTCCGGTGCAATGCAACATGAACTTCGCAGGTGCAATATAGTGTCTCAGGAGTTAATAAGCAATAAACGTGCTTACATAGTTCCGTACGATGTTCGATAAAATTTAGTTATGTTTGGAAATACCCGCTCCTGTGGGCGGTGGGCTTCGTAGCGATGAAACGCCTGCGGAATCGCGCTATGGAACCCGATGCCCGCCATCAAGATCGCCACCTGGAACATCAACTCGGTACGACTGCGTTCCCGCCTTGTCGGCGGCTTTCTGAAGAAATATGCGCCCGACGTGCTCTGTCTTCAGGAGATCAAGGTCACAGACGACCTGTTTCCCGGCGCGCGCTATCGCAAGCTCGGTTACGTCCATCAGGCGGTGAAGGGCCAGAAGGGCTATCACGGCGTCGCCATTCTTTCGAAGCTGCCTTTCCGCACGACGTCCTCACTCAGCTTCTGCGGCAAGGAGGACAGCCGCCACGTCAGCGCGATTTTCGAGTCGGGCTTGGAGGTGCACAACTTCTATGTGCCCGCCGGCGGCGACATTCCCGATCCCGATCAGAATCCGAAATTCGCGCATAAGCTCGATTTCCTGCGCGAGATGGAATCCTGCTTTGCGAAACAGCGTGACAAGCGCAGCGCCCCTATCGTGCTCGTCGGCGATCTCAACGTCGCGCCTTTCGAGAACGATGTGTGGAGCCACAAGCAGCTGCTCGACGTCGTCAGTCACACGCCGGTGGAAACCGAGTTGATGGCCGCCGCGAAGAACGCCTTCGACTGGATCGACGTGACGCGCGACTTCGTTCCACTGGATAGGAAAATCTATTCCTGGTGGAGCTATCGCAATCGCGACTGGGCGGCATCGGATCGAGGCCGACGCCTCGATCACATCTGGGTCAGCCAAGGGCTAAAAGGCGCCGTATCGGATCACATGATCCGGCGCGAGCTGCGCGGCTGGGCGAAGCCGTCCGACCACGTGCCCGTGCTCGCAACCGTCGCGGTTTAGTCGTGCCAGAACGGTTCGGTCTTGATGAAGCGCTTCCAGCGCTTCTGCGCCTTGTCCCATGTCGGCCCGACCTGACTCTGATGCCAGCCGTCGATAAAGGCCGCCGCTTCGGCGCGTTCGGGCCCGCCGCGCGCGCCCGCATGCTCGTTGATCCGCCGCAGGATATGCGCCGCGGTGGCCGCATCGTTCACCGTGCCAAACAGATCCTGCAACTTGCTCAAGCGCTCGAGGAACGGCGTCACGGCCTTCGAAGGGTAGAGCGAGGCGAAGAATTCCGCGGTGTAGCGAAGCCGTTTCAGCTCGATACGCAAGCGATGTCGCTGATCGGTATCGAGCTCCGTCAGATGCTTCGCACGTCTCACGGCTTTCTTCAGACACTTCTCCAGCGACTCTTGGCCGAGCGCGCGCGCCGGACGCAGGAACTCTTCGAATTTCTCAGCTGTCGCACCTTCGCGCCACACGCGCGCTTCGATTGCCACTGCGAGATCGAGCAGGAACCCCGTGAATTCATCCGAGCGGACGAGCTCAGCCGCGCGGTCCCAGCATTCGCGGCGGATCTCATCGAGCGCCAGTCGCAATTGCGGCAAGCCCGGCGGCTTGTTGGAAAGCTCCTCGATCGGCGCCAGCAATTCCAGCGCGAACACGTCGAGCTCGCGCGTTTCGCCGAAGACATCGGCAAGTGTCTTGGCACGCTCGCGCAATTCCTCGAGCGGCTGGGCGCGGAACGCATCGCCAAACGCCGTGAGCGCCGCCCGCAAACGCCGCAAGCCCACGCGGATCTGGTGGATGCCTTCCGGGTCGCGCGCTTCGGCCACCGCGCCGGTATTGCGCGCGATATGGCGCAAGCAATGATTGAGCGTCGCGCGGAACGCTTCTTCCGTCGCACAGTCAGATGGCAGCTCCAGCCGCCCCGCCTTCTGTGCGCCGATCTCACGCCCCTCGAGTGCGCGCAGCCCGCGCTCCATCTTGCTCTCGGTGGAAATGGTCAGCGGCGCGGCGTGGCAAAGCTTACGCGCCGCCTGATACAGCGCGATCGGTGAACCGTGCTTGAGCTCGAGCTCGACTTCGCTGACCGGCACGACCGAGCGTCCATTGGCCAGCGTGCGGATTTCGCCGCTGTCGAGTGCAAGCTCGATGTGCTCGCCCGATTGCGTCTTCAGCGAGCGCGTGGTGCGCCGGATTTTCGTCTCGACGATCGGATTGACCGGACTTCCGTTCGCGATCGTCTGCAATTGCGAGCGCGTCTTGGCGTCCGGAACATGTTGCAGGTCGGGCTTGGGCGATCCGAGCTTGTTCTCGTATTCGCTCCGATCGGACGCGAGCGCGCCGTCGCCTTCATCCTTCACCGTCTGCACATAATGCTTGCCGAGTTTGCGCACTCTGAGCGACAAGCCGGCTTTGGCGAATTCGAGATCGGGCGTGTCGTAATAGACGCTGGACAAACGCCGCGTCGCGAAAGGACCGGCCGCAAAGCCGCGCGGCTGCGCCTTTTTCAGGCGAGCCAAATCCTCGGGCCGAATGGAAAAACGCAGTTCGATTTCGCGCGACATGGTGAGGAAAATACGTGAAGACTCGACATGATCCCCGGAATCGACCGCCGCATCAATCGCGGTCCGATAACAAGCTGATATTATTGAACTTTAGTGCTCAGTGGCCGCCATTTTCTGGACCTGGCTGTTCGCCAGCGACAGCTTGGCGATCGAGGCTTCGCCGCCACGCTCGAGCTGTTCGAGGAAATTCGCGGTCTGCTCGATGTCGCCGGCTCTAAGCTTCGCCCATGAGCGCACCGCAGCCGCGCCGTCGAGTTGTCCGGTCCCCGGCCGCATGCGTTTCAACGCTTCCGACGTGAGCAATCTCTGCGCCATGTAGAGATCATCTATGATGCGCCGAAGCGCGAGCCGGTCCCAATGGTCCGCTGTCGCGATGTTGCCTGCGAGCGCGCGCAACCGGTCGAGTCCGATCAGTGCGCCCATCGCGAAATAGGCATGGGCGGCGGCATCCACCGCGACCTTTTCGGCTTCCGCGAGGAGCACGACCTCGGGCGCCGCACCGAGCAGCGGCAGGACCGCGACATCCTCCGCGACATCTTTCGGAACGCCCGCGCCAACGAGCTCCGCGATGCGCGCTTGCGTCGTGCGCGCCTCCAACGGCGAGACGAAATTGGAGAACCGGCCTCTCATTGCCTCGAAGCCGCTGCGATACGCCTTCACCGTGTCGCCGATGCCCGCACTCGCCGGAAGCTGCACGATGAACCAGAGCCCGAGACGGCGCAGCAAGGCGGCGATGTCGGCCATCATCGCGATCTGGGTCGCGGCGGGAACCTTCAGATCGAGCGCGTTGATGCGTGCGGCGAGTTGCTGGAGTCCGAAGGCGTCGTCGGCCAACGCAAACGCGCGCGCGATGCACCATTGCGGCGCGTTGGACAGCTCGCGCATGCGATGAACGAAGAGGGGCCCTGCCAAATTCACGAGCCGATTGACCAATTGCGTGGCGATGATCTCGCGCCCCAGCCGGTGGTGCGGGATCTCGGTCTCGAAATTCTCGACCGCCAGCCTCGGGAAGTACGAGACAAGTTGGCGATCGAAATAGGGATGATTGACGAGGTCGCTTTCGATCAGGTCGTTGAGCAGATCGAGCTTCGCGTAAGCCAGTAGAACCGCAAGCTCCGGACGCGTGAGCCCCAGCGATGATCGCGCAAGCGCCTTCAGGGCGTCGTCGTCGGGCAGCGATTCGACCGCTCGGTCGAGCCGGTCCTTGCGCTCCAACTCGCGCATGAAACGCGTCGCGGCGTCGAGGTCGGCGGCCGCACTATGCTGGGCCACCGAGATTGCGAGGGTCTGATCGTAGTTGTCCTTGAGCACCAGCGCCCCTACATCCTCGGTCATGAACTCGAGCATGGAGTCGCGTTCGGCCATCGTGATCTGGCCGCGACGCAATGGCCCGCTCATCAGGATCTTGATGTTGACCTCGTGATCGGACGTATCGACGCCCGCGGAATTGTCGATCGCATCGGTGTTGATCCGTCCGCCCTTGCGCTCGGGACCGCCCGAGCGCCCATACTCGATGCGGCCGAGCTGCGTGACGCCGAGATTGGCGCCTTCGCCGACGACGGACGCGCGGATGTCGCGGGCGTTGACGCGCAGCGCATCGTTCGTGCGATCGCCCACATCGACATTCGCCTGCATCGAGGCCTTGATGAACGTCCCGATGCCGCCGAAGAACAACAGGTCGACATGCGCGGTCAGAAGCGCGCGGATCACCTCTTGCGGTGTGGCCTTGTCCTTCAGGAGGCCGGTCACCGTCTTCATCTCCGGCGTGAGCGCGATCTCCTTTGCCGTACGCGGAAACACGCCGCCGCCCGCAGAGATGAGCTGCGTGTTGTAATCCGCCCAGGACGAGCGGGGCAGGTCGAACAGACGCTTGCGCTCCGTCCAGCTCGCATGCGGATCGGGTTCCGGATCGATGAAGATGTGGCGGTGATCGAACGCGGCCACGAGCCTGGTCTCGCGCGACTGCAACGTCGCGTTGCCAAAGACGTCGCCCGACATGTCGCCGACACCGACCACCGTGAAAGGCATCGTCTGCGTGTCACGGCCCATTTCGCGAAAGTGGCGCTTCACCGCCTCCCACGCCCCGCGGGCGGTGATGGCCATCTTCTTGTGGTCATAGCCATGCGATCCGCCGGACGCGAAGGCATCGCCCAACCAGAATCCGTGCGCTTCCGCGATCCCATTTGCGATGTCGGAGAACGTCGCCGTTCCCTTGTCCGCAGCGACGACAAGATAGGGATCGTCGCCGTCCAAGCGCAGCACGTGCGGTGGTGGAATCACACGTCCGTCGGGCCCGATATTGTCGGTCAGATCGAGCAGCGCGCCGACGAACGTCTTGTACGCGCTGATGCCTGCGGCCTGGACCTGCTCGCGCGTGCCGCCTTGCGGCAGCTGCTTCGGATAGAAGCCGCCCTTCGCGCCGACGGGCACGATGACGGAGTTTTTCACCTGCTGCGCCTTGGCGAGGCTCAGGATCTCGGTGCGGAAATCCTCCGGCCGGTCAGACCAGCGGAGACCGCCGCGCGCGATCCTTCCGAAGCGCAAATGCACGCCTTCGACCTCCGGCGAGTAGACGAAGATCTCGCATAGCGGCTTCGGCGCCGGCAGCATGTCGAGCTTGCGGCTATCCAGTTTGAAGGCGAGGAACGGCTTTGAGTTGCCGTCGTCCTTGAGTTGGAAAAAGCTCACGCGCAGCATCGCGTCGACCACGGCCAACGCCGCCCGGATGATCCGGTCATCATCGGCAGACGGCACTTCGCCCAGTGCCGATTGGATGTTCTCGCGGATGCGGGCGGCGTCGGCCTGGCGCGCGTGCGTGTCGCGATAGAGCTCGGGGTCGTGCAGCGTCCGGAACAGCTCCACCAGCATCGCTGCGATCTGCGGATTTTTCGCGAATGCAGCTTCGACATAGCTCTGGCTGAGATTGATGCCGGCCTGGCGCAGGAACTTGGCGACCGCGCGCAGGATCGTGATGTCGCGCCAGGGAAGCCCCGCGCCGATGGCGAGCCGGTTGAAGCCGTCCGACTCGGCCTTGCCGCGCCAGACCGCATGGAACGCATCTTCGAGCAGCGGCTTGATGCGCAGGATGTCGGCGGGTTTGCCGTCGGCGCGCGTCATCAGGAAGCCGTGCAGCGAAACGGATTCCACCGTTCCGCTTTCCGACATCGGACAGAGCGCAAAGGTCTGCTCGGCGATCACCTTCAACCCGAGATTCTCGAACACCGGCAGGCAGTCGGATAAGGCGACAAAGCTTCCGCGCACGAAGAGCTTCAGCCGCAGCGCGCTTTCGGGATCGCCGTGCTGTCCGTAGACATGGGCCGAGATCGTTCCACCGCCGCCTTCCCCCTTGAGCACGGCTTCGATGCGGCCGATATCGGCCGCGGCGTCGGAGGGAGAATTCGCCTCGCGATAGTCGCCGGGGAATGCAGTCGTGTATCGCTTGAGCAGCGCGCTTGGGAACTCGCCATGTTCGAGCCGGATGGTTTCAGCGAAGCCGTCCTCCCAAGTGCGGATCGCAACCCGGATGTCCGACTCCAGTGCCTTGACGTCGACGTCGGGGCGCCGTCCGGGATTGCGTCCGACGATGTAATGGATGCGCGCGAGCCACTCGTCGTCGAGCATTGGCATCGCCGCCGATGTCCGCCCGTCGAAGGCCTTCGCAAGCAGTGCGTGGATGCGCTCGCGGACCGCGCCGCTGTAGCGCTCGCGCGGCAGGAACACGAGGGACGACACGAAGCGGTCGAATTTGTCGAAACGCAGGAAGACGCGCACCTTCGGCCGCTCGCCGAGACTGAGGATGCTCAGCGCAGTCGGCAGTAGCTCGTCCTCCGAAATCTGGAACAGCTCGTCGCGCGGGAACGTGTTGAGCACATGCGCGAGCGTCTTGCCGTCGTGGCTGGATGTCGACAAGCCCGATCCATGAAGCACTTGTGCAACCTTGCGCCGCAGCAGCGGGATCTCGGTGGGCAGCTGGCCGTACGCCAGCGAGGTGAAAAGCCCGACGAAGCGTCGCTCGCCGATAAGCTTGCCCTTCGCGTCGAAGCTTTTGACGCCGATATAGTCCATGTGCGAGCGGCGGTGGACAACGGAGCGTGTGCTCGACTTGGTGATGATCAGCGGCGCGGGCCGCGTGAGGAACTCGCGCAGCTCCGGCGTCAGGCTCGAGCGGTCGGCGCCGCGACGGATGACCCGCGCGGCGGGTTCGGCCAGGACGCCGAGACCGCTCTCGTAGCGGGCTTCCAGCTTCCCTCCTCCTTCCGCGTGGAAGATGTAGTCTCGACAGCCGAGAAACGTGAAGTGGTTGTCCGCGAGCCAGCCCAGGAAGGCGAGGTTCTCCGAAAGGTCGGCATCCGGTATCGGCGGCGGGTTTTGCTTCAGCTGCGCGATCGTCGTTGCCAGTCGCGCCAGCATCGGCTTCCAGTCGCGTACCACCAGCGAAACGTTCGCGAAGACCCGAGCGAGACCTCCCTTGATCGCGGCCTTGGTTGCCTCATCGACGATCGAATCCAGGATGAGGACGATCACGCTCTCGTTGACCGCGGCACCTTTGATGACGCGCGCCCCCGATAGATCGCGGATCTCGCTGATGACCGGGTGGAACGCGGCGGTGACGTTGACACCCAGCGCGCGCAACTCCGCGGTCGCCGAATCGTAGAGGAAGGGGATGTCGTCATTGACTGCGAGTACCACTGTCTCGCGCCGGGCGAAGGCGGGGTCGCTCGCGGACGGCTCGAACACGTCGATCAGCGTCTTGCCGGGGCTCCGCCTCGCGGAGCGCTCGAACACCTGTTTCGCCAGCGCCACGAGCTCCGCAC
>Ga0137452_1000297_pt1 | contig 14693 bp, 10 predicted proteins | sample EasRivERMGT513_2_FD_102312 | JGI IMG/M metagenome (GOLD analysis project Ga0137452, IMG submission 102312) | Soil microbial communities from meander-bound floodplain in the East River, Colorado, USA - East River MetaG ERMGT513_2 | ecosystem: Environmental > Terrestrial > Soil > Floodplain ...
CCCGGAAATAGACATGGCGAGACTCACTCTGGATGCTACGAAGCTCATGGCGCTGGCCTCGGTTGGTCTGGTGCTGTGCGGCTGTACCGCGTTCCGCCAGGCCATCGGCGCCGCCAAGAACCCACCCGACGAATTCACGGTCGTGACCAAGGCGCCTCTTGTGATACCGCCGGACTTCAATCTGCGTCCGCCACAGCCCGGCGCCGCCGCCCGCAACGAGCCCGATCCCGATGGGCTCGCGCGTGACGCGTTGTTCCCGCAGAACGGCGCGAACCAAGCCGCCGCTCTCGGCACCGAATACAGCGAAGGCGAGAAGTTCCTGCTCACCAGGACGAACGCCCTTGCGATCGATCCCAGCATCCGCCGCAGGGTGATCACCGACGTGGGTCAGGAGGATCTCGGCCCCGAATTCGCCAATCGGTTGATCAACCAGCCTGCCGGCACGACGCCTGCTGCCGCGCAGGCGCAGGCGGGCAGCACGACCGCGACGCCCACAGCCACGCCCGCGCCGTAAGCCACGAGCTCGGCGATGCGGAAAGTCACTCAGGCGCCGTTGTGGCCAATCCGAAATTCGCCACAAATTGGGCAAGCCTCTGAGCGAATTTCGGATTCAAAGCCACAACGGCAATCTATCGATTCGAGTGTGGTTTTGGATTTGAAGTTCCTAAATGCGGATGCCACGTCGATATGAGGAACTTCAAATCCACCACACTCGCAGCGCTTGTCGTCTCCGGAGCCATCTTCTTCGGCTATGTTGCAGCGGGCAAAACTGCGCCCGCGCCGGCCGTCCAGAAATCCGGCCCGAAAGCGACGCAGTTCGAGCTCTCCAACGGCCTGAAGATTTTGGTGATCGAAGATCACCGCGCCCCCGTCGTCACGCACATGCTCTGGTTCCGCGTCGGCGGCACCGACGATCCGCCCGGACTATCGGGCGCGGCGCATCTCTTCGAGCATCTGATGTTCAAGGGCACCAAGAACGTGCCCCCCGGCGAATTGTCCAAGACGGTCGCGCGCAACGGCGGTCAGGACAATGCGTTCACCACGCATGACTACACGGCTTACTTCCAGCGCATCGCCAAGGACAGGCTGCCGCTGATGATGGAGCTCGAGGCCGACCGCATGGTCAATCTCGACCTTTCCGAAATGAACGTGCTGACCGAGCGCGATGTGGTGCTCGAAGAACGCCGGCTGCGCGTCGAATCCGATCCTCAGTCGCTCGCGACCGAGCAGATGGAGGCAGCGCTTCAAACGACGCATCCTTACGGCCGCCCGGTGATCGGCTGGATGGCCGAAATCAGCACGATGAACCGCACCCAGGCGATCGACTTCTACAAGACGCATTACGCGCCCAACAACGCGACCTTGATCGTCGCCGGCGACGTGACGCCGGAAGAGGTGAGGCGCTTGGCGCAGGAAAAATACGGCAAGGTCGAGCGTCGCATGCTGGCGCCACGCCCCAATGTCCCGCCGCCGCCCCGTCTTTCCGAAGCGCGGATGGAGTTCGCCATTCCGGGAACCAGGGTGCCTCAGCTCACCCGCTATTATCGCGCGCCCTCCTACGTGGGCAGCCCGAAGGGGACGGGAGAAGCGATGGAGATGCTCGCGGCGATCCTGGGCGGCGGGCAGACGAGCCGGCTCTATCAATCGCTCGTCGTCGACAAGAAGCTCGCCTCCAACGCGGGCGCGTTCTACAGCGGCTACTCGCGTGGTCCGGGCTCGTTCGGCGTCTACGCCACGCCGCGCGACGGCGTCTCATTCGACACGCTCGAGACCGCGATGGATCAGATCATCCGTGGAATGACGACCGCAGCACCCGAGGCCGGTGAGTTCGAGCGCGCGAAGACGCGCCTCGTTGCCGAGTACACCTATCAGCAGGACAATCAGTTCCAGCTCGCGCAGGACTATGGCACCTCGCTCTCGGTCGGGCTCACCATCGCCGACGTCGAGGATTGGCCAAACCGCATCAAGACCGTTCAGCCGGCGGACGTGCGCCGCGTCGCCCAGACTTACGTCGTGAAGGAACAATCCGTCACCGGCCGCATGCAGCCGCGGCCTTGAGGCAACGACCATGAAGATTCGTCCCCTCGTCCTCGCGCTTCTGTTGTCGGTCGCCGTTCCCGGCGCTGCGAACGCGATCACCGTCAAAGCCGTGCCGAGCCCATCGGGCGTCGAGACCTGGCTTTCGGAAGAGCACGCCATCCCCATCATCGCGGTGAACATCGCGTTCCCTGCGGGCGCGGCCTACGATCCGACCGACAAGCCGGGCCTCGCCACGTTCGTCTCGTCGCTGCTCGATGAAGGTGCGGGCGATCTTCCGTCCGAAGGCTTCAAGCAGGCGCTCGAAGCGCGCGCGATCAGGATCGGCGCCTCCGCCGACCGCGACTACATCACCGTCTCCATGACGACGCTGAAAGAGAACGCGGACGAGGCGTTCCGCCTCTTAGGTCTCGTTCTTTCGCGTCCGCGCTTCGATGCCGAAGCGGTCGAGCGCATGCGGGTCGCCATTCTCGCCGGGCTGAAGCAGGAAGACGAGAACCCTTCGACCGTCGCCTCGAAAGCCTGGTTCGCGACGTATTTCGGTACTCACGCTTACGCCCATCCTGAATCCGGCACGCCCTCGGGTGTGCAGGCAATCACCATCAACGACATCAAGGCCTTTGCCACCGACCACATGGTGCGCGACCGCGCGAAGGTGGCGGTTGCGGGCGACATCAGCGACGCAGAGCTTCGCCGGTATCTGCAGCAGCTCTTCACGTCGATGCCGACGAAGTCCGTGGCCCAAGTGCCGCGCGCTTCCGATGCGGCCAAGTCCAGCACGAACACAATCCCGCGCAACGAGCCCGCGCCTGTCGCGGTGTTCGGCTTCGCGGGCCCCATGCGGCTCGATCCCGATTTCATCCCGACCTTCGTCGCCAATTACATCCTGGGCGGCGGCGGCTTCTCCTCGCGGCTGATGGATGAGGTGCGCGACAAGCGCGGGCTCACCTACGGCATCTCGACCGGTCTCGCCGACTACAAGAGCTCAGCGCTCATCGTCGGATCCGTGCAGAGCGAGAAGTCGAAGATCACGACCGCGCTCGACGTCGCCAAGTCCGAGCTCGCGCGCTTTGCCAAGGACGGCGCCACCGCGAAGGAACTCGCCGACGCCAAGACCTATCTCACGGGTTCCTATCCGCTGGGACTCGATTCCAACGCCAAGATCGCGCGCACGCTCAACGCCTATCAGCGCCAGGGCTTGACGCCCGACTATGTCGAGAAGCGCAACGGGCTGATCAACGCGGTGACGTTGCAGCAGGTCAACGCGATGGCGAAGAAATACTACGATCCCACGAAGCTCGTCGTTGTCATCGCCGGGACACCGGATGCCGCGGGCGCCACGCCCAACGCGAACCAGGGCAAAGGCGCCGCCAAGCAAAGCAATGCGAAGTAGGATCGATGCACAACACGCCGTTCTCGATCACCACGCAAGTGAAATGCCCCAATTGCGGACAGATCGGCATCGTGTCGGATCTTCCTGATGACGACGGCCGGGCCACAGGCGCGCACGGCGCCGGCTTCCGGCAGGAGGGCGGCCTTGTCACCTGCCATCTCTGCTCGCACACTTTCCCGATCGAAAACCCGACCTAGCCCACGTCTCGCTCTACGCGCGAACGCTGCAGCGACTGTCTACTTCTTGGCCGTGCCCAAGTCGTATGTCGGGCCAACCCCGCCCCGCGCGCCCTTGCTGTCCTGCGTCTGGTAGTCGACCTGCATCTTTTGATAATTCAAGCTGATGCTTTCGGTCGGCGCGGTGTTCGTGCCCTGGCCCGGTCCCTGGCACGAAGTGATGATGGCATCCTGGAACACATACCTCGCGGATTCCTCGACCACATGAATCTCTACCCTCGATATGGCGCGCCGAGTCCTGCAATACTCCATCAGCGCCGCGCTGGATGAATCGCCGCGTCTGGCAAAGGAGATGGTTCCGGGACCGCTCGGCGCAGCGGTCCTCGCGCTTGCTGCTGCGCCCGCTCGTCCCGCGCCGAGTGAAACGGAGTCGATCTCGATCCAACCCTTGTGGTTCGACTCGGTCGCCTCGCCCTTGATGTCGCCGAGCTTCATGTAGATGGCCGCAAACGACGGCGCGATGAACCCAAGAGATGCGCCCAGCAACAAGGAATTGGCCAGAATAAGAGAAGCAAGGCGTGCGCTCATGCTCGTTCCCCCTGTCGTCACAGCCGAAGCACCGCTGAAGTTCCGAGCATAGGCCTATACCGCATGCGGCCAAAGCGCTGCGCGCCTTACTGTCGACGTGGAGTGGCTCCACCCGCAGCCTCACCGCCTGCTTTTTTGGCGCAACGCCAAGGGCTTGCGGGCAGTTCGTGCTGCTGATGTCGCAGCCGGCAGAACAAGCTCACGGAAGCGCAGGAGAGTCGCTCATCAGCGAGAACGATGCGCATTTGAGAATCTACGATCGTCATTACACGAATGGTTCTTCATGTGCCGCCAACAACTCCGCCGCGCCCCGCAAGGGGACCAGGTTCGTGCCCCGCGCCCGACGACGTCGCCTGGGGTTCAACAGCGTTCGAAATACCAACGCCGGTAGACGCCCGGACCCTTGCCGGGATAACCTCATCCCCGCTTCGTTGCGATTTGGGAGAGGAGACCCGCCGTGAACCGCCGTACAAGCATGACCGTCCGCATCGCCCTCCTGTGCGCCGCCGCACCGTTCATCGCGCTCGGCGTGAGCGCGCAGGAAGTGCTCACCCTCCCGGAAGGCCTCCCCGAGTGGACCTTCAACATCCCGCCTAAGGAACAGCCCTGGGCCGTCAAGGTCGAAGGCAAGGTGAAGGCGAAGGGCAGCGCACGCGAGTACGAGGCCAAACAGATCGCCGGCAACGCGAACCCGCCGGACTGGTTTCCCGAAGAGCATCCCGCCGCGCCCAAGATCGTCACCGGCGGCGAGGGCGTCCGCTTCGCCTGCGGTTCATGCCATCTGATGTCCGGCCAGAGCCATTCGGAAGCCGCCGACATCGCCGGCATGCCCGCCGCGTATCTCATCCGCCAGATGCAGTACTACAAGGACGGCTCGCGCAAGGAAGAGGCGCGCATGGGACCGATCGCCAAGACCACCTCGGAAGAGGACGTCAAGGCGGCCGCCGAATATTTCTCCAAGCTGAAGCCCCGCACCTTCGTGAAGGTGGTCGAGACCGCGACGCCGCCGAAGACGTTCATCGCGACCGCGGGCCGTCATCGCCAGCTTCATCCCGAAGGCGGCACCGAGCCGATCGGACAGCGCATCATCCAGATTCCGGAGGATCCGTTCGGCACCGAAATCCGCGACCCGCATGCAGGCTTCATCGCCTATGTGCCGCCGGGCAGCATCGCCAAGGGCGAAGCGCTGGTGAAGAACGGCAGTTGCGCGACGTGTCACGGCGAAGCGCTGAAGGGCAAGGGCGAAGTCCCGCGGCTCGCCGGCATCCAGCCGCTGACGATCGCGCGCCAGCTCTATCTCATCAAGCACGGCTCGAGCGCGGGCAAGACGATCGCCCCGATGAAGCCCGTCGCCGCCAAGATGACCGACGACGAGATCATCGCCATCTCGTCCTATCTCGGCTCGCTGCCGCCGGCTTAAGTATCAGTCGCCGCCATTCGCGAGCGCGCACGTCGTCATTCGGCGTGCGCGTTCGCATTTTTGCGCGCTCGAAATCAAGTGAAGGCGCAGTAAGGTTACCGCGCACCCTGTTACAGCGCAGTCGAACATTTTCAATTCTTAAAACAATTGCGCCCAAAATCCTCGGCAAGGGGGACCCTATTCCCGCGCGAAGCAAATCGGAGGGCGCGATGGCATCCTTGAACACCACCGGCAAGTATCGGCTGCTCGCCGTGGACGACGACAAGGACAACGCCGAGTTGATCGTCCGCAACGCGCTGCGCTGCGGCTATGAGTGCTTCCCCGTCTATGACGCGCGCACGCTGCGCGAGATCATCCCGCACTGGCGTCCCCATGTCGTCACGCTCGATCTCTGCCTTCCGGACGCCGAGCGGTTCGAGACTATTCTGACGCTCCAGGCCGTGCAGTTCGCCGGCGATCTGATCATCATCAGCGGTCAGTCGGACGAGTATCGCAAACAGGCCGCCGAATTCGCCCTAAGCGGAGGATTACGCGTCACCGCGGATTTGCCCAAGCCGATTCACATCGCCGAGCTGCGCGAGGTTCTCGCCCACATCAAGGCCGGCCTGTTCGGCGCTCTGCTCGACCAATATGCCGCCAGGCCGCCGCACGCTCCTGCCAAGAAACACTAGTGTCGTGGTTTCGAAGTTCGCCACATTATCGATATCAGGCTCTTAGCGAACTTCGAAACCAAACGACACTAGAAAATTAATAATTTCCTAGCGTCCCTTCGATTCCGAAATTCGCAAAAAGCCCGATATAGAGACGCAGCGAATTTCGGAATCGGGACACTAGTCACCGCACGGCGACCGGCGCGACGGTTGATCCCGTCGCTCCTTCCAGCTTCAGCGGCTGCACGATGAACGCGAACTCGTAGGCGCGCTTCGCCGCGAGCTCGTCCAGCTTCATGTTCTCCAAGAGATGGATGCCGTTCGTCGTCAGCGCCAGCTGATGGACCGGGAACGCGAGCTGCGGGTTCGGATTGGGCACGACCTCGACAGACCAGTCGTCCGAGCCCAAGAGCATCGGGTCTTTCGCGATCAGCCATTCGGCGGCCGCGATGCCGATCCCGGGATTGCTTTTGGCCGAGCGCGCATTGTCGACGCCCCACAGCCGGCCCCAGCCGGTGTGGATCAGGACCGCATCGCCCGCGCGCAGCGCCATGTTCTGCCGCCTCAGTGCGCCCTCGAGATCGGCGACCGTGATCTCATATGTGTCGGGGAGCATCTGGACGTTCTTGTACGCCGCGACGTCGATCATCACCCCGCGTGTGAACAGCATGCCGACATTCTGGATGCCGAGCTTGGTGAAACCTTGCGGCGTCGCGATGTCTTCGTACTTGAAGCAATTGTAGAACGAGTTCTCGTGGCTGATATGGGCGAAACCGTCGAATTGCGTGCCCACCTGGCCGATCTCGGCGTCAACGACCTCTTCGTTGCCTCCGAGCTTATTGGCGCCGAGGATATAGCCGCCGAGATAGATCCGCTTGTGCGTGAGCTTGAAGCTGCGCCCGGTGAACAAGGGCATATTCGCATTCAGCACGCGCCCGAGCTCGATCACCTCGCCGGTCCTGATCAGCCGAGCGGCATTGACCACGCTCTGCGGCTTCATAAGGTTGGCCGCGCCGCGCTCGTCCCCCTTGCCCCATTTGGTTGGACAGCGCGCGGCATCGGAAGGCGGCGTCCAGCTCGGCGCTTGCGCCGCCGAGGCGGCCGCGATGAGCGCCGCCGCCGCAATCAAACCGTACGCCATGCGTTTCATGAGTGTCCCCTTGGAAGCTTGCCGCGAGCCCAGTGTGCGGCCATCGCGCCTGCGGTGAAAGGACCGCAGACGATTGTTTACGGCCGCTATGCCGACGCGACAGGCTGATCGGCGGCTCCTGATCCGTCAGTGCCAGCTGCCTTCGCGGGATCTTCGTCGGTGATCCTCATAACCAGCGTTAAGGAGCTGAGAACGCGTCCTCCGCGGTCATAGGTGATCACCTCGCCATCCCGGTACATAAAATGGGCAGCATCGGGCAAAACTTCCGGGTGTAAAGGGCGCTTTGCACGTGGATTGTGGAACACCTGAACTTCATCGCCCCAAAATTCCTGATATTGGGGATCGCTCACGTCGACACGGAACGGAATCCCGACGTAGGCGTCTGGATCAGGATCGAAGACATGGCCGATTCGAATGTACCTGTGTTTTGGCGGCGCAAACCCAGCCATGACTCCAAGCCGGTCAAATTTGGCGATCGTCCCGGCGTTCGAGAATAGAATGGCAGAAACATTCTCTGCGTTGGGAAGATCGAAGAATCCGGAGGGAACGGTTTTTCCTTTGTACGTGTGCTCCCGAACGGGCTCGTCCCGGATTATCAATTTTCCATCGACTACGTCCGCGCTCACTCGAGCACCGAACAGATAGCAATACAGACCTCCTTGGCTGTACGTCATAGACGCGGGCTCTTTCCCATCGCCCGGCTTGTGAAAATCGGCGATCGCCAGCACGAATGGCATGTCTTCGACGCCCGGCTGCTCCCAATAATGGCGACCCTTCGAGTCAACCTTGTTCAATTTGCTGGTGAGCGGCGATCCAAATTTCATCGGCATATAGTTCGACATGAAGTCGGCCATTTCCTCTTTCGTGACCGGATTTGGATGGTCGGCCAGCGGGCCCGACTGCGATGGCGCGACTGTTGTGGCTTCAACGGAGAAAGAAAACCAAGGGCTGGTGACCCGAAGATCGGGCGCCTCCTGGTGCTCGACGTCATATCCCTGATCGCGAAGCATGGCCCAGATGTAGATTTCCCAGAGTCGCTGATCGAAGTGGGATTCCTGGAACTCCTTAACTAGGTGTGCATCGGAAGTGAGGAGCCACGGGGAAATGGCTTGAAGCACCTTTTTTGCAGGTGACCTGCTAATGTTATCCCGTAGATCGACGAAGTACGGGTGCAACCTTGCATCCGTGACGCCCCTTCCCTCAAATAGGTCAAGGACCGAATTCGGTTCGTCACCCTGGGGATCGAAGCCCTTGAACTTTGGATCACGTGCCTTATTAGCCATGGCAATCCGCAGTCGAGCAGTCGCTAATCTCTCACTCCGTAGGCTGGTATCGACGTCCGAGCATCGAAACCGCCCGACCGAATCTCTCGCGAGCAGAATCCATCCATAATCTTGGTCTGTCTCGTCCAAGATAACGACGCCTAGGAGGTCTGCGTCCAAGTCGGACCACCAGGAAAGCTCGGAAGACATAGCGCGAGTGATCGCGCGTCGTGTACCGATCGCGAGAAGATCGAACAATGTCTGAGAAATCCGTTTGACCACACACTTCTCGCTATTTGCAAAGCGTCCCTTTTAGTTAGCCACTGCGGGCTGTTGTCGTTCTTCGTCCTCGTCGGCCGGATATCCAGGATGGCTGTCCCAGCCACACTCGCCGCACGCCTCGAAGTAGTCGCCATCGGGTTCGATAGCGATATCGAAGAAGGTCCGTAGGTTGCGCGACGCGCACCTCGGGCATTGCTCGGTCCGGTCGTTCCGCTCGCGGCTCAAGAGCCGCACGTAGTGCTTCACGATGGCGTCGACTCCGTCCAAAGCAATCAAGGCTGCGGTCTTATTCGCGTTCCGATGATGGGTCAGCCAATTCACAAGAGGCCACGCCTTTTCAACCAGTGCGTTCACGTAGTTTCGGAGCTCGTCGTTCTTCTCGCCTGGACAGAGCTTCGCCATCAGAAGCTTGTTCCAACCGACAACGTCGGCGTCTTTAGGTCGCTCGCCGTTCCCGTCGATCTCAATCCGTCGTCTCGCTGCGCCGATGAGCGAGATTAGGCACTCGCGAAGCTGCATCCCCACAGCCTGGAAATCGACAGCTTCGATTGCCTTCTCAAGGCGATCGGCCGCCTGCCCCTGTCGACGGATCACTTCGTCAAACGGGGTCGCTTCGCCGTCGCCTTCCTTTTCGGATCGACTCATCACCCGCATCATCAACCCGACGTGGAATGAGAGCGTGTAGTCCAGACTAGGGAAGTGGCGCTGCGAATAAAGATTTGTCGGATTCGTGATAACCCACCAGCGATCTTTGTCCGTCGCCACGTCCCAGATTTCATACGGCTGGCCCATGACGTATTCGGTCTTCACGCGCTCGACGTTTTGCACCGTCTCCCCGCGCGCTTGGCCTTCGACGTATTCGGCTATGTCCTTTTCAGCGTAGTAATCTCGCTCGGGGCTGTAACGTCCCAGCTGGTCGGCGGGGAGAGGATGATCCGGCGGCAATACGCATTCGCCCTCCGGCTTACGCTTCGCAGGTTTGTCGCTCATGAGGAAATCTCAGTGCTCAAGCCGCCAAATGGAGTTTCATATATTTCATGCAAAGCTTTTGAATCGCGTCTGTCGGCAACAATTCGCGCGGAGTTGCAACCGCGTGGAAAAATTTGTCCCGAATTCCCTTCAATCTGCGAAACTCATCACCGTCAGCGGCTGAGTTTGCGGGATCGAGGATTGACGCGATGTATTCGAACTTGCCGGCCAGCCTTGGCTTTTCCGCATTGGGGAGCGCAGAGGCCGTCCAACGCACCTCGTAGGTATCCTTGAAGCTGGCGTTGACGAAAATTTCCAGCGCGGACCACGCGGAAATGAAGGCCTGCAGTGCATCGGTCGCCTCCTCGAGCGATGACACTAAGAGTCTCGTCGATCTTGCCAGAGACTGGGCGCGTAGCACCGCTGGCGCGGTCTTCGTCGCCGTCGCGGCAACGTCATCGGTAAGCTGCCGTGCCAGCGACAGCCGGGCTGGGTTCACCGTGAAGTTGTAGACGTAGATCGGCTTTTCGGTGCCGGGCTCGACCAAGTAAACGACCGTCCCCACCTTCTGAAATCTTCGGTCCGCGTCATCGGCTAGGCTCAGGCCAAGCGCGGCCAGCACGATCGCCGCTTTTGCCCCATACTTCGCATGAACCTCCGACTTATCGATTCCCTCGAATGCGACGGAGTAGTCGGCACAGTCGCGGCGCGCATCAAACTTGGGCGCAGGACCTAAGTCTTCTTCCGCCTCAAACACGACAAAGACACCAGAGCTCGTTCTTTTCGTCCGTTGCGCCCGGACGGCTTCGATTTCGCGCGCAAGCCGGTCCTCCGGTGTTCCCTCCCCGTCAGGCGAATAAAGACCCTTGAGGAGTTGGGCGCCCAGAGCGAGCGACTTATCCACATGAATCAGATCGGGTTCAGGGCTACTGGTCAGTCTGGCCCGGAATCCCGAAGCAAGCGAGACGAAGGCGAGGCCCTCGACTGTTTCGGCCAGCTTGCTCGCGCCTAGAACCCTGTAAATCGAGACATACCTGAGCCGCATGGCGGCTGGCTGTGCCAACGATAAAGCCTTCGGTTCTGTACCCATTTCGCACCCAAATACGGAAACCGCTCAAAATGAAATTCAGAGTCAAGTACTTGATTTTATTTGGTCGGGGCGGCGTGATTCGAACACGCGCCCCTCTGCTCCCAAATAGTAGAATGCGCGTTTCGCGGCAATCGCCGCAATGGACACCACGCAAATTCCAATCGCCATACAGGAAAATTCTCGCACGCTCTTGCGCGTGTCAGCGACGGATTGCACCGCGTGCAGATGTACCCGCCGGGTAGGGGAACGCCCCTCTACTTCAGGACCGAAGCAAATGCCACGCGTCAACCTGACCTATCAATTTGCCGCCCACGCGAAGCCCGATGCCTCCGTACGACGGACTATTCGATGAAGGAACGCCGGTGTCGCTCTCCAGGTGCGCGGCTGCATTGTATAGGCTTATTTGCAAATAGGAATAGGCCTATGATACGGTCCCCGTATGAGCACGAATGGAAAACCAGCCGGAATTGGTCGGCGCGGCCGCCAGCGCCAGCCCTCCTGCTTTCAGCCCCCTCAGCCCTCCTGTTATCCGCCTGCATTCCTCTGGCTGTTCACCTGTTTTTCGCGCGCTCTTCCGCACCGTGGTGACGACTCGAAAAAAATCGCGAAATCGAACGAACGAACTGTTGAAAGCGAGAATCCTCAAATGTGCTCAAGCACTTGCAGGGAGCGCAAGAAATCCCCATTTGTGGTCCTATCACACGCCGCCACCAGGGCTTGTCTATTCGAGGAGAAACTTGTGTTGCCTTCGCCCGTCCGGATGCTAGTTTTCGTTTTGTTCCCGCCCAAATTCGCCGATTGAGCCCATGAAAACAGCGTCTTTCCATCCCGCGGTCGCCGACTGGTTCGATCGCAAATTCCGCGCCCCCACTGGCGCCCAGGCTTTAGCTTGGCCGGCGATCCAGTCGGGCAAGCACGTGCTGATCGCCGCACCCACCGGCTCCGGCAAGACGCTTGCCGCGTTCCTCGCCGCGATCGATTCGCTCGTCCGCCAAGGGCTCGAAGGCGAGCTCAAGGACGAGACCCAAATCGTCTATGTCTCGCCGCTGAAGGCGCTTTCCAACGACGTCCAGCGCAATCTCGAAGAACCGCTTGCCGGCATCCGCGAGGCGCTGGCGGCGCGCGGGCTTCACGATGTCGAGATCAGGACGTGGGTGCGCACGGGTGACACGCCGCAATCCGATCGCGCCGCCGCGCGCAAGCGTCCGCCGCACATCGTCGTCACCACGCCCGAGTCGCTCTACATCCTGTTGGGCTCCGAGTCCGGTCGCGCGATGCTTTCGACCACGCGCACCGTGATCGTCGATGAGATCCACGCGCTCGCGCCGAACAAGCGCGGCTCGCATCTTGCGATCTCGCTCGAACGGCTCGCCGCACTCGTGCCGCATCCCTTGCTGCGCGTCGGTCTCTCGGCGACCCAGAAGCCGATCGAAGAGGTCGCGCGATTCCTTGTCGGCGCGGATGCCAAGGGCGACGCGTCCAGCGAATGCACCATCGTCGACACCGGACACATCCGCGAGCGCGATGTCGCGATCGAGCTGCCGCCCGCACCGCTCGAAAGCGTGATGTCGAACGAGGTCTGGTCGCTCGTCTATGACCGCCTGGTGCAGCTTATCGAGAGCCACCGCACGACGCTCGTCTTCGTCAACACGCGCCGTCTGGTCGAGCGCGTCGCCCGCCAGCTCGCCGATCGCTTGGGCGAAGAACATGTCGGCGCGCATCACGGGAGTCTTTCCAAGGAGAAACGCTTCGACGCCGAACAGCGTTTGAAATTCGGCAAGCTGAAAGCGCTCGTCGCTACCGCCTCCCTCGAGCTTGGCATCGACATCGGCGATGTCGATCTTGTCTGCCAGATCGGCTCGCCTCGTGCCATCGCCACGTTCCTTCAGCGCGTCGGCCGTTCGGGCCACGCGGTCGACGGCACGCCCAAAGGCCGCCTCTTTCCGCTGTCGCGCGATGAGCTCGTCGAAAGCATCGCGCTGCTCGACAGCGTCAACAAAGGCGAGCTCGATCGTCTCTCGATCCCCGAGCGTTCGCTCGATGTGCTGTCGCAGCAGATCGTCGCCGAGGTCGCTGCGCGCGAGCTCTCCGAAGACGAGATGTTTGCCCTCATCCGCCGCGCCTGGCCCTATCGCAATCTCGCGCGCAAGGATTTCGACGCCGTCGTCGCCATGGTGGCCGAGGGCTTCGCCACGCGGCGCGGCCGTCGTGGCGCGCTGATCCACCACGACGGCGTCAACCACATGCTGCGCCCGCGCCGCGGCGCGCGGCTGACCGCGATCACTTCGGGCGGCGCGATCCCCGACAACGCCGACTATCAGGTGCTGCTCGATCCCGAGAACGTCTTCATCGGCACGGTGAACGAGGACTTCGCGGTCGAGAGCATGGCCGGCGACATCTTCCAGCTCGGCAATCACTCCTATCGCATCATCCGCGTTGAAAAGAGCGCGGTCCGCGTCGAGGACGCGCACGGCCAACCGCCCACACTTCCGTTCTGGCTCGGCGAGGCGCCGGGGCGCAGCAACGAGCTGTCCCAATCAGTCTCGCGCTTCCGTGCGCAGATGGCCGAAAGCTTCAAGCAGGATCCGAGCGGAGAAGCCGTTCTGCCTGCGCTTGCGGGCCGCATCGGTCTCTCCGAGGCGGGCGCGCGCGAAGCCGTCGATTATTTGCGCGCAGGATTCGCCGCGCTCGGCACGCTGCCGACGCAAGATACGATCGTCTTCGAGCGCTTCTTCGATGAAGCCGGCGGCATGCAGCTCGTGATCCATTCGCCTTTCGGCAGCCGCATCAATCGCGCCTGGGGCCTCGCGCTGCGCAAGCGCTTCTGCCGGCAATTCAACTTCGAGCTTCAGGCGGCCGCGACCGAAGACAACATCATCTTGTCGCTCACGACCGCGCACAGTTTCGATCTTGCCGATGTCGCGCGCTATCTCCATCCCGCGTCCGTCAAGCCGCTGCTGATCCAGGCGCTCCTCGATGCGCCGATGTTCACCACGCGCTGGCGCTGGGTGGCGGGCACGTCTCTCGCGCTGCCGCGCTTCAAGGGCGGCAAGAAGGTGCCGGCGCCGCTCGCGCGCATGAACGCCGAGGATCTGCTTGCGACCGTGTTCCCAGATCAGGTCGCCTGCGGCGAGAACCTCGTGGGCGAACGCGAAGTCCCCGATCATCCGCTGGTCAACCAGACGATCCATGATTGCCTCAACGAGGCGATGGACTTAGGCGGTTTCGAGACCCTGCTCACACGCCTCATCTCGGGCGACATCCGTGTCGTCTGTTGCGATCTGACCGAGCCGTCGCCGCTCGCGCACGAAGTGCTCTCGGCGCGGCCCTATGCGTTCCTCGACGACGCGCCGCTCGAAGAGCGCCGCACGCAAGCCGTGATGACGCGCCGCTTCATGGCGCCCGAAGAAGCCTCCGATCTCGGCCGTCTCGATCCCGAAGCGATCGCGCGCGTGCGCGCCGAAGCCTGGCCCGATCCTCAGAACACGGATGAATTGCACGATTCGCTCGTCTGGCTCGGCTTCCTCACCGAAGACGAAGCGCAAAAGCAGACCGAGTGGATCGATTGGCTTGAAGCGCTGTCGCACCAAAAACGCACCGCGCGTCTGCGCGCCGGTAACAAGACTCTCTGGATCGCGGCCGAGCGCCTGCCGCAGTTCCGTGCGCTCTTCCCGGA
>Ga0137452_1000299_pt1 | contig 14645 bp, 12 predicted proteins | sample EasRivERMGT513_2_FD_102312 | JGI IMG/M metagenome (GOLD analysis project Ga0137452, IMG submission 102312) | Soil microbial communities from meander-bound floodplain in the East River, Colorado, USA - East River MetaG ERMGT513_2 | ecosystem: Environmental > Terrestrial > Soil > Floodplain ...
GCGGCAGACGCGCTTGCGGAAACAATCGGCCACACGGCAGCCAGGGGGGGCACCGTGCTCATTCCCGCATTCGCCGTGGGCCGAACGCAAGAACTGTTGGTCTACCTTCATCAACTAAAGCGCGCCAGGCGGATTCCGGACTTGCCGGTCTATCTCGACAGTCCAATGGCGATCGACGCCAGCGACATTTTCAGCCGATATCACAAGTACCACAGGATGAGTGAAGCGGACGTGAGATCAGCGTTCTCGGTGGCGAAGTACACCGCGACACTTGAAGAGTCGAAGGCGCTCGACCGGAATGGGACGCCGAAGGTGATAATTTCGGCGAGCGGCATGGCGACGGGCGGGCGTATTCTCCACCACCTCAAGGTCTACGCGCCGGATCCACACAGTACGATCGTGTTTGTCGGTTTCCAGGCAGGCGGGACACGCGGGGCCGCCATGATCTCTGGTAGCACTACGACGAAAATACACGGAGAATATTTTCCCGTTCGCGCGAGCATCAAGCATCTGCAAATGCTGTCTGCGCATGCAGATTCTAACGAGATTCTCAGTTGGCTTCGCCAATTCAAGGCGCCGCCGAAAAGAACCTTCATCACGCACGGCGAACTTTCGGCATCGGATGCCCTGCGCCATCGGATTGAGGAAGAACTGCATTGGGACTGTACCGTTCCAGACTATCGAGACGAGGCTGACCTGGCATGACGGCGACTACAGAGCCGCTTCCCAACGGAAAACCCAATCTGCTCGCCGCTAAGCGACTTGGCATTCAGAGCGTGCAGGAAGCGCAAATCTTCATGCGCAAGGACTGCCATGTCTGCCGATCCGAAGGCTTTTCGGCCCATGCGCGAGTTCTTGTGTCGCACAATGGCAAGTCCGTCGTGGCGAACTTGTACCAGGTGACGTCCGACATCGTGGCGATGGACGAAGTCGGAATGTCCGATTCGGCATGGGACTCACTCGCCCTTCATGACGGCGCAATGGTCACAATTAGCCATCCTCCCCCACTCGAATCGTTGGGCGCCGTTCGCGGCAAAGTTTACGGGAAGCGATTCGACTCAGCATCTCTCAAGGAGATCGTGACCGACATTCAGGCGGGACGCTATTCCGACATCCAACTCTCCGCTTTCGTGACGGCCTGCGCCGCTCGACCGCTTGCTCGGGAAGAGATTTGCGCGCTCACGCAGGCGATGGTCGACGCAGGAGACCGCATCACTTGGAACAAGAGACCGATTGTCGACAAGCACTGCGTTGGAGGGTTGCCTGGTAACCGTACGACACCGATCGTAGTCGCGATTGTGGCGGCTTGCGGACTCACCATCCCGAAGACATCGTCGCGTGCGATTACATCTCCGGCAGGCACCGCCGATACCATGGAAACCCTCGCCCCGATCGACCTCGACATTCCGACTATGCGCCGCGTCGTTGAGCGCGAGGGAGGCTGCATCGTCTGGGGAGGGGCAGCACGGCTGAGCCCGACCGACGATATCCTCATCCGGGTCGAGAACGTCCTCGATCTGGATGCTGAAGCCCAATTGGTAGCCTCGATTCTCTCCAAAAAGATTGCCGCGGGCGCTACGCACATCGTGCTTGACTTGCCCGTGGGGCCAACGGCCAAGGTTCGAACCAGAGAGGCCGCGGAGGCGCTGGCGGATAGCTTGGCGGAAATCGGAGCGGAGTTCGGACTTGTCGTCCGCACCGTGTTGACGGACGGGACACAACCAATCGGTCGCGGTATAGGGCCAGCCCTCGAGGCCCGAAACGTTTTGGATGTGCTGCAAATCAGACAAGGTGCGCCGGAAGATTTGCGGCAGCGGGCTCTTGTGCTGGCAGCCCATATCCTGGAACTGGGTGGAGCGGCAGGTCCGGGAGAAGGTGCGGCTCTCGCAACAGCGACCCTCGATTCTGGTCGCGCATGGACAAAGTTCCAGAGGATTTGTGAGGCCCAAGGTGGGATGCGCGTCCCGCGCGTTGCCGCATATCGTCGCGTAATTGCGGCAGCCACTGGAGGGCAAGTCACCACGCTGGACAATCGCAAGCTCGCCAAGATCGCCAAATTGGCCGGTGCTCCCGAAGATAATGCCGCCGGTCTGGAACTTCACGTCAAGCTTGGCGACAAGATCCAACCCCGCCAACCGCTCTATACCGTCCACTCTGAATCGCCCGGAGAACTCGCGTATGCCCTCAACTATGCGCGGGCGAATACCGATATCATCGGAGTTCTCTAACTGTGGGCACTCCCCTATTCCTTGCGCTTCCTGAAAACGAGGCTTTGGCTGCCCGGTTGGCCGACGGACTTCAGGCCGAAGTTGCCGTCGCAGAAATTCGCCGATTTCCCGACGGTGAAAGCTATGTTCGCATCGATGCGCCTATCGAGGGCCGTTCCATCGCCCTGGTCTGCACCCTTGACCGTCCAGATGACAAATTTTTGATGCTGATGTTCGCGGCGGCAACCGCGCGGGAGCTCGGCGCCGCGAGCGTTGGATTGGTTGCGCCCTATCTTTGCTACTTGCGGCAAGACAAGCGCTTCAAACCGGGCGAAGCGGTGACATCCGCTGTTTTTGCGCGCCAGGTCTCGAGCGCCGTTGATTGGCTTGCTACGATAGACCCGCATCTGCACCGCTTCACGTCGCTTGAGGCGGTCTACACAATCCCAGCATTGACGCTCCATGCGGCTCCATCGATCGCACAATGGATCGCGACGAACGTCGCAAATCCCCTTCTGATCGGACCCGACTCAGAGAGCGAGCAATGGATACGGGAGGTCGCAGCCAAATGTCGCGCTCCTTATCTCGTTCTCGAAAAGCGGAGACAGGGTGATCGCGACGTTGAGATTTCTGTTCCTGCTCTCGATCATTGGCGCGGGTATACGCCGGTTCTTGTAGATGACATCATCTCGTCTGCACGCACGATGATCGAGACCGCGTCTCACATCGACTCGAAGAAACCGCTCGTTTGCATTGGCGTGCACGGTATTTTTGCTGCTGGTGCTTATGAGGGTCTAAAGGCAGCAAATGCTCGGGTTGTCACGACAAACACGATTCAGCACGAGACAAATGCAATCGACGTCGTCCCACTTCTTGCCGAGGGTATCCGCAGCTTTTTCGACACGCCTTCAGCAACGTAACAGCGCCCGAACCCTGGCCAAGGTTTCTTCAGCCGATCCGATGGTGCTGATCCCGCTCCAGCTGTGCGGCTTGGTGACTAAGTTGAGCTGAGCCCGCAAGACATCGGGCGTAGCGTCAGATGCATCGCCGACGCGTGCCGCGATGCGTTGTTCCAGTATCTGCTTTGGTCCTTCAAGCCACAGGCCGTCAAATGGTACGTTCCCACGCCGGGCGATAGCCGCTATCTCTTCGCGCTCTTCTTCAGTTCCATAGACGGCATCTGCAATCGCACTGAAACCCGAGGCCACCGTTGTCGACGCAATCTCAGCAATGCGCTCGTACACTTTCTTGCTGACCGAGGGCGTATACGCGGTTGCCGGCAGGCGAACGGATTCCGGAACGCCGATGAGCTGCTTGCGAATCACATCGCTGCGAATCACGACAGCGCCGGGCGCCAATCCGAGGCAGGGAGCAAGACCGTAGGCGAGCGTGGACTTGCCAGTCCCAGATAAGCCGCCGATTGCGACGAGGCGAGGCTTCGGATCCCCCAAATAGCTTACCGCCTTGTCCAAGAGAACAACCGCATCCTTCAGTAGCTGATCGCGTTGGGCATCGTGGTCGATAGCTTCTGCTGCCGACACAGCTGTATGTGCCCGAATCGAGGCGCGGCAGGACATAAAAAGAGGAAGTGCGCCAAGCCCATCGTGTTCGCTCGAAAGGTCCAGATAGCGGTTGAAGACCGTATTCGCATGAGCGCGCAAACTATGGCGATCGAGATCCATCAGCAGAAACGCCAAATCGTAAAGCACATCGATAAAGGCAAAACGATCGTTGAACTCGATCGCATCGAACAGCACGGGAATACCGTTCTGCACGAAGATATTGTTGAGATGAAGATCACCATGACAGCGGCGGACGCGCCCCCCTACCCGCCTCTCTTCGAGCAGCGGGGTAATTCGAGTCAAGTTAACCGACGCTACGCTCTCATAGTGCTCCACAATATTTCGGCAAAACGGTTGATCGATGCGGGTCTTTAGAAGCGCTACGCTATTTGCGATTACTTCGCGAATGGCGGATTCACCTCCGAAATCGCGTCTTACCTCGGCATCACCGTGAACGCGGGCGAGTGCTTCAGCGACAAGGCGCATCAGGCGCAGGGTCAGGTGACCTGAACGGCGCATGCTCTCAAGTAACGCCTCTTGATTGAAGCGTCGCATGACGACCACCCAATCTATGGCCCTTGCAGGTTCATCTTCGCGACCGAAACGCAGCGAAGCCCCATCCCTGATAATCGGGCGCACTTCGAGGTAGAGTTCCGGGGCCATGCGCCTGTTAACGGCCAATTCGTGCGTGCACATCTCACGCCTTCGCTCTACGCTCGAATAATCCATGTAAGGGAACTTCACGGCCCGCTTCAGCTTGTATGCGCGATCTCCGGCCAGGAAGACGATGGCGCCGTGCGTCTCATGGCGTTCGACGGTGCGAATTTGCGGGCCGTAGCTGGCCGACTCGGAAAGAAAGGCGATGATTTCACTTTGAGCGGCGCTATTGGCTTGCACCCGTTGTGTCCTTCACCACGGCCGGGGCTGCAGTCTGCCGCGGCCTCAAACTATCACGCTGCTTGATCGCAATGGGCCGCCCGCATGGACTTAATGCTCGGTTTCGCCATCAAAAAGGCGCTGTATCATTAGCTGCCGGTCTCGCATGGCCGCGGCAACCGTGACCATAACATCTAAGGTCTTCTTCGCTTCCAGAGTCGGAAGCGCCATTGTCTGCAGCAGCTGAATGCCCTTCTGCTGCTGAGCAAGTTGTTGCTCTACCTCTGTAACTTCCAAATTCACAAGGGCAAGAAGCCCCCTAAACTGCGGAATCACGCAAGAATCTATTTTCTTCCTGTGTGCAAATCGCGTGCAGCCAGAATAGGGAGCGCTGCTGGGCGGCCATTGACTTGGGTCAAAGTTCTCGGTTCCGCCGTCGTCTTTGCTGTGGGGGCAACATTGCTTAGGAACAGGACTCTGGAAAGCGTGGGTCTTCCATCAAACACCGAGCGTCTGAACTCGGAAGGCGTTGCCCGATACGTCATTACCCGGGTTCCGACGGCACGGTGCTCAGAGACCGTGGCAGCTTTTCGTCAACGTCTGTACGGACAAAGATTCGAGTACGCGGCACATGTATTTCTTGTGACGGAGACTGGTCATCTTGCAGGCGTGGTGGACATTAAGGACATTGTTGGCGCTGCGTCGATTGTGAGGCTCGGAGAGCTGGCAAAGAAGGACCACTGCGAGACCGTGACATTTGCTACCGACCGCGAAGCCGCTGCAAGCAAGGCGATTCGGGCCGGTGTTTCGGTCGTAGGCGTGTGCGATACGGATGGCCGCTTCGTCGGCGCTCTCCCTGCCTCAGCCTTGGTCTCTATCCTGCGCGATGAGCATCTCGAGGATTTGCACCACATGGCCGGCATCCTTGGCAAATCCGAAGCGGCCAGGGCGGCGTTGACGGCACCACCGTTTTGGAGAGCGCTCTATCGGCTTCCATGGCTACTCGTGGGAATGGCGGGTAGCGCCGTGGCAACAGCGACTATGGTGCGCTTCGAGGCACAACTTGCGGCAAATATCGCGATCGCCTTTTTCATTCCTGCGATTGTCTACCTTGCGGACGCGGTTGGCACGCAAACGGAAGCTGTTGCAGTGCGGGGATTGTCGCTGAGCAGCTCCGATCTTCGCCCACTTCTTTTCGGCGAGATTGGCACGGGTATCCTTATAGGTATGGCGCTTGGATCGGTTGCTTTTCCCATTGTCTGGCTTTCGTTCGGAAGCGCAACGCTCGCCGCCACCGTTGCTGTGGCGCTGATGGCGGCTGGCAGCGTCGCATCAACAATCGGTTTCTTGCTTCCGTGGTCCTTCGCAAAACTCGGCTACGATCCGGCGTTGGGCTCCGGACCGGTAGCAACCGTCGTTCAGGACGTGCTGTCCTTGTTGATCTACTTTCTGGTCGCTTCGATCCTAGTCTTTTGAAAAGGCCAATCGGCTACTTACGCAATCGACCTCATATTTGATTTCAATCAATGGACGAGCACACGGCCGCTGTAGGTTTCCTTGTGTCGGATCCAGGACCCCTGCTGTGCGCGCATTAGAAAACGTTGCTTTAAGTCTGGTGCTTCCTTTACTTACTTGGAATGCAGCAACAGCACCCGGAGCGCTGGCTCGCGAGGAAACTCCGGCCATATCCCCTCCCGGTACAATATCTGCCGACGGTCCGAGGGTCGACCAGCTGCGTGGCATATATGTTCAAGGCGTCGAGCCAGGTAGTGCCGCAGACGAAGCCGGCATTGAACAAGGCGACATCATAGTCGCCGTCGATCGCAAACCCGTCAGCTCGCCTTTGGCTCTCTTTGAGGCCGTTCGAAATCACAAAAGCGATACACCTATACTGCTGCAGATTCGGCGTGGAGATTCCGTGGTTTGCCGTGCTAAATCCCAAATCCGGGGTTAGCGGCGTCTTGGTCATTTCGAAGCACACCACCCCGTCGTTTCAGACCTTTTGATACTTGCGCTTGACCGCAGCCCGAAGGTGGGGAGTGACAAGTGGGTGAAGCGGATCGGCATGGACTAACGACGGCGGAAGCCTCCGAGCGGTTGCGTCGATACGGGCCCAACGAACTTGCGGTTCGTGATCATCGTAATTTCGTGAGGGTCCTGGCCGAGGCTCTGCGGGAACCATTGCTGTTGCTGCTCATTGGAACGACGGCTTTCTATCTCTTGATCGGAGACCTGCACGAGGGGTTACTTCTTGGCGTCCTCACGGTTGTCGACCTCGGCATCGTTGTTTATCAAGATCTGAAGACGGAGCGGGTTCTTGAAAGTCTGCGCGACTTGGCAAGCCCGCGCGCGCTTGTCATTCGCGATGGCGCGGCGCGCCGGATTCCCGGCCGCGATGTTGTCCCAGGGGACATCATCATCGTCTCCGAGGGGGATCGGGTCCCAGCTGATGGGGAGCTGCTTTCCGAGCACGAACTCAAAGCCGACGAATCCCTTTTGACCGGAGAATCGGTGCCCGTTCGCAAAGTGGCGACGGCCGCTAGCCCAACTCAGGTACATCCGGGTGGCGACGATACGCCGCTTATATTCTCCGGCAGCATGATCGTGCATGGCAGCGGCATGGCGCTAGTAAGGTCGACCGGCGCCAACACGGAAATCGGTCGCATCGGGGTATCCCTTTCGAAATTGCATTTCGAAGAAACGCGGCTGCGGCGCGGCACGCGAAAACTCGCGCGCGACCTTGGAATTCTTGCCGCGGTGGTCAGTGTTCTGGTGATACTGCTGCAGGGGCTGCGCGCCGGGGATTGGCTAGGAGCGATCCTCGCCGGGGCAACGATGGCAATGTCGCTCATGCCCGAAGAAATTCCAGTGGTGTTGACGGTCTTTCTGACAATTGGTGCATGGCGCATGTCCCGTCGCAATGTTTTGACGCGACAGGCGTCGGCGATTGAAAATCTCGGTAGCGCTACGGTCCTTTGCACGGACAAGACCGGTACACTCACCCTCAACCGCATGGCGGTCACGAAAATCCATGCGGATGGCAAAACCATCGGTATTGGGCCGCAGTCGCGGCTTACTGATGCTCATGCTCGCGTTCTTGCAGCGGCTGCGGGCGCCAGCGAAATTACGCCCACCGATCCGATGGAACGTGCGTTCCACACCGCAGCAGCAGAGCATCAACTGCCGGCGCCGCCTGCGCCCTCACAAATCTACGGCCTTTCGCCAGAGTTGCTCGCCGTCACGTTCGTCCGACCAAGTGGATCGAGTGACCATGTGCGCGTATCGGCCAAAGGCGCGCCCGAAGCGATCCTTTCGCTGTGCACATTGACCGATCAAGAACGTGCCGTCGTGCTGTCGCGACTGAGCGAGCTGGCCGCAGAAGGCCTGCGCGTGCTTGGTGTCGCCACGGCGGAGCACGCAGGACCGCTACCCGATACGCCGCGTGGATTTGCTTTTTCCTTTCTCGGGCTCGTCGGCCTTTCCGACCCTGTGCGCGCGACTGTCCCTGCAGCTGTGGCCGAATGCCGGCAAGCGGGCATCAGAGTCATCATGATTACCGGGGACTATCCTGAGACCGCCCGCGCGATCGCCCGGGAAGCCGGCATTGACACTACTGGCGACGTGGTGACCGGGCGGCAACTCCAAGACCTCAGTGACGATGTGCTTGCGACGATTCTGCGCACGACGAACATATTCGCGCGCGTACTGCCGCAACAGAAGCTTCGTATCGTCTCGGTCCTGAAGTCATCCAACGAAGTCGTTGCAATGACGGGCGATGGAATCAATGACGCGCCAGCTTTGAAAGCCGCCAATATCGGGATTGCGATGGGAGGGCGCGGCGCGGATGTGGCACGCGAGTCGGCTGCGATCGTGCTGCTCGACGATGCGTTCGAATCGATTGTCGCTGCTATTCGAATGGGCCGCCGGATTTTTGATAACTTGCGCAAGGCACTTTCTTACATTCTGGCTGTTCACGTACCGATTGCAGGACTCGCGTTGATCCCACTGCTGTTGGGGTGGCCGATCGTGTTTTTTCCGGTCCACATTGTGTTCCTTGAATTGATTATCGATCCCGCATGCTCGATTGCATTCGAAGCAGAGCCAGAAGAGCAGGAAATTATGCGACGCGGCCCGCGGCCTTCCTCGGCCGCCTTGTTCGATCGCCGTGACGTAATTGTGGGAGTAATCCAGGGCCTGATTGGACTCGCTGGTCTGCTAGTGGCATACGCTATCGTGCTCACTCAGGGTGCCACTGACGAGGAGGCTCGAGCCACGGCCTTTGCAGGACTGGTTGTGGTCAATATCGCTATGATCCTCACAAACCGCTCTCGCTGGGAATCACTGTGGACCAGCTTTGCTCGGCCCAATCCATTTTTATGGAGTGTGGTTGCGGTTGCCACCGGCGTGCTGTTGTTGGCGATCTACTTTTCGCCCATCGCGGAACTATTTAGGTTCGCCCCGCTGGGCGCCAATCATATCCCGCTCATAATCGTCCCGGCGGGCATCATGCTCGCGGCTATGGAAGTTCTGAAATCGTTGCGGCGAAGGGCACATGGAACTAGATTGACAACTGGATAGCCCTGATGTCCGACTTGTTCGGCTCAATCCTTGCCACGCCGCATTCTATCAGCCCTACCCGCTCGCTCAGAGACGCTGCTGAATTTTGAGGAAGCGATGACGGGATCACATGCGCGTTAGCGAGGAAATCTCGGATGACTTCCCGGACTTACCGTTCGCGACCAACCGTGCGGTGACCACCTGTTTCGTAGACGACCAGCTTGGCGTTAGGGAGCTTGCTTGCCGCAAAAATCGTCCCGTGCCCTCGAACGCCGGGCGGGAGAAGTCTCGATAGGCAACGGCCGCGGGACGCAAAGTCGTCCGATCCAACGCCCTATACGACGCGAACGTCGCACGATTTATGCTTTCCAACGGATCGTACGTATCTGGGACCCGAGGACCGGCACAACCGCCAAGTGTTGAACCCAAGAACAACATTATCGGGATGAAGCGCATGATGTTGGTAAGGCTAGATGTCGCTATCCGCGCCACTGTTGCGCTTCTCTAGCCCATTCGCGTCTGCAAGCTTCCAGAAGAGATGAAGCGAGAACGGGGCCCAGAAGGCCAACGCAAAGGCCATCACCCGAAGAACCTCCGCATCCCCTGTCGCTGCAAGCCATAGGAGAATGAGAAACGATACGGCTGTTATGGCTCTTCTGTGCCCGATCGGAATTTTGAACATTAGAGCTGCCCCTCCGAGCCAAGTGGCAATGATTCTACCGACTGTTACACCCAGACTTGTGTATCTCCATAAGCCTCTCAGTCGGTTGATCCAGCTCAAAGCCGCCATTGTCCGCTGCACGGAAAGTGTAATCCCGCTTAACCCGAGTTCTCTCGAGGCACAAATGGACACCGTATTTGACGCAGCAGATACATTTGGTCCTGCACGCGTCATCCACATACACCGGCCATCGCTAAGTCTGAACGCCATTGTGACGATCGACAATACGGCTTGCGGACCAGCCGTTGGCGGCGTGCGCATGGCGTCGGATGTCTCGTTCGACGAATGCTTGCGGCTTGCGCGTGCCATGACGTGGAAGAATGCCGCCGCTGGTTTACCGCATGGTGGCGGCAAATCCGTCATTTTCGGAGATCCCAAGAGGCCCACCGCTGAAAAGGAGCGCGTCATACGCGCGTTTGCGCAAGCGATCGGTGACCTTCATGACTACATTCCTGGTCCCGACATGGGCACGGACGAAACATGCATGGGCTGGATCAAGGATGAAATAGGTCGGGCTGTTGGTCTTCCTAGCGCGCTCGGAGGCATCCCGCTTGATGAAATTGGCGCTACTGGTTTCGGAGTCGCTTCCTGCGTTGATGTGGCTCAGAACTTTGCCGGCTTCGACCTCAAGGGTGCACGGTTTGTGATCCAAGGGTTCGGCGCCGTTGGGAAGCATGCAGCGAAATTTCTTTCAGCAAAGGGTGCGATCCTGGTCGGCGCAAGCGATACGGGAGGAGCCCTAATCGACAAGAATGGCCTGTCCGTTCCGGAACTCGTCGCTCTTAAGGACACAGGACGGCCACTCTTTGACTACGTCGGAGGCGAGAAAGTCGATCGGGACTCGATCATTGATGTACCGTGCGACATCTGGATTCCCGCAGCGCGACCCGATGTGATACGTGCGGACAACGTCGCGCGCTTGAAGACACGTATGGTGGTCGAGGGCGCGAACATTCCTTTAAGCCTTGATGCCGAGCAGGCACTGCATGACAGGGGCGTAATCGTCGTGCCGGACTTTATCGCCAATGCGGGAGGAGTGATCTGCGCATCAATCGAATATCGCGGCGGCACGCAACGCGCGGCCTTCGATTACATAGACGAGAAGATACGGTCGAACACGCACAACGTGCTTGAGGAAAGTCGGAGAACCGGAGTTACTCCTCGGGTCGCGGCCGAAGCCCTTGCCCAAGAGCGTGTTATGACAGCAACGGCAACGCGGCGCTGGCGCTGAAAAATTGATCAGCGGCACCGATCACGCCGCCTGCAGTTTTCTTCGACGCTTTGTGCAGAGAGGTGTCACTATCGCGGCAAGCTGCTCCCACACCATGTCTGGCGACTGCCCTGTGAGATCCTTCGCGACCTCTGCCCGAACTCGCGCTCTGACCTGATCCGGCAGTAGGCTCCTCAGCTCACCGAGACTGCGGTGCGGCGCGACGATGATGAGACCTTCAAACGCGCCGCGCCGCAGCGCGCGCTCGAGGTGCTTGCCCACCGCTTCGGTGAAGCGGTGTTTCGCCATTTTGTGGTGATCGTGCTTCGGCTCAATGGCGTGGCGCAATCCTGTTCTGCTCGAGCTCACGCTCCGCCCAGGCCGGTCACTCTTCAATTGCCGCGCGCGAAGCCTCGCTGCGGGTGACATCGCTATACCAGGTCCCACCGGGTAGAGCATGGAGACATCGTCACTAGGCGCATAGAAGAGCGCCTTCGCGCCATCGGCGACGACAATCCAAACTTCTCTGATTTTCTTCATTAGGAGGCCTTACTTGACCATAAATGTTTAGCGGCTCCATCCGAGAAGCCCCTTGATCTGCGTCAAGCACACGCCTGGGCCGTGCTTGGTAGAAGATTCGGGAACATTGATGGACAACTTGTGGGCGGCCTCTCCGGGAACGGACGGTGGATCTGCTTCAACGACGGAAATTCGCCAATACTGCAGCGGATGGGTCCATCTCACAGGTTCGGTTGGTCGACAGCGACTATCTGGTGGCGGACAGGCACAATGGCCGCGTGCAATACCGCCTCAAAGGCCTAAATCCTTGGGGTGCATCCCTTGACGGGCAGCTCAGTACCTCGCCAGCGAAGGTGACCCTGACGTGGTCGTTCGACGGATAGACCCTGCACCGCCTGATTCAGATCAAGGGACTGCTCTGCCCCCGCCGGTATCGATACTTGCCGCCGGCAAAGCGTAGGAACGCGCAGGCGGATGAGGAGGTCCAAAATGCAAGCCAGAGACGTCATGGTGGCGCCCGTCATCACGGTGAAGCCTAATTCGTCCGTCCGAGACGTGGCGAATCTATTTCTCAAGCATAAGATCAGCGCCGTGCCGGTCGTAGATGATACCGGTAAGCTTGTGGGTATTGTGACCGAAGGCGATCTCCTCCATCGTGTCGAGAACGACACCGAGATGCGCCGTTCCTCATGGCTGCGCATCTTCACTGATCAAGATGTCTTGGCAGCGGAATATGCCAAGTCGCACTCTCGGAAAGTGGCCGACGTGATGACGACGCGCGTTGTCTTCGCCGCTCCCGAAGCGTCGCTCGCCGATATTGCTATGCTAATGGAAAGGCATTCGATCAAGCGCGTGCCAATTGTGAATAAGGGGCCGCTGGTGGGCATAGTCAGTCGCGCGAATCTGATCCAGGCGCTCGCGACGGCACCACCCTCGCTCCAGATACCCCTCTCAGACCAGGCTATACGAGACAGACTGCTCGCACATTTGCGCGCACAGCCATGGCCTCACACGGCGCAGCTCAACGCCACGGTGAAAGACGGAGTCGTCGATGTCTGGGGCATCTGCCATTCGAATGCCGAACGCGAAGCGGTTCGCATCGCGGCAGAGAACATTCCCGGAGTCCGTGCGGTAAAGAACAATATGTCGATGCCTCCGATCGGTCCGTTTATCTGACACCTACGCGGTGATGGTATGTTTCACTTATCGATAACGCGATACTTTAGCGTAAGTGTAGCGGCAGCGCTTTTCGTAATAGTTACTTACGCAGCAAATTCAAACATCACCAAAGCTCAATCTTCGTCAGATCCCGCAATCACAATCCAGGCTCTCCTTTCTAACGATGCGCCGGGGCAGCGCGCCTCTGCACGCGAGCTCGCTCAATTGCAGAAAGTGTACGCCGAACGAAATTTCCAACCGATCTGGTCAGGAACCATCGAGGCCCTTGAGAGCGCGCGCGTTGCCAAGGCCCTCCTCGCGCGGGCTGGCGAGCACGGTCTCAATCCGGATGATTATTCCGGTGCAATCGGCTCGGCGCCCAGGGACGATACCGCGGAGCGTTCCGCGGAAATCGATGTGGAGCTCACACGGAATGTTCTCCGGTACGCACGCGATCTCCGGATCGGCCGTCTGCTTCCAAACGCGATTTACCGTGATGTCGACCTGCCCCAAGAGACGTTTGATGCCGCTGATGCCCTGTCATCTGCGGTACGCCAAGGTGAGGTCGCGGCCTTCTTCTCCCGGCTTCCACCTCCCCACCCGGATTACCAGCGTCTTGTCGCGGCGCTCGACAAATATCGCAGCATCGTGACGGAGGGCGGTTGGCCTTCCATCCCAGGAAACCCTGAGATCAAGACGGACGGCTCCGATCCGAGACTCAGGGCGCTGATGCACCGATTGCAGGTCGAAGACCCGGCGGCCGCCTTGCCGGATGCGGACCCTGTTGCTGCTGTGAAACGCTACCAAGAGCGAAATGGCCGTACTGTGGATGGCCGTATCGGCGCGCTGACGCTGGAAATGCTCAACGTTTCCGCGGCAGAGCGGGTCGCCCAGATTGCCGCGAATATGGAGCGACGGCGGTGGCTGCCGAGAACATTCGAGAGCCGATATATCGTTGTCAATGTCCCTGACCAGACCTTGAAGCTTATTGATAGCGAGAAAGTCTTGTTGAGCACGCGCGTAATCGTTGGACGGCCCCAGACGCCGACGCCGATCTTTCGTGCAAACGTCATTGCGGTCACGGCCAATCCACCCTGGAACGTGCCGCATTCGATTGCCGTCCAGGAAATTCTTCCCCTGCTACGGCGGAATGCCAACTATCTGGCAACGCAGAACATGGTTCTTCTAAATGGGCCCGCCGATGATCCCTCCGGCGTGCAAATCAATTGGCGGCGAATCAGCGCGGACCGTTTTCCGTATCAGATACAGCAGCGGCCGGGCGATAAGAATGCGCTTGGCAAGCTCAAGCTCGAACTGCCGAACCGGTTCAGCGTCTTCCTTCACGATACGCCCGGTAGGGCCGCGTTTGAGCGCGATCAGCGTGCGTTGAGCCACGGCTGCATTCGGGTGCAGCAGATATTGCCTCTGGCCGCGCTTGCGATCGGCGGAGATGCCGGCGTTGCGCAGGCGAATATCAGCGCGCTGATCGCCGCGGGCACGACAGCGCAAATTTCACTCCATGATCCATTGCCGGTCTATGTTCTCTATTGGACAGCAATTGCTGAAGAGGACGGCAGCGTTGGTTTTCGGCGTGACCTCTACGGGCGCGACCAGCGCTTGAGTGCCGCCTTGTTGCAACGCGTAACCGCCCTGAGGCCGATCGCTGAAATGGAGGGGTGCTCCTATGACGGGTAATCGCGGGATCCGCGCGCGTGGTGCTGGATAAACCAGAGTGGAGATGCGGGTTTCCGTAGCAACTATAACTGCAAACCCAGCGATCGATGTTTCTGCGTCGGTCGATCAGGTTATTCCATTCCACAAACTGCGCTGCACCC
>Ga0137452_1000300_pt1 | contig 14605 bp, 9 predicted proteins | sample EasRivERMGT513_2_FD_102312 | JGI IMG/M metagenome (GOLD analysis project Ga0137452, IMG submission 102312) | Soil microbial communities from meander-bound floodplain in the East River, Colorado, USA - East River MetaG ERMGT513_2 | ecosystem: Environmental > Terrestrial > Soil > Floodplain ...
GAACTTCGGGCAGATCTATCGCGTCACGCGAGCCAATTTCAATTCCGGTCGTACGACAACCCAGGGCTATGCGCAGTTGTTTGCGCAGGACTCCTGGAACGTCTCCAACCGCTTCGTGATCAACCCGGGGATCCGGTACGAGCAGGAAAAGCTTGCGGGCACGCTCGTCAACGATTTCACGCTCAAGAACAACTGGGCTCCCCGCATCGGGGCGACTTACCTTCTCACGAGTGATGGCAAGACGAAGTTGTACGGAAGCTATGGCGTGTTCTACGCGAGGATTCCGAACGACCTCGCCGCCCGTGCGCTGTCGGCGGACGACAGCACCAGCCGCGCCGATTACTTCGACGCGAGCCTCACGCAGCCGATTCCCGAGGGCGTCGCCACGATCGATCCAGGCACCGGCGCCGCCATCGTCAACCACTTCGTGCTGGCGGGAACCAGCGCCGACACGATCGATCCCAATGCGAAGCTGTCCTACACGTCGGAGTACCAGCTCGGTGCTCAGAGGGAGATTGCCTCGAGTACGACCCTCGGCGTCCGATACACCTATCGGAACCTCGGCCGCGTGCTCGAAGACGTCGCGAACTTTCCGATGGTGGCGTACGACCTGAGCCTGCCGGGAACGTCGAGCGTCGAGTACACACTGACGAATCCGAACAGCAGCACACCCATTGCCGCGTCCGCGTCGTTCCTCGGGGCCTCGTTCGACGACCCCGTGCACAGGTACCACGCGATGGAAGTGACGCTGGACCGCCGGCTCGCGAACAACTGGTCCCTGCTCGCGTCGTACCAGTGGTCGCGGCTTCGAGGCAACTTCGAGGGATTCTACCGGGACGACAACGGGCAGTCCGATCCGGGCAACACCTCGCTCTACGACTTCCCGACCAACGATCCCAGCTACACCGCGATTGGTATTCCACAGTTCGGCTACTCCGGGGACATCCGGTATCTCGGTCAGACCGGCATCCTCCCGCTCGACCGGCCGCAGCAGTTCAAGGCGTTCGGCAACTACGTCCTTCCGAAGGGCCTCAACGTCGGCGTCGCGTTCAACCTTGTTTCGGGCGCGCCGCTGACGCCATTGGCCGCGAACCCGAACTACAACAACGGCGGGGAGATCCCCGTCGCGCCGCGAGGATCGGGCATTCAGACCGTGGACGGCTTCAGAACGCGGACTCCCATTCTGACCGACACCGACCTCCACGCGTCGTACAAGCTGAATCTGGGGCGCGCGAAATCGCTTACGTTTCTGGCCGACGCGTTCAATCTCTTCAACACCCAGACAGTGCAGATGTACGACCAATGGACGGAGCTCTCGTTCCAGGTGCCCAATCCTGACTTCGGCAAGCCAATCACTCAGGTGCTTCCAGGGCATCCACCGCAGTTCCAGGCGCCATTCCAGATGAGGCTCGGAGCGAGGCTCTCATTCTGAAGGGGTTAGGGGGAAGGGGATAGGGGTTAGGGGGAATTCCCCCTTCCCCCTTCCCCCTTCCCCCTGATCAGGCTCCAGCCTTACTACGAATTAACCGCCGCTTAACACCTCCCGTCCGTCGCGAACCGTCCAACCCAGTAGATGCCGACGTTGTCGAGCGCGGTAGGCGCGTAGGAGGTCATCATGAGTGGGATTACGAAAAAAACAGTGCTGTTGGCGACGGCGTTGCTGATCGTGGCAGGATCCGCAAACGCTCAGTCATGGCGGGGGCGGGGCGTCTTCTTCCCACGGGCACACATCTATACGCCGTTCTACGACCCGTTCTGGGGCTACTACCCGTATGCGGGATATCCCTATGTCGCGGGACGTTCATACGGGGACGTGCGCACGCAGGTGGCGCCAAAAGACGCTGAGGTGTTCGTCGATGGGTTCTACGCGGGCGCCGTCAGCGACTTTGACGGCGCCTTCAAACGGCTGCACCTGACGCCGGGAGGTCATGCCGTCACGTTCTATCTCGAGGGGTACCGCACGGTCACACAGAACGTTTACGTGCGACCCGACGCTACTCTGAAGATGAACGACACGATGGAACGACTCGCTGCAGGGCGGACGAGCGATCCGCCGCCGCGGCCCACGATGCGCCGCGGCCAGTCGTGACTGAAGGGGTCAGGGGTTAGGGGTTAGGGGTTAGGGGTCAGTGGTTAGGGCCGTCCCAATAGGCCTTGAGACTAGACCAGCCCTAACCCCTGACCCCTGACCCCTAACCCCTTCCCCCTAACCACTGACCCCTTCAGGTTCAGAAAGTAATCCGGAAGCCGACCTGCAGCGTGCGCGGCGCGTACGCGAGGTTCGAGCTCGCGTTCGGCAGCCCGTATCGCGGGCTGCTTTCCTGCAGCGTGTACGACCCGTAGTTCGCGCGGTCGAACAGATTGAAGACCTCGGCGATCGCATCGACCGAGCGGCGGCCGCCGAACCTGATCGTCTGCTGCAGACGCATGTCGGCCCGGTGCACAGGTTTGCCGACGAAGTTGTTGCGCGGCACGATCGTCCCGTTGGGGCGGAGCCGCGCGGTGCCGGTTGCGCCTATGCCGCGCAGGTCGCCGCCGTAGCTGGTTGACTGCCGCTCGCCGGAGCCGTAGAAGTAGACCCCGCTCACCTGGAAGCCTCCGGCGACTTGCCAGATGCCGTTGAACACCGCGCGATGCCGCTGGTCGGTTACAGCCAGGCCGTACACGCCGCCCATGTCGGCAGCGACGGGGAACGTCACCTGCTTGATTCCACTCAACGGAGCCGGCTCGCCGTCACGCAACGCCGACAGCGTGTAGGTCAGCGCTCCCTGCCACCGGTGGCTGAAGCGCTTGGTGAACACCGACTGCAGCCCGTGGTAGTTCGACCAGCCGGTGAACATCTGCTCGCCGACCACGCCCCAATCGGGGTATGCGCGCGTCGCCCGGTTCGAGAAGGGATACGGCGCGCCGGTGGCCGGATTGAACGTGATGTTCGCGTTGTCCTGGAGCACCTTCTCGTCACGGCCGCGCGTGTAGACGTAGTCCGATTCGACTGACATATCTGCGCCGATTTGACGCTGGAACCCAATCGAGCTTTGCCAGTCATGTGTCAGGTGCGAGTACTCCGCCTGCGGAGCCTGTTCCGCGGCGGCGCGGTCGAGGCACCCCGTCACGTTGCTCACGTAGCAGAAACGCGGCAGCGCCTGTTGATAGGTCGGAAGCGGAGCGCCGTTCAACGGATTGGCCGCGAAGTCGGGCCGTCCATCGTTGTTGATCTGCAGGAACGCCACCGACAGCGATCGGCTCGACATCGTCCAGTTGCTGGCAATCACGTCGCTGTAGTACTTGCCGGAACCGCCGCGAATGACCGTCTTGTCGTTCAGCGCGTACGCGAAGCCGAGGCGTGGCTGGATGTTGTCCGCGTCCTGCGGACGGTCCGGCTTCATCCACGGTTCCAGCCCGACCCAGTTCGCGAACGGATCCCAGATCAAGTCGTACCGCGCGCCGAGGTTGAGGGTGAGCTTCTCCGTCAGATGCCAGTCGTCCTGCACCCACGCCGCGTACTTCGGCTCATTGAACGGGAGTTTGTTCTGGCCGACGCCGATGGTGTAGGTCCGCACGTTCGGCGAGATTGCCGCAAGGTTCCACGTATCGGCATTCCATGGATCCGGGAACAGCGATTCGATGTTGGCCGGAATGGCGCCCTGGCGCGCGTCGATGATCCCCATGCAGTTCGCGCAGTTGAACGAGACCTTCTTGTCCCAGAGGTACTCGCCGCCGGCTTTCAGGTCGTGGCGCCCCTTCGCGTCGTACGACAGGTTGTAGTCGTCGCGCGCCATGTAGACGTCCTGCAGCTGATACCGCGGATAGTTCGCGTTGCCGGCAATCGAGAAGCCGGTGAAGGTGATGCGCGGCGACCCGGTGTTGATGCCGTCGGCGGCGCGCCAGTGGTGGGACCACGAGGTGAGGTTCGCGTTCTTGAAGCCGAAGCCGGCGTATCCCAACTGCACCTGGTTGGTGGCGCGGGTGCCGAGCACGCGCGTCCACTGGCCGACGACGGCGTCGGTGAAGGAATCGGTCGTGCCGGTGCCGGCGGGATGATTGGCGCCCAGATCGTCAAACGGCTGCCACGACTTCGTCCAATTGCCTTTCAGCATCACGCGGCTCTTAGTCGACAGCTGGTAATCGAGCCGCAGGCTCGCCAGCTTCACCGACTTGACGCCGGACAGCGCAACGTTGAACTTTGACCACGCCGTGTTGGAAAACGTCGTCCGCGGCTCGTGCTCGTACTCGTAGCTGGCGAAGTAGTGCAGACGATCCTTGACGATCGGGCCGCCGACCGTCGTGCTGTACTGCTGGTTCTTCAGCGGGATGACGCGATCGAGCACCGGGTCAGGCGCGCTCCAGCGCGAGTCGCGGAAGTAGCCGCTGAACATGCCGGTGAGAAGGTTGCTGCCCGACTTGGTGATCGCGTTCACCTGCACGCCTGACGACCGGCCCTGGGTAGCGTCGAACCGGTTCGAGATGAACTGGAACTCCGCGATGGAATCGCGGCTGAAGCGCGGCTGGCCGCCGGGACCGAGCTGTCCCGTCACCTGCTGGCCGTCGAGATTGAGCTGGAACTCGCGGAGGTCGCGCCCCGCGGTTCGATCCTGAACGGGCGCGCCGCCCGTCGCCGTCGTGCGGTTGCCCGGCGCGAGCAGCGCCAGCGACATCCAGTCGCGCCCCTGCACCGGGAGCTCCGACATCTGCCGCGGATCGATGTTGCCGCCAAGGGTCGAACCGGCGAGATCGAGCAGCGGCGCCTCGCCCGTGACTGTCACCGTCTCTTGCAAGTTGGATGGGGCCATCTGCAGGTTGAGGACGGCGATCTGTCCGACCAGTAGCTGGACGCCGGTTCTCGCGGCGGTCGCAAAGCCTTGAAGCTCCGCCGTGACCTGGTACGCGCCGATGCGCACCGGGATGCGGTAGATGCCCCGCTCGTCGGTCACGCCGACGAAACGGTTGCCGCTGGCTTCGTGTAACGCGGTCACGGTGACGCCCGGAAGGACGGCGTTCGTGGAGTCCACGATCGTCCCGCTCAGCGTGGCTTCCTGTGCGTAGGCGGTGACAGGGAGTGCGAGGATTGCGCCGATGAGAAACCGTCCGAACGCGCGCGAGATCATGGACCCTCCTCTACTCGATTGTGGGTTCCGGCGACATGCACGATGCGACGAGTGCGCCTGCTTGAGGAGCGGACAGTAGCCGAGGCATCCAGTCGAGTCAAGCCGCAACCCTCGCCAATAGACGGCCCGCCGCCCGACGGATTGACGCACCTGAACGCCAGACGTATCGTTTGCATTCCCGAACGGGAAGTGCAGAGACGTGGAAAGAGAAGTTTAGCGAAGGACACCCGAAGCGGCGCCACCTAGGACCCAGCGCGCTACGTCAAGAGCTCGAACAATGAATCGGGTGATGGCAATCAGTCAGACAACGAGGCCACCAATTCCGGCGCGGTCTACATCTTCACGAACTGACACGCGTTTCAGCCCCACGAACGAATTTATCGGAGACATCGCGTACATGGCGACAGATTTCATCGTGCACGACAAGGCCGACACGGTCGGCGTGGTTGTGGTCGAGGACGTGCAGCCGAACAAGGAGCTCACCGGCTGGATCATGGAAACCGATGAAACGGTCAGGCTCATCGCCCTCGACGAGGTGCCCCTCGGCCACAAGATCGCAATCAACGACATCAAGACGGGCGACACCGTTCTGAAATACGGTCATGACGTCGGCCGCGCCGTCGCTCCCGTCGGCAAGGGTCGCCACGTGCATGTTCACAATCTGAAGACGAAGAGGTGGTAACGGTGGGACGCCACGATTTTCACGCGTATCGCCGTGAGAACGGCCGGGTAGGGATTCGTAATCACGTCGTGATTCTGCCCCTTGACGATCTTTCGAACGCGGCCTGCGAAGCCGTCGCGAACAATATCAAGGGGACGATGGCCCTTCCTCACGCCTACGGCCGGTTGCAGTTTGGCGAGGACCTCGAGCTTTTCTTCCGTACGCTCATCGGCATCGGCTCGAACCCGAACGTGGCCGCGTGCGTGGTCATCGGCATCGAGCCCGGGTGGACCGGCCGCATCGTCGACGGCATTGCGAAGACCGGCAAGCCCGTGGAGGGATTTGCGATCGAGGGTCACGGCGACATCAGCACGATCGCCTCCGCGTCGCGCAAGGCACGCGAGCTCGTGCAGTGGGCGTCGGAGCAGCAGCGCGAGCCGTGCTCGATCGAGCAGCTCTTTATCTCGACCAAGTGCGGCGAGAGCGACACCACATCGGGCCTCGCCTCGTGTCCGACTGTCGGCAACCTGATTGACAAGCTCGACCCGCTGGGCGTGACCACGTGCTTTGGTGAAACGTCAGAGCTCACCGGCGCCGAGATCGTCTGCGCGAGCCGCGCCGCCAGCCCGGAAGTCAGGGAGAGGTTTCTGCGCGTCTTCAATGACTATCAGGCAGTCATCGAGCGTCACAAGACGGACGATTTGTCGGAATCTCAGCCCACGAAAGGGAACATCAGCGGAGGGCTGACGACCATCGAGGAAAAGGCCTTCGGCAATCTGCAGAAGATCGGCCGGAAAGCAAAGTTTATCGACGTGCTGAAACCGGCCGAGGCCCCCGCCAAAGGTCCCGGGCTTTATTACATGGACACCTCGTCGGCGGCCGCGGAGTGCGTCACGCTGCAGGCGGCGGCAGGTTTCGTCGTGCACCTGTTTCCAACCGGGCAGGGCAACGTCATCGGCAATCCCATCGAGCCCGTGATCAAGCTCACCGCCAATCCAAAGACGGCGCGAACGATGTCCGAGCACATCGACCTCGACGTCTCCGGCATCCTGCGACGTGAGATGACGCTCGATCAGGCAGGGGATCGGCTGATTGAGACGGTCATCCGGACGTGCAACGGCCGGCTCACGTGCGCCGAAGCTCTGGGTCATCGCGAGTTCGTCCTGACCAAGCTGTATCAGAGCGCATGAGGGAGCGATCGCGGCCTACAACGCGTTCCGCTTGACATCCTTCGCGGATCCCTCTATGAAAGGGCCGGACTTGGGGCTGTCCCGGATCCCGAATCCCGAATCCCGAACCCCGAATCCCGATGAAAGGGGAGCGATATGAGACGCTGGCACGTGACGATGGCGGTGGTGGTGGCGGTGCTCGGCAGCGCGCTTGCTGTAACGATGACCGCGCAGCAGCAGAGGGCGGAATCGCACGACATGGCCCTTGTCGGGTCAAACGATCTGCAGGCGCGGAGCGCGTACCAGCCTGTCATCCAGAAGCAGGGCGATCGGTGGATCGCGTACATCGGGCATCACGCGGGCTCCATGCCTAACCTGCTCACGGGCAAGCTCGAGGACAACGGCACGTCAGTCGTCGACGTCACCAATCCCCGGCAGCCCAAATATGTCGCTCACATTCCGGGCGGTGGGGCAGGGCCGGGTCGCGCTGGGGAAGCGCCGGGTCCAGGTCAGGCGCAGATGGTGCGCACGTGCAGCGGCGCCGACCTGCCGAAGGCGGACAAGAGCAAGTTCTACCTGCTTCGTTCGCTCGGCACTACCGGCCACGAGGTCTGGGACGTGACGACTCCGGAAAAGCCGTCGCGCCTCACCCTCATCGTGAACAACCTGAAGGACACGCATAAGAGCTGGTGGGAGTGCGAGACCGGCATCGCGTATCTGGTCGGCGGCGACCCGGCATGGCGGACGGCGCGCATGGCGAAGATTTACGACATGAGCGATCCGGCGCACCCGGTCTTCATCCGAGACTTCGGCCTGCCCGGACAACAGCCGGGCTCGACGATGAATCCCGTGCCCACCGAGCTGCACGGGCCGATCTCGATCCCGAAGCTGAATCGCGTGTATTTCGGGTACGGCACCGGCCGCTACGGAGTCGTGCAGATCGTCGATCGCAAGAAGCTGCTCGAAGGGCCGAAGGAGCCGACTGACGCCAATCTTCGGTATCCCGTGGTCGGGCAGCTCGACCTGCCGATCGATGTCGGCGCGCACACCGTGTTTCCGCTGCTCCACATGACGCTGCCCGAGTTCGGCAAGCAGATCGTTCCGCAGGTGATCACGAATACCGCGGCGGGCACGCACGAACGCGGCGAGGGCTTCCCGCCGCCAACGACACAGGGTATGCGCGACTTCATCGTCGCGATTGGCGAGACGACGGCGAACGAGTGTACTGAGGCCAGGCAGTTCGTGCGGGTGATCGACGCGACCTTCGAATCGAAGATGGTCGGCGTGTCGTCCTGGACCGTGCCGGAATCGAGCGGCAACTTCTGCGCGAAGGGCGGCCGGTTCGGCGCGCACTCGACGAACGAGAACATGACGCCGATCTACTACGGGAAGGTGCTCTTCGTGGCGTATTTCAACGCCGGCTTACGCGCCCTTGACGTACGCGATCCATTCAACCCGAAGGAGATCGCCTACTTCATTCCTCCTATGAACACGAAGACGGACAAGCGCTGCGTGGGACGAGGCGCGGACGAACGCTGCAAGATCGCGATTCAGACCAATAACGTCGAAGTGGACGACCGCGGCTACATCTACATCGTCGATCGGGCGAATACCGGACTGCACATCCTCGAGCTCTCCGGCGCGGCGCGCCGCGTGGCGAATTTCCCGACCACCGCGACGAATTAGGCCGACACGCGGTTCTATAAGGTAGGGACGGGTCTTGAGACCCGTCCCGATCTTGTGGTCCCGAGTTCCACGCATCGTGTCGCAAGCCCTCGCGGCGGCGCTCGGTTATTCGCTGATCACCGCGCTCCTGTTTCGTAATCTCCTGCCTGTCCTCACGACCGATCTCTACTCCGACATAGGCGACCCTCTCCTGAACTGCGCGGTCCTCGCGTGGAACGCGACACACATCCCCCTCACGAATGGGTGGTGGAACTTTCCCTCGTTCGCGCCGCTCTCCGGCGTCACCGCCTTCACTGAGCACCTGCTGGGCGCGTACCCGATCGCGTCGCCGGTGATCTGGATAACCGGCAATCCAGTACTCGCCTATAACGTCGTGCTTCTTCTGTGCTTTCCCTTGAATGGCATCGCGACCTTCGCGCTGGTGCGCGAGCTGACGGGTTCGGCGATCGCGGCATTTGTCGCAGGACTGGCATTTGCCTTTGCGCCATTCCACGCGGAGCACCTTTCCCACGTCCAGACCCTGATGGCGTTCGGCATGCCGCTCGCGCTTTTCGGATTGCATCGATATCTGACGAGCGGGAAGCGGGCGGACCTGGCCTGGTTCGCATTTGGATGGTTGAGCGCGATCTTGTCGAACGCGTACATGCTCGTGTTCTTTCCAATCCTTGTCGTACTCTGGATGTTGTGGTTTTTCCGGACAACGGAATGGCGGCGATTCGTCTCTGTCGGAGCTGTCGCGATTCTGGCTACTGCGGCGGTGTTGCCATTGCTGCGGGGGTATTACGTTCGCCAGACCGCGTACGGGTTCGTGCGGAGCTACAACGAAATCAAGGCGAATAGCGCGGACATCGCGGCGCTCGCGGGCATATCGCATAGGGCCCTGCTGTGGAAGGACTGGCTGCCCGGCACGTACTACGAGACCTCGTTGTTTCCGGGCTTCGCAATCGTTGCGCTGGCTCTCATTGGAGTGGTTGCGCACGTTCGGCGGAAACGGTCGGCGTCGCCGTCCAGGAGCGGCGCCGTCATCTTCTATCTCGTTGGCGCGATTGTGATGTGGCTGTTCGCCCTCGGACCGGAGCCGCTGTGGTCGGGAGTGCGTTCGACGCTGAAGTACGGACCCTATTGGCTGTTACTCCGTCTCCCGGGAGCACAGAGCATCCGCGTTCCTGCGCGCGCCTGGCTTCCTGCCACGTTGTGCCTTGCTGTCGTTGCCGGTTTCGGCGCGCTGTGTCTGGCCAGCGACGAGCGAACGAAGCGGGTTCTCGGCGTTCTCGCGCTGATCATCATCGCTGAAGGATGGTTTTATGACGGGACCATGCGCACCCCCGAACGAATGCTGAATGGGGTGATTCCCGACGGCGCTGTGGTGCTCGACCTGCCGATTGGAGTGGAGTCCGCGAACACGGGTGCGCAATACCTCGCGGTTCTCGGCGGATACCGTGTGGTGAACGGATATAGCGGCTACTCCCCGGCACATGTCACAGGCCTGCGGGATGCTCTCGCGAACCATCGAAGCGCCGCGTTTGACGGCTTTCGCCTGCTCGCGGATTTGTACGTGATCGTGCGACCTGAAGTAGACAAGCCCTTCGTCGACTGGCTCGAAACGCAGGACGGCATAGAGCGCCTCCCGGATACTTCCAGCGGGAAACTGTACCGCTTGCCTCGGTCGAGTACCGATCCCCGCCCGCCAATGCCGTTGCCGCTCCCCCGCGTTGGACGCGTCGCCTTCGCCATCCAATGACCCGTCGCAGGCGCGGCGGGACCTCCGTGCCTCCGTGTTTCCGTGGCTTGTCTTAGAGTCGAGAGGTCGTCACCGGCCTCGTCTGTGTTGCAGCTTTGAACATGCCCCGGTGCGAACGGCCGTCCGCGCACCGGCGGTGGCGTACTTGCGCAAGTTGAGCTAGCTCTATAAAATTTGAGGGTTTGGTCCGTTCATTTATCTGCAATCTCCTCTATAGGTTATGCGTGTGAGGCTTGAGGAGCAGGGATACGACACATGTCAGTGACCGCGCCCGTCGAACAGGAAACCGGCACCACCGCGGCTGCCGAACGCATCGTCAACGATTTCTCCATTCAGATCGCCACTGTCAACGGATCCGGAAGCCAGACAGCCAATCTCGTGCTCCTGCGTTCCATCTTCCAGATGGGCATCCCCGTGTCCGGCAAGAACATGTTCCCGTCGAACATCGCCGGCCTTCCCACGTGGTACACGGTCCGGGCCAGCAGCAAGGGGTACGTCGCCCGAAAGAAGGAGATCGACGTCCTCGTGGCGATGAACGCCGAGACCGCCAAGGAGGACGTCCTGACGTTGACCGCTGGCGCGGCTGTGATCTATGACGAGCCGCTGAAGTTGAACGAACTGCGCACGGATCTCATCTTCTATCCGGTTCCCTTCGACAAGCTGATTTCCCCCGTGACGCACGACGCCAAGCTGCGCCGTCTCGTGCGCAACATGATTTACGACGGCGTCCTCTCGCGGCTGCTTTCGATCGACATGGTGCAGATGGAGAAGGCGCTGCGGAAGCAGATGGGGAAGAAGCTCAAGGCGATCGAGCTGAACATGAACGCGCTGAAAGCCGGCTTCGACTATGCCGAGGCCAGCCTCCCGAAGCGTGATCCCTTCGTCGTCGAGCCGATGGAAGGCCAGACGGAGAACATGATCCTGATCGAGGGAAATGCCGCTGCCGCCATCGGCTGCATGATGGCTGGCGTCACCTTCGTCGGGTGGTATCCGATCACCCCCTCCTCATCGCTCTGCGAGTCGCTGATCGACTATCTGAAGAAGTACCGGAAGGATCCGGAAACGGGCAAAGCGACCTATGCGGTCATCCAGGCGGAGGACGAGATTGCCGCGCTCGGCATGGTCATCGGCGCCGGCTGGATGGGCGCCCGCGCGATGACGTCCACGGCGGGGCCCGGATTGTCGCTCATGGCGGAGTTCACGGGTCTTGGGTACTACGCCGAGGTGCCCGCGGTCATCTTCGACGTTCAACGCGCGGGGCCGTCCACGGGTCTTCCGACGCGCACAGGCCAGCAGGACATCCTGTCGACCGCGGTGCTGTCGCACGGGGACACGAAGCATCCGATGCTGCTGCCCTCGTCGGTCACCGAGTGCTACACGATGGCAATGGACGCCTTCGACCTTGCGGAGCGGCTCCAGACACCCGTGTTCGTCATGTCGGATCTCGATCTCGGCATGAACACCTGGATGTCGAAGCCGTTCGACTATCCGACGAAGGGGTACGACCGGGGCAAGCGGCTCGATGCCGACAAGCTGAAGGCGGTAGGTGAGTTTGCGCGGTATCGCGACGTGGACGGCGACGGTATCCCGTACCGTACGGTACCGGGCGACGGCATGCCCCCCTTTTTCACCCGCGGCTCCGGCCACAACGAGAAGGCGCTATACAGCGAGCGCGCCGACGATTACACGAACAACCTCGATCGTCTGACGAAGAAGTTCGAGACGGCGCGGACGCTGGTTCCGAAGCCCGAGGTGCAGATGTCGGGCCGTGGCGGGATCGGCATCATCGCCTACGGCACGTCGCACTGGGCCCTGATCGAGACGCGCGACCAGTTGAAGAACGAACAGAAGATTGACACGTCGTATTTCCGGCTTCGCGCGTTCCCGTTCACCAAAGAGCTCTTCGACTTCATCGATGCGCACGACCGCGTCTATGTCGTGGATCAGAACCGCGACGGGCAGATGTGGAGCCTGATCAAGCTGGAATGCAACCCGCAGCAGGTCGCCAAGCTGCGGAGTATCCGCCATTACTACGGGCTGCCGATCGACGGGCGGTCATTGACGACTGAATTGCTGAAACAGGAACAGGGATAACCACGAAGGCCACGACGATTTCAACAAAAACTCTTCGTGGTTGACATCCGGGAGAATTGCATGTCGACCGTCACTACGCCCCCGCCGTCGGGAAAAAAGCTGAACTACATCGGTCTCGAGTCGACCGCCTACCGCGGCGCCAAGACGACGCTGTGCGCCGGGTGCGGGCACAACGCCATCACCGAGCGCATCATCGACTCGTTTTTCGAGCTCGGCATTCAGCCGACCGACGTCATCAAACTGTCGGGCATCGGCTGCTCGAGCAAGAGCCCGGCGTATTTCCTCAACGCGGCCCACGGCTTCAATTCGGTGCACGGGCGGATGCCGTCACTCGCCACCGGCGCGGTTGTGGCGAATCGCAAGATGATCGCGATCGGCGTCAGCGGCGACGGCGACACGGGCGCCATCGGCATCGGGCAGTTCGTTCACCTGATGCGCCGAAACCTGCCGATTGTCTACATCATCGAGGACAACGGCTGCTACGGCCTGACGAAGGGGCAGTTCTCGCCGACCGCGGACCTCGGTTCCACGCTGAAGACCGGCGTCATCAACGAGTTGCCGCCGATTGATACTTGCGCGCTGGCCATCGAGCTTGGCGCGTCGTTCGTCGCGCGCTCGTTCTCGGGCGACCCGAAACAGCTGAAGGCGATCCTCAAGGCGGCTATCAGCCACCGCGGCACCAGCATGATCGACGTGTTGTCGCCGTGCGTCACCTTCAACGACCACGAGGGCTCGACCAAGAGCTACGCATACGTCAAGGATCACGACGAGCCCCTGTCGGAGGTCGGTTTTGTCCCATATTTCGAGGACATCACGATCGAGTACGACCCGGGGACGACGACCGCAGTGACGCTGCACAACGGGTCGAGGATCGTGCTGACCAAGCTGGCGGAGGATTACCATCCCACCGACAAGGGGAAGGCGCTGCAGATGCTGCACGAGACCGCGCGGCGCGGCGAATACGCCACCGGCATTCTGTACGTCGAGCCCAACAAGCAGGACTTCGTCGACATGCTTGGCCTCGTCGATGAGCCGCTCGCGTCCCTCGACCAGTCGAGGACGCGCCCGGGCAAGGCCGCGCTCGACGAGATCGTCGAGAGCTTCAGATAGAACGGATCAGCCACAAGGCCACGAAGACGGATCAGCCACAAAGGTCACAAAGATCATCATGTTTTTTCCTTTGAGATCTTTGTGTGCTTTGTGGCCGATTCGTCTTCGTGGCCTTTGTGGCGGCCGTGAATGCTATACTCCGCGCGTTTTCCCTGACATTGCTAGGGGTTGGAGCAGCCGGTGAGCGGTTACCTGTCGGTCGTCATCTATCTCGGATTCATCCTCGCGTTCGCGCTGGTGTCGCTGGGTGCCGCGTGGGTGCTCAGCCCGCACCGGCCGCTGGTCGGCTCGAAGAGTGACACCTACGAGTGCGGCGCCGAGCCGGTCGGCGAAGCGTGGGTGCGCTTCCCCGTCGGCTTCTATCTCGTCGCGCTGATCTTCATCGTCTTCGACGCGCTTGCCGTGTTCCTGTTTCCGTGGGTCCTCGTGCTTCGCACGCTCGGCGCCCGCGGCCTCGTCACCATGGTCTTGTTTATCGCGATTCTCGGTCTGGGCTGGGTCTACGCCTACCGGGAGCGGATCCTCGAGTGGCAGTGAAGGGTCCGATACCGGAGATTCCGGCTCCCATCTGGAGAAACTTCAAAGACCTCCAGGAGTGGGAGCTGCTCCACAAGACGCGTCCCGTCGATGACAAGCACTCGGTGCTCTTCGAGTCGGTGACCGAAGGGATCCATAGCTTTCCCGGCGGCTTCGTCGTGACGACGGCCGCCGACGCGTTTCTCAACTGGGCCCGCAAGTCGTCGGTCTGGCCCGTGACCTTCGGCCTCGCGTGCTGCGCCATCGAGATGATGGCGACCTTCTGCTCGCGCTTTGACGTCGAACGCCTCGGTATGGTGCCGTGGGCGTCGCCGCGCCACTCGGACCTGATGATCGTGTCGGGCACCGTGACGATCAAGATGGCGCCGATGCTTCTCCGCATCTACGACCAGATGCCGGACCCGAAGTGGGCGGTGTCGATGGGATCGTGCGCGAATTCCGGCGGGCCGTTCCGCCACGGATATCACGTGGTGAAAGGCGTGGATCGCGTCATCCCCGTGGA